>Ga0335395_10000024_pt1 | contig 152256 bp, 114 predicted proteins | sample MAT02_FD_205744 | JGI IMG/M metagenome (GOLD analysis project Ga0335395, IMG submission 205744) | Freshwater microbial communities from Lake Fryxell liftoff mats and glacier meltwater in Antarctica - MAT-02 (spades assembly) (version 2) ...
GCGAGCGCACATGCGCCCGCCACCGCCACGTCTCCGAACACCTCATCGACCGAACCTCCCCGCGAGAAAGACGCGAAGCTCGGGGAAATCAGCTCACATAGGAAGGTGCGGTGGGCGGACGCTTACCACCGATGTCATCGTCACCGGCAGACATTTCGGCTCCGCGCTCGCCGACATCACTACGATTCGCCGCGCAGGGCGCAATATCAACTGGACTACGCGCGACACAGCTACCGGTGTTGGCCAACCGACAGTAGTCCTTGGAGTGTCGACAACCGACATCACGCTGTCGGGTGACTACGACGGCGACGGTGTTGATGACTACGCGGTGTGGCGGCCGAGCGCTACCGTCGGCCAGTCCAAATTCATTGTGCGCAGGTCGCTTTTTCCGGCTACACCGCTTGAGGTTTTCTTGGGTCTAAACAGCGACTACCCGGCGGCGAACGCACGCAGCCATTAGGGAACCTCTGATTTATTCCTCACCAGCCGCTAGAGTACTCACACCCATCGCATGACAGTCATCCGATGAAGCGGACGACGTTCGACTCCCTGGCCTACACGGCGAAGAAAAAGCAGACCCACCGCGAGAAATTTCTGTCCGAGATGGATCGGGTGGTGCGGTGGGCGCCGCTGCTGGCGCTCGTTGAAGAGCATTACCCGAAGTCGGGCAAGGCCGGTCGGCCGCCGATGTCGCCTGGGGCGATGCTGCGGATCCACTTTCTGCAGCAGTGGTACGCGCTGAGCGATCCGGCGATGGAGGATTGACGCGTTCCGCAAGCCTGGTTTTGGCTGATCATGTGAGGTCATTGGCGCGCTTAATGTAGAACATCGAAAGCTACTGCTTGAGCCGCTTACAGCGCCAGTCTTCACAATTGCGAATGGCTTCGGTATCGAAAAACACCTCGACCGGGCTGATGCCGCGCAAGCGCGCCTGAGCACCAAACAGGTTGTACAGCGCGCTGACCCCGCTTGGTTCGCCATTGGGTCCGGGCGTGTTGTCATTGCGGGCGAGGGATGCACATGTTGTAGGCGCGGGTGCTCTGGCTACGGAACGCGCACGGTGCAGGTGCAGCTGTACGTCGGCGAGGCACAGCGGCATCGGGCCGCGTTCGCCAATTTTCTGGGTTCGGTCCAGATAGCGACTGGTAGCGCACCACATCACGCTACGCCACGCCCACAAAACTACGACGCGCGTACCAGTTCACGGTTTCGCCGAGCAGGCGGGTTTCGGTTTCGATGACTAGGCGGCACACTTCTCCGAGGCTTTGCGCGTCCATGAGCAGGGCTTTTTGTTCGTTGAGGAAGATCAGAAGCTCGCTTGCGGTGTGTTCCTTGGCTTCCAGATCAAACGCGAGGGCTAGCGACAGCGTGGCGACGGCGATGACCGGCAGCAGGATTGCCAGGGCCCCGAGCACTGCGATGATTGGGGCTGGCACGGACAGCGCAAGCGTCAACAGTTTCAGCGCGGTTGCAAGCAGGGCGCTGATGGAGGCGCCGTAGAAAATCCGCCGCGCCCAGCTGAGCCGGGTTTTGGCGTGCCTGCGCGCGTTCTCGTGGTAGGGGATCTGCGCTTTGCGGGCCGGCTCGACTAGGCGTTCGCTCACGTAGGCGCAGCGGGCTTCCTGCCATTTTTCGCTGCTGGCGTGCGCGGTGTCGTGCAGGTGCAGCACGCTCAGGGTACGCAGCAGCGGGCGGAATTCTGCCGGGAATGGCAGGGTGAAAAAATGCTGCAGATACACCGGCAGTTTGCCCAGCGCCTGGACCGAGCGCGCCACTTCCGCAGCCAAGCGGCACGCCGCCCAGCGGCCGAGCGAGCGGGAATGGTGCAGGCGATAGTGAACGCCCAGGCCCAGACCGAGCAGCAGCAGTTCCGCCACCAGAATGTAGGCGAGTCCGAACTGCACTTTTAACGCCAGCACCGCCAGCATGGTCGCCAGCACGTGCCCGCCCACAATGATCAGGGCCGCCCACTGGAACCAACCGCGCAGCTGGTTGGCCTGGGCGCTGTTGGCATTTTTCAGCGCGTGCGCGTAATTCTTGCCGCTGGGCAGCGGCTGGACAGGCAGCGCATCGATTCCGGCACGGCGCAGATCTTCGGGCAATCGGGGCACCTGGAACTTGGGTGGCGGGGCCTTTTCGTCGTCACTCAGGCGCGTGATCTGCGGCTGCCCGTCCGGCCCGACGCCGATCTCCAGCGTGATCACCGGCCGATTGCGCCGCCGCGCAAGCTCGGCCAGCTCCTGCGTACCGCCGGCTTTGCCGGTCTGCTCGGCGCGCTGCAGGCAGATCACCACATCGCTGACGCGTGCGATCTCGATATTGGTTTCGCGAAAGCGCTCACGGCGGTCGGCGGCATCGCTCACCACCCGGGTTTGAATCACACACGCTTTTGCCAGCAGCGCCTTGGCCATGTCCTGCTCGGCCGCGCTGAAATCCGGCCCGCTGGATCCCACCGCCGCCAAGTAGCCATCCAGCGGCTGCGGCAGGAACACGCGGTGCAGGCTGCCGTGCAGCGCCAGCGCCGCCGCGAAAGCCCTATCTGCGCCAATGGCAATCTGCGAGATGCCGCAGAAGAAAATGGGGGCCTCGCCTAGCGCCAGCTGCTGCGGCAATTGCTTCAGCACCGCCAGCACGGCCTGCGCGGCGGCTTCGGCAAATACGTCCTCAGCTGCGGCTTTGGGATACGCCGTGCGGTCCACCAGCTTACGCGCGCCGGCGAAACCGATCTGGATAACCAGCGGCAGGGGCGAATGCTGGCTTGCGGTGTCGTGCGTGTTTGCCATGGTGATTCCTATGGCTGCCAATGGATTGCCGCGGCTTCGGCATCCGCCAATTCCTCGCGCCGCCGCCCGTAGCCGTGTTTGTCGATCAGCGCACGGGCTTTGGCAAGTTCGGCCGTGTCGCAAAACAGCCGCGCGCGGTGCAGGTGGACGTCGGCGAGGTAGAGCGGCATCGGGCCGCGTTCGGCGATTTGTTGGGTTTCGTCTAGGTGTTGGCGGGCGGTGGCGGAGTCGCCGATCAGCGCGTGCCAGTGCGCGGCGGTGAGCAGGGCTTTGGGGAGGTGGTCGAGCGTGCCGGCTTTGCGCAGGCCGTCGAGTGCGGGCGCGAGGTGCGGGTTGGTGTTGGCGGCGGGCGCTTGGGCTGTCAGCGCGGCGCGGTAGAGCGCCACTCGCGCAAGAGTGAGGTGGTCGAGGGCGATGGTGATGAGCGAATCGCTAGGGACGCGCCACTCGAACATCTTCAGTCCTCGGCGCGTGGCTTCTGCCAGAGCCGATTGGATTTCGGATGCTGAATTTGGGCTGTCGGATTTTTGCCGCTGCCATGCGGCGCGCTCGGCGGGGGCGAGTATTAGATCGCAGTACCGGAACCCTCCCAGCGAGTACAGCAGGTCGAACTTGGGCTGGCGCTCGCGCTGGAGGGCTTCGGCGGCGGCGTAGAGGCCGCGTGCCTCAGCAAGCTGACCGGGCTGGCCGCTCTGGTACAGGGCGTCGGCGGCAGTGGTGCGGGCGACCGCAAGACCGAATGCATCACTGCTGCGTTCTGCGAAGTCGATGGCGAGGCGGGCGTCGGCCACGGCAGGCCCAAGTCGCCCCAGCGTAAGTTCCAGCTCGCTGAGGTTGCTGTAGCTGAGCACTGCGTTGTCCCAGTTCTCGTTCTTGACGTACATCTCCCCCGCCACCCGCATCGGCCCCTGCGCTTCGCTGAGGCGGCCGAGGGCTCGCAGGCTGAAAGCGGCTTCATTGAGCAGCCAGGCCTGATCGACTTCGCTCAGATTCGGGGACAGCCGGGTCCAGGGCTGCTCAAAGAAGGCCGCCACCGCCCCCAGGTCCGCCCCGATGGCCCCGAGTGTGTTCGAGCTGTAGTAGCCGCCGCTTCCGGTGCCGCGCAGGATGCGGTCGAAGTAAACCTTGTCACAAGCCTGCTGCTGCCGCCCGGCGAGGCAGCCGTGCATCACGGCCTGGTAGAGCGGCTGCAAACCCTCCAAGGTGTCGGGCCGCGGTGGCGTGCCCTCGCACAGATGGTCAAACAATCGAGAATGCGCGGCTTGGAAGGCTTGCGGGTGCTGGGTGCGCAGCTGCTGGCCAAAGTATTCCCGGATTAGCGGGTGCGCATCCAGCGAATGCGCCACCACCCCTTTACTGACGCTGGCGTCCACGATGCTGAGCAAGCCGGCATCTGACAGACGCTGTGTAGCGATCTTCCAATCCTTTGCTGTGATGCCCTGCAGATCGTCGCTCAAGTGTTCAATCACTGGCGCTTGCAGCAGGGCGTGCAAGCAATCGGCACTGGCGGGCCGGTTGAACAGGCCGAGCAGGCGCAAGATGCCGAGTTGCTCTCGGCCCGCGGCGCGCTTGCGGCTTTCGGCGCGCTTCCAGAAGCCCAGCCACCGCTTCCACCAAGGCTGTTTCGGTCCTAGGAACCAGCGCTCATAAGTAGCCATCACCTTGAAGGCGTGGCCATAAGGCGAATCGTCGTCGGTGGTCACCCACTCGGGGTCGGCCTCGTGCAGGCGAAAGCTGTCGCGCTGGCGGATGTCACCTTTGCAGGCAAGCGCGAGGTAGCGGCCCATCAGCGCCAGCGTCAGGGCGTGGCCGGAAACCTCGTTACTGGCGACGCGCAGTTCCGCATCTTCTGGGCTGATCTCGGCCGGGCCGGCGCGGCGCACGCCGTGGTGGTGCAGCAGCGCCGCACCGGCTGCCTCGCTCAGCTTATCGAGCCGCCAGCTACGCACGGTAAGGCGGCCATCCAGATCGGGAATGGGCTCCCGCGTGGTGACCACGCACAGGCCGGCGCTGCCTGCGGCTAGGCCGCTGAGCAGTGCGGCAATCGCGGGGTCGGTGATTTGCCCGGCCGTTGGGCCGGGCGGATGCTGCAGCGGCTCCAGGCCATCAAGCACCAGCAGCGTTTTGCTTGCACCCACTAAGCGGGCGAGGCGTGCGCCGCGATCCCACGGCGAACCAGCGGTGGGGTCGCTATCGCCGAAAAAGCTCAGCGCCTTGGCAATAAACGTGTCGGCCGAGGCCGTGGCTTCGCCAGCGCGCTGGGTGCCCTGGCTGTAGAAGGACCAGTAAAACACGCGCTCTGCACCGCGCCAGCCCTTGAACTCCAGCTCAGCCATCCAGCTGCTGACCAGTGCGGTCTTGCCGGTGCCGCCCCAGGCCTTGACGATCACAATGTGCTGCTGCGGCTCAGCCCAGGCCGCGTCCAGCTGCGCCAGCCAGGTTTCGCGGCCGATCAACTCGCGCGGTGCGTGCGGCAATCGAGGGATGTAGCTGAAATCCGGCGGACGCTGCTCACGCGGCAGCAAAATGTCATTGAGATCCGCAAGCACAGAGCTGCTGAGCCGCTCGGCGTTGAGAAAGCTGTCGCGATCCCGCCCCAGCGTGCGAATGCGCTCAAAGTGCGCCGCCTGCAGCGCCTGGTGCGCATCGCTAGCGACAAAGCCCGACTCACGCGGCGCGCCGGCATCTGGCCGATAAATATGCACGCGCACGTTGTGGAACACCGCGAGGTAAGCCTCCCACTGGGTGTAGGAACATTGCCCAAGCAGTTCGCGCGTAACCGGCGTGTACGCAGCCAGCGCGGCAACGAAGCCCGGATGCCGTAACAGCAGCGCATCCACGGCGGCCGCAGGCGGCACGTGGCCCAGGCCATCGCCAACAATGTGGATAACCGCGTGGCAATTCCTGAGGTAGCTATCGAGCTTATCGAGTGTGGTTGCGCCCCGATTGGCGAAGTCCTCCTGCGTGCAGACTTCGACGCCGCTGCGTTTAATGTCATTGGCGAGCAGTTCGCGATGGCTGCGGAACTCGTCCGAGACCATCGAAAGAAATAGGCGGCGGGATTGGGGCATGGATATCACCATTGGACGGAGGCAGTTTCGGCGTCGGCCAGTTCTTCCCGCCGCCGCCAGTAGCCGTGCTTTTCGATTAGCACGCGGGCTTTGGCGAGTTCGGATTTGTCGCAGAACAGCCGCGCGCGGTGCAGGTGGACGTCGGCGAGGTGCAGCGGCATGGGGCCGCGTTCGGCGATTTGTTGGGCTTCGTCTAGGTGGTGGAGGGCGGTCTCGCGGTCGTCGATGAGTGCGTGCCAGTGGGCGGCGGTGAGCAGGGCTTTGGGGAGTTCGTCGGCTTGCCCGGCTTTGCGCAGGCCGTCGAGCGCGGGCGCGAGGTGCGGGTTGGCGTTGGTGGCAGCGGGCGCTTGGGCTGTCAGCGCGGCGCGGTAGAGCGCCACTCGGGCCAGGGTGAGGTGGTCGAGGGCGATGTCTAGTAGCCAGTTTTCTGGTTTGGCCCACTCGAGCGTTTGCGTGGCGCGGCGCTCGGCTTCTGCCAGAGCCGATTCGATCTCGGATGCTGAGCTTGTGCTTTCAGATTTCTGCCGCTGCCATGCGGCGCGCTCAGCGCAGGCGAGGATCAGATCGCAATACTGGAAGCCTCGCAGCGAGTACAGCAGGGCGGACTCGGGCTCGCGCTCGCGCTGGAGGGCTTCGGCCGCGGCGTAGAGGGCGCGTGCCTCAGCCAGCTGACCGGGCTGTCCGCTCTGGTACAGGGCGTCGGCGGCAGTGGCGCGGAACGCCATACGAAGGAATGCAGCACCGCTGCGTTCTGCGAAGTCGATAGCGCGGCGGGCGTCGGCCACGGCAAGCCCAAGTTGCCCCAGCGTTACTTCCATCTCGCTGAGATTGCTGGCGCCGGCAGCAGCGTTGTTCCAGTTCTCGTTCTTGACGACCATCTTCCCCGACACCCGCATTGGCTCCAGCGCTTCGCTGAGGCGGCCGAGGGCGCGCAGGATGCAAGCGGCTTGATTGAGCAGCCAGGCCTGATCAGCGGCGCTCAGATTCGGGGAAAGCCGGCTCCAGGGCTGCTCGAAGAAGGCCGCCACCGCCCCCAGGTCCGCCCCGATGGCGCCGAGCTTGGCCGTGCTGTAGGAGCCTTCGCTTCCGGTGCCGCGCAGGATGCGGTCGATGTAAACCTTTTCCAGCGCCTCCGGCTGCCGCCCGGCGAGGCAGCCGTGAATCACGGCCTGGTAGAGCGGCTGCAAACCCTCCAAGGTGTCGGGCCAATGCTCTGTGCTCTCGCACAGATGGTCAAACAACCGCGAATGCGCAGCCTCAAAACCCTTTAGCTCGCTCTCGCGCAGCCGCTTAGCAAAATATTCCCGAACCAACGGATGCGCATCCACCGGCACGCTGCACGGCTGCGGGAATGGCGCTTGGCTGCCTTCATCGCGAGTCGGAAACTTCAGTTGAATCAAATGCGCCTCATGTAAGCGCAGCAGCACAGCATTCCAGTCATCACGATCCAGCGAAACCAGCTGCTCAGTCAGCCCCGGAATCGCGGGTGCTTGTCGCAAGGCGGCTAAGCAGTCCGCGCTTGCCGGGCGCTCGAATAATCCAATCAGCCGCAGCGCCTGCAAATCGGCAAGATTGCCTTGCGGACTCTGCAGCCACTGCTCGTAAGTTTCCAGCACACGCCAAGCGCTGCGGGTCTGGGCGCTGCGATTGCTGTCGGCCTTCTCGAAACTGACGGTATCGCGCTGACGAATATCACCGCCTCGGGCGACTGCCAAAAAGCGGCCGAGCAGAATCAGGCTTAGCGCGTGGTGCTGGTATTCCACAGCGGCTTTGGCCAGATCGGCGTTGCTGCCGATGACGCCGAGTTTGCGCAGCAGGGCAACAGCGGCGGCGGTCGGCAAATCTTCCAAATCGTGATGCGGCGCATTGCTCGCCAGCTGGCCGCCCAACTCGCTCAAGGCCTCGCGGCTGGACACTAGGCACAGCCCAGGATTGCGCTGCGCCAGCAGGCGCAGAAACTGCGCCAAGTCCGGGTCGGTGATCTGCCCGGCCTGCGGGTGATTGTGCGGATACTGCAAAGGCTCCAGGCCATCCAGCACCAGCAGGCTGCGCTGCGCTCGCACCAGTGATGCGAGGCGCCGGGCCTTGTCGTCCGGCTTTTCCGGCGCTGGATCGCCGAAATGCTTCAGCGCTTCGACAAAGAACAGGCCAATGCTGGCGGCACCCGCGTGCGTGGCGTCGTCGGCGCGGGTGCCCTGGTCGTAGAAAGTCCAGTCGAAATAGGCCAGCGGCTCGGGCTGGCCCAGCGCATCCTGCCAGCCGCGATCGCGAAAGCGCGTCTGCACCCAGTGCGCCAGCAGCGCAGTTTTACCCACGCCGCCCCAGGCAATCACGCACTGCACATTCACCTTATCCCGCTCGGCCCAAGCGTCGTCCAGCAGTTTGAGCTCATCCGCCCGGCCAATGAAGTCCGCCGCCGTGTGGCGGCTAACCAGGCGGGTGTCGGCGATGCACTGGGGGTGTGCGGGCGGCGGCATGAAGTCATGCAGCGCTTTCAGCAGCCCGATAATCATCGAATCTTCGCTGGTAAAACGCAGGTTTTCTGATGGGTAGTAACCCTGCGTTTTGAGTGACTGCAGGTGCGCAAACTGCGATTCGGATGCCCGCGCATCGTCTGCGGCAAAGCCTGGCACTAAAAACAGTTTCTTTTTATGGCGCACGGCCAGCCACGCTTCCCACTGCGTGTAGGAAAGATTATCCAAAAAGCTTTGCGATAACTTCAAATGCGCAGCGAGATCGGGATAGCGGTGCATGATCGCCGATACGTTTGCCGGCGACGCGCGGGCACCGCTTTTGCGCCCAACGATTTGCACCACGGCGTCGCATTTTCTTATGTAATCATCTAGCTCAAGCAGAACTGCATCACCAAAAGCTAGAAAAGATTCCTGAATTTCAATGCGTAAGCCAGGCCGATCAAGCTCGTGCCGAATGCGCTGGCGGTGTTTTGTAAATTCGTCAGAAACCGCCGAAATGAAGAGGGAATTCAGATAGTTTCTCCTAAAATTCGATTCGGTTGCGCGGTTATTTTATGCGCAGCGCTTCGTCTTTATTGAAAACTGCAAAAGACGTTCGACCAGCAAACGCATGGCTAATCATTTGACGGCGGATTCAACTACGAACTGCAACACGGTTCTTGAGGACCGCTCCGAAGACTTCGTAGGGCGTGCGCCAGCCTAACGTCTTCCGCGGTCGGCTGTTAATCCTTCGATCAACATCTGCGAGTCGCTCGTCGCTGACGGTCGCGAAGTCAGTGCCCTTGGGCAAGTAGTAGCGCACCAGTCCGTTGCCGTTCTCGTTCCTGCCTCTTGCCACGAGGCGTAGGGCTCGGCAAATGAGAAGCCCCCTTGGCAGGCGATCGCGATGATTTGGTGCTCGGCGAATTTCTCAGCCGTTGTCCGAGGTCAGCGTGAGCACCCGTTGCTGGATCGGTGCCAGCGTGCCGACGATGGCGCGACGCACAGCATCTACAGTGCGCTGCGACACGCGGCGAATCAGATGCAGCCGCGAGTGGCGTTCGATGAGGGTCAGTAGCACCTGTCCCCCGTTCGCCTTGACCATCGTGTCCAGCTTCCAGTCGGCAACCCGGCTGCGCGTCTCCTCTATCTGCGGCCGCTCGCTGCTGTCGCGTCTGCGCTTGATCTGGCCGCGTCGATCGGGACGGCAGCGACGCTTCCGCCGCGGCGTGCTCTGTCTGAAGAGTTTGTATAGCGGGCGCCAACATCGATGGTCGGCTGCGATCTGCTGGTGGATGCGCTCGTGGCTCGCCGGCCGCGTGGAACCCGCGATCTGCTCCGGGCTGTGATCCTCGCGCATCATGGCCTCGATCTTAGGCCAGTGCGACGGATCGATCCGCGCCTGTCGGCGTGCGCGCGGCCGCCTGCGCAGCGCTCGTGCAGGTTCCGGCGCGTAGCTAGATGCACACCGATTCCGTTTGAGCTCGCGACAGATCGTGCTGGATGAACGCTGCATCCGTTTACCGATCGCACGCAGGCTCAAACCGGTCTCTCAAAGCGCGTGTGCCTGATAACTTTCCTGCTGGGTCAGGTGACCTCTGGGCATGGGCAACTTCACGTGCAGGTAGAGGAGCTCAGGCTACGTCAGCTGATCCTCTCCGCTCCGCAGGGGTGTTGCGTTGCATAGTTGAGAGCGCCCACAGCCTCCGCCGGCATCCAAGCGCGCACCACGTTCAGCGCGGATCGCCAGCGCACCGCCGGGAAATCTGACGCGAGTCAGCTCTCCTCGCAGCAGCGTTATCTTCTGATGCGCGTCTGTAGTCGTTTCGCAGGCGGCACCGAAAAGTGCCGAACGTTCAGGTTCTTCAGTAGAACCGTTCGGGGGATGGACATCCGGTTTGCATGGGCGCGGCGAACACTGCAGCGGATTACGTTCAAAGCGCGTTCAACGGCTGCAGATCGGGAGGCGCCGGACGTTGCCGGCGGGAGATCGAGGCGCCGCACGTGGCGCGCGTCGTTGGCGAGCCTACGGATTCCCTGCTAGCATCTGCGCCGCCTCACGGTGACTGCTCAAACCTTTTCAAGGTTTCGGCGGTTTAAACGGGAAGCCAGTGCGCGGAAGACCTTCCGCAACTCTGGAGCTGCCCCCGCAACGGTAGGCGAGCGGACTTTAATTCCAGGTCCGGCTTCTGGCGAAAACCACTGTGCACACGTGCATGGGAAGGTGCCCGAGGCTGAAGGCGTGATGCCTTGGCTCGCAAGCCCGGAGACCGGCCTTGAGGAATGTCCCGGCGCACGGTGGGTGCGGGTTTGGGGTTCGCGCATGCCGCGTGGCCTGCGTTCGCCTGTCAGTCTTCCAGCCTCCCATTCTTGCGTCGGTCGCTTTCCAAAGCGCCCGCACGGGTTGGTGTGGGCTGGAGTCTTTTCGAATGCATCGTTTTTCCTCTAACACCGCGGCTCTGACCGCGGCGATTCTCGTTTCCTTGTCCTGCAGCGACGCACAGGCGCAGTCCAAAGCGCTTGACCGCGTGGTGGTGACCGGCAGCCGCACTGCGCAAACCCAGGACGCCAGTTTGGCGGCGATCACCGTGTTCGACCGCAGCGACATTGAGCGTCGGCAGGTGGGCTCGCTGATCGATCTGCTGCGCGGCGTACCGGGCGTGTCGATTGCCAACAGCGGCGGCGCCGGCATGGTCAGTGCGGTGTTCCTGCGCGGCACCGAGGCACGCCATGTACTGGTGCTGGTGGACGGCGTCCGCATGGGCTCGGCGACTACCGGCACCTTCGCATTCCAGGATCTGCCGCTTGAGCAGATCGAGCGCATCGAGGTGGTGCGCGGGCCGTTTTCCAGCCTGTATGGCTCCGATGCGGTGGGCGGGGTGATCCAGATATTCACTCGTCAAGCGAAAGGCACGCCGCAGATCAATGCGCAGATGTCGGTGGGTTCGTTCTCGACGCTGAAGGCCGGCGCCGGCATCAATGCGCGCGGCGAATCGGGCTGGTACAGCGTGCACGCGGGGCTCCACGAAACCGACGGCTTCAACGCCTGCCGCGGCCGGCCGTTCCCCAACGGTGCCGGCTGCTTTACTGACGAGCCGGATGACGACGGCTACACCAACCGCAGCCTGCAGCTGGCCGGCGGCTGGGCGTTTTCGCCGGTGGTGTCGCTGGAGGCGCGCGCGCTGCGGGCCGAGTTCGAGACCGAGTTCGACGGCAGCTTCACCAATGAAATGACCGGCGCGCAGCAGGTGCTCAGCAGCCGCCTCGAAGTAAAGCCCAGCGAGACCCTGATGCTGGCGTTCCGGCTTGGCCAAAGCGAGGACCTGGCCGACAACTTTCGCGAGGGGCGCTACTCCAGCAGCTTCGACACCGAGCGCCGCAGCGGCGGGGTGCAGGCGGATGTCGGCCTCGGCGACGGCCTGCTCAGCACCGGTATCGACTACTACCGCGACGAGGTGACCAGCAGTACCGCCTACACGGTGCAAGCGCGCACCCAGAAGGCGCTGTTCGCGCAGTGGCAGCAGAGTTTCGGCCGCGCCGCGCTGCAGCTCGCCGCGCGTCGCGACGACGACAGCCAGTTCGGCGGCAAGACCACCGGCAGCGCGCTGTGGGGCTTAAGCTTCAGCGACGCCCTGCGCCTCACCGCCAGCGCCGGCAATGCCTTCCGCGCACCCAGCTTCAACGACCTCTATTTCCCGGGCTTCGGCAATCCGAACCTGCGCCCGGAAACCTCCACCAGCTACGAGCTGGGCCTGCGCGGCACGCCGGGCTGGGGTGGCTGGGGGCTGTCGCTGTTCCGCACCGAGATCGACGAGCTGATCAGCTTTGACCCGGTACTGTTCATCCCGGTCAACATCAATCGCTCACGCATCGACGGCCTGGAGGCCAGCGCCGAAGGGCAGCTTGCTGGGTTCGATCTGCGCGCCAGCGCGACGCTGCTCGATGCACGCAGCGTAGGTGCGGGCGTGAGCGATCAGCGCGAGCTGCCGCGGCGCGCACCGCGTTCGGCGCAGATCGATCTGGATCGCCGCTTTGGCGAGTTCAGCGCCGGCGCCAGCCTGTTCGCGGCGAGCGCCCGGTTTGATGATCCTCGCAACCGGGTGCGGCTGGCCGGCTATGCCACGCTCGACCTGCGGATGGCCTGGCAGTTCCGCCCTGACTGGAGCCTGCAGTTCGCCGGCAACAATCTGTTTGATCGCACCTATGAAACCGCCGCCTTCTACAACCAGCCGGGCCGCAACTGGACCTTGAGCCTGCGCTTTAATTCGCGCTGAAAATCGCTTCGGCCGGGGCACGCGCCCCGGCCGAAGCGGTTCGTCCTCTTCCATCTATGACCTGGCTTGAAGGAGCCCCGCATGCCTACTGATTCGCGCTCACGCTTCATCGCGCTGATGACCGTTCTGGCCGCCTGGATGCTGGCGACACGGCTGCCGGACGCCGCCCAACTGCTGCATCTGCAAGATGCCTCGATGGCGGTGTTCTTTCTGGGCGGCCTGCTGCTGCGCCGACCTCTGGCCTTCGCCGCGCTTGCGCTGCTGGCGCTCGGCATTGACGTGCTGGTGTTTTCCCGCACCGACATGTTGCATATCTGCCTCAGCCCGGCCTATGCGTTTCTTGTGCCGGCCTACGCGCTGCTGTGGTTTGGCGGCCGCGCGCTTACCGGGCGGTTCGACGGGTCCGCGCGCGCGCTGGTGCTGATCTCGCTGGCGGGTGTGGCCTGTGCGATCGCCTCGTTCGCTATTTCCAACGGCTCGTTCTACGCGCTCAGCGGGCTGTTCGGTGAACTCAGCGCGGCGGGTTTCGGCGCGCAGTTTCTGCGCTACGCGCCGAGCTTCGTGCTGGTCGGCAGCGCCTGGATCTGCCTTGGCCTCGGCGTGGCGGCGCTGGGCCTGCGCGTCGGCTGGCTGCGGTCGACTGCCGCAGCTTCATGAGCGCCGTTCGCTGCCCCGCGCTGCTGGTTGCGGCGCCCGCTTCGGGGCAGGGCAAGACCAGCTTCTGCGCCGCGCTGGCGCGGGCGCATCGGCGCCTCGGGCGGCGCGTCGCGGTGTTCAAGACCGGCGCCGATTTTCTTGACCCGGGCGTGCTGGCCTGCGCCGCCGGCGGTGAGGCAGGTCAGCTGGATCTGTGGATGGGCGGCGAGGCCGAGGTTCGCGCCCAGCTGCACGCGGCTGCGGCCTCGGCAGACGTGATCCTGGTCGAAGGCATGATGGGCCTGTTCGACGGCGAGCCCAGTGCGGCCGACCTTGCAGAGCGGCTGGGCTTGCCGGTGCTGGCGGTGATCGACGCGCAGGCGATGGCGCAGACCTTCGGCGCGGTCGCGCTGGGGCTGCAGCGCTATCGCCCCGAACTCAACCTCGTCGGCGTCGCCGCCAATCGGGTCGGCGGCGCCTGGCACGCCGGGCTGCTGCGCGAGAGCCTGCCGCCGGATCTGGCTTGGTTCGGCGCACTGCCGAGCCTGCCGGACGCGGCGTTTGCCGAAAGGCATTTGGGTCTGCTGCCGGCTGCAGAGATCGCCGATCTCGACCGCCGGATCGACGATCTGGCGGACGCGCTTGAAGCGAGCTTGAGCGGGCCGCTGCCGCTGCCGCCGAGCGTCGAGTTTGCCGCGCCCGGGCCGGGCAACGGTGGGCTCACCTCAGTGGCTTCCGTGTTGGCCGGACATCGCATCGCGATCGCCCGCGATGCCGCCTTCTGTTTCGTGTACGCAGCGAACCTCGCGCTGCTTCGCCAGGCCGGTGCCGAGCTGCGCGAGTTCTCGCCGCTGGCGGGCGACGCGCTGCCCGAGTGCGACGCGCTGTGGCTGCCCGGCGGCTATCCCGAGCTGCATCTCGACGCGCTCGCGGCGCGCTGCGACCTGTGGGCGGCGCTGCGCCGACACGTGCAGCAGGGCCGCCCGCTGCTGGCCGAGTGCGGTGGCCTGCTGGTGCTGCTCGATCGGCTGCAGGACGTTCACGGCAGGGCCGCAGCGATGGCCGGCGTGTTGGCTGGAGCAGCGCAGATGGATACGCGCCTGCAGGGCCTGGGGCTGCAGCAGGTCGATCTGCCGGAGGGCCGCCTCCGCGGGCACAGCTTTCACCATGCACGGGCCGAGATCGCAGAGCCGCCGCTGCTGCTCGCAGCCAACCCGAACGGTGCGCCCACGCGCGAGGCCGTGTATCGGCATCAGCGCCTGACGGCCAGCTTCGTGCACCTGTACTTTCCATCCAATCCGCACGCCGCCTGCGCGCTGTTTCGGGCGTAGGCAAAGCGCTGATGTATCGGAGCTTGGTGCGGAACGGTTGCCGCGCCCGCGGCTCTGGGCGCGTCGGTGACTTGGTCCAGCGACAGCGCGCCTGAATTCACGCCGGACGCGGATTCAATTCGGACGCGAACTCACTGCGGATACGTTTGCGGCTGACGAAGCCAGGCTGGCTCTGTTCAGGACTTGAACAAGAAGATTCGCCGCTTCTCGTCTCGGCGGCGAACAAGCCGAGACGCTCTCCAATGCTGCGGCGATCATGCCGCGTCTCAGCCTGATTCGGCGGCAATCAAGCCGTGCCGCTCCCCAGTTCAGCGGCGATCAGGCCGCGCCGCTCCTCGCTTTTGCAGTGGGCGTGGGCGAACTCCAGCAGCTGCTTGGCCAGATCCGCGCGATCGTAGCGCTCGCGCAGCAGACGCGCGGCGCGCAGCGCGGCTGTTGTGCCGGCCGGGTCGCGCGGGTGGCTGCGGGCGGTGCCGATCAACACGTCGGTTGCCAGCTTGTGCTGGCTCATGCGCTCGGCGATGTCGGCCAGACGCAGGCCGTCCTGCGGATCCAGCGGCGCGAACGCAGGGTCGGCGTCTAGAGACTCACGCGCAAGGGCGAGCGCCTTGCGCTCCTGTGTTTCCTGCATCAGCAGGTGCAGATAGCTGCGGGCGTGCTCCTGCAGCGCTGTCGGATCGTTCTCGGTGCGCAGCAATCGGCGCAGCAGTTCGTGCGCCTCAAGGCTCAGTGCGCGCTCGCGCATTTCCTCGCGCAGCAGGGCCAGGGCTGCGGCGGGCTGGCCCTCGCGCACTTGCGCCTGCGCTCGAGCCACCAGCTCGCTCTCGCGGTTGCGCGGGATCGCCGCCTCAATGGCGTATCGATTCGGCTCAAAGCCCAGGGCCTCGTGGAACTGGTACAGCAGGTAGCCCATCAGGTGATAGGTCGCGAACAGGCCCCACAGGAACGCCGCATGGGCGATCACGATAGCGAGAAAGCCGGGCAGCAGATGGTCAAGCCAGGCCTCGGCTTCCCAGGCGGACATTTGAAACACGATCAGCAGCAGCCACAGCAGGCCGTAGGGCAGGCCGATGCGGCTGATGATGGCCAGCCAGGTCGCCGGGTTCAGCGCATTGCCGAGGTCCTCGTCCATCGCCAGCGACATGGTGGCCGCGGGCTGCACGAAGCTGGCGAAGATCAGCCCCAGCGCCAGCCCGGTCGGGCCCAGAAAGGCGGTGAACATCATCACGATCACCAGCAGCACGAGGTTCATGCCGATGAATTTGAAAACCACCGAATCCGGAGCCTCCAGCAGGACGGCTTCAGGGTCGCGGTGGCCGTTGGCGGTCTCGCGCAGCACGCTGAAGGCGTACTTGTAGGCCATCAGCATCAGCAGCACCCAGACCACCAGGCCGAGCACCGGAAAGGAGGTCAGCCACTGCGCTGCGCTCAAGCAAATCAGGGTGATCAGCGCGTCGCCGCGAAAAGGGAAGCGGGCGAAAGAGCGCAGCCGGGTCCAGAAAGGCGGGATCGCCTGAGTGGAATTCGAAGAGTTCATGGACGGGATCGAGGGGCAGGGATTGGCGGGGGCCGGGATTGGGGATTGGGGATTGGGGATTGGGGATTCTGACAGCGCAGCTTGCTGCTGGGCGCGCGACGGGTAGGGGAGGGCAGAGCAGTGCGGGTCGCGTGCGGGTTTGCGCTGCTGCGCAAACGGCCGGCGGGTCAAGACCCGCCCTACGGCGCGCCAACGGGTTCCCGGTAGGGCGGGTCTTGACCCGCCGCCGCTCCGAACCGTCACTCCGAACTGCCGGTCCGAACCGTCACTCGAAGCTGCCGCTCCGAAGCTGCCGCTCCGAACCGTCACCCCAAGCTGCCGCTCTGAACCGCCGCTTCGCGTGCGGGTTTTGACGCGTCGCCTCCTGCGCCGCGGCTCAGCCGAGGGGGCTGGCCGGCACGTAGTTCAGCGGCGCGCCCGGCCCGATTGGCAGGCCCAGCGCCAGCCAGACGATGAACAGCAGCGACCAGCCGATCGCGAACACCACCGAATAGGGCAGCATCACCGCGATCACCGTGCCGATACCGGCCTTGGGCTCGTAGCGCTGCAGGAAGGCGATGATCAGCGCGAAGTAGCTCATCATCGGGCTGATGATGTTGGTCACGCTGTCGCCGATGCGGTAGGCGATCTGGGTCAGCTCGGGTGAGTAGCCCAAGAGCATGAACATCGGAATGAAGATCGGCGCCATCAGCGCCCACTTGGCCGAGGCCGAACCCATGAACAGATTGGCGACGGCGGTGAGCACGATAAAGCCGGCCATGATGATGATCTTGGCCAGCACCCAGCGCCACGGCGCCGGCTCGCCTTCGCCCAGCACCAGTTGACGCATCGAATCGAGCAGGCCGGCGCCTTCCACCGCGAACACCAGCCCGAGCTGAGTCCAGTTGAAGTACGCGACGAACTGCGCGGCAAAGAAGGTCAGCACCAGATACACGCCGAGCGTGGACATGCTCTGGCCCATGCCCTTGATGACGTCGTTGTCGCTCTTGATGCTGCCGGAGACCGCACCGTAGACGACGCCCGCGACCACGCCGTAAAGAAAGATGATCGCAACCACGCTCTTCAGGAAGGGCGAGTTCAGCGGATCGCCGGTGACCGGATCGCGCATGAAGCCCGAGCCCCAGAACAAGCCCTGCGGCAGCATCGACCACAGCAGAATCAAGCTGATCACCAAGCAGGCGACGAGCGCCCAGATCAGGCCGCGCGTCTCCTCGGGCTTCAGGCGCTGGGCATCGGGGTCTTGATCGGGAGCGGCCTCGCCGGCGGCCATCGGATTCCGACTGGGCTCGTCCGGAAACCGCGGCGCCACGATCTTTTCGGTGACAAACCAGCCGAGCAGGGTCACCAGGGGCGTCGAGGCGATCATGAAGTACCAGTTCGAAACCGCGTTGACCGTGTAGTTGGGGTCCACGATGCGCGCGGCTTCTTGCGAAAGACCCGCCAGCAGGGGGTCGATGGTGCCGATCAGCAGATTGGCCGAATAGCCGCCCGAGACGCCGGCGAAGGCGGCGGCCATGCCGAGGATCGGATGTCGCCCGGCCGCAACGAACACCAGTGCCGCCAGCGGCACCAGCAGCACGTAGCCGATCTCGCTGGCCATGTTCGACATGACGCCGGCAAACACGATCACCGGGGTGAGCAAGAAGCGCGGCGCCGACAGCACCAGCAGGCGCAGGCTGGCGCCGATCAGGCCCGAGTGCTCGGCCACGCCAATGCCGAGCAGCGCGACCAGCACCGTGCCCAGCGGTGCGAAATCGGTGAAGTTCTTCACCATGCTAGTCGAGATACGGTGCAGGCCTTCCAGTGAAAACAGGTTGACCACGTTGATGGTGGCGCCGGTCGACGGATGCTGCGCGCTGATCTCAAGCCAGGTTGCGATGCCGGACATGATCACCACCGCCAGCGCAAGCAGCGCAAACAGCGTGGCCGGATGCGGCAGCGCGTTGCCGCCGCGCTCGACGATGTTCAGAAAGGTATCGATGGCGGAGCGCTTTCTGGGGGCGGCGGGCAGTGAACTCATCGGCGGGTCTCGTATCGGTTCGCGCGGCGCAGCGGGCCGCGGGGCTGGGGACTATAGGCGGCGCAGCGTGCCGGGGGAATCGAAAATCGGGAGTCGGAGTCGGAGTCGGGAGTCGAGAATCGAGAATCGTAGGAAGTCCGCGCGTCAACTGCCCAGCAGCCTTTACTGTTTCCCAAGCTACGGCGGCGTGTGCAGGCTGGCGAGTGCTTCAGCAGCGCGCGAATCGACGGCGGTTGCAATTCCCGATTCCCGATTCCCCACTCCCGGTTTCCTGATGCTCACTTCCACAGCATCCCCAGCACGCTGCGAAACGGCAGCAGGGCCAGGCGGAAGGCTTCGCCGCTCCAGCTGAGCAGGCGCGCCTGGTCGATGCCGGAGAGGCCGCGTAGCAGATCGGCGAGGTTGCCGACGCCGGTGCCCGGGAGTTTGCACAGCGCCTGTGCGCGCTTGCCGACCGTGTAAGTGCTGGCGACCGCCGCGGTGATCTCGGCGAGGACGCTGGCGACCGGCAGCACGCGGGCGGCGACGGTGCCGACCAGGCCCGAGCCAAACTGCTTGAGGATGGCCTCCAGGCTGCGCTTGGAAAGCTGCTGCGCCCCGATATTGGCGGCGGTGGCCAGCAGCACCACGCCGCGCTGCTCGGGGTCGGAGAGTTCGACTTCGTAGAGGTCGATGATCGAGCGAACTAGGGCCTTCTGCACCTGCGCCAGCGCCACGGTTTCGGCCAGCGGGCCGAGCACGGTGGGTGCCAGCCGGCCGATCAACGGCACCCGGCGGGTCAGGCTTGAGATCGCGGCGGCGGTGCCCGCTTTCAGGCAGGCGGTGCGCACCAGTGCGTCGAAGGCGGTCTGGCCCTGTGCGGCGGTGCGCGGGCGGGATTGTTGGGCGGGCAGCTCAAGGCTGGCGACCAGATTCATGGCGGGCTCGCTTGGCGACTCTGCGGACTTCGCCTCTGCCGACTTCGTGCGCGTGGCGGCCGATTTTTTCGAGGCCGTGCTGGAGGCGGAGCGCTTGCTCGCGGCCGGTTTCGCCGCAGCGCGACTGGCCGCGGACGTGCTGTCTGACGCTTTCGCGGCGCTGCGGCCACTGGCCTTGCTGGCGGCGGGCTTGTCCTTCGGCTTGGCTTTGCCCGAAGCGCGGGCGGATGCAGGTGTCGCCTTCGTCTGCGGGTCAGCGCTGGCCGCGCTTGCGCGGGGTCGGGGCGTGCTGGGTGGATCGGACTTGGCCATGGGGCCGGAGCATATCAGCCCCAAAAGCGCAGCCGTCGGCCGCGCATTTGGAGACACGGTGCCGCCTGTTTGGGCAAGCCCGCGACCTTCCGCTACGCTACCGCCCTCTTTGCGAACACAGTCAGGGTCATGGATTACGACCGATTCGATCGCGTGCGCGCGGTCCGCTGGACCGGCGATGAACTGGATCTGCTCGATCAGCGGCTGCTGCCGCAGGTGCAGCAGCGCGTGATCTGCCGCAGCAGCGCCGAAGTCACCGATGCGATCCACGCGCTGGTGGTTCGCGGCGCGCCGGCGATCGGAATCGCTGCCGCCTGGGGCCTGGTGCTGGCTGCGCGCGGCCTCACTGCAAGCAGCGGTGCTGAAGCCGCAGCGCAGCTAGCGCCGGCAAGTGCCCAGCTCAACGCGGCGCGACCGACCGCCGTCAATCTGGCCTGGGCCCTGAGGCGTATGCGCGCCAGCCTGGACGGCGCACAGGCCGACTGGCTGCAGCGTCTGGAGTCCGAGGCCGCCGCCATCGAGTCCGAGGACCTGGCCGCCAACCGCAGCATGGGTCAACTCGGCGCATCGCTGATCGCGCCGGGATCCGGGGTGATGACCCACTGCAACACCGGCTCCTTGGCCACGTCCGGGTTCGGCACGGCGCTCGGGGTTATTCGCGCCGGCGTGGCGGAGGGCCGCATCAACGCGGTGTTCGCCGGTGAGACGCGGCCCTGGCTGCAGGGCGCGCGGCTGACCGTGTGGGAGCTGCTGGAAGACGGCATCGACGCCACCCTGATCGCCGACGCCGCGGCCTCGCACCTGATGGCGTCGGGGCAGGTGCAGTGGGTGATCGTCGGCGCCGACCGGATCACCGCAAATGGCGACGTGGCGAACAAGATCGGCACCTACCAGCTGGCAATCGCCGCTCGCCACCACGGCCTGAAATTCATGGTGGTGGCGCCCTCTTCGACGGTGGACATGGCGACTGCGCGTGGCGTCGATATCGAAATCGAGGAACGCTCGGGCGACGAACTGCTGGGCTATGCGGGCGTTCGCACCGTGGCCTTAGGCGTCAAGGCCTGGAACCCCGTGTTTGATGTCACCCCAGCGGCGCTGATCGATGCCATCGTGACCGAGCGCGGGATCATCGCGACCCCGAACGCTGAGCGCATGCGCGCCGCGTTCGGTGAGGCGTAATGAGCGTGCGGTCGCGACACGCGAACTCGGTCAACGCGCTGCCCGCCTGACCGCTGGCCGCAAAGCGGCCGTGCCGGGATTCGAAGCCGGCCGCTAGATCCTATGCTTACCTATTCGGCGGCCTTCCTTTTAACGGCAGCCGGTCTGATCTGCTGCGGCAGAATGATCCACTCACTGTTTCACTTATATGGTCCACTCAATGAGCCTGCTCTCCGCCCCGCGCACCGCTGTTCTCGTGCCCTGCTACAACGAAGCCATTACCGTGGCTTGCTACACCTGCGCTGGCCATGTCGGCGGCGCTTAGCGAACGCACGATCGCCTGTGCACTCGCAGCGCTCGCGGCCTTCGGCTTTGGCGTGTTCGCCATGCTGCAGGCGCCGCAGGTGCCGTATGCGGATTCGTGGCGATTTCTGGTGCATTTTCTGTCCGAGCCGTTCCCGCGCAGCGCGTTCGGCATGGACAACGGCCATCTGGAGCTGTTCCCGGATCTGCTGCGGATTGCCGAGCTGCACTGGATGGCTGCGAACCAGCGTCTGCAAATCGGCGTGGGCATCGCGCTGGCGGTCGCCAGCTGGTTGGTGGCGCTGAGATCGCTGCAGCGATACAGCGCTTGCTCGACGCAGTTCTGGGCGGGCGCACTGGTGCTGGCGCTGGGTCTGTTTTGGCTGGGCAATTTCCGCGCGCTGATGCACGCCAACGAAACGGTGCACGCCTATGCAGTCACTCTGAGTCTGTTCCTGGCCCTATCGCTAGCCTGGCGTCGGGGCCTTGTTCACGCTGCGCTGGCCGCGGGCTGTGCGGTGTTTGCCAGCCTGTCCTTCGGCAGCGGGCTGGCAGTGTTCCCAGCTCTGATGCTGGTGCTGGCGCTGCGCCGGGCGGCCTGGCGAGAGTGGCTGCCGCTGGGTCTCGCCTTGGCGGGCGTGCTGACGTTGATGCTGGGTCTGCGCGACGGCACGGCCGGAGGCCTCGGCGTGCCAAATTCGCTGCAGTTTCTTGAATCACTGCTGCGCTGGCTCGGCGGCCCACCGCTCTATGCCTCGTGGCCGCTGTGGGATCCGCAGATTGCGGCGCGGATTCCCGTCGGCGCCGTGCGTTCAATCCTTGAGCCGTTGGGCTCCGCGTATTCGGAGCTGGCAGGCCCGGTGCTTCTGGCGCGTTGGCCGCACCTCGCCTGGGGCCTGCTGGGCGCAACCACCTTTGCCTGGGCGCTGTGGCGAGCGTGGCGACTGCAGCGCGCGCTTTCTGTGTTCGGCGTGGCCACGGCCGCATTCGCGCTCATCGTGGGCGCGATGATCGTTCTGGTGCGAATCGACTACTTTCAGGAGCACCCGGACCAACTGCTTGCGCCGCGCTACCTGGTTTGGTCCTCCCTGCTCTGGGCGGGCCTTGCGCTGGTGCTGGTTGACACGCTCAAGCCGGCTCATGCAGCGTCCGCCGCGCTGCTCGGCTGCGCGCTGCTGCTGCCCAGCCAGGTTTGGATGCATCAGCTCGGACTGAACCAGCGCGAGGTGGCGGAGCGCATCGCGCTGGCCGCGGCGGTGGGTGTAGTCGAGCCCGATCTGCCGCTCGGTGAAATTGAGTTCACCGATCTGGCGGCGGCCCTGCCGCTGCTGCTGGAAGCGAAGACCAGCGTGTTTGCGTGGCCGGAGACCCAGTGCCTGGAGCGGATGCTCGCGCCTGGGCGGCTCGATTGGGTCGAGACCCGCGGCCTGCGTGTCCGAGCGGTCGGCAACCGTCTCGGTGCGCCAGGCAGACGCGTCGAGTTCGATGCACCCCAGGTCGGCGCGGCGCGACTGCTTCTGATCGATGCCGATGGCGTCGCGCGCGGCCTCGCGCAGCGCGAGCGCGACGGCCGCTGGCGCGGCTGGATGCGCGGCGTGGGAACAGAGCAGGACGTGCGTCTTGCGCAGGTTTACGGCTATTGCGCAGATCTGGCTGATCGAGCGACTCCTCGCTAGGAAGTAAGGATCGGCCCTCGGGCTTGCACGCCGAGTTGCCTGAGAGCAGGCCCGCTTGATTGCCCAACACGAGGTGCTGCACAGCAGGGTCGCGGATGGGTTCTCGCTACGTTGGAGTTGGAGGTCGCTGGTTGCTTCGGAGGGCCGCGTCTGTGCCAGGAAGAAACCGAACTTTGGCAGCGCAATTCTCAAAAATAGCGTTGACTCCTTGCCCGGAGTGTCTGCTCAACTGCGCTGGCGAATCGGCCCCGTTTCGCGCATATTGGTGGGCCCATCAGCAGCCCTGCCGCCCTGACTGCCACGCGGACTGACCGCCCGTTTGAGGTGGCTGTGCGTTCCTTAACGCTGATGCTGTACTTGGCGCTCCTATGAGATCTTGCATGCCTCCCGAGTCTCGACTATTGGTTTCAGTTGTTTCGCCTGTGTATGGGTGCGCGGGCTGCATCGAGCGGCTGTGCGAGCAGACCATCGCTGTGGTCGGGTCCACGGGCTGCGACTGCGAGGTCATTCTGGTATGCGACGGCAGCCCGGACGACTCTTGGGATCGGATTCTTGAGGTCGCCGCATCGGAGCCGCGCGTGCGCGCGCTGCGCCTCAGCCGGAACTTTGGTCAGCACCCGGCGATCTCTGCCGGCCTGGCCGAGTCTCGCGGAGACTACGTTGTAGTAATGGACTGTGACCTTCAAGATTCCCCGGCTTTCATTCCCGCTCTGCTGTCCCGCGCCCGGGAGGGCTTTGATGCTGTGGTGGCCGAACGCAAGCAGCGTCGCGACGGTTGGTTCAAGCGCACCGCATCGCGTGCCTTCTACGCGACCCTCGCGTACCTGACGGGCGAGCGCTACAACGCCGAGCTTGCCAATTTCGGCGTCTATAGCCGGCCATTGGTGGATGCGCTCCTAGCGATGCCGGAGAGCGGCCGCTTCTTCCCCCTGCTGGTGCGCTGGGTCGGATTTCGTCAGACCACACTGCCTGTGCAGCATCGGGGTCGCGATGCCGGAAGCAGCGGTTACAGTCTCATGAAAGCGTTACGGCTGGCCCTCGACGCCATCATGTGTTTCTCGGATCGGCCTCTGCGGCTGGTGGTGCGGGTGGGGCTGCTGTTTTCCATGGTCTCGTTCGTTTTCGTGGCGTATAGCGTGATTCGCTACCTTGCTGGGGATATCGCGGTCGCAGGGTTCACCAGCATCGTTGCCTCGATCTGGCTGGTAGGCGGCGTGTCCATCGCATGCTTGGGCGTAGTGGGCCTGTATGTCGGACGTATTTTCAGCGAGGCCAAGCGGCGGCCGCACTACCTGGTCGCCGAGCGCGTCAACACCGATGCTGCGCACTTTTCTGCGGCCGTTGATCGCCGATGATTGCGCTCTCCGAAAGCGAGGGGCGCCGATTCGGCCTTAAGGCGGGTCGCGTCGAAGCGGATTCGATCTGCCCCGAAGCACTGCGCATCGCCGCAGCGGGGCAGGGCTACGACTGGCTGGTAGTGCGCTTGCCCAGCGGTAGCGAGCGTCTTGTTGATTCTCTGCGCCTGCAGGGCCTTGAGCCCCAGCAGACCGATACCCTGGCGACTTGGGGTATTGAACTTGAGCGCTCTCGATTCGAGCAGCCCGGCCTCAGCCCGGGTTGGACTTGGCAGCCTGCCAGCGCGGGTGATGCTGAAGACATCGCCCTACTGGTTCGGAGCGTGTTCGAGCGCTATCCAAATCACTACACCGCTAACCCGCTGCTCGACCCGGCACTGGCGCTGGAGGGGTATGTGGAGTGGGCGCTGCGCCATATCGATGGCGCCGATCGCTTGTGCGGGGTGCTGCGTATCGATGGCCTGCTCGCGGGCTTTAGCTGCAGCCGCCACGAACCCTCCGAAGGCCTCGCCGTGGGCGTGCTTCACGGCGTGCATCCGAGTTTCTCGGGGCGTGGCGTCTATCGGAAGATGATTGAGGCGAGCTTGGCGCACTATCAAGGCCAGAGCTATCGCGAGTTTCGGATCGCCACCCAGGCGGGCAACTTGACAGTGCAGAACTTGTGGGCTCGACTCGGCTTTGCCCTGCTTCGTAACCAGATCACGGTGCATCTGATGCCGCTGCTGGGGCGTACCGCCCGCTCTGAAGCGTTCCCGCTGCCGGCGGGTGACCCACTGGCGGCCCTCCAGCACTTCGATGCGATGCGGGGCGACGGTTTGCCCCTGCGACGCAGTCTCAGCACGGCTGGCCTTGCCGATTCTGGGCCCGCTGCGCGTCTGCACAGCGCGCGCTTGCCGCGTATGGACGGCGGGAACCGTCACACGAGCGTACTGACTGACGTAGAGGGCAAGGCGCTCGCCTGGATTCATTCAGATTTCGCGGCCCCGCGCGCCGCAAGGGATTAGGGCTTTCATGGGTTACATGTTCGTATTTCTGACAATTCTGTTCACCGTTTACGGCCAGTTGATCATTAAGTGGCAGGTGAATCTGGCGGGTAGCCTGCCTGAAACTTTCGAGCACAAGACGCTGTTCTTTGCCCGACTTCTGGTGAATCCTTGGGTGGTCTCGGCGATTCTGGCGGCGTTCGCCGCGATGATCTGCTGGATGGGCGCCATGACTCGATTCGAGCTAAGTCGCGCCTACCCGTTCATGGCGCTGAATTTTGTTCTGGTTGGGCTTGCCTCTCCCTGGCTCTTCAATGAGCCGATGAGCATCGCCAAATTGCTAGGCGTGGCCCTGATCGTTGCGGGTCTGATCGTGATCTCACGCGGTTAGTTGGACTCGCATCGGATTGATTTCTTCACTCTCGCAAAAGCCCTGGCATATCACCGGCTTCTTCGGGCCATAAGGTGCGAGCGTGCCGCATCTCGTATCGAGCGCTCACGGGTCCAGCGCATCTTACACCGCTGCCGTCGTGCGCAATGCCGGCGAGAGCGGCTTAATGCAGACAAGATTACTCGGCGCAGCAATTGTCTGCACCTGATCGGTTCCCTGCCCGGGGTGCAAGAAACTCGCTGAGAGCAAGCTGCGGCATTCTGCGAGTGGGCCTGCCAATAGCGTTTGGTAAGGGTGTGGATTCAAGGAAGCTCTTTGAGCACCTCAACGGAGATTGCAACTCGATGAACCCGATTCCTTTCAATCGCCCCTATATGACCGGCCGCGAACTTGAATTGATTGAGCAGGCACACGCTCGCGGTCACCTCTCCGGGGACGGTGAGTTCACCCGTCTCTGCAACGAATGGCTGCAGCGCCAGACGGGCAGCCCTCGCGCCCTGTTAACTCACTCCTGCACGGCAGCGCTGGAAATGGCGGCGATCCTCCTCGACCTTATTCCAGGCGATGAGGTAATCCTGCCCTCCTACACTTTCGTTTCCACCGCCAACGCGTTCGTACTGCGAGGTGCGGTGCCGGTGTTCGTTGATATCCGCGCGGATACGCTGAACATTGATGAAGCACTGATCGAGGCGGCGATCACCCCGAAGACGCGCGCGGTTTGCGTGGTTCACTACGCCGGCGTGGCCTGCGAGATGGATGCGATTCTTGAGATTGCGCGGCGCCACGGTTTGGCGGTGATCGAGGACGCCGCCCAGGGGGTGATGGCAGGCTATCGCGGGCGGCCGCTCGGCGCGATCGGGGACTTCGGTGCGTTGAGCTTCCATGAAACCAAGAATCTGATCTCGGGCGAGGGAGGCGCTCTTTTAGTCAACCGCGCTGAAGATTCGGAACGCGCGGAAGTCGTGCGCGAAAAGGGCACCAACCGCAGCAAATTTTTTCGTGGCCAGGTCGATAAGTACACTTGGGTGGACGTGGGATCGTCCTACTTGCCAAGCGAACTGATTGCGGCATTTCTTTACGCACAGATGGAGCAGGCTGAGGCGATCACCGCGCAGCGTCTCGCGCTTTGGGCGCGCTATCACGCTGCCTTCGAAGAGCTTGAACGTCAGGGGCGCGTGCGCAGGCCGGTGGTGCCGGCGCACTGCCAGCACAATGCGCACATGTACTACCTGCTTTTCCCGTCGCTGCAGAAGCGAACTGCAGCCATCAGCGCATTGAACGAGCAGGGCATTCGTCCAGTTTTTCACTACATCCCCCTGCACAGCGCGCCCGCCGGCGTGCGCTATGGCCGATCGCCCGCACCCATGCCAGTAACCGATCGAATAAGCGACACCCTGCTGAGGCTGCCGCTTTGGCTCCCCAACCTTGACATTGAGCGCGTCATCGAAGCGGTCTGCGTGCAGATCGAGATGCCGTGAATCCGGCCGTGTGGTCCTGGCGATTGGGGGCAACGGCCTTGGTTCTGGTAGCTTCAGTGGCCGCTGTCAATGCATGGAGCTTTTTTGAGTGGGTCGTCAATCCGGTCATTCACTCCGACAGCTGGTACTTTCTCGAGGCATTCGTCGGGCCTTGGACGCGTGGGGAGTTCGATTGGCGGCTGCTGTTTTCCAAGCGCGGTGCAGACGATCACGCACAGCCGCTGCATCGGCTGGTTTTGTTCTACAGCCTTCGCTATGGCGACCTAGACTTTGTCTGGGAGGGCCGGCTGGGTCTGTTGGGTTTGTGTCTGGGTCAACTGCTGATGATTGGCTTGGGCTGGCGACACCTGCGGCGTCAGCTCAATCAACAGGCTGCCCTTGTTGCGCTGATTCCTCTGGCGCTGCTGCCCCTGTTCGCCCTGTCGCTGAACTCCCACGAGACCTTTTACTGGTCGCTGGCGATGTTCTTCCATCTTTCGCTGCTGCCCGCACTGCTGCTGATGGCCTTGATCACCTCGAGCTTGGTCGGCGCGCCCGGGGACGATTTGAAACCAAGCCGCCTAGCGCTGCTGTGCGGCTTGGTTTGGTTGGTCCAGCTTGCGCTGGACAGCGCTGCACTTCTTCTCGCGCTGGCCCTGCTGATGGTGCTGGGATGGGCAGGCTGGCGACTTCAGCGCGCGCGCGCGGCCCTGCAAATGGCGGCCTGCATGCTTGCGGCGATGCTGGCCTTCTGGCTCGCAAGCGCAGCGCTGCTGCCGCCGGTGGCGGAGTCGAACGCCGGCGGAGCGCTGCAAATTCTGCGGTACTTCTTCGGCCACTGGAGCGAGGCATGGCGATGGGCGGCACTGCCGGCCAGCGCTTCGCTGGTGCACCCGGATCATTTGAATGTCTGGTTCGGCCCAGAGCGCGCGTCTGAAGTGCAGCATGCCCTGGCGCTGCTGGTATTGAGCCTGCACGGCCTGTTCTGGTGGAGCCAGTTGAGGGATCGAGCGCCGCCGGCGTTGAGTCTGTTTGCGGCCGTGCTGATGCTTTTCAGCTATGGCCTAGTCGCTGGGATCCTGCGTTCCCGTGTGCCAGTGTTTGGCGTCGACTATCTTCTGCAGGTGCGCTACGTCGCTTTTTACCAGTTGGCCAACCTCGCGCTGCTGCTGCAGTTGGTGGTTGTCACTGCGCGCTCGGGCTGGCCGCTGCGTCCGCAGCGCTTGGCGTTGGTTGGGTTTGCCTTGGTCGCTGGCGCTGCACTTCAGCTGCAGCTTAGTGAGCGCGCCTGGGAACAGGGGGCCCACATCCACGCCTATGGGTTGAACATGGCCGAAAACGTTCGCTGCCTGGGCGAACATCCCGAACTGACTGCGCCGGTCTGCCAGCCGGGGAATTTCGCGTGCAACGCAAGCCCGGAGGCTCGACAGCGCCTCCTGAGGCTGCTTGTCGAGCAGCGTCTGAACGTGTTTTCGCCCGAGTTCGTGGCGCGTTACGAACTGGCGCAGATCCCTGGCCAGGCGAGCTGCGTTCCCGCAACAGAGTAGTGCAGCGCGAGATCGGACTTTAGCCGCGTGTTATGCTCCGCGGCTGCGCGCAAGCGGCCTGAAAGGCCCGCTGGCAGCATTCGTAGACTCACCGCAGGCCCCCCGGCGGAAACTGCTCGGGAGCTCTTGGAGGCGGTCGTTATGTTGCAAGACTGGCTGCCTCTCATCGCCGCATTGGCCCATCTAACGAGACCCCCGCATGGCAGAGCTGGCGAAGGAAATTATTCCCGTCAACATCGAAGACGAGATGCGCAGGAGCTACCTCGACTACGCGATGAGCGTGATCGTGGGCCGCGCACTCCCCGACGTTCGGGATGGCCTGAAGCCGGTGCATCGGCGCGTGCTGTACGCGATGAACGAACTCGGCGCGCACAGCAACAAGCCCTACTACAAGTCGGCGCGTATCGTCGGTGACGTGATCGGTAAGTTCCATCCGCACGGCGACCAGTCGGTGTACGACACCCTGGTGCGCATGGCGCAGCCGTTCTCGCTGCGCTACCTGCTGGTCGACGGCCAGGGCAACTTCGGCTCGGTCGACGGCGACAACGCGGCGGCCATGCGCTACACCGAAGCGCGCATGTCCAGGCTCGCCCACGAGCTGATGGCGGACATCGACAAGGACACCGTCGACTTCCAGCCCAACTACGACGAGAAAGAACTCGAGCCCACGGTGATGCCGACGCGGGTGCCGAACCTGCTGGTCAACGGCAGCTCGGGTATCGCGGTCGGCATGGCGACCAACATCCCGCCGCACAACCTCACCGAGATCATCAACGCCACCATCGCCCTGATCGAAGACGCCGAAATCGGCATCGAGGGCCTGATGGAGCATGTGCCGGGGCCGGACTTCCCGACCGCCGGCATCATCAACGGCTCCGCCGGCATCCACGAGGCCTATCGCACCGGCCGTGGCCGCATCTACGTGCGCGCCAGGGCCGGCATCGAGGTCGATGACAAGACCAATCGCGAAGCGATCATCGTCACCGAGCTGCCGTACATGGTGAACAAGGCGCGGCTGATCGAGAAGATCGCTGAGCTGGTGAAGGAAAAGCGGCTCGAAGGCATCAGCGAGCTGCGCGACGAGTCCGACAAGGACGGCATGCGCATCTTCATCGAGGTGCGCCGCGACGCCGCCGCCGACGTGGTGCTGAACAACCTGTACCAGCAGACGCCGATGGAATCGGTGTTCGGCATCAACATGGTCTGCCTGCTCGACGGCCGTCCGCAGCTGCTGAACTTGAAGCAGATGCTGGAGGCGTTCGTGCGCCACCGCCGCGAGGTGGTGACCCGGCGCACCATTTTCGAACTGCGCAAGGCGCGTGATCGCGCGCATATCCTTGAAGGCCTGACCGTCGCGCTGGCCAACATCGACGAGATGATCGAGCTGATCAAGACCTCGGCCAGCCCGCAGGAAGCGCGCGAGCGGATGCTGGCGCGGCGCTGGGAGCCGGGCCTGGTGCGTTCACTGCTGGGTGCCGTCGGCGCTGATGCCTCGCGCCCGGAAGACCTGCTGCCGGGACTCGGCCTGCACGACAACGGCTATCAGCTGTCCGAGGCGCAGGCCAAGGACATCCTCGAAATGCGCCTGAACCGCCTGACCGGGCTGGAGCAGGAAAAGCTGACCGACGAGTACAAGAAGCTGCTGGAGGTCATCCGCGGCCTGATCGAGATCCTGGAAGAGCCCGAGCGCCTGCTGCAGGTCATCCGCGATGAGCTGACGGACCTGCGCGCCACTTACGGCGATGAGCGCCGCACGGTGATCCAGCCGAATATGGAAGACCTGAACATCCTCGACCTGATCGCGCCGGAGGACGTGGTGGTCACCCTGAGCCACGCCGGCTACGTCAAGCGCCAGCCGCTGACCACCTACCGCGCGCAGAAGCGCGGCGGGCGCGGTCGCTCGGCGACGTCGATGAAGGAAGAGGATTTCATTGAGCGCCTGTGGGTGGTCAACACCCACGACATCCTGCTCAGCTTTACCAGCGCCGGCCGGGTGTTTTGGCCCAAGGTCTACCAGCTGCCCGAGGCCGGCCCCAACGCGCGCGGACGGCCGATGGTGAACTTCGTGGCGCTGGAGCCCGGCGAGCGTATCCAGGCCGTGCTGCCCGTGCGCGAGTTCCCGGAAGGTCAGTTCGTGCTGTTCGCCACCGCCCGCGGCATCGTCAAGAAGACCCCGCTGACGGAGTTCGCCTACCAGCTGCAGCGCGGCAAGATCGCGATCAATCTGGAAGAGGGCGATTCTCTGGTTGGCGTGGCGCTGACTAACGGCGAAGCCGACGTGATGCTGTTCGCCTCCAACGGCAAGGTCAATCGCTTCGATGAGGGCACCGTGCGGCCGATGGGCCGCACCGCCACCGGCGTGATCGGCATGCGCTTGGCTGAGGGCGAACACTTGGTCTCGCTGATCTGCGTGACCGGTGAGGGCGATGTGCTGACCGCCACCGCCAACGGTTTTGGCAAGCGTACGGCGCTGCCAGAATTCCCGAAGAAGGGCCGCGGCACACAGGGCGTGATCGCCATCCAGACCACCGAGCGCAACGGCGCCTTGGTGAGTGCGGTGCAGGTCGATGATGCTCAGGAGCTGATGCTGATCTCCGACCAGGGCACCTTGGTGCGGACCCGCGTGGCTGAGATCGCGCGGGTCGGCCGCAACACGCAGGGCGTGACGCTGATCCGCCTGGGCAAGGGCGAGCAGCTGGTCAACGTCGAGGCGGTGCCTGCCATCGAGGAAGACGAGATGGAAGAGCTCGACGCAGACGCCCCGGCCACCGACACCGCAGACGCGGCGGGCAGCGAAGCGGCAGAGTCGCCGACGCCATCCGCAGCGCCTGAGTCGACAGAGCAGGGCCCTGAGCTGCCGCAGGACAGCTGATCCGGGCTGGAACGGTCGGCGGCGAATGTGCCGGCTCCGTCTTGCTCGTGCACCTAAGTGAAGGCAAAGTAACGGGTCGGCGATTGCCGGCCCGTTTTCTTTTGTGTCTTGCCCGAACCTTTGGAGCTTTCATGAACCTGCAGCCCTATTCGCGCGTGCTCGAATCCGCCGCACAGTGGTATCCCGAGCTCGCTGCCCTCAAGCGCGACAACCCGGACCCGGACTTCACCTGGTACGGCTACGACATCCTCTCCAACCTCTGGCATATCGAGGGCCTGCTAGGCCGTCGGCACAGCGGCCTGTTCGCCGAAATCGAAGGCCAGCCGATCGCCGATATCGGCGCTGCCGACGGCGACTTGGCCTACTTCATGGAGCGGCTGGGGTTCGAGGTGGACGTGCCGGATTGGCCGGCCACCAACTGGAACAGCCTGCGCGGCGCACGCCGCCTGCGCGAACTGCTGGCTTCCAGCGTCGGCATCCATGAGGTCGATCTGGACAGCCAGTTCCAGCTGCCGCGCGAACGCTACGGCCTGGGGTTCCTGCTCGGTATCCTCTATCACCTGAAAAATCCGTTCTACGTGCTCGAACGCTTGGCACGCAGCACTCGCTACTGTTTCCTGAGCACGCGTATCGCCCGCCAGACCTCCGACGGAAAGCTGCCTCTCGAGAATGCGCCGCTGGCCTACCTGCTGGATCCAGCCGAGTGCAATAACGACGCTACCAACTATTGGATCTTCTCGATGCCCGGCCTGCTGCGTCTGGCCGACCGCTGCGGCTGGGAGGTGGTCGAGCAGCGCCGTGTCGGCGATACCAAGCGCTCCAACCCGTCATCGACCGAGCATGACGAGCGCGCGTTTCTGCTGCTGCGGAGCAGGCACCCGTCGTGATCGAGTGCTGAGTCACCGCAGCCTGCCCTGCTGCTTGCGGGCTGGCCCTGAGCTGCGGAAGTCTGCGGTGCACGGGAGTCCGAGCAATCGCTTGATCAGCCGCAACGATCGCATGGGGCCGCTGGCGTTCCTGCGGGGCGAGGCCGTTGGCGATCAGCGGACAGGGATCGTTGTCTCTGTTCCCAACCCCGCCCCCAACACCACCGCATTTCCCAACACCCGCTGCATGCCCAGGCTGGCGCCCCGGAATACCGGGGTGCTGGCGAACAGGATGATCTGGCCGGCGCCTTTGGCTTCGCGGGTGACCCAGGCGGTGTTGGCGATGCGCTCTTGTGCCTCGGGCCAGAGCAGGCCGCCTAAGCGCAGGTCGAGGGTTTGGCCAGGCGGCAGGCCGGCCCAGCCGTAGGGGCTCCAATAGGAGGCCGGCTTCTTTTCGCCGGCGTCTCGCCAGACGCCGAAGCGGAACGGCGCGGCGACCGCGCCGGAGGCCATCAGCGGTGTGCTGCCGTCTATCAGTACCGGCAGGCTGCCGCGGCAGCCGAAGCTGAGCCAGTGCTCGCTGTCGCAGCGGGCGGCGGCAAAGCTGCCGACCGGCATAAAGCGCTGCTGCCAGCTGTCCTGCTCGCTCAGGGTGTCGGCGTCTGGCTCTTTCGCATCCTCGTCCAGGCTCCAGGCGGCAGCGCGCGCGCTCGGAGTTCCGCGTGCGTAGGGGTCGGCGTCGATCGCGCTGCGCGCCGCAGCGGCCAGCCATTCGCGGGCGAGCTGGTCGCGGTAGGGCTTAAGCTCTTTCAGCGCGTCCGGCAGCCCGCGCGCGGCGGACAGCCCGTCTTCGACGGCGAGCGCCGCGGCACTGTTGCCCAGGGCAATCAGCGTGCCGCCGTTTTCCACCCAGGGCTTGAGCGAATCGGCGACTTCTTTGGGCAGCTTGCCGCCCCAGCGCTCCGGCACCACGATCACCCGGTAGCTGCGCAGATCGCTGCGGCCGAGGGCGCTTTCGTCGAGCAGGGTGGGCACCAAGCCGAGCTGTTGCTCCAAGTAGTGCCAGACCGCACCGAAGTTGAGCGGATTGACCGAGCCCTTGCCGAGCACGGCGACGGGCGCCGGCTGCAGCAGGCCGAATTCACCGCCGCCGAGATCGGGCAGATCGCCGGCACCCTCGCCGCTGCGCAGCGCCACCGTGGGCTGCCGCAGTACCTGGGTGGCCTCGGTGAGCGCAGCCAGCAGCTGCTCGCTGCTGAAGTGCGGATGGTCGTGACGGGTAATCACCAGGCTGCCGCGCGGGTAGTCGATGCCGTCAAAGCGGATGTCTTTGAGCGCGACGCGGGGCTTGAGCCCGGCCTGCAGCAGTCGGCCGGCCGCGGCGAGTACGGCGTCGTCTTCGCCGGGAATCAGCCAGCCCAGCGCCGAATCCGTGGGCGTGCGCGGCTGGGAGAGGCTGCGCCCAGCGCGCTCGACCTGGGCGGGCAGTTCCGCCTCAATGCGCCATGCGTCAAGCCCGAACATCATCGGCAGGTTCCACGCGGTGATGTCGTAGATCGTGCCCTCGCCGCTGCGCAGCAGGGATTCGCGCTCTTTCTTCAGCGAGGCCTCGTCGATACGCGGGTCGAACTCCAGCAGGGTGGCGGCCAGGCGGCCCAGCGGCTGGCGTGTGCTGATCAAAAGGGTTCCTGGCGGCAGCTCGAGCGGCTCGGCGCGTCCCGCAATGCCGGCGCCGCGGCTGCTCCAGGCGCGGCTCAGGCGATGCACTTCGACGCCCTGCACGTCGAGCACGTCGATCACGCGCTGCGCGCGACTGGGGTGTGCGCTGGCGTCAATGGCGAACACCTGCTTGGCATAGGCGCCCGAACCAGCGAGCACTCCACGACGCTCGTCGCGCAGGGTCTGCAGCAGCTCGCCGCGGCGAATGCGCATGCTTTCAATGTTGGCGACGGCGCTGGTCAACTGGCGGGCCACGGCATCGGCATAGAACATCACCACGCCGTTGGACTGGCGCACGCCGAAATCGGCGACGCGGGCCTGCTCGTACAGAATGTTGACCGCGCCGCGCAGGCCGCCCCAAGCGTCCGAATAGCCCGGATACCAGCCCTCGTTCCACTCGCCCGAGTAGTACACCCAGCCGCGGGCGTCAAACGCGGCGGCCTGCTCCTTGGCGAACTCCTGCGCGAAGCGCTGGAAGCGCGGCATGAAGTGCGGGTTCAGCGGCGCGCGGGCCGGCGAGAAAAGAAAGGTATCGTCCGAGCCCATCTCGTGGGCGTCGACAAACAGCAGCGGGTTCCAGCCTTTCAGGAACTCAAGCCGGCCGCGGCTTTCCGGCTGGCTGGCGTAGATCCAGTCGCGGTTGAGATCGAACATGTAGTGGTTGCCGCGGCCGTAGGGCCAGGAGGCCCCGCGCGACATCTGCTGGCCATCAAAGCTGGGCTCGGCGCCGCGGAAACCGCGCAGATCGGCGATCGCGCGGGCGCGGCCGTCCGGGTTCATGAGCGGGTCGACCAGCATGATGCTGTCGTCCAGGCGCTTGAGATTGGCGGAGGCGTCGGAGGCGATCAGGCCGTAGATCAGCCCCAGCGCGGCGTCGCCGCCGGAAAGCTCATTGCCGTGAATGCTGTGGGCGATATAGGCCACCCCCGGCGCGCTGCCGATCAGCTCGCTGGCGCGGGCGTCACTCAAGCTGCGCGGGTCCGCCAGTTCAGCCAGTTCGCGCTGGATGTCGTCGAGCCGCGCGAGGTTCTGCGGGCTGGAAATGATCGCCACCGACAGCGGCCGACCTTGATGAGTGCGCGCATATTCGATCACCCGCAGCCGATCAGAGACGGCGGCCCACTGCTGCAGGGCGGCGTGGATCTGCTCGGGCGCGGCCGCCTGCTGGCCGAGCGGAAAGCCGAGCAGCGCGTCTGGATGCGGAATCGCCGGGTTGGCCTCGAAGGTGCCGAATGCCTGCTGCACGGGCGCCGTGGGTGCGGGCTGCTCCGGTGCGGCCAAGGCGAACTGGCAGGTCATGGCGAGACTGACCAGCGCGCAGCGCAGGGCAGGCCGAAATGCGAAGTCCATGGGCAGGCTTCCGTTGAAGAGGCCGGCAGTGTGCCCGCGGGCTCGATCAAACACGCGTGCGTGAAGTCAGGCTCGCTGCAGTTCTGGTTTGGCGGCGGCGCGCAGCGCTAAAGGGCCGCGCAACGGGTGAATAAATCGCAGGACGTCGCGAGGCTGGCGCTTGGGCGTCGGCGCGGCATCCGCAGAGGGTGGGTGATTTCTGCACCGGCGCTCAGGCCTGGCCGCGCCGCCAGCGTTCGAGAATGGGCGTCACCCGCGGAATCGTCAGCATGGTGCTGGCCACCGCCATCAGCAGCAGGGCGGTGAAGGTCTCCGAGGCGATCACGCCTTTGTCCAGCAGGATGTTGGCGAAGATGATCATGATCAGCGCCTTGGTCTGCAGCAGCCAGCCGACCAGCGAGGCCTCGCCGGCGCGCCAACCGAGCAGATGCCCGGCCAGATGCACGCCGGCCAGCTTGCCGGCCACCGAGGCAAACAGCAGCAGCCCGGCGGCGACGAAGACCGCGATGCCGCCCAGCTCCCAGGTAGTGCGGAGGCCGGTCGAAAGGAAGAACACCGGCATCAGCACCAGCAGCACGTGGTGGCGCAGCAGGTCCATGCGCTCGGTGTTGAACCAGCGGCTGTCCATCACCGCGCCCGACAGAAAAGCGCCAACCATGTAGTGCAGTCCGGCCCAGTCGGCGGCGAAGCCGCAGGCGGCCAACCACACCAGGCCGAGGTACCAGCGGTCGCGCTCGGGCACCGCGCGCATCAGCCGGCGAAACAGGAAAGTCGCAATCGTAAAGCCCAGCAGAAAGCCGAGCTGCCGGCCCATGCGCTCGAAGTCGAGCAGGATCAGCGCCAGCACCCCCCAGATCGCGATGTCGTCGAGGCTGGCGTAGCGCAGCACGCGCTGGCCCAGCGGCTGGCGCAGGATTTCGAGTTTCTCCATGAACAGAATCAGGATCGGCAGCGCGGTGACCGCGCAGGCCATGCCGATGCCGGCGACAAACTGCCAGGGCTGCGCCTGTGGCCCCATCCAGCCCGCACTCCAGGCCAGCATCAGGCCGGCGGCTGCACAGCCGAACAGCAGCGGCATGCCCAGCGCGAGGCCGGCGGTGACGGCGGTTTCGCCGCGCTTGGCCCAGGCTTCGCCCAGGTCCAGCTCGATGCCGGCGATCCACACGAACAGCATCACCGCCCACCAGGCGACACCGTTCAGCGACTGCACCACCTGCGGGTTGAACACGAACTGGTAGTACTCGGGAGACAGCGCGCCGAGAATGCCCGGCCCGAGCAGGATCCCGGTGAGGATCTGCACGACCACCAAGGGCGCGAAATACTCGGTGCGGCCCAGTCGCCAGATCAGGTAGGGGACGCTGAAGATAAGCACCATCGCGATCAGGTAGATCTCGGTGGTGTTCATGGGCTGGGGCATGGCGGACTAGGCGTGGCTTGGGCGGGAAGCGCGCGAGTGTAGCCGCGGCGGCGCGCAGTCGCTGGAGAAGATCGATCCGTTCGCATCTGCGGTGGCCGCGACCTTCAGGCCACGAATTGCAGCCGCGCCAGCTCCGCGTACAGCCCGCCCTCACTCATCAGCTGGTCGTGGGTGCCCTGCGCGACGATGCGGCCGTCCTGCAGCACGACGATCCGATCGGCGCGACGCACGGTGGCGAGGCGATGGGCGATGACCAAGGTGGTGCGGCCCAGCATCAGGCGCTCCAGTGCCTGCTGGATCGCGCGCTCGCTTTGCGCGTCCAGCGCGCTGGTGGCCTCGTCGAGCAGCAGGATCGGGGCGTCTTTCAGCAGCGCACGGGCGATCACCAAGCGCTGCTGCTGGCCGCCGGAAAGGCGCACGCCGCGCTCGCCGAGGAAGGTCCGGTAGCCGTCGGGCAGGACGCTCAGAAAGTCGTGCGCCTCGGCGCTGCGCGCGGCTTCGATGACCTCGGCCTCGGTGGCCTGCAGGCGGCCGTAGCGCAGGTTCTCCATGGCGTCCGCGCCAAACAGCAGCGGGTCCTGCGGAACCAGGGCGATGTGCTCGCGCAGCTGCTGCGGGTCGAGTTCGCGCAGGTCGATGCCGTCCACCTCGATGCAGCCCTGGTCGGGGTCGTGGAAGCGCAGCAGCATCTGCAGCACGGTGCTTTTGCCCGCGCCTGACGGTCCGACCAGGGCCACGGTTTCGCCGGGCTGCACCTCCAGATCGAAGTCCGTAAGCGCCGCGCTGTCGGGCCGGCTTGGATAGTGGAAGCCGACGCCGCGGAAGGCGATATGTCCGCGCATCGGCGAGGGCAGGGCCCGCGGGTTGGCCGGGGCCGCTATGAGCGCGCGTTCGTTCAGCAGCTCGTTGATGCGAGCCATGCCGCCGCCGGCGCGCTGCACTTCGGCCCAGACTTCGGTGAGCGCGCCGACCGAACCGGCGCCGAGCATGGCGTAGAGCACGAACTGGCTGAGCAGGCCGGTGCTCATGGTGCCTTCGATCACGTCTTTGGCGCCGACCCACAGCACCGCAGTGATTGCGCCGAAGATCAGCACGATGACCGAAGCGGTCAACGACGCCTGGGTGACGATGCGGCTGCGCGCGGCGTTCAGCGCGATGCCGACGGCGCCGGCGAAGCGCTCGGATTCGTAGGCCTCGCGGGCATGGCTCTGCACGGTGTGGATGGCGTTGAGCGACTCGCTGGCGCGTGCGTTGGCGTCGGCCACGCGGTCCTGCGCCTCACGCGAGAGCCGCGCGACGCGGCGGCCGAAGAACACGATTGGCAGGATCACCAGCGGGATGCCGATCGCCGCAAATCCGGCCAGGCGCGGACTGGTCCAAGCCAGCGCCGCGCTGCTGCCGATAAAGGTCACCACGCTGCGCAGGGCGACCGAAGCGCTGGAGCCGACCACGGTGCGCAGCAGTTCGGTGTCGGCCGAAAGGCGCGACACCAGCTCACCCGAGCGGGTGCGCTCGAAGAATTCGATGTCCAGCCGCAGCAGCCGCGCGTACAGGCTGCGGCGCAGGTCGGCGATCACCTTCTCGCCGAGCAGGCTGACAAAGTAGAAGCGCGCGGCGGTGGCCACCGCCAGAAAAATCGCCACCGCAAGCAGCGCCGCAAACCAGCGGTCGATGGCGGCCGGGTCCTGGCCGCTGAAGCCGCGGTCGATCATGAAGCGCACCGCCACCGGCAGGCTGAGGGTGGCGAGGCTGGACAAGCACAGTGCGCCCAGCCACAGCGCGACCAGGCCGCGGTAGGGGCGCACGTAGGGCCACAGCTGACGCAGGGGCGCGGCGGCGGCAAATCCGGCGCGTTTCGGGGTGTCGGTCGCGGGGGTGTCGGTCGGGGCGGTGTCGGTCGCGGAAGTCGGCGTGTGGCTCATGCGCTAGACCGTCCTTGGTAGAGGCGTTGGGGCAGGGCGGCAGTGTAGCGACTGTGCCCGGCCTGCAGCGGAGGCTACGCCGCACCGTCAGCGGCCGACCTGCAATAATCGGCGCCCCTCTGCAGCGGTCGGGTGTTCCCGATCGCGCCGCCCTAGAACGAGTACGGATGTCCAGACGCCAGCGCTACCGCGATATCGAAGCCGAAATCACCGACCTGAGCCACGACGGCCGAGGAGTCGCGCGGCTGGAGGGCAAGACCACCTTCATCAGCGGCGCGCTGGCCGGCGAGACGGTGCGTGCGCGCCTCCACACCACCAAGCGCAGCTTCGACGAAGGCCACGTGCTGGAGGTGCTGAAGGCCTCGCCGCTGCGCGTCGAACCGCCGTGCCCGCATTTCGACCTCTGCGGCGGCTGCGCCCTGCAGCATCTGGCGCCCGCCGCGCAGATCGAGGCCAAGCAGAGGGTGCTGATGGAAAACTTCGAGCGGATCGGCCACGTCAGCCCGGCCGAGGTGCTGCCGCCGCTTACCGACGCGCAGTGGGGCTACCGCCGCAAGGCCCGGCTCGGGGTCAAATGGGTGGCCGCCAAGGAGCGCGTCATCGTCGGCTTTCGCGAGGCGCTCAAGCCGATGTACATCGCCGACATCCAGGCGTGTCGCGTGCTGGTGCCGGAAGTCGGCGAGCGCATCCACGAGCTGTCCGAACTGATCACCCTGATGGACGCGCGCGAGCGCATCCCGCAGATCGAAGTCGCCGCCGGCGATAGCGTCACCGCTTTGGTGTTCCGCCATCTTGATCCGATGTCGGCCGCCGACCGTAAGCGCCTGATCGAGTTCGGGCAGCGCACCGGGCTTGCGATCTTTCTGCAGCCCGGCGGCAACGACTCGGTGTATGCGCTGTGGCCGGCGGAGGTGAGCTTGAGTTTTGCGATTCCGGCGGCCGACGTCGAGTTTTCGTTTCGGCCGCTGGATTTCGTGCAGGTCAATGCCGGCATGAACCAGCGCATGGTCGCGCGCACGCTGGAGCTGCTGGATTTGAAGCCCGAAGACCGCGTGCTCGATTTGTTCTGCGGGCTCGGCAACTTCAGCCTGCCGATCGCCCGCGTCGCGGGGTCTGTGGTCGGTGTGGAGGGCGAGGCCGGCTTGGTCCAGCGCGCCCGCGACAACGCCCGCGCCAACCGCATTGCCAACGCGGAGTTCCACGCGGCCGACCTGACCCAGAATCTGCGCGGCGAGCCCTGGGTCAAACAGGGTTTCGACGTGCTGCTGCTGGATCCGCCGCGGATCGGCGCCGACGCGACGATCCCGCAGCTGCCGCTGGAGAAGGTGCGACGCATTGTTTACGTGAGCTGCCATCCGGGCTCGCTGGCGCGCGATGCCGGCATTCTGGTGCGCGAACACGGCTACCGGCTGGTCTCGGCCGGGGTGATGGACATGTTTCCGCACACCGCCCACGTCGAATCGATCGCTTTGTTCGAGCGCTGAAGCATGCTGCTGATCGGGCTGGAAGGCTGCACCCTGCGCGAGGCGGAGCGGCAGTGGCTTGCGCGCGCTGAAGTCAGCGGCGTGGTGCTGTTCCGCCGCAACTACGCCGAGCCTGCGCAGCTGCGTGCGCTGGTGGCCACGATCCGCGCCGCCAGCCCGGCGCCGCTGCTGCTTACCGTCGACCAGGAAGGCGGCCGCGTGCAGCGTTTCATCGAAGGCTTCGCGCGGCTGCCGGCGCTGGCGCGGATCGGTGAGGTGTATGCCGCCGAACCGGAGCGAGGCCTCGCGCTGGCGACGGCGCATGCGCAGACCATGGCGGCCGAGCTGCGCGCGTTTGACATCGACCTGAGCTTCGCGCCGGTGGTCGATCTCGGTCGCGGCAACCGCGCGATCGGCGACCGCGCCTTTGCGGCCGAAGTCGATGCCGTCTGCGCGCTGACCCGCGCCTACGTGCAGGCCATGCAGCAGGCCGGCATGGCGGCCACGCTCAAGCACTTCCCCGGCCACGGTTCGGTGCTGGAAGACACCCATGTCGACAGCGCCATCGACCCGCGGCCGCTGGCGCAGATCGAGGCGGAAGACCTGCAGCCGTTTCGCGCCGGCATCGATGCGGGTGCGGCGGCGGTGATGGTCGCCCACGTGCGCTATCCGGCGGTTTGCGAACAGCCGGCCGGCTACTCCAAGCGCTGGATCGGCGACTGGCTGCGCGGGCGGCTGGGCTTTGTCGGTGCGGTGCTCAGCGACGACATCGGCATGGCCGCAGCGCACTGCGCCGGCGGCGTCGAGGCGCGCGTTCTCGCGCATCTGCAGGCCGGCTGCGACGCCGTGCTGGCCTGCCATCCGCAGCTGGTGGATGCGGCGATTGCAGCCGCGGAAACCCGGCCGGCGCTGGCCTCGATGCAGCGCGTCGCCGCGCTGCGCGCTCCTGCCGGGGGCGGCTCCGCGCCGGGCCTGCTGGCGCAGGCGCGTGATAGCCTGCGGGCCCTCGTTTAAGGCCGGACACAGTGATGAAAACCCCGCCCAAGCTGGCTGAGGCTCTGCCCAATTCCGATGTGCTGTTCGAGCGCCCCGAGCTGGAGGCGGCGATCAAGTGCATGGCCGAGGCGATCCGCGGCGACTACGCCAGTGATGCGCAGCCGCCGCTGTTCCTGACCATCATGAACGGCGGCATGCTGTTCGCCAGCCTGCTGGCGCTGGAGCTGGGCTTCGACGTCGAGTTCGACTACCTGCACGCGACCCGCTACCGAGGCGACACCAAGGGCCGCGGCGTCGAGTGGCTGCGCAAGCCGGCGGTGCCGCTGTACAGGCGTCGGGTGCTGCTGATCGACGACATTCTCGACGAAGGGCACACCCTGGCCGCCGTTATCCGCGCCTGCGAGGCCGAAGGCGCCGCCGATGTCCGCGTGGCGGTGCTCGCCCGCAAGATGCACGATCGCTGCGTGCCGGGCCTGACCGGCGACTATGTTGGCGTCGAAGTGCCGGATCGCTACGTGTATGGCTTTGGCATGGACTATCACGAACAGGGCCGCAACCTGCCGGCCATCTACGCGCTGCGCTAAAGCGGCCGGGGACACGCAATGGATATTGAACTCGGCGTCATCGGCGGCACCGGCGTGTATCGCCTTGCCAATCTGGAAGCCAGCGAAGCGGTCGAGCTCAGCACGCCCTACGGCGCGCCTTCAGGGTTGATCCGCGTGGGCTTGCTCGACGGGCGCAAGGTCGCGTTCCTGGCGCGGCACGGCGAGTCGCACAGCGTCGCGCCGCACCGCATCAACTACCGCGCCAACGTGCACGCTCTGCATCAGCTCGGCGCACGTCGGCTGCTCGGAATCAATGCCGTGGGCGGCATCGGCGAGCGCATGGGCCCGCGGGTGTTGGCGGTGCCCGATCAGATCATCGACTACACCCACGGTCGTCTCGCCAGTTTCTGCGATGTTGAAGGCGCCAAGGTCGAGCACGTCGACTTCACCCACCCCTATACCCCCGCCCTGCGCACCGCGCTGCTGCGGGCGGGGGCAGGCCTCGGGCTGCGCCTGGTCGATGGCGGCACCTACGGCGCGACACAGGGTCCGCGGCTGGAGACACTCGCCGAGATCGCACGGATGCGCCGCGACGGCTGCGATCTGGTCGGCATGACCGGCATGCCCGAGGCGGTGTTGGCCCGCGAGTTGGGTATTGGCTACGTCTGCCTGAGCCTGGTCGCCAACTGGGCCGCCGGCTGCGGCGATGAAGCCGAGATCACCATGGACGAGGTGATGCAGAACATGGCCGCGGCAACCGAACAGGTGCCGGAGCTGCTGGCGGCGTTCCTGCGGCAGACGGTTTGAGGGTTGGGATTGGGGATTGGGGATTCGAAGCGCGCCCTGCGACCCGATCCAGTGCGTCAAGAGTTCGCGCAATCCGCATCTGCGCGGCAACCAAGCCGCACGCTGAGACGCTCCAGCGACCCGACCGGGGCCAATCCCGAATCCCGAATCCCCGATCCCCGATCCCTACTTTTTCTTCCGCACATACAGCACCAGGCTGTGATCCTCGATCTCATAGCCGTGCTTGGCGGCGATCTCGTGCTGTAGGCGCTCGATCTCTTCGCTGACGAACTCGATCACCTTGCCGGAGTCGACATCGACCATGTGGTCGTGATGATGACCGCGGTCGATCTCGAATACCGACTGGCCGCCCTCGAAGTTGTGCTTCATCACCAGGCCGGCAGCCTCGAACTGCGTGAGCACGCGGTAGACCGTAGCCAAGCCGATGTCTTCCTCGCGCTCCAGCAGTTTCTTGTAGATATCTTCGGCGGTCATGTGGCGCGGGCTGGTGTTTTCGAGCACCTCCAGGATGCACATGCGCGGGTGGGTGACCTTGAGGCCGGCGCGACGCAGATCCTGCGATTCCATGAGGGCTCCTTACTAGGGTTCGCTGTCGCTCGCTGTCGCTGACCGCCGGGCCTGAATGCAGGCCTGCGGCAAGGGCGACAAGGGCGACCCGAAGGCCTTCGCAGTGTATCATCGGCCGCCTGTTTGCCCCGGAAGCCTGCACCGCATGCGCACAATTGCCCTGTCCCTGCTGATCGCCTTTGGCACTGCCGGCTGCGGCCTTCTCTACAAGGTCGATATCTACCAGGGCAATTTGCTCGACGAGCGCAACGTGGCTCAGCTGAAGACCGGCATGAGCAAGCGCCAGGTGCTGTCTCTGCTGGGCACGCCTTCGGTCAGCGACCCGTTCCACAGCGACCGCTGGGATTACGTCGCCACCATCTCGCAGCGCGGCTCTGAGCCGGAGATCAAGAACCTGCAGCTCGCTTTCAACGGCGACAGCTTGGCCACCATCGAGGGCGACTACTTTCCGAAGCGCGACATCGAGCTGCGTGATCGGCTGTCGCGCTACGGCAACCTGCCGCGCGAAGAGCGCGAGAAAGGGCGCGGCGGTCGCGGTCAGTAGCGGGCTCAGGCTTTCGCCAACGCTGACGCTTCGCACGGCGTCCGCCTGCTGCCACGGCGTATTCACCGGGTCGACATTTGTCGGAACGTTTTCCGCTTCAGCGCCAGCAGTGGTTTCACCGCCAGCAGCCGGTCACTTTCGGCGTAGGCAACTTTCTCGAGAGGAAATTTCCTCGGCGCGGCCGGTGTCTCTCTGGCGCGGCCTGACGGTAGCGCAGTTTGACGGAGGCGCGGCCTGACGGCGGCGCAGGCGTCAGCGGTCTTTCTCGACTATTCCGGCTGCGCAGCAGCCTGCAGATGCGAACGCCAGGCTGCCTGCACGAAGCCGTCGTCTCGGGTCGTGCCTGCTAGCCGCTGCGCGCTGCCGTTTCCAGCATCTGCCGCGCGTGAGCGCGGGTGGTTTTGGTGATTTCGATGCCGCCGAGCATGCGTGCGATCTCGTCGACGCGCTGATCCGCCTGCAGCTGCCGCGGCGCGCTTACCGTCATTCCCTGCTGCTCATCCTTGGCCACGCTGTAGTGATGGTGGCCTTGCGCTGCGACCTGCGGCAGATGGGTGACGCACAGCACCTGACGCTCGCGGCCCAGCGCGCGCAGCTTCTGTCCGACGATTTCGGCGACGGCGCCGCCAATCCCGGTGTCGACTTCGTCGAACACCATGGTGGGGGTGGGATCGATGCCCAGGGTCGCCACTTCGATCGCCAAGCTGATTCTTGAGAGTTCGCCGCCCGAGGCGGTCTTGCGCAGGGGCTTGGGCGGCTGGCCGGCGTTGGCAGCAACGAGAAATTCGACTCGCTCGGCGCCCTGCGGTGAGGGTTCGGGCTCCGCCAGCGGCTCAAGCTCGATCAGCAGCCTGCCGCCGGCCATGCCGAGCTCGCCCATCAGCGTCGAGACCTGGCTGCCGAGCTGCAGGGCCGCCGCGGCACGCAGCGTGCTCACCTCGCTGGCGGCCTTGGCCCACTGCAGGGCCAGGGTTTGCATGCGCGCCTCGATTTTGGCCAGCGCCCCGCCGGCTTCCTCCAGGTCTTCGATCTCGCGGGCAATGCCGCGTCCGCAGGCCTGCAGTTCGGCGGGGTCGACGCGGTGCCTGCGTCCCAATTCGTGCAGGCGCGCCAGCTTGGCCTCGATCTCCAGCAGTCGCTGCGGATCAAGCTCCAGCGTGTCCTGCACCTGATTGACCAGCAGGGCTGCTTCCGTCGCCTGCAGCGCCGCGGATTCCAGCAGCTCGGCGGCTTCGCGCAGCGGGCGCTCTTCCTCGCCAAAGCGAGCCAGATCGTGCCCGGTCTGGCGCAGGCTTCGGACCAGGTCAATGCCGTCGTCGCCTTCCAGTCGCGTGACCGCGCGCGCGCAGGCCTCGATCAGGCTGCTGGCGTTGCTCAGGCGCCGGTGGCTGCTGATCAGCTCGGCATGCGCGGCCGGAGTCAGGGCCTCGCTTTCGAGCTCGGCCAGCTGGTGACGCAGCAGTTCCAGCCGCGGGCCGGGGTCGCTGGCTTCACTGCTCAGCTGCTCGCGGCGGCGCTTCAGCTGCTGCCATTCTCCGGCCAGGATGCGCACCGGCTGCAGCGCGTCGGCAGCGCGCGCAAAGCCGTCCAGCAGGCCCATTTGCTGGCTGCGGTCGAGCAGGGCCTGGTGCTCGTGCTGGCCATGGATTTCGACGAGCAGCGCAGCAATCTCGGTGAGCTGGGTGACGGTGGCCGGGCGACCGTTGATCCAGGCTTTGGAGCCGCCGTCCGCGCGAACGATCCGGCGCAGCTCGCAGTCGGCGTCTTCGTCCAGCTCGTGATCGCGCAGCCAGGCCAGCGCAGTGCCGTCCGCATCCAGTTTGAAGGTGGCCGACAGCTCGGCGCGCTCGGCGCCGTGGCGAACCATGCCGCTGTCGGCGCGCGCCCCGGCCAGCAGCAGCAGGGCATCCACCAGCAGCGATTTGCCCGCGCCGGTTTCACCGGAGATGACGCTCAGGCCGCGTTCGAGCTGCAGCTCGACGGCACTGACGATGGCGAAATCCTTGACGTACAGCGTGCTCAACATGCGCTCAGACCCGATGGCAGGCCGGGACGTCCGGCCCCGGCGCAAGGTCGCGAACGCTAGCACGCAGGACGATAGGCGCCAATACGCCAGACCAACCGAGCCCACGCCGCGGCGAGCGGGGCTTGCCTGTGCGCCCGCCAGCCCTTACCTAGTAGGGTCATGAACCGAACCCCTTTCGAGCTGGACGCGCGCGCACGCGGCCTACTGCGCGCCCTGATCTCCCAGTACATCCGCGAGGGCGAGCCGGTTGGCTCACGGACCCTGGCCAAGCAGTCGGGCCTGGACATAAGCCCGGCGACCATCCGCAACGTGATGTCCGACCTCGAAGACCTTGGCCTGGTCGCCACCCCCCACACCTCGGCGGGCCGCGTGCCGACGGCGCAGGGCTACCGGCTGTTCGTCGACAGCCTGCTGCAGGTGCAGCCGCTGCAGGCGCGCGAGATCGCGCGTCTGCGCGAAGGGCTGTCGCCGGCGCTCGGTACCCAGGGCCTGCTCAACAACGTGTCCGAGCTGCTGTCGGCGGCCACCCATTTCGTCGGCATGGTCACCGTGCCCAAGCGCGAGCAGTTCGCCTTCCGCCATATCGATTTCGTGCCGCTCGACGCCCAGCGGGTGCTGGTGATCCTGGTGTTCACCGACAACGAGGTGCAGAACCGGATTCTGAGCACCCGTCGCCCCTACAGCGCGTCCGAGCTGGAGCAGACCGCCAACTACCTGAACCGCCATTTTGCCGGGCGCCCGATCGGCGAGGTGCGCTCCCAGCTGGTGCGCGAGCTGAAGGAAACCCGCAGCGCCATGGACGTGATCCTGTCGGCTGCGGTCGAGTTCGCCGAAGGCACCTTTAGCGACGCTGCCGGGTCCGAAGATGTGCTGATGGCCGGCCAGACGCGGCTGATGGGCATCCAGGATCTTTCCGACCTGGATCGCCTGCGCGAGCTGTTCGAGGCGTTCTCGCGCAAGCGTGAGCTGCTGCAGCTGCTGGAAGGCTGCGCCTCGGCCCAGGGCGTGCGCCTGTTCATCGGCGAGGAGTCCGGCGTGGCCCCGTTTGGCGGCTGCAGCCTGGTGACCGCGCCCTATGGTGCCGACGGCAAGGTGCTGGGCGTACTCGGGGTGATCGGGCCGACCCGCATGGCCTACGAGCGAGTGATCCCGATGGTGCAGGCCACCGCCGATGTGCTGGGTGCGGCCTTGAATCAAGCCCAACAGGCCCAATAACGGCTGCGTTGCGGGCGCCGACCCCTCCTGAAGTTTGTGCCCGGCATCTGCCTGAGGGCAGGGTGCCTCAGGTTCGCTGCCGCGCTGCGCTTTCCCCCTTCGCCACCGATTCGCAGGAGCTGAAATGAGCCATGATCCGCACTCCGCCGAGCACGCCGGGCCTTCCGGCAGCCACGCCTCTGAAGCGGCCGACCTGCACAACGAGATCGAGACGCTGTCAGCGCGCATCGATGAGCTGCAGCTGACGCTGATCAGCACCCGCGAGGAGCAGCTGCGCGAGCGTGCGGATCTCGAAAACCAGCGCAAGCGCATGCTGCGCGACGTCGAGCACGCTCGGAAATTCGCCAACGAGCGTCTCTTGAACGACCTGCTGCCGGTGCTCGACGCGCTTGAGCGCGGCATCGAGACCGCTGGCGCCGATTCGGCGGTGGCCGAGGGGCTGAAGCTGACTCAACGCGAGCTGCTGAAAGTGGCCGAGAACAACGGCCTGAAGCAGCTGGATCCGCAGGGCGAGACTTTTAACCCCGACCACCATCAGGCGATCAGTGCCCGCGCCAGCGAGCAGCACGCTGCCGGAGTAGTGCTGCAGGTGTTCCAGAAAGGCTACCTGCTCAACGAGCGCCTGCTGCGGCCGGCGATGGTTGTGGTCAGCCAATAGCGCGTCGAATCCACGAGGGGATGGCGCAGCGCAATCGAGCCGATTGCTTGAAAGCCGCGCCGCGCCGCCCCATGTAGCGAACCAGTGAAGGCTCGACCCCGGGCCACGCAAACTAAATCAATAAGGAGCACACCCATGGGCAAGATCATCGGCATCGACCTCGGCACCACCAACTCCTGCGTGGCCGTGATGGAAGGCGGCGTCGCCAAGGTCATCGAAAACTCCGAGGGCGATCGCACCACGCCCTCCATCGTCGCCTTCACCAAGGACGGCGAGACCCTGGTCGGGGCCTCGGCCAAGCGCCAAGGCGTGACCAACCCGAAGAACACTTTTTCCGCAGTCAAGCGCCTGATCGGCCGCAAGTTCACCGACGCCGAAGTGAAGAAGGACATTGATCTGGTGCCCTACGGCATTGTCGCTCACGACAACGGCGACGCTTGGGTGCAGACCGCCGACGGTCGAAAGATCGCGCCGCCGCAGATCAGCGCCGAGGTGCTGGCGAAGATGAAGAAAACCGCCGAGGACTATCTCGGCGAGAAGGTCACCGAAGCCGTCATCACGGTCCCGGCCTACTTCAACGACTCCCAGCGCCAGGCCACCAAGGACGCCGGCAAGATCGCCGGCCTCGACGTCAAGCGCATCATCAACGAGCCGACCGCGGCTGCGCTCGCGTATGGCCTCGACAAGAAGGGCGGCGACCGCAAGATCGCCGTGTATGACCTGGGCGGCGGCACCTTCGATGTCTCGATCATCGAGATCGCCGAAGTCGACGGCGAGAAGCAGTTCGAAGTGCTGGCCACCAACGGCGACACCTTTCTGGGTGGCGAAGACTTCGACATGCGCGTGATCGACTATCTGGTCGAGGAGTTCCAGAAGGACCAGGGCATCGATCTGCGCAAGGATCCGCTGGCCCTGCAGCGCCTGAAGGATGCCGCCGAGCGCGCCAAGATCGAGCTGTCCACCAGCCAGCAGACCGAAGTGAACCTGCCCTACGTCACCGCCGATGCCTCGGGCCCCAAGCACCTCAGCATCAAGCTGACCCGGGCCAAGCTCGAAGCGCTGGTTGAGGAACTGGTCAAGCGCACCATCGAGCCGTGCAAGATCGCGCTGAAAGACGCCGGCCTGCGCATTGGCGACATCAATGAAGTGATCCTGGTCGGCGGCCAGACGCGCATGCCGCGCGTGCAGGCCGCAGTCACCGAGTTTTTCGGCAAAGAGCCGAAGAAGGACGTCAACCCCGACGAGGCCGTGGCGGTTGGCGCGGCGGTGCAGGGCGGCGTGCTGTCCGGCACGGTCAAGGACGTGCTGCTGCTCGACGTCACCCCGTTGAGCCTCGGCATCGAAACCCAGCACGGCGTATTCACCAAGCTGATCGAGAAGAACACCACGGTGCCGACCAAGGCCTCGCAGACCTTCTCCACCGCCGAAAACAACCAGACCGCGGTCACCGTGCATGTGCTGCAGGGCGAACGTGAGCAGGCGCTGCACAACAAGTCGCTGGCGAAATTCGACCTGTCGGGGATTGAGGCCGCCCCTCGCGGGGTTCCTCAGGTCGAGGTGAGTTTCGACATCGACGCCAACGGCATCCTGCATGTCTCGGCCAAGGACAAGAAGACCGGCAAGGAGCAGCGGGTCGAGATCAAGGCCGGTTCGGGTCTTTCCGAGGGCGAGATTCAGCGCATGGTCGACGACGCCGAAGCGCATCGCGAGGACGACAAGAAGTTCCACGAGCTGATCGGTGCCCGCAACCAGGCCGATGCCCTGATTCACAGCACCCGCAGCGCGATCAAGGACCACGGTGACAAGGCCGGCGGCGAAGTGATCGGCCGCGTCGAGTCCGCCCTGGCGGATTTGGAAAAGGCCATGAAGGGCGACGACAAGGCGCAGATCGAGGCCAAGACCAAGGCCCTGGAAGAAGCCGCGCAGCCCCTGCTTGCGGCGGGCGCCAGCGGCCCCCAGCCGGGCGCGGAAGCGCCGACTGGCAGCGCCCCGCAGGACGACGTGGTGGACGCCGAGTTCACCGAGGTCAAGGACGATAAAAAGTAACGGAAGCCGGGAATCGAGAATGGGGAGACGGGAATCGCAGCCGCGGCCCGCCTCTTCATTCGGCTTTCTCGGTTTTGCCTCCGGTCGCCTCGAAAGGTGGGCCGCTTCGAGTCAGTTCGCGGCCCGGCTCTGACGATTCCCCATTCCCGAATCTCTATTCCCGGCTATGTCCAAACGCGACTACTACGAAACCCTCGGCGTTGCCCGCAACGTCAGCGATGAAGACCTGAAGAAGGCCTACCGTCGGCTGGCGATGAAGCTGCACCCGGATCGCAACCCGGAGGACGCCGGGGCCGAGGCCAAGTTCAAGGAGGCCAAGGAGGCCTACGAAATGCTGGCCGACGCGCAGAAACGCCGGCTCTACGACCAGCATGGACACGCCGCGTTTGAGGGCGGCACGGGTGGGCGCGGCGGCGGTGCCGGTGTCGACATGGGCGACATCTTCGGCGACATCTTCGGCGACATCTTTGGCGGTGGCCGCGGCCGGCAGGGCCCGCGTCGCGGCGCAGACCTGCGCTATGTGATCGACCTTGATCTGGAGGAAGCCGTCGCCGGCATCGACAAGGAAATCGAGATCCCAACCGTCGTCCCCTGTCGCGTTTGCGAAGGCAGCGGCTCCAGCGATCGCGAGGTCGAAACCTGCCGCACCTGCAACGGCCACGGCCGGGTGCGCATGCAGCAGGGCATCTTCAGCGTTCAGCAGACCTGCCCGCACTGCGCGGGCAGCGGCAAGACCATCAAGAATCCCTGCAAGACCTGCCACGGCGCGGGCCGCATCGAGTCCGAGAAGACGCTGTCGGTGAAGATCCCGGCCGGCGTCGACACCGGCGACCGTATACGCCTGGCCGGCGAGGGCGAAGCCGGCCCGGCCGGCGCAGCCGCGGGCGACCTCTACGTCGAAGTGCGGGTGCGCGAGCACGAGATTTTCCAGCGCGACGGTGATGATCTCTACTGCGAGGTGCCGATCCGCTTCAGCCAGGCAGCGCTCGGCGCCGAACTGCCGGTGCCGACGCTGGACGGCGAGGCGGTGGTCAAGATTCCCACCGAAACCCAGACCGGCAAGGTGTTCCGGCTGCGCGGCAAGGGCGTCAAGTCCGTCCGCAGCCACGCCAAGGGCGATCTGCTGTGCAAGGTCGTGGTGGAGACGCCGGTCAAGCTCACCAAGCGCCAGAAAGAACTGCTGGCCGAGTTTGAGGAAACCTTCGAGGGCGCGGGTGCGCACGCCCACTCGCCGCGCGCCACCGGCTGGCTGGACGGGGTCAAGAGCTTCTTCGAGAAGATGACCGGCTGATGCGAGTGCCTAAGTAAGCCGGCGGCGCGGCCGGGACATCGACCGCGCGCAGGTCGGCCGTTAGAGGTGGCCGCAAGGGGCGCGCAGCCGACAGCGCTTACACTGCACGGCCCTGCAGGTGAAATTTTCCGATGACCGAGGCTCCCGCCGAAACCCTGCGTCTGTCCAAACGGGTGATTGCGCTCACCGGCTGCTCGCGCGCGCAGGCGGAGCGCTACATCGAAGGCGGCCAGGTGCGCGTTGACGGCGAGATCGTCGACCGCCCTGAGTTTCCGGTCAGCGGCCAGCAGGTCAGCCTGGACCTTGACGTTCCCGCGGCGCCGACGCTGCTGATGACCCTGCTGCTGCACAAGCCGGCCGCAGCAGTCACGCTGGATGGTGCCAGTCTGATTCGCGCTGAAACCCGCTGGGACGACGACCCCAGCGACCTGCGTCATCTGCGCCGACATCTGGCCCGCTTGAGTCCGCTGCTGCCGCTGGAGGACTCGGCCAGCGGTCTGCAGGCCTATACCCAGGACGGCCGTCTGCTGCAGCGCATGCGCGAGGAGGGCTCGCGGATCGAGCAGGAGTTCATCGTCGAAGTGAAGGGCAGCATCGCCAGCTATGGCCTGCACAGATTGGGCCACGGCGTCGAGTTCGAGGGCCGGGTGCTGCCGCCCTGCAAAGTCAGCTGGCAGAATGAAACCCGCCTGCGCTTCGCCATCAAGGGTGTGCGGCCCGGGCAGTTGGCATCGATGTGCCAGCAGGTGGGCTTGGTCGTTCAGTCGATCAAACGGATCCGGATCGGGCGGATACCGCTGGCCAAGCAGCCGGAAGGCCAGTGGCGCTACCTGCCCATCGGCGAGAAGTTCTAGGGATCGCTGCAGCGGGATCCCGGACGCTGGCGTGCGCACGTGCGATCAAACCCGCGTGCCTGACCGCGCCGAGTGGTTGTTCAGCGCGTGCCCTGCGCGGCGCTACTCGCGTTTAAGCAGCGACTTCAGCCCAGCGAAGGGGTTGCTGGTGGCGTCCTTGACCTGATCTTCGGCGGCGCTGGCGCTCACTCCCGTGTGGTCGACGTAGCGCGCGTGCTCGTTGTCGTGGCAATACAGGCAGAGCAGCTCCCAGTTACTGCCGTCGGCGGGGTTGTCGTCGTGGTTGTGATTGCGGTGGTGAACGGTCAACTCGCTCAAGTTGACGCGAGTGAAATCGCGCGCGCAGCGGCCGCACACCCACGGGTACATCTTCAGCGCCCGCTCGCGATAGCCCAATGCACGCTGGTCGGCAGCGCGGCGCGCGTCAGCGACGATGCGGTCGAGCGCGGCATCATTGGGTTGTTTCGGCGTTCCGCTTGTCACCGTGTGACCTCCGGTCGTGATCTTCAGTGGTGCCGGTGCGGCGGCGTGGCGGTCCTTGCGGGTCAGCCGGCAACCGGATGTTCACCCCGGGTGCCGGCTGACGAGACGCTCAGAGCGCGTGCGAAATTTGAAACGCCGTCGCCATAGTGGAGCAAGGGCGTTTCTGGAACAGAGGACAGACTTATCTGTACGGGTTCTCAGTTCAGCCAGTTCACCTGACCGGTGCTGATGTCGTACACCGCTCCCACAATCTGCAGATCTCCAGCCGCCACCATCTCTGCCAAGACCGGACTGCGCTGCGTGATGCTGGTCACAGTGAGTCGGACGTTCATGTCGGTCACCTCGCGAACGAACGCAGCGTTGCTGGAGCTGCGGTCGCCGCCGTCCACCGGGACTGCATCAATGGCGGGTTCAATTTTGTCCAGCAAACCCGTCAGGTTGCCCAGCTCCACATAGTCGCAGGCGCCCTTGACCGCACCGCATTCGGTATGGCCAAGAACAACGATGAGTTTGGAGCCCGCCACCTTGCTGCCAAATTCCAGGCTGCCCAGCAGGTCATCGTTGACGATGTTGCCGGCCACGCGACCGACGAAGAGGTCACCGATGCCCTGGTCAAACAGAATCTCCGGAGCCGCGCGGGAGTCCAGGCAGGAGATCACGCTGGCGAATGGAAACTGGCCGCTGGCGGTGGCGTTGATTTGCTGGGCGTAGTCGCGATCGGTGGATTCACCGGCCAGGAATCGCGCGTTGCCGTCTTTCAGCCGAGCGAGCGCCGCGCTGGGGGAAGTAGCCGTTTGGGCAGCCTTGTCAAAGGTCTGGTAGTCAGCAGTCGAGACGCCAGAGCCAGAGGTTGCGCAGCCGCTGAGAAGTGCAGCGGCGAGTACCAAGGGAAGCAAGTGATTGACGCGCATGAGTTACTCCTGAAGATGTTCGGCGCCGTGCGATGTTGGCTGGCGCGTTGAGGGAAATTTCGAGAATCGCGCACGCATGCCGGGTATCGGTATGAGCACGCGGTGTCTACCCGAAAACCGAACCCGCGGGTGAAGAATGCCGGAATAGCGGCTGATCTTGGTAATGGAGGCGTGCAGGCGCGCTGCTGCGGCAAAGGCTGCCTTCGCTTGCGGGCCGGCTGCAGACCTCAGCTGCGGGCGCGCGCTGCGCTGGAGTATCGTGCTGACACTTGGAAACTGTGCGAGAGCCGCTATGCGAATCCTATGGCTGGGTGGGCTGATCTTCTTGTGCGCGTTCCTGCCGCCAGGCAAGGCATCGGCGGGCCGCGTGGACTGCGAAATGCGCTTCGATCTTTCCGGCTGGTCGGTATTCTACAAGCGCTCCAGCGGCACCGGCACGATCACATGCAACAACGGCCAGTCGATGCGGGTGCGCCTGGAAGCGCGCGGCGGCGGTGTGTCGTTCGGCAAGTCGCGGATCGAGAACGGCGTCGGCGAGTTTTCCGGTGTCGACGGCATTCGCGAGCTGCTCGGCGGCTATGCCAGCGCCGAGGCTCACGCCGGGGCAGGGCGCTCGGCCAAGGGCCAGGTGGTCACCAAGGGGGCGGTGTCGCTGGCGCTCAGCGGCACCGGCAAGGGCTGGGACATCGGCATTGCGTTCGGCAGCTTGGTGATCAGCGAGCGCTGAAGCCAAGCGGCGCTTTGCAGCTTGATGGTGCGCGGACGCGTTCGGGCTGCGAGGAAAATTGCGGCTCGCCTGCACAGCGTCGCTGCCGCCCGCAGGATGCGGACAGACAAGAAGGAATCCGTGGCCGATAAGCCTGCGCTGCGGCAACGCAGTAATCCCATCGCTGCGCATAACTTGAGTCGAGCGCGCTTGCGGCATCTCAGCTTGGGCCTCCTCAGCAATGGCCCCGGAGGTAGATCAGATCAGCACCGATCGGATCAGCAGGGCGATCGACCCGATGACTGCGATGCCCGCGAGGTAGAGCGCCAGGAACCACGCCCAGCGCCGCATCAGTGGTAGCCGTCGCCGGGGCGAACCTTGCCGCGGAAGACCCAGTAGGAATAGGCCGTGTAGGCCAGGATCATCGGGATCAGCACCACCGCACCCACCCGCAGGAAACGCAGCGAGCTGTCGGGCGCCGCGGCCTCGGCAATCGACAGCGCGGGAGGGACGAGGTTGGGATAGAAACTGACTCCCAGCCCGACATACGACAGAACATCTAGCCCGACGGTCGCCAGAAGCGGACGCAGGTGATCCTCGTTGCGCAGGCCCGCCCACAGCTGCCAGACCGCCAGCGCGAGCAGCACCGGAACAAGTGCGCTCCAGGCGCCCAAAGGCCAGCCGAACCAACGCGCGAGATATTCAGGATGCAGGCCGTGATCAGGTAGGCCGCCAGCGCCATGTGCACCAGCCGGTAAGGGAACGACGAGTTGAAGACAATCGCCCACCCGTCCTCGGGGACGAACTGGCCGACGGCGTTGATCGAATAGCCCTGCGGGGTCTGCATCCAGCAGTTGACGCTCAGGATCCAGAACGCAGACATCCCGGTGCCCAGCGCGACGATGACCGTGGCCGCCATGTGCAGGCGGTCGCCCACTTTCTCGCGGCCGAACAGCATGATGCCGAGGAACCCGGCCTCCAAGAAAAAGGCCGTCAGTACCTCGTAGCCCATCAGCGGCCCGAGGGTCGGGCCGGCTTCGTCCGAGAACACCGACCATTGGGTGCCGAACTGGTGCGACATCACGAAGCCGGACACCACGCCCATGCCGAACGCGACCGCGAAGATGGTTTTCCAGCCGTCGAACAGCCTTCGATACGCCTCGTCCCGGCGCCACAGCCACAGGCCGTTCAGCACCGCCAAAAAACTCGCCGAGCCGATCGTAAAGGCCGGAAAGATGATGTGGGGGGAAATGGTGAAAGCGAACTCAAATCGAGCCAGATCAACCGCGGAGATGGCGCCAATCATGGAGCCGACCCCACTTAAGAGGGCACGGCCCCGGCCGAGGAAATCGGCAGGGGCCAGCGGTTTATCGATCAATCAAAGCGTCGTGGTCCGAAGGTAGGGACGCACTTCGGTCCAGCTCTGCGGGGGCAGCGTCTTTGCCTCGGCGTGCTTGATCGACGGCGGGATGATCACTTTCGTGGATACCCATGGGAGTTCTCTTTTCGTGGTGGCCGCCGATAGCCCGGGCAGCACGGCGGGGAAAGCGGACAGCTCTGTGAGTGCCAAAAACAGACGCCCTTGGCAGAGACTTCAGAAAACGTTCGGCCCCTTCGATCGCCTTTGAGCTCGTCTTGAACGTTGTTCTTGCTGCCGGCTCTCGGGTTCGCCTTCTTGCAGCCTCTCGCCAGGGCAGGTTGCTGGTCCGCGTCGGGGTGGGATGCGCCTCTCCGCAGCGACGCCGCGCTCCGGGCATCCGCGTGCCTACCGGCGCGGTGGTCAAGCCGGGCCCGCGGATTTTTTTTAACGGATGCACAGCCCGTGGCTTCTGCAGGCGCGCAGTTCCGTCTGATAGCGCACACAGGCGGCCGTACTCGCTGAGTCCGTTGAGCGCAGTCTGTGTCGCCCGCTGGCTTTGCAGGCAGGCTCTCGATGCGAGCGATCAAACGCGACCGCGCTGCGCGCCAAGCGCAGCGGAGCCGCCAGCGATGCCCCCGAGGTCGAAAAAGTCGCTGCCGCGGCTGCCGAACCGGCAGTCCATCGCACGGCCTGACAGTGCGCTGGAGCCGACGCTGTCTATCAGCAGCTTGGAAGAGGGGCGCTACGGATCAGGTGTTTTCTTCCGTGTCGTCGCGCCACAGGCGTTCGGCTGCGGCCAGGTGGCGAGCCGGCCCTTGCGTCCGTCCATCTAGCCGCAGCGGCCCGCTAAACTGCGGCCGCTCTTCCCGAAGGAATTTACTGATGTCTTCGACCCGCCCCCGACTGCTGGTGCACGGAGCCTCCGGCCGGATGGGCCGCAGCCTGCTGGGGCTGCTGGCCGACAATTCCGGTCTGCATCTCGTGGCTGCGGTGGCCAATGCGCCGCGCGCCGATCTGGGTGCGCTGGCAGTGCTTCGTCCGGGCCAGATTGCGCAAGCGCCGCGCTTCGACGTGGCGATCGACTTCAGCGCCGCAGAGGCACTGCCGATGCTGGCCGAAGCCTGCATCAAGCGCGGCGCTGCCCTGGTTTCCGGCACGACATCGCTGGACGCCGCAGCCGAATCCGCGCTGGATTCCGCTGCCGAACACGTGCCGGTGCTGTGGGCGGCGAATTTCAGCCTCGGCGTTGCCTTGCTGGCGGCGCTGGCCCGGCAGGCCGCGGCGGCGGTGCCGGACTGGGACTGCGAAATCATCGAGACCCATCACCGGCGCAAACTGGATGCGCCCTCGGGCACCGCCCTGCGTCTGGGCGAAGCCGTGGCGGCCGGGCGTGGAGTCAGCCTGCAGGCCGTGGCGCGGCACGGCAGGGAAGGCGCCGCCGTTTTACGCGAACCCGGCGAGATCGGCTTTCATGCAGTGCGCGGTGGCGACGTCGTCGGTGATCACAGCCTGCTGTTTGCCGGTGAGGCCGAAGTCATCGAACTGGTGCATCGGGCGGGGAACCGCGAGGTGTTCGCCCGCGGCGCTCTGAAAGCCGCGGCCTGGCTGGCCGGGCGTGCGCCGGGCCGCTACCGGATTGAGGACGTCCTGGGGCTGCAGCGCGACGCGGACTGCTGACCGCGCCAAATCGGACCGCTGGTCGGCGTTCTGCTGCGACTCGCAGGTCCTCGCTCGCACTGGGCGTGGACAGGGTATCGGCAAAAACCGTAAACTTTCGGGTCGCCTGCTTTACCTTTTCGTCCCCCCCGACAGCCTCCGGACCTGCAGCCTGCAAGCCCGATGGTTTCGCGCAAGCTGCGATCCGCCGCAGCCGGCAGGGGCGCCTCACCGCACCTGACAAGGCGAACTGCTCGTGACTCAACCCGCACTACTGGCCTTGGCCGACGGCACCGTTTTTCACGGCGTATCGGTCGGTGTTTCCGGCTGCACGGTCGGTGAGGTGGTGTTCAACACCGCCATGACCGGCTACCAGGAGATCCTCACCGATCCATCCTACGCGCAGCAGCTGGTAACGCTTACCTATCCGCACATCGGCAACACCGGCTGCACCGCGGTGGACGACGAATCCGGCAGCGTGTTTGCCGCTGGCTTGATCATCCGCGAGCAGCCGACTCCGGCCAGCAGCTGGCGCAGCGAGATGGATCTATCGGCGTGGCTGGCCGCGCGTCGGGTGGTGGCCATTGCTGAAATCGATACGCGCGCTCTAACCCGCAGGCTGCGCCACTCCGGCGCCCAGAACGGCTGCATCCTCGCCGGTGAAGGCGCCACCGCTGAGGAGGCGCTTCGTCGCGCCCGCGAATTCCCGGGCTTGAAAGGGATGGACCTGGCGAAGGTGGTCAGCGCGTCGACGCCCTACGCCTGGAACGAGGGCAGCTACTCGCTGGATCGGCAGGCGTTCGATGCTGTACCGGCCGAGCGTCACGTTGTCGCCTATGATTTTGGTGTGAAGCGCAACATTCTGCGGATGCTGGCGGATCGCGGCTGCCGGCTGACCGTGGTGCCAGCGCAGACTTCGGCGGAGGACGTGCTGGCGCTTAAGCCGGATGGCGTGTTTCTGTCCAACGGTCCCGGTGACCCTGAGCCCTGCGACTACGCAGTCGCCGCGATAAAGCGCTTCATCGAGCTTCGCGTTCCGCTGTTCGGTATCTGCCTGGGTCATCAGTTGCTCGGTTTGGCGGCTGGCGCACGCACTCTGAAGATGAAGTTCGGCCATCATGGGGCCAACCATCCCGTGCAGGATCTGGCCAGCGGACGCGTGATGATTTCCAGCCAGAACCACGGCTTCGCGGTGGATGAGGCGAGCCTGCCGGCCAACGTCAGGTCGACGCATCGTTCGCTGTTCGACGGCTCGCTGCAGGGTATTGCGCTCAACGATGCGCCTGCTTTCAGCTTCCAGGGGCACCCGGAAGCGGCGCCCGGCCCGCAGGATGTGGCGGCTCTGTTTGACCGTTTCATCGAGTTGATGGCTCAACCGCGCTGACCTTCGAGGCAGGCTGTCATGGCATATACCCAACGCAAGCAGGCAGGCCGCAGAAGTTTTGGCCGACTGCTTTTTGTAGCGCTGACCCGGATAGGTCTGCCGCTGGCGTTGTTCTATGGCCTGCTGTGGTGGCGGATAGACGCTGCCATCGACGTGCAGCTGCAGCCGCTGCGGCAGGTCGCCGATGTGCAGCGCGGTGACACCTACTTCAGCTTTTCCGGCGAAGTCGGCGTGCAGAGCCTGAGCCTGACGCCAATCGGCGCTGGAGCTGACGGCCCGAGACTGCGCAGCGGCACGCTGGCGCTGCACACGCCCAACCTGTGGTGGCTGGCCAAGGCTGCGCTGTTCGGGCCGCCAGACGAACTACCGCGCCGGCTGACGCTGAGCGCCGAGAATCTTCAGATCAGCGGCCTGCCGCAGCGGCCCGAAGCCGGGATTTTCGGTGCCCTCAGCGCGATGCCGTTTGAGAGCGCCGGCTGCGACGTGGCCGAGTTCTCGCGGGCCGATCTGGCCTCAATGGGCCTGCCGCCGATCGATACCCGCCTGCAGCTGGACCTTGAGCACTCCGAGGCCGGCATCGTCACTCTGTCGCTCGATCTTGCCACCGCGGGCGCCGGGCGTATGGAGGGCAGGATCGGTCTTGCGCTGCCGGCGGGCAGCGCACCACGCAGCGATCAGCTCAGCAGCGGGCGGCTCGTCAATCTTTCGCTGGGTTTCATCGACGAAGGTTTCATCGAAACGCGCAACCGCTGGTGCACCGACCGCGTCACTACCAGCCTCGCCGATTTCAACCGCATCCACGTCGACGGTGTTCGCGCCCATTTGCGCAGCCTGGGCCTGCAGCCGGACGCTGATTTGCTTGAGGCCTACGGTCGCTTTGCCCGCGTCGGCGGGCAGCTCCGCATCGAGACCCGACCGGTCAACGCCTCAGGGCTGCGGCAGCTCCCCACCATGAATCGCGAGGCGCTCTCGCAGGCGCTTTCTCCCTTCATGCGGGTGAACGATTCCGAGCCGGTTCGCTTCGTATTTGTGGCGGTCAAGCCGATGAGCCTGCGCGAGCAGCAGTTCGCCCTGCAGATCGCCAAGGCCCGGATCGAAGATGGCGTGCCGCTGGATGCAGACCTGGCCGAAGTGGTGTCCGAACCGCCGCGGGTTCCGCTGCCGGTGCCGCCGCGGGTCGAGGTGCCTCGGCCTGCCAGCGACGGCAGCATCAGCTACAGCCAGCTCGGCCCCTATCTGGGCCGGGAGATCTCGGTTACCACCACCTGGGGCACCCGCCGCCGCGGCATTCTCAAAGAGCATGCGCAGGCACAGATGAGACTGCAGCTGCCGATCAGTGAGGGTGGCTTTGACCTCACCGTGCCCGCCGAAACCGTGGTCGAAGTGCGCATTCTCGCTGCCGTTTCCCGCCAACCCGATTCCTCTACTGACCTGACCGATGCCCAAGCGAACTGATCTCAAGACCATTCTCATCATCGGCGCCGGCCCGATCGTCATCGGCCAGGCCTGTGAATTCGACTATTCGGGGGCCCAGGCCTGCAAGGCCCTGAAGGCCGAGGGCTATCGCGTGGTGCTGGTGAACTCGAACCCCGCCACGATCATGACCGACCCCGACACCGCCGATGTGGTGTACATCGAGCCGATCAATCCGGCCACGGTCGAGAAGATCATCCTCAAGGAAAAGCCCTGCGCACTGCTGCCGACCATGGGCGGCCAGACCGCTCTGAACTGCGCGCTGGACATGGCCGACGCCGGCACCCTTGAGAAGTACGGCGTCGAGCTGATCGGCGCCTCGCGTGAGGCGATCCGGATGGCTGAGGACCGCGAGCTGTTCCGCGTGGCCATGGCTGAAATCGGCCTGGACTGCCCCAAAGCAGCGGTGGCCCGCAGCTTCGAGCAGGCGATCGAGATCCAGGCCACGGTGGGCTATCCGACCGTCATCCGGCCGAGCTTCACGCTGGGCGGCTCCGGCGGCGGCATCGCCTACAACCGCGAGGAGTTCGAGGACATCATCAAGCGCGGTCTGGAGCTCTCACCGACCCACGAGGTGCTGGTCGAGGAGTCGGTGCTGGGCTGGAAGGAATACGAAATGGAGGTGGTCCGTGACAGCGCGGACAACTGCATCATCGTGTGTGCGATCGAGAACCTCGACGCGATGGGCGTGCACACCGGCGACAGCATCACGGTGGCCCCGGCGCAGACCCTCACCGACAAGGAATACCAGCGCCTGCGCGACGCCTCGATCGCGGTGCTGCGCAAAATCGGCGTGGATACCGGCGGCTCCAACGTGCAGTTCGGCATCAATCCGAAGAACGGCCGGGTGGTCGTGATCGAAATGAATCCGCGGGTGTCGCGCTCTTCGGCGCTGGCCTCGAAGGCCACCGGTTTTCCGATCGCCAAGGTGGCCGCCAAGCTGGCGGTCGGCTACACGCTCGACGAGCTGCGCAACGAGATCACCGGCGGCGCGACGCCGGCCAGCTTCGAGCCGAGCATCGACTATGTGGTCACCAAGATTCCGCGTTTTGCGTTTGAGAAGTTTCCCGCGGCCGATTCACGGCTGACCACGCAGATGAAGTCGGTGGGCGAGGTGATGGCGATGGGCCGCTCGCTGTCGGAATCGCTGCAGAAGGCCATTCGCGGGCTGGAAACCGGGCGCACCGGGTTTGATCCGATGCTGCCCGCCGAACTCGACGAGGTCGGACGCCTGGAGCTCAAGCGCCAGCTGCGCGAGCCCGGGCCGGATCGTCTCTTCTACGTCGGCGATGCGTTCCGCCACGGGCTGGCGGTCGACGAGGTGCACGCGCTGTCCGGCATCGACCCCTGGTTCCTGCGGCAGATCGAGCATTTGATCCACACCGAGGGCGAAATCGCCGCCCAGGGCTTGGCCGCTCTGGATGCCAATCGCCTGCGCGCGCTGAAGCGCCTGGGTTTTTCCGACATGCGTTTGGCCAAGCTGCTGGCGACCGACGAGAAAGCCGTGCGCGCGCTGCGCCACGCGTTCGGCGTGCGTCCGGTGTTCAAGCGCGTCGACAGCTGTGCGGCGGAGTTCGCCACCGACACCGCCTACCTGTATTCGACCTACGAGCAGGAGTGCGAGGCCGAGCCGACCGATCGCAACAAGATCATGGTGCTTGGCGGCGGCCCCAACCGGATCGGGCAGGGCATCGAGTTCGACTACTGCTGCGTGCATGCCGCGCTGGCCCTGCGTGAGGACGGCTACGAGACCATCATGGTCAACTGCAACCCGGAGACGGTTTCGACCGACTACGACACCTCCGACCGCCTGTACTTCGAGCCGCTCACCCTCGAGGACGTGCTTGAAATCGTCGACAAGGAAAAGCCCAAGGGGGTGATCGTGCAGTACGGCGGGCAAACCCCGCTGAAGCTGGCGCGCGCGCTGGAGGAGGCCGGGGTGCCGATCATCGGCACCAGCCCGGATTCGATCGACCGCGCCGAAGACCGCGAGCGCTTCCAGCAGATGATCGTCAAGCTGGGCCTGAACCAGCCGCCGAACCGCACGGCCAGAACGCCGGAGCAGGCGATGCTGATCGCGCAGGAGATCGGCTACCCGCTGGTGGTCCGCCCGAGCTACGTGCTTGGCGGTCGCGCGATGGAGGTGGTGTATTCCGACGCCGACCTGTCGCGCTATATCCGCGACGCGGTGAGCGTGTCGAACGAGTCGCCGGTGCTGCTGGACCGATTCCTCGACAACGCCGTCGAGATCGACGTCGACGTGGTGGCCGACGCCCAGGGCAACGTGCTGATCGGCGGGATCATGGAGCACATCGAGGAAGCCGGCGTGCACTCGGGCGACTCGTCCTGTTCGCTGCCGCCGTATTCCCTGTCCAAGGCTCTGCAGGACGAGCTGCGCGAGCAGGTCGGCGCAATGGCGCGTGAGCTCAAGGTCATCGGCCTGATGAATACCCAGTTTGCGGTGCTGCCTGACGGCTCAGGCGGCGGCAAGGTCTACGTGCTGGAGGTCAACCCGCGCGCTTCGCGCACGGTGCCCTTCGTCAGCAAGGCGACCGGCCGGCCGCTGGCCAAGATCGCCGCGCGCTGCATGGTCGGGCAGAGCCTGCTGGAGCAGCAGGCAACGCTTGAAATCGTGCCCGACTACTGGTCGGTGAAGGAGGCGATCTTCCCCTTCGCCAAATTCCAGAACGTCGACCCGATCCTCGGTCCGGAAATGAAATCCACCGGTGAGGTGATGGGCGTCGGCCGCAGCTTCGGCGCCGCTTTCGCCCGCGCGCAGGAGGCCGCCTCCATCAAGGTGCCGCCCGCCGGCAAGGCCTTCGTGTCGGTCCGCGACCCCGACAAGCAGCGGCTGCTGCCGGTGGCCGAGCTGCTGGTCAAGGGCGGCTTCAGCCTGATCGCCACCGCCGGCACCGCCGCGTTCCTGAGCCAGCACGGGCTCACGTGCGAGCTGGTCAACAAGGTCATCGAAGGTCGTCCGCACGTGGTCGACCTGATCAAGAACGGCGAAATCGTGTATATCGTCAACACCACCGAGGGCCGCCAGGCGATTGCGGATTCGTTCTCAATCCGCCGCGAGGCCCTGCAGCATCGGGTGACTTATTCCACCACCATTTCCGGCGCGCGTGCCCTGCTGCACTCGCTGGAGTTTCGCGGCACCGGCGACGTGCTGTCGCTGCAGGAGCTGCACGAGGAGTTGAACGCATGAGAGCCCCCCTCACGCTGAAAGGATCCCAGCGTTTGCGCGAGGAACTGGAGCAGCTGAAGTCCGTCAAACGCCCTGAGGTGATCCTTGCGATCGCCGAAGCACGTGCCCACGGCGACCTCAAGGAGAACGCCGAATACCACGCTGCGCGCGAGCAGCAGGGCTTCATCGAGGGCCGCATCAAGGAGCTGGAGTCGGTCCTGTCGCACGCCCAGGTCATCGATGTTTCCAAGCTTGCGGCGGGCAGCAAGGTGGTGTTCGGCGCCATCGTCGGACTTGCCGATTCAGAAACCGATGAAGAGGTCACCTATCAGATCGTCGGCGAGCTTGAATCCGACATCAAGCAGGGCTTGATCTCTGTCTCTGCACCCATTGCGCGCGCCCTGATCGGCAAGAACGAGGGCGACAGCGTGACGATCGCCGCGCCCAGCGGTGAACGCAGCTACGACATCATCAGCGTGCGCTACGCCGGATGAGCGGCGCAGGCTGCATCCTGCTGCTCCCCGCTCGCGACAAGCTGCGCGGCGAACTGTCCGAGGCGCCATCGCTGCAGCGGCTGCTGAGCCGCGGCGACGCGCTGGAGGACGGCGAGGCCGGCGAGCTTGGCCAGCTCGCGCGCCTGTTCGATATCAGCCCCCTGGGGCTGCCGGCGGCTGCGCTGTCCCGGCAGTTCGACTGCGCGGATGCCAGCGGCTCGCAGTGGCTGCGCGCTGATCCGGCCTTCCTGCAGGCTGAAATGAGCGGCGTGCGCCTGATGGGTGTGGGTGAGCTCGGCCTGCGTCCGGAAGAGGCCGGGGCCCTGGCTGATGCGCTCAAGCCGCTGTTTGGCGACTCCGGGATGCTGCTGACTGCGCCGACCACCGAGCGCTGGTACCTGCAGGTAGACCAGCACACCAAACTGCCCAGTTTCTCGCCGCCTGAAGACGCGCTGGGCGACGACTACGGCAGCCATTTGCCGCATGGCGAAGAGGGCAAGCGCTGGCGTGCCCTGCTGAACGAGGCCCAGGTGCTGCTGCACAACCATCCGGTCAACGTGGCGCGCGTGGCGGCCGGCCGCACCCCGGCCAACGCGATCTGGGTGTGGGGTGGCGGGCGGCTGCCCGATCAGATCGTCTCCGGGGTCGGCTCACTGTTCGCGTTTGAGCCGATTGCCTGTGCCCTGGCCCAGCTTTCGGGCATCAGCATCGAGCGCATTGAGAGCGATACCTTGCCTGCTCAACTTGAGGACACCGCAATCGACCTGCGCGGCGCCCGCGCCCTGCAGGCGCTGGAGTCGGCGGTGTTCGCGCCGCTGATGACGCGCGTCGGCAAGGGCAAGCTGTCCAGCCTGACCGTCGATTTCGGGGATGGCCGCGGCTGGAACTTCCGCCGCAGTCACGGCATGCGCCTGTGGAAGCGCGCAGTTGCCAGCCTTGGCTGAGCAACCGGCGATACGGATCCAGCGTCGCCAGGTTCCCGAGGTCCCGCTGCTGCAGGACCCTTGTCTGCACCCCGTCCTGCGGCGGATCTACGCCGCGCGGGGTGCGCAGTCGGCGCGCGATCTCGACCTGAGCCTGTCGGGGCTGTTGCCGCCGCGCCTGGCCGGGCTGGAGGCCGCCATCGCTTTGCTGCTGGAGGCGCGGAGCGCGCAGTCCACGGTGTTGATCGTCGGTGATTTCGACGCCGACGGCGCGACCGGCACCGCGGTCGCGGTGCGCGGGCTGCGGATGCTTGGCTTTGCGCGCATCGACTACCGAGTGCCCAATCGTTTCCTGCATGGCTACGGGCTGTCGCCCGCGCTGGTGGCCGAGCTGCAGCCGGCGCCGGCAATGATCCTCACCGTTGACAACGGGGTTGCCGCGCATGCGGGAATAGACGCGGCGCATGCGCGCGGCATTCGCGTGCTGGTGACCGACCACCACCTCCCCGGCGACAGCCTGCCGGCGGCGGATGCGCTGGTGAACCCGAATGTCCCGGGCTGTGAGTTCCCGAGCAAGGCCCTAGCCGGGGTGGGCGTGGTGTTCTACCTGCTGCTGGCGCTGCGCGCCCGGCTGCGCGAAACCGGCAGCTTCGGCGAGGGCAGCGGCCCCGACCTCGGCCAGCTGCTGGATCTGGTGGCGCTGGGCACGGTGGCCGATCTGGTGCCGCTCGACCGCAACAACCGGCTGCTGGTGCAGTCGGGTTTGAAACGCATCCGCGCCGGCCGCGCCTGCGCCGGCGTGCGTGCGCTGTACAGGGTTGCCGGGCGCGATCCGGCGCGCGCTTCGGCCACCGATTTCGGCTTCGTGCTCGGGCCTCGTATCAATGCGGCGGGCCGGCTGGAGGACATGTCGGTCGGCATCGAGTGCCTGCTCACCGACGACGAGACGCAGGCGCTGCAGCTGGCCGGACGCCTGCAGGCCCTGAACGCCGAGCGCCGCGAGCTGCAGCAGCAGATGGTGGAGCAGGCCGAGGCCGCGGTGCTGCGCGCCGATTTTTCCGCACAGTCGCACGTCAGCGCCGGGGTGGCGCTCGCCGATGCCGGCTGGCACGCCGGCGTGGTTGGGCTGGTGGCGTCCAAGCTGAAAGAGCGCCTGCATCGGCCGGTGTTCGCGCTGGCGCCCGGCGATGACGAGGCGCGCGAATGGAAAGGTTCGGGTCGTTCGATCCCGGGCTTCCATCTGCGCGATTGTCTGGCCGAGATCGACGCCCGCCAGCCGGGGCTGATGATCCGCTTCGGCGGTCATGCGATGGCTGCCGGGCTTTCGATCGACTCAAGCCAGGTCGAGCGTTTCTGCCTGGCGTTCGCCGAAGCCGTTGAGCGGCGGATTGATCCGGCCCTGCTGGCTCCGGTGCTGGAAACCGATGGCGGGCTGGCGCCCGAGGATTTCGCGCTGGACCTGGCAGAAACGCTGCGAGAGGCCGGGCCGTTCGGGCAGGCTTTCCCGGAGCCGCTGTTCGACGACGAATTTGACGTGCTGGACTGGAAAGTGCTGGGCGAGCGTCATCTGCGCCTGTCGCTTCGGCATCCCCTCAGCCCGGTTGCCCTGCCTGCCATCTACTTTGGTGGCTGGAACGGCCAGCCGCCGGCTGCGCGGCTGCGGGTGGCTTATCAGCTGGGCTGCGACGACTACCGCGGAACCCGCGAGCTCAAGCTGTTCGTGCGGCATACCGAGGCGGTGTAGCGCTGGTTCGTGCCCGCGCCTGACAAAGGCGTTCGACGCTTGGCCTCAGCGGCGAATTCGATCCGCGGGTGATACGTGGGCCGGCCTGATTTCGTCAGTACAGATCAGGACCGGATGGACCGGTCGAGGTCAGACTGATGCGCACGATTGCCAATCCCGCAGGTTCACTCATTTCTCCCGGTGGCCTGGCCGGTGTGCTGGGGCTGCTGCTGGCCGCACTTGCACCCTCGGCGCTTGCGCAGCAGGTGCAGTGGCGCTCAGGCGGCCTTGTCTACACCCCCTTGATCGATCAGTTCGGCACTTACCAGGCCACAGGCACCGGCTACTTTGTGTCGCAGGCGTACATCCAGTCTCCGCCACAGCCGACGGTCGGCCAGGTTTTCTATCTGAGCGTCTATCTGTCGGCGATTGCCTCGCCGCCGGCCGGACGCTTGATGTTTCCGCACCTGCAGCTGCCCGTCGGCGTCAGCGTCGTGGCCAATGCTCAGACCCCGCTGCGCTGCCTCTACCGACCGATGAGCGGCGGTAGCCAGTTCTTTGAGTTCACCAACAGCGTGATCACCGACATCAGCTTCAACGCCAACCTGCGTATCGCCGGCTGCCCGCAGCCGTCGGCGGCGGCGCTGCCGCTGCGCCAGCTCAACGACGGCAGCGGCGGCAGCGGGCTGCAGATCACCCGCCGCGACCCCCAGACCAGCGGCGAGGCCTGGCCGATGGGCAGCTACGCCGCCTATGAGTTCTTGGTGCCGGTGATCAGCAGCGTGACCCAGGACGGGTTCAGCGGCGCTGCGCTGTTTCGCGCGCCGACGTATTCGGTGCAGGGCGACGGCTTGAGCAGCTGGGCGCGCCCGCAGCTGGCGCTGCTGGTGCATCCGGCCAGCGTGGGCGGCGGCTCGGCCGATATGCGGGTCAGCTCGCTCAACGCCACTGCACCGACCAGCCCGCTCAATCGTCGGGTGCTGGCGCGCTGCCAGAACTTTGGCCCCAGCGCCGCGCAGAACGCGAGCTGCAGCTTTACCCGGCTTCCGCAGGGCGCGGCACAGGGCTGCAGCCCCAGCGGTATTCAGACCAGTCTCGCGGTGAACGCATTCATCGACTGCTGGACTGAGTTTCCCGGCAGCTCGAACGGCGACACGGTGGAAGTGCTGGCGTCTTCCAGCACGCCGGACCCGGCGCCCATCAACAACGGTCTGGGCATTTCCATGCAGCCGATCGTCGGCGGCGTGGTGTTCCGCAATGGCTTTGAACCCTAGCGGCTGAGCGGGCCGGGCAGGGGGGGAAGGACAGGGGCTCTGCTATCATCGGAGGTCTTTTTTGCCGCGTTTCCAGGTGCCCCATGTTCGAAGTGAACCCTGTCCGCTACCAGATCGCCGACCTCTCCGAGCGGCTGTCCTCGCTCCGGGGGTTTCTTTGACTACGACCTCAAGGTCGAACGTCTGGAAGAGGTGAGCCGCGAGCTCGAAAATCCGGATATCTGGAATAAGCCCGAGCATGCCCAGCAGCTGGGCCGCGAGCGCTCACAGCTGGAGAAAGTGGCGCACGGCATTCGCGACCTGAGTCAGGCGCTGAAGGATGCCGGCGACTTCCTCGACCTTGCTGAAATGGAAAGCGACGAAGACACCTTCAACTCGGTCGCAAGCGACGTCACCGGCATCAGCGCCCAGGTCGAGAAGCTGGAATTCCAGCGCATGTTCGGCGGCAAGATGGATTCGTCCTTCGCCTTCGTCGATATCCAGGCCGGCGCCGGCGGCACCGAGGCGCAGGACTGGGCCGAAATGCTGCTGCGCATGTATCTGCGCTGGTGCGAGTCGCGCGGCTGGAAGGCCGAGCTGATGGAGGTCAGCGGCGGCGATGTCGCCGGCATCAAGTCGGCCACCTTCCGGGTCGAGGGCGACTACGCCTACGGCTGGCTGAAGACCGAGACCGGCGTGCACCGGCTGGTGCGCAAGTCGCCGTTCGATTCCGACAACCGCCGGCATACCAGCTTCACCTCGGTGTTCGTAAGCCCCGAGGTCGACGACAACATCGATATCGAGATCAATCCGGCTGACCTGCGGACCGACGTGTATCGCTCGTCGGGCGCCGGCGGCCAGCACGTCAACAAGACCGAGTCGGCGGTGCGCATCACCCACATCCCGACCAATATCGTGGTGGCCTGCCAGAACGGCCGCAGCCAGCACCAGAACCGCGACACCGCCATGAAAATGCTCGCGGCCAAGCTCTATGAGCTTGAAATCCAGAAGCGCAACGCGGAAAAAGACGCGGTGGAGGCGACCAAGTCGGACATTGGCTGGGGCAGCCAGATTCGCAACTACGTGCTGGATCAGAGCCGCATTAAAGATCTGCGCACCGGCATCGAGCGTTCGGATACGCAGAAAGTGCTGGACGGCGATCTCGACGAGTTCGTCGAGGCCAGCCTGAAGTCGGGGCTGGAAGTCGGCGCCAAGCGCACCGACGCGGTTTGAAAGCCGGGATTCGGGACTGGGGATTTGGGATTCATGGCCAGAGCCTCAGCAGCCCACCTCGCTGCAAACCACGGTGGCACTGCGCGAAGCGCGGGACTTGATCCGCCGCCTGAGATTTCGCCGGGGCTGCTGCAAATCCCGAATCCCGAATCCCCAGGCCCCCAGCCCCCAAGCCCCATCCCCCATCCCTCATTCTCAATACCGGTTCAACCCATGAACGATATCGCCAAGCCCGCTGCGCCCGCTGCCGACGAGAACTTCCTGATTGCCGAGCGCCGGGCCAAGCTGAAAAGCCTGCGCGAGGCCGGGCCGGCGTTTCCGAATGATTTCCGCCGCGGCGATTTCGCCGGTGATCTGCAGGCCGAATTCGCCGATGCCGAAGTCTGGAGTGCCGAGGCGCTGCAGGGCTCGGAGCGCACTGTCGCCGTCGGCGGCCGCCTGCTCGCCAAGCGGGTGATGGGCAAGGCCAGCTTCGCGCAGATCCAGGACGAGTCGGGCGGAATCCAGCTGTACCTGACCCGCGACGGGCTGGGCGAGGACGCCTACGCCGCGTTCAAGGCGATGGACATTGGCGACATCGTCGGCGTGGCCGGCGGGCTGACCCGCACTCGCACGGGCGAGCTGTCGGTCAGCGTGCAGTCGCTGCGCCTGTTGACCAAGGCGCTGCGGCCGCTGCCGGACAAGTTCCACGGCATGACTGACGTCGAGCAGCGCTATCGCCAGCGCTATGTCGATTTGATCGTCAATCCCGAAGCGCGCGCGGTGTTCGTGCAGCGCTCGCAGATCATTCGCGCCATGCGCGCTTGGCTGGATGCGCGGCGCTTTCTTGAGGTCGAAACCCCGATGATGCATTACATCCCCGGGGGCGCCAGCGCCAAGCCCTTTACCACCCACCACAACGCGCTCGACCTGCAGCTGTATCTGCGCGTTGCGCCCGAGCTGTACCTGAAGCGGCTGGTGGTGGGCGGGCTGGAGCGCGTCTACGAGATCAACCGCAACTTCCGCAACGAGGGGGTAAGCACGCGCCACAACCCCGAGTTCACGATGCTGGAGCTGTACGAGGCCTACGCCACGTTCAACGAGATCATGGACCTCACCGAGCAGGTGATCCGCCACTGCTCGATGGAGGTGTTCGGCAGCGCCGTGCGCGATTGGGAAGGTGTGCAGATTGATTTGGGCCCGGATTTCCGACGCTGGCGCATGGACGAGGCGGTGCGCCACTTCAACCCTGAAATCAGCGCGGCCGACTGCCGCGACCGCGAGGCGCTGGCGGCGCACTGCGCGCGTCTGAAAGTGCCTGTCAAAAAGGGCTACGGCTGGGGCAAGTTGCTGCTGGAGATCTTCGAGAAGACGGTCGAGGCCAGGCTGGTGCAGCCGACTTTCATCACCCATCACCCGGTGGAGGTGAGCCCGCTGGCGCGCGAGAGTGATTCCGAGCCCGGCATCACCGAACGCTTCGAGCTGTTCATCCACGGCCGCGAACTCGCCAACGGGTTCTCTGAGCTCAACGACGCCGAAGACCAGGCCGCGCGCTTCAGGGCCCAGGTCGAGCAGAAGGAGGGCGGCGACGATGAGGCCATGCACTTCGACGCCGACTACATCCGCGCGCTGGAGTACGGCATGGCGCCGACCGGCGGCCTCGGCATCGGCATTGATCGACTGGTGATGCTGCTGACCGACTGCAGCTCGATTCGCGACGTGCTGCTGTTCCCCTACATGCGGCCCGAAGCCGGCTGAGGACTCATGCTGCGGGGCCTGTGCCCAAAGCCCCGTTTCCGCTGTCCGAAGGCCGCCTGCACGCTCAGCTCAGGCCCGCCTGCGCGCGTTGACGCTGCGGGCTCTGGCTCGGAAGCGCATGCCGCAGGATCCGCCAGATCACCTGGCCGAACTGCCGCGGCAGCGAGCCGCTGTTGTAGTGCTGGCGGTACTTGGCACAGATCGCCCGAATCTCCACCGCCATCGCCGCGTAGCGGTTGGCCGGAACGTCGGGAAACAGGTGGTGCTCGATCTGGTGACTCAGATTGCCGCTCATGAAGTTGAGCAGGCGGCCGCCGCGCAGATTGGACGAGCCGGCGAGCTGGCGCAGATACCACTGACCGCGGCTCTCGCCCTTGATCGATTCCTTGGCGAAGGTTTCGGCGTCGGTGGTGAAGTGGCCACAGAAGATGATCATGTAGGTCCACAGATTGCGCAGCAGGTTGGCGACCAGATTGCCGCTGAGCACCACCAGAAAGAACGGCCCCGCCAGTGCCGGGAACAGCACGTAGTCCTTCAGGATCTGCCGGCCCATCTTGCGGCCGACCGGACGGAAGGCCTCGCGCATTTCGGAGTTCTTGGTGCGGCCGGTAAACCAGCGGCCGAGGCGCAGCTCCTGCACCGCGATGCCCCACTCGAACAGCAGCGCGAAGACCACGGCGATGATCGGCTGGAACAGGTAGAACGGCTTCCAGCGCTGCTCGGGGAACAGCCGCAGCAGGCCGTAGCCGAGGTCGTCATCCATGCCGCGCACGTTGGTATAGGTGTGGTGACGGAAATTGTGCGAATGGCGCCAGTTGTCGCTGGTGCCGGCGATGTCCCACTCGTAGCTGCGGCCATCGAAGGCGGGATCACGCATCCAGTCGAATTGGCCGTGCATGACGTTATGCGCCAGCTCCATGTTTTCGATGATTTTCGACAGCGCCAGCAGCAGCACGCCGCTGATCCAGGCCGGCAGCAGCAGGCTGGGCACGAACGCGCCGAGGAACAGCAGGCCGCGGCCGGCAAAGCCGGTGTAGCGCACGGCGGCCTGCACGCGGCGAATGTAGCGCGCGTCCGCCGCACCCAGGGTGGCGACGGTGCGGGCGCGGACGTCGTCGATCTCGGCGGCGAAGGCGTCGATTTCGGCGGGGCTCAAGACGGCACTTTTGGAAGACAGCATGGGCAAGGCCTTACAGGTCGAGGCTCAGGTCGCCGGCGGCGGCGCTGATGCACAGGCGGAGGGGGGCGTTGGGTTCGGCATCGACGCTGCCGCTGTGCAGGTCGCGGCTGGCGCCGCTGGCGCGCACGCACCTGCAGGTGTGGCAGATGCCCATGCGGCAGCCGTAGGCGGGCTTGAGGCCCTGCTCTTCGAGCGCCTGCAACAGCGGGCGATCGCGCGGTACGTCCAGCGTACGGCCGCTGCGCAGCAGGGTGACGCGGGCGTAGCCGGTTTCAGCGTGCAGGATCGGTGCGGGGCTGAAACCCTCAGCCTTGAAGCCCAGTGCATCGCCGCACAGCGCCCGCGCGGCCTCGACGAAGCCGCCGGAGCCGCAGGCATAGACCCGACAGCGGGCGATCTGCGGCGCCAGCGCCTGCAGTTGATCGGCATTGATCCGCGCATCTGGCCGCACGCCTTGGGCGGTCAGCAGGAAGTCCACGCGGAACTGCGGAAAGCGCGCGGCGAGCTCGCGCAGCTCGTCCGCGAAGCACAGTTCATCAACCCGCCGCGCCCAGTAGCCGAGGGTCATCGGCGTCGGCATGCCCAGCGCAGCCTGCTGGCGGATCAGCGCCATCAGCGGGGTGATGCCGCTGCCGGCGGCAAGCAGCAGCCAAGGGTCGGCGGGGCGATCGGGCAGGGTGAGCTCGCCAAAGGCCGGGCCGATCTCAACCACGTCCCCGAGCCGGGCCTCACGCACCACATGCTGGCTGACGGTGCCGCCCTCGACCGCGTTGACCGTGATCTCGATGCAGCCGTCCGCGCGGCGCGGTGCTGACAGGCTGTAGCTGCGGGTCATCCGCACACCATCGACCTCGACGCCGAGATTCACGTGCTGGCCGGGCAGGGCGCCCTGCCAGTGGCGGTTCGGCTTCAGCAGCAGCGTCACTGCGCGCGCAGAGGCCGGCGCGATCGATACCACGCGCGCCAGCGGCCGCTGCAGGCTCAAGGTCGGCGACAGATGTCGGGCCCAGAAATCGAAGACGGCCGGCTGGATCCAGCCGCGCAGGCGACTCGCGCGAGGCTGTGACGCAGGCGGGCGCGCGCTCAGTGGCGTCGGTAGAGGGGTGGGGGTCGGGGCAGGCATGGCGGCACTATACATATATATGCACGAGTGTAAATACAACTGTATTTAATTGGACTCGCTATGATGCCCGACCGTTTCCGCTGGATCGGCCCTCTTGAGCCAACCGCCACACCCAGCCGCCGAGCTGAGCCCCGGGCGCAAACCCAGCATCAGCCGGGACGACCTGCTTGCCGCCGCCCTGCGGCTGCTTGGGCCGCACCGCAGCGTGTCGACCCTGAGCCTGCGCGAGGTCGCCCGCGAGGCCGGGATCGCGCCAAACAGCTTTTATCGGCACTTCCGCGATATGGATGAGCTGGCGGTGGCCCTGATCCAGCTTTCCGGCCAGTCGCTGCGGCTGATCGTCGGCAATGCCCGCAACCGCGCCGGCGACAGCAGCAGCATCGTGCGCAGCTCGATCGAGGTGTTCATCGAGCAGGTGCGCGCCGACGACCGCCTGCTGCACGTGCTGCTGCGTGAGGGTACGGTCGGCTCTGACGCTTTCAAGCACGCGGTCGACCGCGAACTGACCTTCTTCGAAGAAGAACTGCACCGCGACCTGATGCGGCTCAACACCAGCGAGGAAAAAGCCCTGCATGCGCCACGGCTGGCGGCCCGCGCCATTACCCGGCTGGTGTTCGCGATGGGGGCCTCGGCGATGGACGTGCCGCCGGACGAAGACCCGCGCCTGATCGAGGAGTTGACCGACATGGTGCGGATGCTGCTGGCTGGCGCGCGCGCGCTGCAGAAGGCCGACGGCGCGGCCTGAAGCAGCCCAGATTGAATTAGCGCCGATTGAATCAGCGCGCATTAAATCCGCGCGGCCTGATTCCATACGGCCAGAATCAATGCGTACTCAATCAGCGCGGGCTGACTTAGCGCGGACTGATACAGCGGCGGCTTCAGGCTCAGCGAAAAGCGCCTCCGAGCGGGCATCACGCCCGGGCGGCCTGGGCCCGCCCGGCTCCGGCCGATTGCTCAGGACACCGCTCGCTCAGGATCGCCTGGTAAAGGCCGCGCGCTCAGGGCAACTCGCTCAGGGCCGCTGCGAGGCCCAGCCTTCGACTGTCTGCACGAAGCGTTCGATCTCGGCGAAGCGGTTGTAAAGCGGCGCCGGGCTGATGCGGATCACGTCCGGCTCGCGCCAGTCGCCGAGCACGCCGTGCGTGGCTAGGTACTCAAACAGCGCGCGGCCCTGCTCGCGCCCTCCGCGCACTCGAATCGACAGCTGGCAGCCGCGGCGCTCAGGCTCCGCAGGGGTCAGGATCTCCAGCGTCGCGGCCAAACGCGCGTTGATTTGCGCTTCCAGAAAGCCGGTCAGCCGCAGCGAGCGCTCGCGCAGGGCGGCCATGCCGCCCGCATCGCGGAAGATCTCCAAGGAGGCGCGCACCGGCGCCAGCGCCAGGATCGGCGGATTACTCATCGCCCAGCCTTCGGCGCCGGGGGTTGGATCAAACGCCGCGGCCATCTGGAAGCGGCTTTCAAGCTTGTGCCCATACCAGCCGGTCAGCCGGGGCAGGCTGTTGTCATGCGCGTGGCGCTCGTGCACGAAGATGCCGCTGATCGCGCCGGGGCCGGAGTTGACGTATTTGTAGTGGCACCAGGTGGCGAAATCAGCGCCGCTGTCGTGCAGGGCAATCGGAAAATTGCCGGCCGCGTGCGCGCAGTCGAATCCGACCCGGGCGCCTTGGGCGTGCGCCAGCCGCGCGATTTCCTTCAGATCGAACGCCTGCCCGGTGCGGTACTGCAGGCCAGGCCACAGCACCAGCGCGAGCTGCGGGCCGTGCTGCACGATGGCGCGTTCGATCGCCGCCATCGACAGCGTGCCGTTCGGTTCGTCGGGCTGCACTTCGATCAGGCACTCGGCCGGGTCAAACCCGTGGAATCGAACCTGCGATTCCACCGCCTGCCAATCCGACGGAAACGCGCCGGCCTCGATCAGGATCTTCGCGCGCTCACGGGTCGGCCGGTAGAAGCTCACCATCAGCAGGTGCAGGTTGACGGTCAGCGTGTTCATCGCCGCCACCTCGATGCCCTGCGCACCCACCAATTCGGCCAGCGGCGCGTTCATGCCTTCGAGGTAGCGCAGCCACGGGCGCTCGCCCCGGAAGTGGCCCTCGACCGCCAGCTCGCGCCAGGTGTCCAGCTCGGCCTGCACCGCCGACGCCGCTGCTTTCGGCTGCAGGCCCAGCGAATTGCCGACGAAATAGGCGAGCTCGCCGTCGCCGTGACGCGGAATATGGAACTGCTCGCGAAAGCGGGAGAGCGGATCTGCCCGGTCGAGTTCGGTGGCGTGCATATCGAGGCTCACGGCTGCGGGGGCGCCCATGGTACGGGCCGGTTCGGAAGTTGCGGGTGATGGGTGACGCGCCGTCGCTGCGGCTTCAGCGCTTATTGGACGCCTCCGGTAGACGAGCGCCCAGCATCAGCGCCAGCGCGTACTCGGTTTCGGCGAATTCCCGCACATCGCGAAGGATCGGCTCCAGCGCCGGCTTGGCCACGGTCCGGCCGCGGTACCAGGCGGTCGCCGCATAGGTCGGCAGGAAGGCGATGTAGGGCAGATCGTTGCCCGGATCAAACCGCGCAGTGCCGAAACTGAGGATCGAGGGGACCCGCATGACGCCGTTGAAGAACATGCCTTCGGCGTCCTGCAGATGATCCATCAGCGCCTCGGCGCGGGCCGGGCCGAGGCCCGATGGACTGCACGACAGCGCTCCCAGACAAACGCAGACGGCGGCAGCATGGACCCAGGGCATGGGCACCGCTCTCGGGCGGCAGGCAGGGACGCTGAGGGTCGGGCCCTCGGCCGTGCGGGGCGACTTTCTAAAAGCAGGGGCACGCCCCGCGCTGGACCGCGGCCGCGAGCAACTTGGAGGCTTGGGCTGGCGCCTGCACAGGCCTGCCACGGGCCTGCGCGAAGTCACCAAAGGTGTCGCCGGGGCGGGGGCTCAGTCATCCACATTGCCTGTGGATAAGTATGTGCATGGGCTTGGGGCCGCGCTGCGCAAATGCCGATGTATCAAGGGCTTGCTGCTGTCTGGGCAAAAACTCGCCAAAGGCTTAAAACGCATATGTATCAGTGAGTTGGAAAACACTCTTAATGTGGGATCAGTCTTGCCGCGGCAGAAACCGTCGCTTGACAGAGCGGCGTTTTCCGCTGTGCACAACCGTCGGCGGCAGGCGAGCGACCGGGCGGGCCGAGGAGCGGCCCGCAAGCCGATTGTCAAGCCTCGGCTATCTCTGCGGCGCTGCATCAAAGGTCGTCGTGGCCGCTGGATTTGCGAGTCGACAGCCGACACCGCCGAGCGCCGACCATTACGACCGTGCTAACGCCGGAAGCGACGCCTGCGATTTCGTCGGCGATCTCTTCTGGGCTCTCCATCGGCGATGTTTGCGGCAGCTGCACGGGCTATCCCGCAGCCCGGCCCACACGGATTGCGCCGAAGATTTCAACGGCGATCCCTTGGGCCTGTTCCAGGGCGAATTCCAGCGCGAATTCCAGCGCGTCTGACCGGGCCTATCCCAGCGCCTTTCAGAAAGTCTCTGCCATGGCCGACGCCGCGGACGGCGCCACCCGCCGACGCCACCGCCGACCCCACCCGCCAATCCCCGCGCCAAACCCGTCGCAGCAAGCTCGGTGCGACCCTCAGAGTGACGCTCAGCTGTGGAACCAGACGCTCTGGATCAGGCCGCCGCTGACCCGGTACACGGCGATGACTTCAAACGGCGTCTCGCGAATGCCGCTGACTCGCTCATGGTCGACGACGGTGTCGCCAAGCGCGATCCGATTGACCAGTTCGGCGTGCAGCTGCGGCCGGTTGAAACGTTCGTTGGCGTAGAACTCGCCCAGCGCGGCGCGGCCGAGCAGGCTGGGCAAGTTGGCCGGCATGCGCCATACCTCTACTTCTTCCGCAAACAGCTCAAGAAAGCCCTGCAGGTCGCGGGCGTTGTAGGCCTCCAGCTGCTGCTGGACGATGTCGATGGGGCGCATGGATGTGGACCTTCTCAGGGGGTTTGGGGATGAGGACGTCGGAGTGATGCCTTGCGCGGAGTCAGCCGGGGCGGGCCGAGCGTTCTGCCCGCCGCGCCATCAGCGTGCCGGTGCCGATCCCGGCCAAGCCCAGACTGACGACGCTGAGCGCCATGAACCAGGGCGGGTGCGGAACGGTCGAAAAATTCAGCAGCGCGCCCAGCAGCACCAGGGCGGCGATCAGGCCGCCGTACAGCCGCGGCCGGCGCGCCGTAATCCAGGCGGCCACGCAGCCGCCGAGCACTGCGCCCAGCAGCCAGGCGGCGAGCACCAACAGCAGGGCGCCGATCGGTAGGCCGGCGACATAGGTCGCCATGGCATCGGCATCGTCCAGCACGAGATCCTGCGCGGCGCCATAAACGCGATGGCCCAGCGATTCCACAGCCGCAATGCACAGGCCCGCGACCAGCACGCCGGCAACGATGCCGACTGCGCCGCGCAGCAGCCTGTAGAGGGGGCGCCGAGGCGGAGGTTGGTGACGAGAATGGGTCGCTGGCATCGTCGCGGGTCTCGCAGAGTGAGGGCGATGGAAAGGTGGGCCGGACGCCCCAGGCTGCGCCTGCCAGCGGCCTTGGCCGCGGCTGAGTCAGCTCATGCGGACGGCGGTTTGACTGAGTCGGTGTCGGCCGCAGCGTCCCCCGCGAGCGAGTCGGCGCGCTCTTCGATCTCGCGTTTGACCTCAAGCGCAGCGTCGTTCTCGGCTCTCAAAGGGCGCGGGCGATCGCGGCCTGCAGATTCGCGCGGCTGCACGCGCTCGCCGCGTACGGCTGCCAGTGCTTCGTCCTTTTCCAGACCGAACAGACTGCGCACGTGCAGATCGCGCTGCGGAAACGGGATCTCAAGATGAGCGTGGGCCAGCGCGGTTTCGATTTCCCAAAGATAGGCGGCGCGCACCGCTGAGGGCCGCTTGGTGGCCTCGGCAGTCAGCCAGATCACCAGCTCGAAGTCGAGGCTGCTGTCGCCGAACTTGACCAGCCACACCTGCGGCTCGCGCTTGGGGTTGCCCGACAGCGTAAACGGCACCGACAGCGCGGCTTCAAGCACCGCTGAGCGCACTTTCTCCTTGTCGCTGCCGTAGGCCACCCCGAAAGGCACGCGCATGCGCCGGGAGACATCGCGGTGAGTCCAGTTGACCACCCGGCCGGAGACGAACTCCGAGTTCGGCACAAGAATGTCGATGTTGTCGTTGGTGGTGATGCGGGTGGCGCGGATGCTGATATCGGTAACCTCACCGTGCACGCCGCTTTCAAGCTCGACGAAATCGCCGACTTTCAGGCTGCGGTCGAACAGCAGAATCAGTCCCGACACGAAGTTGTTGAAAATCGACTGCAGCCCGAAGCCCAGGCCCACGCCCAGCGCGCCGGCGAACACCGCGAAACGGCTGATCGGAATGCCCGCCGTGGACAGCGCGGCGAGAATGCCCAAGGTCACCATCACGTACAGCAGCAGGCGCGAGACCGTGTACAGCGCGGCGCGACGCTGCGGCTCGCGCTGGCGCGCCGAACGCTCCACGCGAATGCGGCCGAGGATGCCGATGGCCCAGAACAGCGTCAGTACGATCAGCCCGCCGGTGAGCGCGGCCGGCGTGGTCTCCAGACCCAGCACGTTCAGCGGTGCGCCCCACCAGGCCTTCAGTTCGATCCAGCGCTGCATTTCAACTCCTTGTATCAGGGTGCAGGGCCAACACAGCGGGCTGTGCTGCGGTGCCGCATCAGGCTCGGATCGGGTAGGGTATTCGCCTGCCTGCGGCCCGCTGCGTACGGCGTGGCGCCCCTATACCCGTGAGGATTCGCAATGCCCCAGACCGGCTCCCAATCTGCCCGACTTGTCCTGAAGAATCCAACCGTCAAGGACATCCCGGCCATTGTCGCGCTGTCCAAGCGCGCGTATTCGCCTGAGTGGGCCTATACGCCGGAAATGCTCGCCGGGCAGCTCAGCCAGTTTCCGCAGGGCCTGTTCATCCTGATGAGCGGAGACGACCTGGTCGGCTACTGCGCCACCTTCCGCATCAGCGGCGAGGTGGCCTTGAAACCCCACACCTGGACCATGATTACGGGTGCCGGCTTTGCCACCCGTCACGATATCCAAGGCGACTGGCTGTACGGCATGGAGGTTTGCGTCGACCCCAGCCATCGCGGCCAGCGCATCGGCCGCCGCCTCTACGACGCGCGCAAGCGCCTGTGCCAGGACCTCGGCCTGCGCGGCATCGTATTCGGCGGCCGCCTGCCCGGGCTTGCACGCAAGCTCAAGCAGTACAAGACCGCCGACGCCTACGTGCAGGCGGTGGTCAGCGAGCGCGTGCGCGACGCGGCGCTGAGCTTCCAGCTGCGCAACGGCTTCGAGCTGCTTGGCGTGCTGCCCGCCTATCTGCCGTCCGACCAGGAATCGGCCGGTTTTGCCGCCCACCTGACTTGGCACAACCCCAAGCACGCTGAGCATCCGGCGCACTCCGAGCGCGACGCGCTGCCGAACAACCTGCCGCGCTCGATCCGCGTGGCGACCGTGCAGTACCAGCAGCGCAGGATCGCAAGCTTCGATGAGTTCGCCACCCAGGTCGAATACTTCGTCGACATCGCCGCCGACTACCGCAGCGATTTCGTGGTGTTCCCCGAGCTGTTCACCCTGCAGCTGCTCTCGATCGAAAACAACAAGCTGTCGCCGGCCGACTCGATCCGCCAGCTGACCCAGTACACCCACCAGTTCCGCGAAATGCTCAAGCGACTGGCGGTGAGCTACAACATCAACATCATCGGCGGCTCGCACCCCACCTTTGTGGAGGACGGCGACATCCACAACGTCTGCTACGTGGCCCTGCGCGACGGCAGCCTGCACGAGCGCGAAAAGCTGCATCCCACCCCCAACGAGCGGCGCTGGTGGAAGATCACCGGCGGCGAAGGCGCCCGCGTCATCCATACCGACTGCGGCCCGATCGGCATCATGATCTGCTACGACGCGGAGTTCCCCGAGCTGGCCCGGCATCTGATCAACCAGGGCGCGTTGACCCTGTTCGTTCCGTTTTGCACCGACGTGCGCCAGGGCTACCTGCGGGTGCGCTACTGCTGCCAGGCGCGCGCGGTGGAGAACCAGTGCTTCGTGGTGACCTCAGGCAATGTCGGCAACCTGCCGGGCGTCAACAACTTCGACATCCAGTACGCGCAGTCGGCCATCTTCACCCCCTGCGATTTCCCGTTTCCGCCGGACGGTGTTGCCGCCAGCACCACCGAGAACACCGAAGCCGTCGCCTTCGCCGATCTCAACATCGACGACCTCCTCGAATTCCGCGCCTCTGGCACCGTGCTGAATCTGCGTGACCGCAGGCACGACCTGTATCGGGTGGATTGGCGAGAGCCGAAGCGCGACAGCGAGGCCGCGGGTGCGGAAACTGCGTGAGCCCTGAGCCCTGAGCCCTGATCGCGCAGCGGGCGCGGCTTCAACCGCCGCGCGCCGTGCCGGTTCAGCAGCTGCAGACGCTGGTCGCGCTACCCACGGCCTCAAGCAGGCCGTTGAGGATCGAGGTCACGATCCGGCCGCGGTTGACCACGATTGTCCGCGTGACGACGCGCCTGCTCTCATCTGACGCCATGCGTGATGTGCTGCGCCGCGGCAACGCCTGTCGCCGACGCGGCGTTTTCTTCAGCCCGCCGCAGCACCGCCACCGGCTGCGCCCATGCGCTGCCCGGGCGGCGCTTGCTGGTGACCAGAGTCAGTTCGGAGGGCTGGAACACGTTGATGTTGTGGGTCACCGGCGTGGTCAGCACGTACTGGGCGCGAGTGGCTTTCAGGAAGGCGCTGACTTTGTCGATGTTGAAAATGTCCAGGTGCGCGAAGGGTTCGTCGATAAAGACGAAGCCGCCGGGGCGGTGCTCGTCGCGCATCAGCGCCACCAGCAGCAGCAGTGACTTCATCACCTGCTGGCCGCCGGAGGCCTCGCCGTCGTCGAGGCCGATCCAGCCTTTCTTGTCGAACTCGAAGCGCACCACCAGGCCGGACTGCGCCAGCGCCAGATCGTCGTGGCCGAACTCGGGCAGGTCCATTTCCACGCCGATACCGGCGAGTTCGGCCAGATGCCGCAGGTTGCGGGCGTACTGGCGCAGGGTCGCGCGCAGCACGGCGAGGTAGGCATTGCGCGCCTCGTCGGTGCTGCGGCGGGCGCGTTCGGCGTGCGCGGCGCGGCGTTCGAGGTCGGTCTTCAGCGCGTGGTGATCTTCGGCCAGCTTGTCGCGCAGACCGAGGCAGTTCTCGTCGGTTTCCCAGTGGCCTTCACGCAGGCGCGCTTCCAGGCGCTCGACTTCGCGGCGCACCGCCTGAGGGGTCTCGTACTGCTCGCGCAGTTCGGAAAGGGCAGCCGCGCTGCGTCTCTCGAACGGGATCTGCGTGCGCTTGCGGCGGAAGCTGAGCAGCCGCTGCAGCTGTTCGCTGCGAGCCGCCATCAGGCCGCGTTCGGTCTCTGAGCGCTGGCGCTCTTCCTGCCGGTGTTCGGCGTCGAGCTGATCGCGCTCGCGCGAGTTCTGCTGGCGGCGGGCCTGCGCTTGGGTGAAGGCGGCCTCGGTCGTCGCGAAGGTTTCGGCGGCGCGCTGTACGGCGGCCTCCAAGGTTTCGCGCTGGCTTTCGGCCTCGGCGAATTCACCGGCGCGCGCGGCCAGCTGGGCGCCGGCCTGACTGCCGGTGAGCTGTCCTTCGATCTCGCCGATGCGCTGGCTCAAACCGCGGCGCAGGTCGACCAGCTCAAGCAAACGGTTCTCGCATTCGGCCAGCCTCGCCTCGCCCTGGCGCAGCTGGCGCTCGCGTGCGGCGGCGCCGAAATAGCTGTCGTCCACGCCCAGATGGCGGCCGCCGCGGCGTTCGCGGTAATAGCCGCTGGGGGTGATCCATTCCTGCTCGCGGGGCAGGGCGGCGCCGAGCTTGACGTCCTCGACCCGCTGGATGCGTTCCAGCTGTCGCGGCAGCCATTCGGGCGGCAGCGCGGTGAAGTCGACCACTTCCAGCAGGCTGCCCGAGCTGGCTTTGCCGACCGGGGCGCGGTCGGCCACCACGAAGTGCTTGAAGCGCAGGCGCTCGCCGATCGCCCAGGCGGCCTCGCGATCTTTTGCATTCTCAAGCAGCACCACATGGCGATAGCCGGCGAGCACGCCTTCGACGGCGGCCGACCAGGCGGCGTCGGTCACTTCGACGATCTCGCTGAGCATGCGATGGACGATGCCGGCGCGGTCGAGTTCGGCGCGGAACTGGCTTTCGAATTCCGCAACAAAGCGGCGACCGCTGCGCCAGGCGTTGAGCTTGGACTTCAGGCCCTCCAGTTCGCGATGCAGGCCCTGCTCTTCGCTGGCGAGGCGACCGGCTTCGGCGCGGGCGGCCTGGGCTTCGGTGTCGAGCGCGCGGGTGTCGAGGGCGTCCTTGGTGTCGAGCTGTCCGTGCAGGCGTTCGCGCTGCTGCAGCACCACGGAGTTGGCGGTATGCGCGGCGCGGGCGCGCTCCAGCGCTTTCATCGCCGCAGCGCGCGCGGCTTCGGCGGTCTGCTGCTCAATGCGCAGGGCGTCTTCATTGCGATCGCAGTCGGCGATCGCCTGGCTCAGCGCGCTGTGCTGCGACAGCAGCTCGCGCGCTTTTCGACGCTGCAGGGACAGCTGCGGGCGCGCATGGCGGATCACCGCCAGCTGTTCGGCCAGCTCGACCCGCGGCAGCACATCGAGCATGAGGTCCTGGCGTTCGCGTTTGAGCGCCTGCCACTCGGCGTGCGCGCGGGCGCGGCCTTCGGCGGCCTGCAGGCTCACGCCGAGCAGGTTCAGCTGATGGTTGAGCGAGGCGCCTTCGCGTTCGGATTCTTCCTGCTCGTTGCGGGCGCGCTGGTAGTCGTCCAGCGTCGCCTTGTCGCCGAACACGTCGAAAACCAGATCCAGCAGAGCGCGCGGCGACAGCTGGCAGAGCTTGTCGGTAGCGCCCTGTTCGAGGGTGAGCACCTTGCGGATGGCGCTGGACAGGCCGGCGGCTTCCAGCCGCACGCGGTATTCGCGCAGGCCGATCCACTCGCCGCGCTGCTCGGCGTCTTCGATGCTGACATCGCCGCCGAGGATGGCGAACTGCCGCGTCCACTCGCCGCCCTTTTTAAGAATGCGACAGAACAGGCTGGCGCGCGGGTCCATCACCGGAAAGAACGGCCGCGCGCCGGTCGGTCCGGGCGTATTGCCCACCACCGCGCGCAGCCAGGCGTAGGGCTTGCCGTTGTGGCGCAGGTAGCTTTTGAAATCACGGTTGCCGGCGCAGTCGATGGTCAGCAGGGTGCGCAGCGCGTCCAGCAGGGTGGTCTTGCCCGAGCCGTTGGGGCCGACCACAGTAATGATGTGGGCGTCCAGCGGCAGGTTGAACCGCTCCCAGTAGTCCCAGTGGACGACCTCGAGCTCGCGGAACTCAAACATGGCTTAGTGGGTTTCCTGGTCGGGGGCGGAGGTCTCGAAGCCGTCGTCCTCGGCGCCGGCGACATCGGGCTGATAAGTATCGATCCCATAGGTATCGAACCCATGGGCATCGGACCCAGGGGCATCGGACTGATTCGCGTCGGACTGATCGGTAGCGGCCTTGTCAGCATCGGGCTCGGCGACCGCGACCGCATTGATCTCCGATCCAGCAGTCTGTGCAGGCTCGATGCCGGTTTCAGCGGCGCGGATCGCTCGCTCGGCGCGCGCGGCGGGTGAGAGCAAATCGGACAGCGCGCCGTCGAGTACGCGGCGGCTGGTGCGCTCGTAGTCGAAGGCGAGGTCCAGCAGCGGGCCTTCGCTGATCTCGCCGGTGCGGCGCTGGATGAAACCGTGGCGGGCGAGCACGCCGAGGTTCATGTTCAGGCCCATCTTGCCGCCCAGGCGCTCGCCGAAATCGGCCAGCAGGGTGCGCTCGCTGACCACCGGCGCCACGCCCGAGTGCACGGGGATGGGCTTCTCGTCGGCAAACATCTGGCCCTGCTGGGCGGCGGCGCCGTCGGAATCCTGGCGCTCGACCTGGCGCTGCCGCTTGGGCAGCACGATCAGCGACCACAGCACCACCAGCAGGGCGATGGCGTTGCGATCCAGCTGCAGCTGGTTGGACAGCCAGCCCTGGTCGTGTGCGAACACCTGTTTCTCCTGCGCGCGGGCCAGCGCCAGGCCGATGTTGGCGGCGTAGGGGTGCTCGCGCAGCACCATGCCGCAGGCGGCCAGCCGCGCATCGAGATCGCTGCGGAAGGGCTCATCCAGCAGGGCGCGGCGGGCCAGTTCGTCCTCGCGCGGCAGCCAGCGCTGGGCCAGCAGGCGGGCGATCAGGGTGGCTACGGGGTCTAGCATCATTGCTCCGGGCTGCGGGCCGCTTTGCGCCGTTTGGGCGCCGGGCCGGCCGAATAGGGGCGCACGTCGCCGGCGCTGATCAGGGCGATGCCGCTGGCGCCGCCGAGGTCGATCTTGTCGTTGCTGAAACTCACCTGCAGGCCAAGCCGCGACAGCTGCGCGGCCGGGCCGTCGAGCGCGACTGATTCCGGATCACCGAGCAGGCCCAGCAGGGACAGGCGATAGGCGCTGTCGGCGTAGTTTCCGGCCGGCACCAGCGCCTCCAGTGCAGTCTGTTCGCGCACGGCATCGAGCTGGTCGCGCCAGCGCTCGAGCAGCTGCGTGTCTTCGGTCGCCATCGGCAGCTCAGCGGTGCCTGGCGCCGCTGTGCCCTGCGGCAGTGCGGTGGCCTGCTGCGCCGCGCGCTCGCGGTCGACCAGCTCGAACTCGGCCACGTCGAGCGCGATCTGGTCCTGCACAAAGGCCGGCCGCGGCGGCGCCACCCAGAGTTCATCGCTGAGCTCAACCAGCGCGTCGGCGCTTTGTTCGCGCAGCCAGCCAACCAGATCGGACGAAGACAGCCCGGACTGGCCTAGGTGAATACGGTCGCGGTCGATCTGGTTCAGCGCGCGCGCGAATACGCCGGCCTGGCGCAGCAGCGCCGACTGCGCGCGGCCGACCGCCTGCGCCAGCCGGTGGGTGCTGGGGTCGAGGTCGAGATCGACGTCGGTGGTGATCTTGCGGACGACCTCGGTGCCGCGCTCAACCCACTTCCAGACCTGATCAAGCTTGTCGGTGGCCGCGCGGATGCGGTGCTCCGAGCCCGACAGCACCGCGCGGTCGAAATCGTCGCGCAGCTCGGTCAGCCGCGACAGCAGGTGCGAGAGCTCCTCGGCCGGGATCACTCCCAGCGCCTGGCTGGCGGCGATCTGCGCAGTGAGATAGCCCAGGCCGTCCTGGTCGAAGGCTTCGAACTCCAGCAGGGTGGACAGCGCGGCCAGCGCCTTGCGGCCGAGCGGACCGACCCGATAGCGCTGCAGCTCGGGCTCCCAGACGATCAGCTCGTGGTCCTTGAGCCGGCCGACGATGGTGTCGAGCTTGATCGGGTCGATGAAGGACAGCTGCTCGCGCAGCTCGGCCGGGCTGATGTCCGGCGGATCGACGCGCGCGCCAAGGGTCCGCAGTACCAGCAAGCGCGCCAGGACGCTGCCCTCACCGCCATGGAACAGGGCCGAGAATGCTTTCAGCAGGTCGCGGCCGCGCAGCAGCAGGCCCAGGCCGGGCAGGGCGTCGGCGCTGAATCCAGGGGCCAAGTAGTCGTTGAAGCGGTCGTCGACGGTGTCGGTCACGGCGGTTTTGAGGGCTCCGCCGCAGGGCGAGGCGCCGTAGGGTGGTGCAAAGTCCGGATGGCTGCAAGCCATTGTTTGTAACGACAAGCCCTTGTTCGAGGCGGCTAATGGGCTTGGACTTGCTATGCTCACGCGTCCAAAACAACCCTACGACTTCTTTGCCCGACGTGATCGTGATTCCCGGCTATCGGATCGAGCGCCCGCTGGGCCGGGGCGGCATGTCGACGGTCTATCTGGCGCTGCAGGAATCGGTGCAGCGCGAGGTCGCGCTGAAGATCATGTCCGGCACTCTGCTGGGCGACGACGAGTTTGGCGCGCGCTTCCTGCGCGAAGCGCGGATCGCCGCCAGCCTGCGGCATCCGAATGTCGTGCACGTCTACGACGTTGCCGAATACGGCGAACATCACTACATGGCGATGGAGCACCTGTCCGGTGGGCCGGTGCTGGCACGCCGCGGGCCGCGCCGTGACTTCGCATTTTCGCTGCGGGTGGTGCGCGAAATCGCCAGCGCCTTGGACTATGCCCACCGGCGCGACGTGGTGCACAGGGACATCAAGCCCGACAACATCCTGCTGCGCGAGGACGGCAGCGCGGTGTTGACCGATTTCGGCATCGCCCGCGCGGGCGACTCGATGCGCATGACCCGCACCGGCGCCATCATCGGCACGCCCTACTACATGAGCCCGGAGCAGGCGAGGGGGCAAAGTCTGGACGGCCGCGCCGATCTCTACAGCCTCGGCGTAGTGTTCTACCAGCTGCTGATGGGTGAAGTGCCCTACCGGGCCGATGACTCCGTCGCGGTGGGCATCATGCATATCACCGCTCCACTGCCCAGGTTGCCGGCGACGCTGGCCGCGCTGCAGCCGCTGTTCGACCGACTGCTCGCTAAGGACCCGGAACATCGGTTCCAAAGCGGCGTCGAGCTGGCGGCCGCGCTGGACGCGATTGCCCACCTGCAGCCGGAACTGCCAAGCACCCCGAGGGAGCGCATCAGCCGCGTCCCTTCGCCGCCCTTGGCTGCAGACACCCCGACGGTCCTCACCCCGCTGGACGCCCCCGCGGACAGCCCTGCCGGCCGCGGTCCGCGCGCCGAAGGACCGCGGCTTGGCGCCATGGAAGCGCTGGCGGCGGGGTCAATCAGCGACCAGCGTCGCTCGCAGCGGCGCGCGCGCAAACCCAGCGCCAACAGGCGCTGGGGCGCAGTCGGCGCGGCTTTGGGTGTGCTGCTGCTGCTTGCGGCGGCGGGCTTCTGGTACCAGCAGCCGCTGCGCGCGCTGTGGTCGGGGTCGGATCGCACCGAGCAGCTGCAGCGCGCAGATCGGGCTCTGCAGCAGGGACGCCTGCTGGACGATGCCCAAGGTCCCGGCGCCCGCAGCCTGTTCAATGCGGTGCTTGCGGCCGAGCCCGATCACGAGTCGGCCCGCGAAGGCCTGCGTCGAGTTGGCCGCGCGCACTTCGACCGTGCTCAGGCTGCGGCCGCTGCATCTGACCTTGCCGGTGCGCGTCGCGAACTGGAGGCAGCGCGGGCCCTCGGTGTGGCCGAATCCGAAGTCTCCGAACTGGAGGCCAGGCTGGGCAGGCAGTCCGGCAATCAGAGCCAGATGCAGGCGTTGGCGCAGCTGATCGACGCCGCTGAAGCTGCGCGCCGGGGCGGTCAGCTGGAGCAGCCCGGTAGCGGGGCAATCGCGCTCTTCGTGCAGGCGCTGGCGCAGGATCCCGGCAATGCCGTTGCGCGATCCGGCCTTCGCGAAAGCATGGCGCCGCTGCTGCAGGGCGCTCAGCAGTCCATTGCCGACGCCAACTACAGCGAGGCCGAGCGGCTGCTTGCGGTAGTAGCCCAGGCGGATGCGACGCACCTTGAGCTTCCCGAGCTGCGCGGCCAGCTGGCGGCGGCGCGGCAGGGCCGCAGCGAGCAGATCAGCGTGCTGCTGGCGGAGGCGCGTCGACGCGTGGCGCGCGGGGACTTCACCACGCCAGTGGGAAGCAGTGCCCAGGAGGCCTACAAGGCCGTGTTGGAGCTCGATCCCGACGCGGTCGAAGCCCGGCAGGGTCTGCGCCGGCTCGGCACCGAGCTGCTGCGGCGAGCCGATGCGGCGGCGGCAGATTTTGATTTTGAAGCCGCCGAGTCCGCGCTGGATGCGGCATCCCTGCTGTTGCCGCCGATCGCAGGCTTGGTCAGCGCGCGAGCGCGCATTGAGGACGCGCGCGCCCGCTATGGACAGATCCCGAGCGCAGGCTCAGCCGACCCCGCGCGCATCGCGTCTTTGCTTGCGGCGGCGCAGGCCGCACTGACCGAAGGGCGGCTGCTGCACCCGCCGGGCGAGAGCGCATTCGACAGCCTGCGCATGGCACTGCGTCTGGACCCCAGTAATGTCAGCGCCAAAGTGCTGCTTGAGCGGCTGCCGGCGCTGGCGGCAGAGCGCTTCGAACAGGCAATGGCCGCGAACCAGCCCAGCCGTGCTCTCCGCTATTTCGAAGGTCTGCAGGGGGTCGCGCCCACCGACAGCCGACTGTCGGCCATGCGTCAGCGTCTCGCGGCTGCGTTCATCGGCTTGGCGACCGAGCGCATCGGGCGCGGCGAAGTGTCGCCCGCGCTACAGGCGCTGGAGCGCGCCGCTGAGCTTGAGCCCAATCAAGTGGAGCTGCCCGCGCTGCGGGCGCGACTGGAACAGCTGGGAGGGGGCTGAGCCACGCGCGTCGCGCTGCACCAATGAGGCGGGCGCGCCTGCAGGGCCGGGCAGTCGAATCGGCGAAACGACCCGCTTGGTGCGCAGCCCAGGCTGGCTGAATCAAGCCTGCTATGCGCGTGAATCAGGAGCGTCAAGATTTGCGCGTGCAAGCCGTGCTGCGGACGCCGCCAGGCGAGCTGTCGTGCATCGCGTAGCCCGCACTCGCTTTAGTCTGCGCCGACGCGGTCCATCAGCAGCAGGGCGGCGACGCTGCGGCCTTCCATAGCCAGCAGGTTGTAGGTGCGTGCGGCGGCAGCGGTGTCCATGGCCTCAAGTCCAACCCCGCGGCTCAGGAACGCCCCCATCAGCTCTGGCGACGGCAGCACCTGCCGAGGCCCGGTGCCTAAGATCACTAGTTGGGGAGTGAGCGCGAGCACCTCGGCGATCACCGCAGGCGCCAGATCGGCGAGATTGCGAGCCGGAAAGTCCCGCCACACCCGGTCGGGCATGATCAGGAGGCTGCTTTCGAATTCAGCGTCGTCGATGCGGATCGACCGTTCTGAGACCCAGCGGACCAGATACAAACCCTCAGCGCGTTCCTCGGCGAGCGGCACGTTCGAAACTCCCCTGGCTTCAGCGCGGCAGCGTGAGCTGCGGGCGCTCTCGCGAGCGGCGAAACAGGGTGGCGATGTTGCCGATACGCTGGACCAGCGTGGCGTGGGACTTCAGCACCATCTCGGCGACCACTTCGTCGCGCGCCTCCCGATCGTCCGCGGAGATTTTGACCTTCACCAGCTCGTGGTGTTCCAGCGCGAGATCGATTTCCGTCAGCACGCTTGCGCTCAGGCCTTTGCTGCCGATCAGCACAACGGGCTTCAGGGCATGAGCCAAACCGCGCAGGTAGCGTTGCTGTGTGTTGCTGAGCTTCTGGAACATGCCGGAACTTCGATAAAAGGCCGCACAGGGTATCATGCGGGGCTCGCGCGCCCGCTGCCCAACAGCGCCGCACGTCTCGCTTCCACATTGCGCAGGTATCTGTCTGGCCATCATCAACCGCAGCAAAAGCAGCCGGCGCTGGCTCGCCGAGCACTTCGCTGACCCGTTCGTAAAGCGGGCCCAGGCTGAGGGCATGCGCTCGCGTGCGGTTTACAAGCTCGAGGAGCTCATCGAGCGCGATCAGTTGCTCAAGCCAGGCATGTGGATTGTGGATCTGGGGGCTGCGCCGGGCGGCTGGTCGCAGCTGGTACGACGCGAATTGGGTGACCACGGTCGAGTGTTTGCGCTGGATATCCTGGAGATGCCGCCTATCGCAGGTGTCGACTTCGTTCACGGCGATTTCAGAGAAGCAGAGCCACTGTCCCTGCTTGAAGCGGCGCTGCAGGGCCGCAGCGTCGACCTTGTCCTCTCGGACATGGCCCCCAATATGAGCGGTATGGCGGCAGTTGATCAGCCTCGCAGCATGCACCTCGTTGAACTCGCCTGCGATTTTGCCGACCGTCATTTGCGGCCTGGAGGCACACTCCTGATGAAATTATTTCAGGGCCAAGGCTCAGATTTGTTCATCAAGGAGCTGCGCCAGCAGTATGCAAAAGTTCAGATCCGCAAGCCCAAGGCATCGCGGAACCGCTCTCCCGAAGTTTATGCGCTCGCCACCGGCAAACGGGGCCGCGCCAAAGAGGCCAGTAAATGAATGACCTTGCCAAGAATTTGCTGCTCTGGGTAGTGATTGCCGTCGTCCTGATGGCGGTGTTCCAGAGTTTTACGCCCAGCACCGGCGGCAGCCAGGAGGTCAGCTACGACCGCTTTATCCAAATGGCGCGCGATGGTCAGGTGGCGAAGGCGACGCGCGGCAATGACCGGGTCACCATCGACGTGGTTCGCAAGGACGGCAGCAAGCTGGTGACGAAGGATCCTGGCGACCAGTATTTCGTCACCGAGATGCTCAACAGCGGCGTCGAAGTGCAGGGTACGGAGCCTGCGGGTCCGAGCGCAATGATGTATCTGCTGAATCTCCTCCCCTACATTCTGTTCTTTGGAATCGCCATCTACTTCATCCGGCAGATGCAGTCGGGGGGGGGCGGTCGCGGGGCGATGAGCTTCGGCCGCTCGCGCGCCAAGCTGCAGGGCGAAGACCAGGTCAAAATCACCTTCGCCGACGTGGCCGGCTGCGACGAGGCCAAAGAAGAAGTTTCCGAGCTGGTTGAATTTCTGCGGGATCCGGGCAAGTTCCAGAAGCTGGGCGGCCACATTCCACGCGGTGTGCTGATGGTCGGTTCGCCCGGCACCGGCAAGACCCTGCTGGCCAAAGCGATCGCCGGCGAGGCCAAGGTCCCGTTCTTCTCTATCTCCGGCTCAGACTTCGTTGAAATGTTCGTCGGCGTCGGCGCCTCGCGCGTCCGCGACATGTTCGAGCAAGCCAAGAAGCACGCGCCGTGCATCATCTTCATCGACGAGATCGATGCGGTCGGCCGCCATCGCGGCGCCGGTCTGGGCGGTGGCCATGACGAACGCGAGCAGACTCTGAATCAGCTGCTGGTTGAGATGGATGGTTTCGAGGGCAGCGAGGGCATCATCGTGATCGCGGCGACCAACCGCCCGGACGTGCTTGACCCCGCGCTGCTGCGCCCGGGCCGCTTTGACCGCCAGGTGGTGGTGCCGTTGCCGGACGTTCGCGGCCGCGAGCAAATCCTCAAGGTCCACATGCGCAAGGTGCCCGCCGCTGCGGACGTTGATCCGATGGTGGTGGCGCGCGGCACGCCCGGATTCTCCGGCGCCGACTTGGCCAACCTGGTGAATGAAGCCGCCTTGTTTGCGGCCCGCGAGAATGCTGTCGAAGTACGCATGGGCCATTTCGAGAAGGCTCGCGACAAGATCATGATGGGTGCCGAGCGGCGCTCGATGGTGATGAGTGAGTCGGAAAAAAAGTTGACCGCTTACCACGAGGCGGGACACGCCATCGTTGGGCGGGTGGTGCCAGATCATGATCCGGTCTACAAGGTAACGATTATCCCGCGCGGCCGCGCACTGGGTGTGACCATGTATCTACCCGAGGGCGATCGCTACAGCTATAACCGGGTCGCTATCGAAAGCCAGCTGTCGTCGCTCTATGGCGGCCGCGTCGCCGAGGAACTGATCTTCGGCGAGGACAAGGTGACCACGGGCGCATCGAACGATATCGAGCGCGCAACCAAGATGGCCCGAAACATGGTCACCAAGTGGGGCCTGTCGGAAATGGGCCCCATCTCATTCGGCGAGGAAGAGGACGAGGTGTTTCTGGGCCGCTCGGTGACCCAGCACAAACACGTCTCTGATGACACTGCGCGTCGGATCGATGAAGTGGTTCGCGGAATTCTGGACCGCGCCTACGAGCGCTCCAGGAAAATCCTTTCCGAGAACCTGGACAAGCTCCACGCCATGGCCGACGCCCTGCTGACCTACGAAACCATCGACGCCAAGCAGATCGACGCGATCATGGAAGGCCGTTTGCCGCCTCCGCCGGCCGATTGGACCAAGCAGGACAAGGATATCCTGCCGTCGCGCGATAGTTCGGGCCCCGCAGCCGGAGCCGTGGGCGGACCCGCCGCTCAGACCTGAATGCACTGCGCTTCACGCTGACGCCCGCTCTTTAGCGGGCGTCAGCGTTTGGGTCACCGAATACCTCGCGCACTGGTGTCGACATGTTTTCAGAATCCGATTTGGCCCTGAGCTTCGACTGTGGCGGGCGCCGCCTGACCTTGGATCGTCCCCGCTTGATGGCGGTGATCAATGTCACTCCCGATTCGTTCTCCGATGGCGGCAAGGGCGTGGACATCGACTCCGCGCTTCGGCATGCGCTGAGGCTGGCGGAAGAGGGCGCGGACATCCTCGATGTCGGCGGTGAGTCCACTCGCCCGGGCGCAGCCGCGGTGGGGATTCAGGAAGAGCTTGACCGCGTGCTGCCGCTGATCGAGCGGCTCTCCGCCGCGACGCACCTGCCGATCTCGATCGACACGTCCAAACCGGAGGTCATGCGTGCGGCCGTCGCGGTCGGTGCCGGTCTCATCAATGATGTTCGCGCCCTGCGCATGGAGGGCGCGCTCGAGGCCGCCGCAGTGTTGGGCGTGCCGGTGTGCCTGATGCACATGCAGGGCGAGCCGGACACGATGCAGGCGGACCCGCAGTACGGGGATGTCTGCACTGAAGTGCAGCGTTTTCTGGCGGACCGGGTGTTCACCTGCGAGCTCGCGGGCATACCGCGTTCGCGGCTGCTGGTGGATCCCGGCTTTGGCTTTGGCAAGACGCTGCAGCACAACCTGGCTCTGCTTGCCGGCTTGGCCGGCATGGCGAGCAGCCTGCCGCCGCTGCTGGTCGGGCTGTCGCGCAAGTCGATGATCGGGGCGCTGACCGGGCGCGACATCGGCGAGCGGGTCACCGGTTCGGTCGTGGCCGCGGTGCTGGCGGCGGAGCGGGGCGCCCGCGTGCTGCGAGTCCACGACGTTGCGGCCACTCGCGACGGACTGGCGATTCTTTCTGCGTTCCCGGCCCGAACTTCCCACGTGCTTTCGAGGTCGCAGACGCCGCGCTGGGGCGATGACGACTGAATCTGACTCGATCCGGGCTGCCGTGGCGGCAAACATCACTGCCGGGGTATGCTTACCCGCTTTACGTCGCCGTAGATCCCTGTGGCGGCCCACTTTGTTGAGGAGGTTGTGCATGAAGTTGCGCTGGTTGGTTGTGTCGGTAGCGGTCCTGGGCATGGGTGCCGTGCAGGCGCAGGACACCACCTCGGAGAAGGGCAAGCTCAGCTACGCCATCGGCTATCAGCTGGGCCGCGAGATGGCCGAGCGCGGCGTCGATCTAGACGTCAGCACTGTGGTGAACGGCGTGCAGGAAGGCTTCGCCAAACGTGAGCCGAGCGTGCCGCGCGATGACATGCGCGCTGCCGTCGAGAAGATGCAGGGGCAGATGCTTGAGCAGGCCAAGACCGAGTTCGAGCGCGTGTCCGGCGAGAACAAGACCAAGAGCGATCAGTTCCTGGCTCAGAATCGCGGCAAGCAGGGCATCCAGAACCTTGCCTCGGGTATCCAGTATCGGGTCATCGAGCAGGGCACGGGCCCGCAGCCGAATGCGAGCAGCACGGTGAAGATTCACTTCCGCGGTTCGCTGTCTACCGGCCAGGAGTTCGCCAGCACCTACACCGGCAACGAGCCTGTCTCGATGAAGATCGCCGAGGCGCCGCTGCCCGGTCTCCGCGAGATTCTGCCGATGATGAAAGTCGGCTCGCGCTGGGAAGTGTTTCTGCCGCCCGATATGGGCTACGGCGACAGCCCGCGCTCGCCGGTGGGCCCGGGCCAGGCCGTGATCTTCGACGTCAAACTGCAGAGCATCGACTAAGCCGCGCCGCGCACTGCGCGGGCGGTCGGTTTTTCGCGGGGGGCGGCGCTATCCAAGGCCGCCCCCCGCCTGTTTTTATGGCCCCTCGAAGCGGGCCGGAGCCTGATCGTGAACACAACCACCGTGATCCTCAGCCCCTGTATCGGCATCTGCGAGATGGGCAGCAACGGCCTATGCACCGGTTGTCTGCGCACCAATGACGAGATCGCGGGCTGGATGTCCTACAGCCCGGCGCAACGTGAATATCTGATGCAGTTCTTGCTGCCGCAGCGCGAAGACAGCAACTCCAGTGTCTGATTGGCGCCTGCCTCCGCAGGCGCTGGATGGGCGTATAGCGCCGGCTCTGCACCCGCTCGACCAGCCGCCTTCCCGCCGCATCGATGTGCCGCCTGACCTGCGTGACCTGATCCCGGCGGACGATCTGCTGCGTCCGGCTGCGGTGCTGATCGGCCTGGTGGATCGGGGGCAGGGCAGCGCGGTCATCCTCACCCGCCGCACCGAGGCGCTCAGCCAGCACCCTGGACAGGTCGCCTTTCCCGGCGGGCGACGCGACGAGGGGGACACCACTCTGGTCGCCACCGCGCTGCGAGAGTCTGCCGAGGAAATCTCCCTGCTGGGTGAGCACGTCACGCCGCTCGGCTACATCGATCCACTGCCGACCTTTACCGGCTTTCTGGTCTTCCCGGTGGTGGCGCGAGTGTCCGCCGCACACCTCTCGGTGGCTGATCCGCGCGAAGTCGCAGCGGTGTTCGAAGTGCCGCTGGACTACCTGCTTGATCCGGACAATGTGTTGATCGAAAGCGCTCTTCTGCAGGGACGCGCGCGCCGCACCTGGCGCTTCGACTACGCCGGACAGCGCATCTGGGGCGCCACCGCGGCTATGCTCCTGAATCTTCGTGAGCGCCTGGGCCCCAGCCAAAGCTGAAGTCCATTGCCGGGAGAGTCGGTTGCGCGGCGTAGCGGCTGGATGCAAGCGCAGCGCTGCCCTCTCTTAAGCCCGGAACGTGCTCGCGTCCCCGCAACGAATGCATCTACGCAAGGGGCGACGACGATGGACTGGACCACCCTGGTCACTGCACAGGAACTGATGGACACCACCGACACCCTGGGCGTGGTGATCGTCGACTGCCGCTTCGATTTGCGCGAAACCTCGGCCGGCGAGCGCGCTTTTGCCCTTGGGCATATTGCGGGTGCGGTGTATGCCAACCTCGATCGCGATCTATCCGATCTCAGCAAAACCGGGCGAGGACGGCACCCTCTGCCGGATGCAGAGCATTTTTGCGAAACCCTAGGGCGCTGGGGCATCTCGCCCGAACATCAGGTGGTGGCGTATGACGGCCGCGATGGCGCCATGGCGTCGCGCCTGTGGTGGATGCTGCGGGTGCTGGGACATCGCCGGGTCGCGGTGCTGGAAGGCGGGCTCGAAACCTGGCAGCGCGCGGGGGGGCGAATGGAGACCGGTGCCGCCCGCAGCAAACCCGCCGCCTATCGTGCGCGTTTCAACGTCCGCCAAATCGTGAGCACCGCTGTGCTTGCCGCAAGGCTCGCCAGCGGCGGAACGACCCTTCTCGACGCCCGCGCACGGGAGCGCTTCCGCGGCGAGGTTGAGCCGCTGGACCCGGTGGCGGGCCACGTCCCCGGAGCCGTCAGTCGACCCTACATCGACAACCTCACGCCCGAGGGATTCTTCAAGCCGCCTCTGCAGCTGCGCGCGGAGTTCGCGCAGGTGATGCAGCAGCGCAGCCCGAGCGACATCGTGCTGATGTGCGGCTCCGGTGTCACCGCCTGCCATAACCTTCTGGCCATGGAGTACGCAGGGCTATCGGGAGCCTCGGTCTACGCCGGCTCCTGGAGCGAATGGTGCAGCGATCCGCAGCGACCGGTGGCTCGCGACAGGGTCTAGCTCCGCCCGCATCGGCACTGGCTTGCAGGGATGTTGTCCGCGTCACTTGCCCGGGGCTGGCTGCGGTCCACGCAGTCTTCCTCATGACGGCGTAGTCGCCGCCCCGCGCGCCGCCGCGTCGGCAGCGAACGGGCACCGAGGTCGATTCCGGCGGCCATGCTCAAATCCCGGCTGGTCGCCGGCTGGCGGTTCAGGCTATCCTTGCCGGCCTTGCATCTAACGGAAGGGAGACCGGTTCGCCGGCCCGCGATGCAGGTCCATTCCCGGAGACTCTGAATGACCCGTCTGATCGAATTCGTGATCGCTTTGCTGCTCGTTGCACTGCTGTTTGTGCTGCTTGGTGCGTTCCTGCCTGACCATCGCAACGTGCGCCAAAGCGTGGAGACCAACCGTCCTGCCCGCCTGGTGTATGACCTGCTTAACGGCTTCCAGCGCTTCGGCGAGTGGCATCCGCTGCGTATGCATGACCCTGCCATTCGTTACACCCTTGAGGGTGACAGCCGCGGCGAAGGCGCAGTGCTTCGTTTTGAGAGCGCCATGCCGAAGATCGGCGCCGGCACCTTTACCATCACCGAGTCGGTGCAGGACGAGCGCATCGAGTACTTGATCGACAACGACGCCTACGGCTTCAACAAGACGTCGTTGTTCCTGATCGAAGACCGCGGCAAAACGGTCGACATCAATTGGGAATACGACGTCGACTACGGCTGGAATCTGTTCGGCCGCTACGCGGGCCTGTACGTGACCCGCACCGTTGGCGATGACCTCAAGCGTGGCCTGTCCAACCTGACCGGCCTGCTCGCGACCGTGCCCAACTTCAACTACTCGAACCCGATGGTCGACGTGCAGGAAACCGAAGTGGTTTCGCAGCCCGCGCTGATGGTTTCCACCACGGCGGATCGCAACATCACCGCGGTGGAAGAGGAACTCGACAAGACCATCCAGCTCATTCGCGGCGCGATCAATGGCAACGGCCTTGAAGCCGACGGCCCGGCCCGCCTGATCACGATCGAGTTCGCCGACAAGAAGTACAGCTTCCAGGTGGCGATCCCCGTGCGTCGTGCGGTTCCCGCTGCTGCAGACGCCGCACAGGCGTCGAGCGAGGTGGTTGAGGAAGCTCCCGCGATGGCTGCACCCGCGATGCAGCAGGGTCCCACGGTCGCGTTTGAGGGTCTGAATCTCCCTGAAAACGTGGAATCCGGTGTCACTTACGGCGGCAAGGTGCTGATGACCGACTACGCGGGCCACCCGGCTTCGCTGCCTTTGATTCGCGACATGCTGCGCGCCTACGCCGCCACCCACGGTCTGCTGGTGCACGATCGCGCCTATGAGGAATACCTCACCGAGATCACCGAGACCGCAGCCGAAGAGTCGACGTTCAAGGTGTACTGGCCGATTCGCTGACTCGCGCGCGGCCGACGGCTTTTAGTCTGCCGCGATTGGATGAAGCGGGCGCGAGGGCAACCTCGCGCCCGCCTTCGTTTGCAGGGGTGCCGGCGAACGTGCGTTCGTGCGTTCACAGCTCGATCCGGGAACTTTCGCCGATCGGCACGGTATTCGTCCCGCCAGTCCGAGACGCCCGTGGGCTGCTGCCCGGGCCCGGAAGCCTCCGGCCGGAAGCCTCCGGCAGGCGGATTCGCCCCAAGACAACAACAGGACGACCTCCATGATCGAAACGCGAGAGTTGTGCAAACGCTACGGCCAGTTCAGTGCGGTGGACGGCGTCAGCTTCCGGGTCGAACCCGGCCAGGTGCTCGGCTTTCTCGGCCCCAACGGCGCGGGCAAGTCGACCACGATGAAAATGATTGCCGGCTTCTTGGCGCCCACCTCGGGCCGCGTCAGCGTCTGCGGCCACGATGTCGGCGAACAGCCGATTGCCGCCAAGCGCGTGCTGGGCTACCTGCCCGAGGGTGCGCCCAGCTACGGCGAGATGAGCGCTTTGGCCTTTCTGCGCTTCGTCGCGCAGGTGCGCGGCATGAGTACGGCGGACACCGCGCGGCGCATCGATGAAGTGGTCGGTCGGCTGCAGCTGAGCCGGGTCCTGGAGCAGCCGATCGATACCCTGTCGAAGGGTTTCAAGCGTCGCGTGGGGCTGGCCCAGGCCATCCTCCACGATCCGCCGGCCTTGATCCTCGACGAGCCCACCGACGGCCTCGACCCGAACCAGAAACACGAGGTTCGCGCGCTGATCCAGTCGATGGCCCGCGACAAGATCATCATCATTTCCACCCACATCCTCGAAGAGGTCCACGCCGTCTGCACGCGCGCGATCATCATCGCCCGCGGCAAGGTGCTGGCAGACGCCACGCCCGATCAGCTGGAGGCGCGCTCGCGCTTCCATCAGGCGGTATCGCTGACGGTGCAGAATCCGGTCGCGCTGAAGGAGGGCCTGGCGCGCATCGAGGGCGTATCTGCGGTCGAGATCGATCCACAGGACGGGCGAATCACCGCCTTCCCGCGCAGCGGCGAACGCATCCTCGATCGCATCAACGACTACCTGAAGGCGCAGCAGATCACGGTATCCGAGATGCAGCTTGAGCGAGGCCGCATGGACGAGGTGTTCCGCACCATCACGACTGCCGATGTGCAGGCACAGGAGGCGCGCGCATGAGCCCGATCCTCGCAATCGCGCGCCGCGAATTGGCCAGCTATTTCGCCACGCCGGTGGCCTACGTGTTCATCGTGATCTTTCTTGCCCTGGCCGCTGCGCTTACCTTCTATCTGGGTGGCCTGTATGAGCGCGGCCAGGCCGATCTGCAGCCGTTCTTTGCTTTCCATCCCTGGCTTTACCTGTTCCTGGTGCCCGCGGTGTCGATGCGCCTGTGGAGTGAGGAGCGAAAATCCGGAACCATCGAACTGCTGCTGACCCTGCCGGTCACCATGTGGCAGGCGGTGTTGGGCAAGTTTCTGGCGGCCTGGATCTTCGTCGGCATCGCCCTCTCGCTGACCTTTCCGATCTGGCTTTCGGTCAACTACCTCGGCGATCCGGACAACGGGGTGATCTTCGCCAGCTATGTCGGCAGTCTGCTGATGGCGGGCGGTTTCCTCGCGGTGGGCGCCTGCCTTTCCGCGGCGACGCGCAACCAGGTGATCGCCTTCATCCTGACCGTGGTGGTGTGTTTCCTGCTGCTGCTGGCCGGCTTCCCGCTGGTGCTCGATTTCATTCGTGCGGTGCTGCCGGCGGTGCTGGCCGACGCGGTGGCCGATTTGAGCTTCCTGACTCACTTCAACGCGATCTCGCGCGGCGTGATCGACCTGCGCGATCTGTTGTTCTTCGTGTTGACGATCGGCTTCTGGCTGATCGCCGGCGCCGTGGTCATCGACCTCAAGAAAGCCGACTAGACAAGGAGCCCGAGCATGTCTGTTCTGAATCGACGCGCACTGACCGGCTCCACCCTGGTGGTGCTGGCCCTGTTGTTTATCGCTCTGGTGATGATTTCCAGCGTTATGTTTCGGGGCGTTCGGGTCGACCTGACCCAGGACGGGCTGTACACGCTGTCGGACGGCACCCGCGCCCTCATCAACAAGATCGAAGAGCCCGTCCGGCTGCAGTTCTACTTTTCCGATACCGCTGCCGCCAACTATCCGGCCCTGCGCACCTATGCGGAGCGCGTCCGTGAGCTGCTGGAGGAAATGGTGGCGGTGGCGCCTTCCAAGCTGCAGCTGGAGGTGATTGACCCGCAGGCCTTTTCCGAAGACGAGGACCAGGCAACCGCTGCGGGCCTGCAGGCCGTTCCGCTGGGCGGCGGCAGCGAAACGCTCTTCTTCGGTCTGGTCGGCACCAATACGCTGGATGGGCAGATGGCGATCCCGTTCTTCCAGCCCGACAAAGAGACCTTCCTTGAGTACGACGTCGCCAAGCTTATCAGCGGCCTTTCCGGCCCGACCAAGCCGGTGGTGGGCGTACTGAGCAGCCTCAATCTCGCGGGTGGCTTCGACCCCGCTCGCGGCGGCATGAGCCCGGGCTGGGTGATCAACGATGAGCTGAAGAGCCTATTCGAGCTGCGCGCTCTGGAGACGGGCGTGACCTCGATTCCGGAGGAGGTCGAACTGCTGATGCTCGTGCACCCGAAGTCGCTGTCGGACGACACGCTGTACGCCATCGACCAGTTCGTACTGGGGGGCGGTCGCCTGCTGGTTTTCGTGGATCCACACGCCGAGGCTGAAGTCGCCGGTGACGGTACGGACCCGATGTTCAACATGAGCGCGGACAAGTCCTCCGATCTCGCTGTTCTGTTCAAGGCCTGGGGCGTCGGCTTCGACCCCACCCGGGTGGTGCTGGACGCCGAGAACGCGCTGCAGCTGCAGACGCGCCCGGATCAACCGCCGCAGCGGCATCTGGCGGTGCTGGGCGTGGGGCGCGAGTTCATGAATCAGGATGACGTGGTAACCGCGCAGCTTGATGCGGTCAACCTGTCGACGGCCGGTTATTTCGTTCTGAAGGACAGCAGTGCGCTCAGCTTGGAGCCGCTGGTGCAGACATCCCAGGCCTCGGCCACGGTCGGCGTCGAGCGGGTTCGATTTCTCCCCGAGCCACGCGATCTGTTCAGCAGTTTCGAGCCGACGTTGGAGACCTATGTGCTGGCGGGGCGCCTGAGCGGTTCACTGAAAACGGCGTTCCCGGAGCGCAGCGGGGAGGCGCATCTCGTCCAGGCGGATCAGGTCAGCATTCTGCTGTTCGCCGACACCGATTTGCTGACCGACCGCATGTGGGTGCAGGTGGAGCAGTTCTTTGGTCAACGCGTGATCAATGCGTTCGCCAAGAACGGTGATCTGGTGGTCAATGCCGTGGACAACCTCGTCGGCAGCAGCGATCTGATCGCAGTCCGCGCACGCAGCACTTCGGCACGGCCGTTCACCCGGGTGGAGGCGCTCAAGCGCCAGGCCGATGACCGGTTCCGCGCCAAGGAGCAGGAGCTGCAGGCCGAACTTGCGGAGACCGAGCGCACGCTGACCGAGCTCCAAACGCAGCGTGATGCCAACGACGGCGGCATGCTGATGTCGGCCGAACAGCAGGCTACCGTTAAACGATTCCAGGACGAGAAGCTGCGTATCCGCAAGGAGCTGCGGCAGGTCCGGCGCGAGCTGGACGAAGACATTTCCAGCCTCGGCGCACGACTCAAACTCATTAATATTGCCGGCGTTCCGCTGCTGCTGACCCTCATCGCAGTGGGCTTTGCCTACAGCCGAAGCCGGCGCCGCCGCACCGGGGGTAAGGTATGAAGCAGAACCACATCATCGGCCTGGGCGTGCTGGCGATCGCGCTGCTTGGTGCTGCCGTCTATGTGTCGGAGTCTCGTAAACCCGCCCGCGAGGCCATTGCTGAAGGGCTGTTGGCGCCGACACTGGAATCGCGGTTGAACGACGTGACCGAAGTGAGGATCAAGGCTGCCGCTGGCGATGCGATCACCCTGAAGCGCGTAGGCGATCGCTGGACAGTCGCTGAAAAGGCCGGCTATCGCGCGGATACGGCCGAACTGCGCGGGCTGCTGCTGAAGCTCGCGCAGGCCCGGCGCACCGCCGCGAAGACGGCGCTGCCGGCGTCCTATGCGGTGCTCGGCGTTGAAGACATCGATGCCGAGGGCGCAAGCAGCGTGCTGGTGACTGTCCTGGCAGACGCGCCCCTGCTTGAGGTAATTCTTGGGCAGAACAACAGCCGTGGCGCGGGGACCTTCGTACGGCTGCGCGGAGAGCCGCAAAGCTGGCTGGTAGACCAGAACCTCAGCGCGGAAAAGACCGCAATTGGCTGGATCAAGCGCGAGCTGGTCGATGTCGCCAACAACCGCATCACCGCGATCACCCTCCAGCCCGCTCAGGGGGAGGCCGTGCAGATCGAGGCCAAAGGTAAGGGCGACGGCAATTTCAGACTCGCCAACCTGCCCAAGGGTCGCGAGCAGGCCAGTGCGTATGTGGCTGACGCCAGCGCCGGCTTTCTGTCCGGCTTGCGCATCGACGATGTGCAGTCTGCAGACGTCTATGCTGCTGCAGAGGACGCACAGATCACGCGCGCTGACTTCCTCACTCGCGAAGGCGTCCAGATTTCGCTGCAGGTGCACAGCACGGCGGCTGGGCACTGGGCCCACTTCAGCGCGGCGCTCGATGAAACCGTCGCCGCTGAGCGCATCGAAGGAGAGCTGGCCCGCGACGCGATGGAGCATGAGCAGGCGCAGGAGCCTGCTGAGCCGATCTCCGCACGCGCGGGCTCGGAGACGTATGGCCTGACCGTTGAGGATCCGGCCGCGTCTGCTGATGCACCGCTGGCAATCACCGATCCTGCTGCCTTCCGTGCCGAACGACTGCACGAGATGAAGGCCGAAGTCGCCGCGCTGCAGCAGTCGTTCGCGGGCTGGGTGTTCAAGCTGCCGACATTCAAGGCTGACAATCTGACGCGCGGCATGGAGGACTATCTCAAGCCCAAGGCATGAGAGAGCCTGTCAAAGGATCGCCCGGCCGCTGCGGCCTCCCATAGCCCGCTGCGGCTGCTGGCGGCAGCCGGCACACGCGAATCCTGCGGTGCCTGGATGAAGCAAATTCACCTGCATTCAACTGCCGCGCTTTGCCAGGAACGCCCTTGCTGCGCCCTAGCCACAGCCGTCGTTTTTTTGAGCTCTGAGCCCATGACCGCAACTAAAGCGTCCGGAGAATTGTTGCAGCGCCTGCTTGGCGCCTCGGGAGGCTGTGCTTGCGCCTTGGCGGTTGGCCTGGGCGCCTACGCCTCGCATGCGGCCGCAGGGCAGGCGCAATCCTGGCTGCAGACGGCTTCGCTGTATCTGTTCCTGCACGGGCTTGCGCTGCTGCTGCTTGCGCCTGCGGCGCGTCGCGCGTTCATGCGCGCTGCTTTGGTTTTGATGGCGCTCGGCCTGGTCCTGTTTGCAGGAAGCCTGACCGCAGCGGCGGTGCTCGACTGGCCCACGCGTTTGGCACCGATCGGCGGAGGCTCTCTGATCCTGGCGTGGCTGCTGCTGGCCTTTGATCGGCTGCGGTGGTCTGCAGAACGCTGAGCCAAAGCTGCCACCAAAGGCCCCCGCAGCGCTGCTCCCGTCGAGCCGCCTTGGTCATCGGATGTCGCCGCCCACCTGCAAGTGCAGAGGGCCGCCCGGTTGCCCAAGCGGCCCTCTGTGGCTTTTCAGCGCGCGATGTCAGAGCGCTTCGAAAATGCCGGCGGCACCCATGCCGGTGCCGATGCACATCGTGACCATGCCGTACTTCTGCTGGCGGCGCTTCATGCCGTGCAGCAGGGTGGCGGTGCGGATGGCACCGGTGGCACCCAGCGGATGCCCGAGCGCAATCGCCCCGCCCAGCGGGTTGATCTTGCTGGCATCCAGGCCAAGATCTCTGATCACCGCCAGCGCCTGCGCCGCGAACGCCTCATTGAGCTCGATCCAGTCCATCTGGTCGGCAGTCAGGCCGGCCTGGCGCAGCACCTTCGGAATGGCTTCCTTCGGGCCGATGCCCATCACGTCAGGTTTGACGCCGGCCACTGCGAAGCCAACGAAGCGCGCCAGCGGAGTCAGGCCGTAATCCTTGATGGCCTTCTCCGAGGCCAGCATCACTGCGCCGGCACCGTCGGACATCTGCGAGCTGTTGCCGGCCGTCACCGAACCGCCGGCGCGGAACACCGGACGCAGCTTGGACAGCACTTCGAGGCTGGTGTCAGCGCGCGGACCTTCATCGTTCTCGACCCGCAGCTTCTTCAGGCGGACCGTGTTGCCCGCCAGATCAGGCAGGTGCGAGATCACTTCGTAGGGGCAGATCTCGGGCTTGAACTCGCCGCTGTTGATCGCGGCGATCGCTTTCTGGTGCGAGGCGTAGGCAAACGCATCCTGGTCCTCGCGGCTGATTTTCCACTGGCTGGCCACGTTCTCCGCGGTGATGCCCATGCCGTAGGCAATCCCGATGTTCTCATCCTTGAAGATCGCCGGGTTCATGGCGACCTTGTGTCCCATCATCGGCACCATGCTCATGCTCTCGGTACCCGCACCGATCATCAGATCAGCTTCGCCCAAGCGGATGCGGTCCGCAGCCAGCGCCACGGCCTGCAGGCCTGACGAACAAAAACGGTTGATGGTCTGCGCTGAGACGCCGACCGGAAAGCCGGCCAGCAGGGTGGCGATGCGGCCGACATTCATGCCCTGCTCGGCTTCCGGCATGGCGCAGCCCACCACCACGTCATCGATGCGGTTCAGATCGATGCCGGGCGTCTGTGCGACCAAGTGGCGCAGCGCGTGCGCCAGCAGGTCATCGGGGCGGGTAGTGCGGAATACGCCCTTGGGCGCCTTGCCGACCGGCGTGCGGGTGGCGGCGACGATGTAGGCGTCTTGGATTTGGCGGTTGGACATTTTGGTGGTCCTCAAAAGTTGTTGCGGAGCGTTCGCTTCTGAATGTTCGCGGCAGGGGATTCGGCAGTGGGCATCGGAGAGTGCAGCGCGCGCATCGGCTGGCGCTGCCGCCGGTTCCGGCGGCGCTTGCTGCTGCCTATTCCCCAATCCCCAATCCCTATTCCCCCTCTCTTCAGTTCCTGAGAGGCTTGCCGGTGGTCAGGGTGTGGGCGATGCGGGCTTGGGTCTTTTCCATCTGCGCCAGCGCGAAGAAGTGCTCGCGCTCGAGCTTCAGCAGCCAGTCCTCGCTGACCAGGCTGCCGCGGTCGATTTCACCGCCGCACAGCACGGTGGCAATGCGCGTAGAGACTTCCAGATCGTGCTCGCTGATGAAACGGCCGGACAGCATGTTCACCAGGTTGGCCTTGAAGGTGGCGATGCCGATGTCGCCGGCGGCCGGTACCGCGCGGGCGGGCAGGGCAGGGCGATAGCCGCTCTCGGCCAAGGCTGTGACCTGCGCCCGGGCCACGTGCAGCAGCTCGAAGACATTCAGCACCACCACGTCATCCGGACGCAGCAGGCCCATGGCCTTGGCTTCCATCGCCGAGGTCGAGGTCTTGCCCATCGCGGTGATCTCAAACGCCTTCTTCAGGTTGTCAAAGACATCACCGCCGGCCTGGCCGGCGCGCACCGCGAGCTCTTTCAGGCCGCCGCCGGCTGGCAGCAAACCGACGCCCGCTTCAACCAAGCCGATGTAGCTTTCCAGCGCCGCCACCGTGCGCGCGCTGTGCATCTGAAACTCGCAGCCGCCGCCGAGCGCCATGCCGCGCACGGCAGCCACCACCGGAACCAGTGCGTACTTGATGCGCATGCTGGTGGCCTGGAAGTTGGCGATCATCGACTCCAGCGCATTGATATTGCCGGCCTGCACGAAGCCGGCCATGCCCTTGAGGTCGGCACCGTAGGAGAACGGTTCGCTGTACTGCCAGATCACCATGCCCTTGTGCTCGCGCTCGGCGCGGGCGATGGCTTCCTGTACGCCGTCGAGCACGGCATCACTGACCGTGCTGCCCTTGGTCAGGAAGCTCAGCACCGCGACGTCGTGGCCGCCGTCCCACATGCGGACCCCGGCGTTTTCGAACAGGGTCTTACCCGGCTTGGTGGTTTCACCCAGCAGGGGATCGGGGAACGCCTGTCGCGCATAGACCGGATGCGTTGAGCGTGCGCTGATCGATTTAGCTGAGGCCGAATAGGACCCCTCCGGCCCGTGCACGCCGTCGCGGCCGTCGAACACCCAGTCCGGCAGCGGCGCGGAACTCAGGGTCTTGCCGGCGGCGATGTCCTCGCGCACCCACTCGGCGACCTGCTTCCAGCCGGCGGCCTGCCAGGTCTCGAACGGGCCCTGCTTCCAGCCGTAGCCCCAGCGCATCGCGAAATCAATCTCGCGCGCGCTGCTGGCGATCTCGGCCAGATGGTAGGCGCTGTACTGGAACAGATCGCAGAGGATCGACCACACGAACTGCGCCTGCGGATCTGAGCTTGAGCGCAGCGCGGCCAGCTTCTCGCCGGGGTGCTTGATCGCGAGAATCTTCTGCACCTCTTCAATCGGTTTTTCGCCGCTGGGTCGGTAGTCACCCTTGGCGATGTCCAGCACCAGGATCTCCTTGCCCTGCTTGCGGTAGAAACCCGCGCCGGACTTCTGCCCCAACGCACCGGCCTCGATCAGTTTGGCCAGCGGCGCCGGCACCACGTAGTGCGGGTGCCAGGGGTCGTCCTGCAGCTGCTCGGTAAGCGTGCGCACGACATGGCCTAGGGTGTCCAGGCCTACCACGTCGGCGAGGCGATAGGTGCCACTCTTCGGCCGGCCGATGCCCGGGCCGGTCAGCGCATCGACCACATCGAGGCCAAGGCCCAGACGCGCGGTGTGATGGAAGGTTGAGATCATCGCCAGGGTGCCGACACGGTTGGCGATGAAGTTCGGGGTGTCGCGCGCGAACACCACGCCCTTGCCGAGGGTGGTCGTCAGGAACCCTTCAAGTCCGTCCAGCACGGCCTGATCGGTGTGCTTGGCCGGGATCAGCTCGGCCAGATGCATGTAGCGCGGCGGATTGAAGAAGTGCACACCACAAAAACGATGCCGCAGCTCGGCTGGCAACACCTCGGCCAACGCGTTGACCGACAGGCCGGACGTATTGGTCGCAAAGATCGCGTGCTTGGCAACGTGCGGCGCGACTTTGGCGTAGAGATCTTTCTTCCAGTCCATCCGTTCGGCGATGGCTTCGATGATCAGATCGCACTCGGCCAGCAGCGGCAGGTGCTGGTCGTAGTTCGCCGGGATCAGCGCGCCCGCCAGCTGCGACAGCGCCAAAGGCGCCGGCGAGAGCTTGCCGAGGTTGGCGATCGCCCTGTTGGCGATGGCGCTGGGGTCGCCGTCCTTCGATGGCAAATCGAACAGGAGGGTCTCGACCTTGGCGTTGACCAGGTGCGCGGCGATCTGCGCGCCCATGACGCCGGCGCCGAGCACGGCCACCTTGCGGATGTTCAGGGGTTTCGACATGGGGAACCTCGTGGGGACTGGGTGGGTGGGAAAAATCATGCGGCTGACGGTGCGCGAAAGCCTGCGACCGCAAATCGCAGAAGGTTGTCCGCGGCCAGCTCGCAGTGCCGCTGCTCACTGGTCGAAGCGGGGCGTCGAATCAGGCCAAAGTCGGCCATGGCGTAGGTGAGCGCGCCGGCGATGAAATCGAGTCGCCAATAGAGATCCGGCTTCGGCAGGTTCGGAAGGCCTTGCTGAAGAGCGCGCGCAAACTCGCGCAGCACGTGGCCGTAGTTGTCGGCCAGGAAGCGCCGCAGCCGCTCGTTTTTTTCGGCATAGGCGCGGGCCAGTACTCGAACGAATGCGGCCGCACCCTCACCCTCGATACCCAACTGCATTGCCGGGCGGATGAAGGCGGCGAGGATGCCCTCGATGTCGGTTGGATCAGCCTGCACGGCGACAGCCAGCGCGCCGAGTCGGCGCTCGCTCAGCTCATCCAGGCGCCGGCGAAAGACCTCGGTGATGAGGTTCTCCTTGCTGCCGAAGTGGTAGTTCACTGCCGCAACATTAACGTCCGCCTGCGCCGTCAGCTGCCGCAGGGACGTCGCAGCAAAACCATGTTCAGCAAACAGCTGCTCAGCCACCGACAGCAGCCGTTCCTTGGTGGAAAAATGGGTAAGGCTCATCTGGATGTGCACCGGAGACGGTTTCAAACAAACGTTTGAAAGATTAGTTCCAGAACCGATCTCAGGTCAATGGCTCGGTCGCCCAGCGCCAAAATTGTGACGAATTTGGCGATGCGGAGCGGTTTCGAGGACCCTCAAGGGCAGATGTGCGCTCAAAGAAAGCATCGGCTACACTACTTGACCATTTTGCCGTAAGCCCTCGTTTCCAGATGGAAATCCATCGAAGATGAACACGGCTCGGCTGTCTCTTTTTCCCAACATTCAATCGGAGTTGCAGCATGGCGCTCGAGCGCACCATTTCCATCATCAAGCCCGACGCAGTCGCCAAGAACGTGATCGGCGAGATCTACACCCGCTTTGAAAAGGCCGGCCTGAAGGTCGTCGCGGCCAAGATGAAGCATCTGTCGCGGAAAGAAGCTGAAGGGTTCTACGCCGTGCACCGCGAGCGCCCGTTTTTCAACGCGCTGGTGGACTTCATGATTTCCGGCCCGGTAATGATCCAGGTGCTGGAGGGCGAAGGTGCGGTTGCCACGAATCGCGATCTGATGGGCGCCACCAATCCGAAGGACGCCACCGCAGGCACCATTCGCGCCGACTTTGCCGAGAGCATTGACGCCAACGCCGTGCACGGCTCCGACAGCCTAGAGAATGCAGCCCTCGAAACCGCCTATTTCTTTTCAAGCACGGAACTGTGCCCGCGCTGATCTGCCCCCGGTAAGTCCATCCGGTTAGTCCATCCAAGGAGACATCGTGATCGATATCCCGCTCATCCTCGACACTGCCGCGGCCCGCACGGCCACGGTGGCGACGGCGGCTGCGGGCAAGGTAAACCTGTTCGACCTGGATCGACCGGGTCTGGAGCGCCTTTTCGTCGAGACCCTTGGCGAAAAGCGCTTCCGGGCGCACCAGATCATGAAGTGGATGTATCACCAGCACGTCACCGACATCAGCGAGATGACGGACGTGGGCAAGGCGCTGCGAGCCAAACTGGAGCAGCACTGCGAGATCAGGCCGCCGACCATCGTCCTCGATAAGGCCTCGATCGACGGCACGCACAAATGGCTGCTCGGAATGGACAGCGCGAACTCCATCGAAGCGGTCTTTATCCCCGACAAGGGGCGCGGCACCCTGTGTGTGTCAAGCCAGGTGGGCTGCGGGCTCAACTGCCAGTTCTGCAGCACCGCTACCCAAGGCTTCAACCGCAATCTGTCCACCGCCGAGATCATCGGCCAGGTGTGGACAGCATCGAAGCATCTCGGCAACAAGGCCCATCAGAACCGCAAGCTCACCAACGTGGTGATGATGGGGATGGGCGAACCGCTGCTGAACTTCGACAGCGTGGTGCGCGCGATGTCGATCATGCGCGACGACAACGGTTTTGGCCTCGCCAACAAGCGGGTCACGCTGTCGACCGCCGGTCTGGTACCGATGATCGATCGATTGGCGCGGGAATCGGATGTGTCCTTGGCGGTGTCTCTACACGCTCCGATCGATGAACTGCGCACCGAACTGGTGCCCTTGAACAAAAAGTATCCGATCGCCGAGCTGATGGAAGCCTGCGTTCGCTACGCGCTGCGCAAGAAGCGAGAATCCATCACGTTCGAATACACGCTGATGCGCGGAGTCAATGACCGCCCCGAGCACGCCCGCGCGCTGGTTCGGCTGATGCGTAAGTTCGCCAATGCTGTTCAGTACGCCGACGCCGGCAAGGTCAATCTGATCCCCTTCAATCCGTTCGACGGCACGCGGTTCGAGCGCAGCACGGAAGAGGATATCCGCGCCTTCCAGAAGATCCTGCTGGATGGACAGGTGCTAACCATGGTCAGGCGCACGCGCGGCGACGATATCGATGCAGCCTGCGGCCAACTTAAAGGGCAGGTGATGGATCGGACCCGGCGTCAGGCCGATTTCAAGCGCAGCCTCGCGCAGCTTGAGAAATCCGGAGCAGACAATGCGGCTGCCTAGAGTGTTTGTTTGGCTTCTGGTTTTGGTTACAGCCGGTTGCGCCGCGCCTGGGTCGAGCGGCAACAGCCGTCGCAACGTGGAGTCCCCCGACGCCATCGCAGCGGCCAATCAGGTGCAGATGGGCCGCGCTTACCTGCAGCGGGGGCAGCGAGAGGTCGCGCTTGAGAGACTCACGAAGGCCCTGCAGCTCGACCCGCGCTCAACCGACGCTCATACCGTCATAGCCGTTCTTTTCGAAGAAATCGAGCGGCCGGAGCGCGCCGAAACCCACTACAAACGGGCCGTTGAGCTTGATCCCGATGCCGGCGCCGTCAACAACAACTACGGTCAGTTTCTTTGTAGAACAGGCCGCTATGAGGAAGCCGAGGCGCGTTTCGTCAAGGCCATGGATGATCCCTTTTACGCCACCCCTGCGCTGGTGCTGAACAATGCCGGCATTTGCGCGCTGCGCGCCGGGCATCGGGAGCGCGCCGAGGAATATCTGAGGAAAGCGCTGCGGCTGGATCCTCGCTCACCGGGGATCCTGCTCGATCTTGCGCGGCTGCGGATGGAGGGGGGCGAGTGGCTGAGCGCCCGCGGATTTCTGCAGCGTCACGAGGCGGTTTCTCCCCCTAGGCCGGATGCCTTGGAGCTGGGAATCGCCATTGAAACTGGGCTCGGCGATACGGCGGCGGCGGAACGCTACCGCGAGCGGTTTCGCTCGGAGTTTCCGGACCATGAAAGCGCACCAAAGCTCCAGGGGGAGCCAGCGAGCCAATGAATGGACATCAGCATGTCGGCGCCGGGGCGCCGCAGACAGCCGAAGTTGTGCAGGGCGAAGAGGGGGGCAGCCTGGGAAGTCGTCTGCGCTTGAGACGCTTGCGCATGGGCTTGAGCGTTGCCGAATTGGCCGCCCAGCTGAGGCTGCGCACCTCGATCATCGAAGCCATTGAAACCGACGACCTCGACTCGCTCGGAGCCGACGTCTTCATGCGGGGCTATCTCAGCTCCTACGCAAAGGCCGTCGGTCTGCCGATGGTCGCCGTGGAATACGCTTCAAGCCGCGTCACCGCTCCGGCCTTGGTCACCCAGACTCGGCCCCGCTTTGGCACCCTTTTGGGTCGCTATACCAGTCGCCTGGGCCACGTTTTTCTGACCGCCGCCATCGTCGTACCGTTTATCTGGTTGGCAACCTCGAACCAGTTGCCTTCGCAGCGCGCCACGCTGACCTCGCTGGAGGTCCCTGAGCCCGCCGATTCCAGCGCTGCGGAGATGCGATCGACCACCAGCACGACTTCTAGCGCGCTTGGAGCTCTGCAGGGCGCCCACGAGCCGGTCATGGCGTCGCTGACGCCGCTGTTTCCGCAGAACCCAGCGCCGCATCTGGCTGCACAGAAAACGCCCGGAATTGTCACGCCGAGCGAACCGGCACCCGCGGCTCCGCTGCCGGGGCTGTCGCTGGACGTGTCCTCGGACAGCTGGGTGCAGGTGCTGGATGCGGACGGGCAGGTTTTGGAGTCAGCACTTCTCCGGATCGGCAGCTCTCGCAGTTTCCCGGTAGAGGCCGGGCTGCGTGTCAAATTGGGCAATGCCCAAGGCGTGCAGCTTCGGCTGAATGGTGAGCCAATCGATGTCTCCGCCTTTCAGCGTGAGAACGTCGCCCACTTTAGACTCGGCCCGGACGGAGCCCTTGGGCGCGCCAATCCCGGCTGAATACCACCTCGCCGCAGCTGCTGCGGCGCCTGACTTCTTGCAACGGATTCCGGAATGTCGATTGATTTGATGGACGAACACGAGCGCGGCGAGCGCATTCGCCGCTGGCTGCACGATAACGGTACGGCGCTGCTCGGCGGCGTAGCGATCGGCCTGCTCGCCTTCTTTGGCTGGCAGTGGCACAAAAATGGCCAGATGCAGGCTCGCTACGACGCTGCCATGCAGTATGAGACCCTGCGCAAGGCCGCCCAAGAGAAGCAGGACGACACCGCCGTTGAAGTGGCTAGCGGCCTGCAGGACAAGTTTGCCGGCACGGCCTATGTCACGCTGGCCCACCTGCAGATTGCCCAGTTGCGCACGGAGTCGGGAGACCTGGAGGCGGCGGCCACTTCGCTTGAGGCCGCGCGCAGCAGCGCTCAGGATCCGGTGCTCATCGAACTGGCCGCGCTGAGGCTCGCGCGTCTGCGGCATTCGCAGGGCCAGCACGAACTCGCCCTCGAACTCGCTGCCGCTGCGTCCGTCAGCTATGCAGGCCTTGCCGCCGAGATTCGGGGCGATGTGCTGCGCGACCAGGGCAAGCGCGAGGAAGCCGTTAGCGCCTATCAGGATGCCCTTACTCATCTGGCTCAGGGCGTGCCGACGCGCGGCCTGATCGAACTCAAGCTCGCCGACCTCGGGGCCACCACCGCCCCCCTGGAGTCCTGAGCATGCGGCGCGTTGCGTCGCTGTTGATTGTGGCTGCGCTCACGGCTCTTTTGGCCGCCTGTGGGGGGTCCAGAGTCAGCAAGCGCGAGAACGTTCAGCCACCGGCCGAATTGGTCGAGTTCGACGCTTCGGTAACCGTCGAGAAAGTCTGGAGCGCATCGGTCGGCGAGGGCGAGGAGCGGATGGGGCTGCGGCAGCGGCCGGTCGCTGGCGACGGCCGCCTGTTCTTTGCGAACGTTGAGGGCGAAGTGATCGCGCTTGATGTCAACAGCGGTCGTCAGCTTTGGAAGCAGGAGTTCGAAGGGTTGCGCTTTGCCGGCGCGCCGGGATACGGCGAGGCCACTCTGGTGCTGCCAACGCTCGACGGCGTGGTGCTCGCTCTGAATCCGGAAACCGGCGATGAGCGCTGGCGGGCGAAGGTGTCGTCTGAAGTCATCGCGGCGCCAGCAGTTGCTCGCGGCACCGCTGTGGTGCGCGCCAACGACGGCCGCATTTTCGCCTTCAGCACGACCACCGGCGAGCGCCGCTGGATTTACGACCGCGGCATTCCCAGCCTGACCCTGCGCGGCAACAGCTCTCCGTTGATTGTCGATACTGCGCTGTTCGTCGGCTATGACGACGGCAATGTGCTTGCGCTGCGGATGGAGAACGGCTCTCCGGTGTGGGAGGCGCCCGTGGCCGTCGGCCAGGGTCGCACCGATCTCGATCGCATGGTGGATGTCGACGGCGACCTCGTGTTCCGTGACGGCCAGCTCTACGCGGCCAGCTACCGTGGCCAGGTCGTTGCCTTCGAGGCGCTGAATGCCCGCCCGCTGTGGAATCGCGAGATGTCTGTCTACGGCGGCCTCGCCCAAGCCGGCGACGCCTTGCTGGTTGCTGACGATCGCGGCAGTGTCTGGGCGCTGGACCAGCGCACCGGCTCGGCCACCTGGAAACAGGATGGCCTCGGCTATCGCTGGCTGACCACCCCGGCGCTCCACAGCGGCTACGCCGTGGTCGGCGATATTGAAGGCTATGTGCACTGGATGAGCCTGGAGGACGGCCGCATGGTCGCGCGTGCGCGCATGGGCAAGAAGCCGCTGAAAGGCACGCCTCTGGTCGTCGGCGACCTGTTGATCATGACCAGTACTGCAGGCGAGCTGGCGGCCTTCAGGGTTCGCTGAGCCCGCTGGGAGTCACCCTTGCAGCGCGCCGTGGAGACACGGCGCGCTGCGCATTTGGGGCTGCCGCCCGCGCCGGGTTTGCGCGAGCCGCCCGGCTCCACCATCATTCGTGGGCTGCTGCGCGTTCCGCAGCCTTGACAGGATTCACCCGTGCTGCCTCTCGTCGCCCTGGTGGGCCGCCCCAACGTGGGCAAGTCCACTCTGTTCAATATATTGACCCGGACCCGCGACGCACTCGTCGCCGATCAGCCCGGGCTCACCCGCGATCGCCAGTACGGCGTCTGCCGCCTGGGCGCGCGGCCCTTCATGGTGGTTGACACCGGCGGAATTGGCTCTGAAGAAGGCAGCCTTGGCGAACGCGCGGAGGTCCAAAGCTGGGCTGCGGTCGAAGAGGCGGAGCTGCTGCTGTTCATTGTCGATGCGCGCGCCGGCATCACGCCGGACGACAGCGAAATCCTGCGCCGGCTGCGGCGGCAGTCGAAGCCGGTGATCCTTGCGGTCAACAAGACCGACGGCGTCGAGGAAACCACAGCGCTCGCCGAATTCTCGCGTTTCGGCATCGAGACCGTACTGCCGCTGGCGGCCTCGCACGGGCGCGGCGTGCTGAACCTGATCGAGGCGCTCTACTCCAAGCTCCCGGTACTGCAGGAAGGCGAAGCCGATCCCGCCCTCGAAGATCCGACCCAGCGCATCAAGCTCGCCATCGTCGGCCGCCCCAATGTGGGCAAGTCCACCCTGGTGAACCGAATCGTCGGCGAAGAGCGCGTGCTCGCGTCCGAGGTCGCCGGCACCACCCGGGATTCGATCGCGGTCGACGTCGAGCGCGATGGCCGCAAGTATCGGCTGATCGACACTGCCGGCATCCGCCGCCGCGCGCGAGTCGAAGAAGCGGTCGAAAAGTTCAGCGTGCTGAAGGCGCTGCAGGCGATTGAGCAGTCCGAGGTCGTGGTGATCATGCTCGATGCCAGCGAAGGCGTCACCGAACAGGACTCCACCGTGCTGGGCCACGTGCTCAATGCCCAGCGCGCGCTGGTCGTCGCGGTGAACAAGTGGGACGGCCTCACCACCTATCAGAAGGAGCAGTGCAAGTCCGATCTGGATCGTCGTCTTGCCTTCGTCAGCTATGCCCAGATCATCACCATCTCGGCCAAGCACGGCACCGGCCTGCGCGAGCTGTTCCGCGGCGTGCATCGCGCGCATGAATCTGCGCTCCGCACCATCAGCACGCCCGACATCAACCGTGCGCTGGAAACGGCGTTCGAAGCGTTCCAGCCGCCGATGGTGCGCGGCCACGCCGCCAAGCTGCGCTACGCGCATATGGCGGGGCACAACCCGCCCACCATCGTCGTCCACGGCAGCCGCCTGACAACCCTGCCGGACAGCTACAAGCGCTACCTCGAGAACTTCTTCCGCAAGCATTTCAAGCTGGTCGGCACGCCGATTGCGCTGCTGTTCCGCGATGGCGACAACCCCTACAAGGACAAGCCGCGCGACGCGCCCAGCGATCGTCAGAAGGCCAAACGCAAGCGCTTGATGAAGCACGTCAAGCGCAAGTCCTGAGCCCGGTCTTCCGTATGCACGCTGCTGGCGATTCGCTGCTCGATGCGCTGCTTCGCAGCGTTGCCCATCCCGCACTCAGAACCGAAGCCGTTGCGGTCGCGCGCGCGCTTGGCCGCGTCTATGCCGGCCCCGGCCAAGTCGGCCTGAGTGCCGGAAATGCGCTTGACGCGCTGCACATTGCTGATCTGGCCGCGCAGGGTCTGGCGCGGGTGGAGGTGTATCCGCGGCCCACGGTGGCGGTCTTTAGTTTTGGCAGCGCGCTGCTGCACGCCGGTGATCTGCCCGCCCCGGGCAGGTGCTTCGATGCCGCCTCGCCGATGCTGCAGGCCCTGCTGTCGGGCTGCGGCATAGAATCGCTGGCCTGGCCTGCGCTTGCGCATGAGCCCGCGCGGATCGACGCGGCGCTCGGCGACGCCCTGGACTCCTTCGACGTGGTGCTGTTCACCGCGACCGCGGCCGCCGCCGAGACGCTGCTCGCTCGGCTGCCTCGGCTTGGGGTGGCGATGCCCATCGCCGGCAGCGATGCCCCGCGCGCCTGGCGCAGTGCGCGTGCGCGGCTGCTGTGGCTGCAAGCACAGCCACTGGCTCTGCAGGCCCAGTTCAACGGTTGGGTTCGGCCCCTGCTCGCGGCCCTGCAGTACCTGCAGCGGGATCGCGCGGACGCAGCCAGCGCATGAGCCGCGCGCTGGATCCCGTCAGCGCCTTTGAGCGTCAGCAGGCAGGGGCGGTGCTGATCGATGTGCGCGAGGATTCCGAGCGTGTTGCCGGCTTGCCGGCGGGCGCAAGGGCGCTGCCGCTGGCGCAGCTTGAGCGGGATATCGAGCAGCATGCAGCTGGGCTGGATGCTGAGCTGCTGATGATCTGTGCCGTCGGCGCGCGCTCGCTGCGCGCGGTGTCGCGCCTGCAGGCGCTCGGCTATACGCGTTCTGCCTCGGTCCGCGGCGGCTGTCAGGCCTGGCGCGGCGCTGGGCTGCCCTGGGCGGGAGCGCAAGAGCCCGCGGATTTTCTTGAGCGCTACGATCGCCATCTGCGGCTGCCGCAGGTGGGCCTGGAAGGCCAGCGCCGGCTGCAGCGTGCGCGCGTCGCCGTGATCGGCGCGGGCGGCCTCGGCTCACCGGTGGCGCTGTATCTCGCGGCCGCCGGAATCGGCCACTTGCGTCTGATTGACGACGATCGCGTCGAGCGCAGCAACCTGCAGCGCCAGGTGCTGCACACCGAAGCTGCAGTAGGCGAGTACAAGGTCGACTCTGCACGCCAGCGCCTGCTGGCGCTGAACCCCACGCTGGATCTCGACACCCGCGCCAGCCGGCTGCAGGCCACCAACGTCGAGCGGCTGCTGGATGGCTGCGAGCTCGTCATCGACGGCAGCGACAATTTCCCCACCCGCTACCTCGTCTCGGACGCCTGCGTGAAGCTCGGTCTGCCGCTGGTGTACGGCGCGGTTGAGCGCTTCACCGGCCAAGTCGGCGTATTTGCAGCGGGTGTCAGGCGAGGGCAGTCGCCCTGCTATCGCTGCCTGTTCCCCGAACCGCCGCTGCAGGCGCCCAACTGCGCGGAAGCCGGCGTCCTTGGCGTGCTGCCCGGCCTGGTGGGCCTGCTGCAGGCCAACGAGGCGCTCAAGTGGCTGCTGGGTATCGGCCGCGTTCTTGATGGTCGCCTGCTGAGCGTGGATGCGCTCGAACTGCGATTCCACGAAATCGGGATCCCGCCGGACCCCGAGTGCGTCGTCTGTGCGCCGGGGCGCGCTTTCCCCGGCTACGCCGATTACGCCGGTTTTTGCGCGAGCCAAGATCTCAGCTGAAGCGCGCCCTCGTGTTGGCCGCAGGGCTGGGCGATACTCGCGGGCTTTCCCCCTTCACGACTGAGGCCCATGACGGCACGCCTGATCGACGGCAAACGGATTGCCGATGAACTGCTGAGCGATCTGTCGCGTCGGGTCGCCGCGCGTGTGGCCTCGGGCAAGCCGGCGCCCGGGCTGGCCGTGGTTCTGGTCGGCGCCGATCCCGCCTCGTCGGTTTACGTGCGCAACAAGCGGCGCGCCTGCGAGCGTGTGGGCTACGCCAGTTTTGATTTCGATCTGCCGGCCGGGACCTCGCAGTCCGAGCTCGCCGCGCTGATCGACCGTCTGAATGCCGACCCGCGTATCGACGGGATTCTGGTGCAGCTGCCGCTTCCTGCGCACATCGATTCGCAGACGGTGCTCAACCGTATTGACCCCATCAAGGATGTCGACGGATTCCATCCGGAGAACGTCGGTCGCCTTGCGCTGCGCCAGCTGGGGCTGCGCCCCTGCACCCCGAAAGGTATCGTCCATCTGCTGGCGCAGACCGATCGGCCGGTGCGCGGCCAGCAGGCGGTGGTGGTGGGTGTCTCCAACCACGTCGGCCGACCGATGGTGCTGGAGCTGTTGATCGCCGGCTGCACCACCGTGTGCTGCCACCGCTTCACGCCGCGTGAGACGCTGCGACAGCACGTCGGGCAGGCCGACATCGTGATCGTCGCGGTCGGCAAGCCCGGTCTGGTTCCAGGGGAGTGGATCAAGCCGGGCGCGGTGGTGATCGATGTCGGCATCAATCGTCTCGAGAACGGCAGCCTGACCGGCGACGTGGGCTTCGAGGCGGCGCGCGAGCGGGCCTCGTGGATCACCCCGGTGCCCGGCGGCGTGGGGCCGATGACCGTCGCGACCCTGATGCAGAACACCTGGGAAGCCAGCCTGCTGCGCGAGCAGGCGGGCTGAATCCGTGCCGGCCCGATGTCACATCGTCGTCGCGTCTGCCGTAGACACTGGTCAAGCAACCGCAGGGTCGTTGACATGAGCTCATTCGCTGTTCTTCGCAAAAGTCTCAAAGGCAGGCTGCTGGTGTACTCGCTGGCGCTGAGCGGCGTGCTGTTTGCCAGTGGCTGCGCCTCGCTGGTCAATCGCGCCAGCGAGCGTTTCGCCGACAATCTCGGCCGCGGGATTCTCAACCAGGACGATCCGGCGACCGTAGCCGAGGGCCTGCCGGCATATCTGCTGCTGCTCGATGGCCTGCTGGAAGGCGACCCGCAGAACGCCGGCACCCTGCGCGCCGCCGCGCGGCTGTATGGCGCCTACGCCGCGAATTTTGTGAGCGAACCCGAACGCGCAGCGCGCCTGTCGGCGCGCGCCTTCGACTACGCCCAGCGCGCGACCTGCATCGACCAGCCCGGCCTGTGTGCTGCGGTGAAATCGCCATTCGACGAATGGGAGATGGCGGTGGCCGCGCAAACGAGCGAGGAGGATGCCGCGCGGCTGTATGCGCTGGGCTCAGCTTGGGCCGGCTACATCCAGACCCATTCGGAGGACTACGCGGCGATCGCCGCGATCCCGCGCGTCAGCCTGCTGCTGGAGCGTGCGGTTGCGCTGCAGTCGGCGCTGGATCAGGGGATGCCGCACGTCTACCTCGGCGTGCTGTACTCGCTGCGGCCGGCAGCGGTTGGTGGTCGACCGGAGCAGGGCAGGGCGGCATTCGAGAAAGCCATCGAGCTCAGCGGCGGGCGTAATCTGATGGCCCGCACCCTGCTGGCCCGACACTACGCACGGCTGGTGTTTGACCAGCAGCTGCATGATGCCCAGCTGCAGCAGGTGATCGCGGCCGAGCCGCGCGCGCCGGGGCTGACCCTGATGAACACCCTGGCTCAGGCTCAGGCCCGCGAGCTGCTGGCAGATTCCGCCAACTATTTTTAGATCGGGAGCATTCGATGCGTGTGTCTGTACTGATGGTTCTGCTGTTTCTGTCGCCGCTTGCCAATGCGGTGAGCTTCAAGATCGCCACCCTGGCGCCTGAGGGCTCCAGCTGGCTGCGCGAAATGCGCGCGGCCGCCGATGAGGTAAAGCAGCGCACGCAGGGTCGCGTCGAGTTTCGCTACTACCCCGGCGGGGTGATGGGCGACGACGCCACGGTGATGCGCAAGATCCGCCTCGGCCAGCTGCAGGGCGGTGCGCTGACCGCCAGCGAGCTGTCGATCGTCTATCCGGATGCCGTCGTCTACGGGCTGCCGTTTCTGTTCGAAAACGGCGACCAGGTCTCCGCCGTGCGCGCGGCCACGGACGATCGCCTGAAAGCGGGGATTCGCGAGAAAGGCTTCGAAACGCTGAGCATTTCCGGCGTCGGTTTCGCCTACCTTTTGAGCACCCAGCCGCTGCAAAGCATCGAACAGCTGCGCGCCGGCAAGGTGTGGGTGCCCACCAATGACGTGATTGCCGAGCGCACCTTCTCGTCGGGCGGAGTCAGCCCGATACCGCTGCCGCTGTCCGATGTGTTCACCAGCCTGCAGACCGGCCTGATCGACGTCGTTGGCAACACGCCGGCCGGCACCATCGCCCTGCAGTGGCACACCCGCATCAAGCATCTGTTCGATGTGCCGCTGACCTATGTCATCGGCTTCGTGGTGCTGCAGAACAAGGCCTTCGCGCGGATTGACAGTGCCGATCAGGCGGTCGTTCTGGACGCCTTCAAGCAGGCGGCAGCGCGCATCGATGCCGAAAACCAGCGCGCCGACCAGAGCGCGATGGCGGCCCTGGAAGCTGAGGGCATCGTCCGCTTCAAGCCCGATGCAGCCGAGCTCGCGCGCTGGCGCGAAGTCGGGTTTGCGGTCCGACGCAGCATGGTCGAGGCCGGCGAGCTGAGCGCTGAGATCGTCGACGCCGTGGTCGCGCAGGTGCCGGCGACTTCGCCCTGATGACGCCCGTCCGAGGTGCACGAGGCCGCGCTTGAAGCGCCTGCTCGCGCTTTTGCATCGCCTCGAAGACGGCCTGTTGGCCGTCTTTCTGCTCGCGCTGCTGCTGCTTGCGGTCAGCCAGATCGGCCTACGCTGGGCGGCCGACACCGGCTGGATCGATGGCGAGGCGGCCCAGCGCACCCTGGTTCTGTGGCTGGCCCTGCTGGGCGCAATGGGTGCGGCGCGCGAGCGCAGGCATCTGTCGCTGGACCTGCTGCCGCGACTGCTGCCGCCGCAGGGCCGACGCATCGTCTGGGCGCTGGCCCAGCTGATTGCTGCCGCGCTGTGCCTAGCCATGGCCTGGTACGGCTGGAGCCTGGTGGAGTTGGAGCGCGAAGCGCCCGCTCCGCTGTTCCTTGGCCTGCCCAGCTGGGCGGGCATGCTGATCATTCCGTTCGGTTTCGCCGTGCTCGGCCTGCGCTTCCTGCTGGCGGCGGCCGTGGGCCCGCCGGCTGAGCCGGTCGTCGTCGGGCCGCTGGCGCCGACGCGTGAGGCTGCCGAATGATCTGGGCCTGGCTGCTGCTGGCGCTGTCGGCGCTGCTGGGCGCGCCGCTGTTCGTGCTGATCCTCGGCGCCGCCTTCATCGGCTTCCACACTGCCGGTTACGACCTCACCGTGGTCGCGGTGGAGTTCCATCGACTGGCCAACATGCCGGGCCTGACCGCGATTCCGCTGTTCACGATGGCCGGCTATCTGCTTGCGGAAAGCCGCGCTCCGCAGCGCCTGCTGAAACTTTCCGATGCCCTGCTGGGCTGGCTGCCCGGCGGCATGGCCATCGTCGGCCTGGTGGCCTGCGCGCTGTTCACGGCCTTCACGGGCGCCTCCGGCGTGACCATCGTGGCGATGGGCGCTCTGCTGTATCCCGCGCTGAAGGCGGCCGGCTTCGACGAGCGTTTCAACCTCGGCCTGGTGACCAGCGCCGGCAGTCTCGGGCTGCTGTTTGCGCCCTCGCTGCCGCTGATCCTGTATGGCTTCGTTGCCGCTCAGCTCGGCACAACGCCCTCGGTCAGCATCGAGGACCTGTTTATCGCCGGGCTGCTGCCCGGGCTGCTGATGATTGTGCTGCTGGGCGGCTACGCCGCCTGGCACGGCCGTCACCTGCCTGCGCGCGGCGAAGCCTTCGCGTGGCGCAAAGTCTGGCAGGCCACGCGCGAGGCCGGCTGGGAGATTCCGCTGCCGCTGCTGGTGCTGGGGGCGATCTATTCCGGAGCGCTGGCCGTATCGGAAGCGGCCGCACTCACCGCACTCTATGTGTTGGTCGTGAGCGTGCTGGTGCGACGGGAGATCAGCCTCACGCGCCTGCCCGGGCTTATGGCCGAATCGATGCGCATGGTCGGCGCCATCCTGATCATCCTCGGCGCCGCGCTTGCGCTGTCGAACTGGCTGGTCGACGCCGAAGTGCCGACCCGATTGTTCGAGTGGATCCGCGCCTCGATCGACAGCCCGCTGGCGTTTCTGCTGGCCTTGAACCTGTTCCTGCTGGCCGTTGGCATGCTGCTGGACGTGTTCGCCGCGATCGTCATCCTGGTGCCGCTGCTGCTGCCGATCGCGATCGGCTACGGCATCCACCCGGCGCATTTGGGCGTGCTGATGCTGGCCAATCTGCAGCTGGGCTATTTCACTCCGCCGGTGGGCATGAACCTGTTCATCGCCAGCTACCGGTTTGCGGTTCCGATCGGCCGCCTCGTCCGCGCCTGCGTGCCGTTCTTCCTGATCCTGCTGCTGGCCTTGGCCTTGATCACTTATGTGCCCTGGCTCTCGCTGGCGATGCTCTAAGCGCGAGGTGTGGGGAGCGCGGTGAGCGCGATGCTGAGAGCTTTCTGACACATGACTGCATTGCCCGAGCAAGGCGGCGCAGGTGAATGCCGAGGCGCACAGCTGAACGCCAACGCGCTGCGAGTGCGGCCGCGCAGGTGGGTGCTGAGCCCTAGGCGAAGCCGAACGCGCTGCGGTCAATTTGCGCGCTCCAAGTTGGAGGCTTCAGCGTTGGGCTTCGCTTTGCTCAGCGCCAACCTGCGTTGACCGCGGTTCGTCGGACGATGGATTCGCCCGACGCGAAGCGTGCCGTTCTGCGCCTGCAGATTGCGACTGGCGCAGTGCCCCGATTGCACTTTCCGGGGCCCAATCCGCAATCCCGCCGCCCCGGCAACCGCCGCGGCGGCCTATACTGCCGCGCTTCCTACCCCCGGAGCCCGTGCATGCGCATCCAGGTTGAAGCGCTTACCTTCGACGACGTTTCCCTGATTCCCGCGCATTCGGCGGTCCTGCCCAAGGACGTCAGCCTCACCACGCGCCTGACCCGCGATCTGCGGCTCAACCTGCCGGTGGTTTCGGCGGCGATGGACACGGTCACCGAGGCCAAGCTCGCCATCGCCATGGCCCAGCTCGGCGGCATCGGCATCCTGCACAAGAACATGAGCGTCGCCGAGCAGGCGCGCCACGTGATGCACGTAAAGAACTTCGAGGCCGGTGTGATCCGCGAGCCCTTCAAGGTGAGCCCGGATACCACCGTCGGTGAGGTCATCAAGCTGACGCGCGCGCGCAATATCTCCGGGGTGCCCGTGGTCGATGGCGATCAACTGGTCGGCATCGTCACCAGCCGCGACATGCGTTTCGAAAAGCGCCTCGATGACCCCGTCAGCCACATCATGACCAAGCGCGATCGCCTGGTGACGGTGGGCGAGGGCGCCTCCGATGACGAAGTGCTGGACCTGATGCACAAGCACCGCATCGAGAAAGTGCTGGTGGTCGACGACAGCTTCGCGCTGCGCGGGCTGATCACCGTCAAGGACATCCAGAAGGCCCGCGACAACCCGAATGCCGCCAAGGATTCCGACGAGCAGCTGCTGGTTGGCGCGGCGGTCGGCGTGGGCGGCGACACCGAGGCGCGCGTGGCTGCGCTGGTGCAGGCCGGCGTCGACGTGATCGTGGTCGACACCGCCCACGGCCACTCGCAGGGCGTGCTGGAGCGCGTGCGCTGGGTCAAGCGCACCTATCCAAAGGTGCAGGTGATCGGCGGCAATATCGTCACCGGCGATGCCGCGCTGGCCCTGCTTGATCATGGCGCCGATGCGGTCAAGGTGGGCGTCGGACCGGGCTCGATCTGCACCACCCGCATCGTTGCCGGCGTCGGTGTGCCGCAGATCACCGCCATCGACATGGTCGCCACTGCGCTCAAAGAACAGATCCCGCTGATCGCCGACGGCGGCATTCGTTACTCCGGCGATATCGCCAAGGCAATTGCGGCCGGCGCCTCCACCGTGATGATCGGCGGCCTGTTCGCCGGCACCGAGGAGAGCCCCGGCGAAACCGAGCTGTTTCAGGGCCGCAGCTACAAGAGCTACCGCGGCATGGGCTCGCTGGGCGCGATGGAGCAGGGCTCGAAGGACCGCTACTTCCAGGACGCCTCGGACGCCGACAAGCTGGTGCCCGAGGGCATCGAGGGTCGTGTGCCCTACCGTGGCTCGGTGCGCAACATCGTCCACCAGCTCGCCGGCGGCCTGCGCGCCTCGATGGGCTATGTCGGCTGCGCCAGCATCGACGACATGCGCAGCAAGCCGAGCTTCGTCCGCGTCACCAACGCCGGCGTGCGCGAAAGCCACGTGCATGACGTGCAGATCACTAAAGAGCCGCCGAACTATCGCGCGAGCTGACGCTGGCGCGTCGGGATTGGGGATTGGGGATTTCGTCGACTCTGATCGTTTCCAGTTGAAGTCGCGCGTCACTGCTCCGATTTGCTCTCCTGCTTCGAATAAGGCCGCTGGCGATGGCCCGCGGGCGAGCCGGCTCAGCTCTTCGATCCCCAATCCCGAATCCCGAACCCCGAATCCCGAATCCCGAATTCCATGAGCACAGACATCCACAGCGACAAACTCCTGATCCTCGACTTCGGCGCGCAGTACACGCAGCTGATCGCGCGCCGTATTCGCGAGATCGGGGTCTACTGCGAGATATGGGCCTGGGACCACGATCCGGCTGAAATCGCCGCGTGGGGCGCCAGCGGCATCATCCTTTCCGGCGGGCCTGAGTCCACCACCGAGGCCGGTTCGCCGCGGGCGCCGCAGGAGGTCTTCGATGTCGGCGTGCCGATCTTGGGCATCTGCTACGGCATGCAGACCATGGCCGTGCAGCTCGGCGGTAAGGTCGAGGCCGGGCACGAGCGCGAGTTCGGCTATGCCCAGGTCGAAGTCAGCGCCGCCTGCGGCCTGCTCGACGGCCTGAAGGACCACGCCGGCTCGCCGCCCAAGCTGGACGTGTGGATGAGCCACGGCGATCGCGTCACCGCGGTGCCGCCGGGTTTCCGCATCACCTCGCGCACCGCGAGCGTTGAGATCGTGGCGATGGCCGACGAGGCGCGGCGCTGGTACGGCGTGCAGTTCCACCCCGAAGTGACCCACACCACGTCCGGCCAGGACATGCTGCGGCGGTTCGCGGTCGACCTCTGCGGCTGCGCCACCCTGTGGACCGCCGCCCACATCATTGAAGACCAGATCGAGCGGGTCAGCGCCCAGGTGGGCGGGGGCGATGTGCTGCTGGGCCTCTCCGGCGGCGTGGACTCCAGCGTGGTGGCGGCACTGCTGCACCGCGCGCTGGGCGAGCGCCTGACCTGTGTATTCGTCGACACCGGCCTGCTGCGCTTCGAGGAAGGCGACCAGGTGATGCAGATGTTTGCCGCCAATGAGCAGGCCGGCGGCATGGGCATCAAGGTCATTCGGGTGAACGCGGCCGAGCGCTATTACTCCGCGCTGGCCGGCGTTGAAGACCCCGAAGTCAAGCGCAAAGTCATCGGTCGCCTGTTCGTGGAGATCTTCGACGAAGAGGCCGCCAAGCTCAGCAACATCCAGTGGCTGGCGCAGGGCACGATCTACCCGGACGTGATCGAATCCGCCGGCAGCAAAACCGGCAAGGCTCACGTCATCAAGAGCCACCACAACGTCGGCGGCCTGCCGGCGCACATGAAGCTCGGCCTGGTCGAGCCCCTGCGTGAATTGTTCAAGGACGAGGTTCGCCGGCTGGGCGTGGCGCTCGGCCTGCCGCGGCATATGGTCTACCGTCATCCGTTTCCCGGCCCCGGCCTGGGCGTGCGCATCCTCGGCGAGGTCAAGCGCGAGTACGCCGACATCTTGAAGCGCGCCGACCATATCTTCATCGAAGAACTGCGCCGCGCGGATCTCTACGACCGCGTCAGCCAGGCTTTCGCGGTGTTCCTGCCGGTGAAATCCGTCGGCGTGGTCGGTGACGCCCGCGCCTACGAATGGGTGATCGCCCTGCGCGCGGTCGAAACCATCGACTTCATGACCGCGCACTGGGCGCACCTGCCCTACGACTTCCTCGATCGCGTCGCATGCCGCATCGTCAACGAGCTGCGCGGCGTCAGCCGGGTGGTCTACGACATCAGCGGCAAACCGCCGGCGACGATCGAGTGGGAGTGAGGCGAAGCGCCAACCGCTGTTGAGCGCCGCCGCTGGCCGATTTCATGTCAGGACGGTCGGCTGCGGAGGACGAGTGACCGAAACGCTGGCCGATCGTTCGTCGGCCACCGCATGCGTCAGGGCGGCTCGGCCCCTGCGCGCGCGCCGCAGCGGGCAGGGGCATCGATCTTTCCGCGCCATGTGCGACAATCGCCGGCCATCTTGGAGGAACACCCCATGAAGACTGCACGCAACCGCCGCCGCAAGAACCGTCTCCGCAGCAACCTGCGTTCGCGCAGCAAGCTGTAAGACGCTGAAATAGGCCCGCCGGCGCTGCATGCGCCGGCGGGCTTTTTTTTTCTGGACGGGCGCCAATGAGCGCTCGCATCAATCGGTGCATCAGCTCAGCTGATGCGTCAGCTCAATCGCCGCGTGAGCGACTTTGCTCTCGGCGCGTTCTGCGCCGTGACCTGCGGCTAAGCCATCGGCAAACGGCAAGCGGCGAACAAGCAAGCGGCAAGCGGCAAGCGGCAAACCGGGAAGCCTGCTCCCGGTTGCCACGGCGAGCCTGCACTCTCAGCCGCTGAACTTGGTCACCAGGATGTACAGCACCAGCAGCGGCGCCACCACCCGCACGGACCAGCGCCAGACCGTGTACAGGCCATCGGAGAGGTGCGACAGCTCGCGGCGGGTGATCTTGTCGTCCAGCACCCAGCCGGCGTAGAGCGAGATCAGCAGGCCGCCGATCGGCAGCATCAGATCGGAGGCGATGAATTCGATGGCGCCCTGGATGTCCTTGCCGCCGAGGGTGACCGAGCTCCACACGTTGAAGCCGAGCAGGGTCACGATGCCAATGCCCCACACCAGCAGACCGGCCAGGGCCGCTGCGGTGCCGCGCTTGAGCGGCGTGCGCTCGACCAGATAGGCGGTGGGCGGCTCCAGCAGCGAGATCGATGACGTCCAGGCGGCTACAGTCAGCAGCACGAAGAACGCGAGCCCGTAGGCGATCCCGCCCCACATGTCGGCGAAGGCCATCGGCAGGGTGGTGAAGATCAGGCCGGGGCCGCCGCCGGTGGGTTCCATGTTGAACGCGAACAGCACCGGAAAGATCGCGAGGCCGGCCAGCAGGGCGACGCTGGTGTCGGTCAGCGCGATGGCGACACCGGCGTTTGGAATCGACACATCGCGCGGCAGGTAGGCGCCGTAGGCCATCATCCCGGCCAGGCCCAGACTGAGCGAAAAGAAGGCCTGGCCGAGCGCTGCCAGGACCACGTCGCCATTGATCTTGGAGAAATCCGGGGTGAACAGGAAGGCCGCGGCGCTGCCGAGATGCCCGGTGCTGGCGCCGTAGCCGACCAGCACCAGCAGCAGCACGAACAGCGACGGCATCAGGAACTTGACCGCGCGCTCCAGGCCTCTTTCCACGCCGAGTGCGACCACGCCGATGGTCAGCACCATGAACACCGAGTGCCACAGCAGCAAGGTTTTGGGGTCGGCGAGCAGGCCGCTGAAGGTGGCCGCGCCATCTGCGATGCCGGGGCCGCCGAACAGCTGCTGCAGGTACAGCCAGCCGTAGTGCAGGGTCCAGCCGGCGACCACGCTGTAGAAGCTCAGGATCAGGATCGCCGCGGCCATGCCCAGCATGCCGATCACCGACCAGCTCTTGCTGTGGCCGGTTTCGCGCGCCAGGTTCAACAGCGTGTTGATCGGGCTCTGCCGGCCGTGCCGGCCGATCAGCACTTCAGCGAACAGAATCGGCAGGCCGACGATCGCGATGCAGGCCAGATACACCAGCACGAACGCGCCGCCACCGTTGTCGGAGGCCAGATACGGAAAGCGCCAGATATTGCCCAAGCCAACCGCCGAACCGGCCGCGGCCAGGATGAAGGCCGTGCGCGAAGACCACATGCCGTGTACCGAATGCTTGTCCATCAATGACTCCGCAGAAATCTAGAGTGCTGTGCCGCGAAACGGCGCAGGGGCAGGGGAAGAACGTGTGCCGCGCCTAAACCGCCGGCCGCAGCCGGGTGATCTTGTAGCCGGTGTAGGCCAGCATGCAGGCCAGCAGCGGGCTGATCAGGTTGAAGAAGACGTACGGCAAGTAGTCGAGCGTGCTGATGCCCAGGGTTACCGCCATGTAGGCGCCGCAGGTATTCCAGGGCACCAGCGGCGAGGTCAGCGTGCCGCCGTCCTCCAGCGCCCGCGAGAGGTTCTCCGGCGCCAGTCCGCGCTTCTCGTATTCGGGCTTGAACAGCCGCCCGGTGAGCACGATCGCCATGTACTGGTCGGCGGCGACCAGGTTGCAGCCGAACGCCGTCGCAATCGTCGAGGCGATCAGGCTGCCGGTGGAGCGCGCCATCGACAGCACGCCGCGGATCAGCCGCTCCAGCAGGCCCACCGATTCCATCACTGCGCCGAAGGACATGGCGCAAAGGATCAGCCACACGGTGTTGAGCATGCTGGCCATGCCGCCGCGGCTGATCAGGTCGTTGACGGCGGCATTGCCGGTGTCGGCGCTGTAGCCGCCGTACAGGGCCTTCCACGCGCCCGAAAGCAGCGCTGCCCCGTGCGAAAGCTCGGCGTTGTCGGCCAGGGCGACCACGCGGTCCGGCTGGAACAGCACCGCGAATACCGCGCCCAGCAGGGCGCCGATCAGAATGGTGGGGTAGGCCGGGAAACGCATCACCGCCAGCGCAAACACCAGCAGCAGCGGGATCAGCAGATGCAGGCCCAGCGAAAAGTGCGAGTGCATGATCGCGGCCAAATCGCCGAAGTCGGTGCCGGCGCTGCTGGACGATGCGCCCAGACCGATCACCGCGAAGCCGATCAGGGCGAGGCTGAAGGCCGGGACGGTGGTCCAGGCCATGTGGCGAACATGGGTGAACAGCTCGCCGCCGGCGGCGGCGGGCGCGAGGTTGGTGGTGTCGGACAGCGGCGACAGTTTGTCGCCAAAGTACGCGCCCGAGATGATCGCGCCGGCGGTAATCGCCGGCGACATGTCGAGCCCGGAGGCCACGCCCATCAGCGCCACGCCGAGCGTGCCGGCGACCGTCCAGGAGCTGCCGATGGCGAGCGCAACCACCGCGCAAATCAGACAGGCGGCGGGGTAGAAAAAGCTGGGATGCAGCAGCTTCAAGCCATAAACGATCAGCGCAGGCACCGTGCCGGAAAGAATCCAGGTGCCGATCAGCGCGCCGACCGCCAGCAGAATCAAAAGGGCCGGCGTGGCGAGCGCGACGCCGCCGACGATGGCCTCCTGCACCTCATGCCAGCTGTAGCCGTTGCGGATGCCGACGAGGGCGGCAATGCCGCCAGCCAACAGCAGCGCAATCTGGTTGGCGCCGTAGGACGAGTCGGAGCCGTAGAGGTACACCGAGCCGCCCAGCGCGGCCACCAAAAATGCCAGCGGCAGCAGCGCCTGCAGCAGACTGGGCTCGCGCTTGGCCGTTGAAGCCTCAATCATTCCCTTCCCCCATCAGAAACTCCGACGGCCTGCGTCTGCATCCTGCAAAAGCGGCCCTGCGGCAGCGCCGGGCGTCTTCACGCGCCCTCTCTGCCGGTCGGCCCCACCCCCGTGGGACGGCGGAGTGTAGCAGCGGCGCCTTTGGGCGCCGCAGGGTCTGGCATAGGGCTTTGGTCTTTGGTCTTCGGGATTGTGGATAGCGCGACCGCTTGCGAATCGAGCGTGTCGCTTCCGCTTGCGGACGTTGATCACAGCGGTCAGGCGAAGCTCGGTTGCGTCGACGCGACACCCCCATGCTCGCCGGCTTTGAATCCCCAATCCCCAGTCCCTAATCCTGCTTCTCTCCCCGATAGCGCTCAAACCACCCCAGCGTATTCAGCACCTGCGCCAGCAGATGGCTGGGGCGGGCGTTGATGCCGTGGCTGGCGCCGGGGATGCGCAGCATGGCCGCGGGCACGCCGCGCAGCTTGAGCGCCTGGTAGTACTGCTCGGATTCGGAGATCGGCGTGCGGAAGTCGTCCTCTCCGGTCACCAGCAGGGTCGGCGTATTGACCTTGCCTACCAGCGACAACGGCGAGCGCTGCCAGTAGTGCATCGGGTCTTCCCAGGGCATGGCCGGGAACCAGTACTTCGAGAACAGCGGGTAGAAGTCGGCGGTGAGCACGAAGCTGGCCCAGTTGATCACCGGCTTCGCCACCACGGCGGCGCGGAAGCGGTCGGTATTGCCGATGATCCAGGCGGTCAGCACGCCGCCGCCGGAGCCGCCGGTGACGTAGAGCTGATCCGGGTCGATGAAGCCCTTGGCGAGCGCGGCATCGACCGCGCTGATCAGGTCGTCGTAGTCGTTGCCCGGGTACTTGTTCTGGATGTGGTCGGCAAACGCCTGGCCGTAGCTGGTGCTGCCGCGCGGGTTGGAATACAGCACCACGTAGCCGGCGCTGGCGTAGAGCTGGATTTCCGGGGCGAAGCGCGGCCCGTAGTTGGCATAGGGGCCGCCGTGGATTTCCAGCAGCAGCGGGTACTTCTTCGACGGGTCGAAGCCCGGCGGCAGCACCAGCCAGCTCTGGATGTCCAGGCCGTCGAAGCTCGATTTCGTCCACAGCTCCTGCATCTTGCCAAGCTCGCGGTAGGGCAGCAGGTCGGCGTTGAGATCGGTGAGGACGCGGGCGCGGCCACGCTCGATCACGCCGACTTCGGCGGGACGTTCGGCGGTGCCGTGGGTAAAGGCGATGCGATCGCCGCCGACGCTGAAGCTGCCGCCCGGATACGGCCGACCCATGGCGGTACCGCCCAGCGCATTGCTCAGCTCCTCGACCTTGCCGCCGCGAGTCGCGATCCGCCCGATGAAGGTTTCGCCCTGGCGATCAAAGCTGAAAATCAGATGGCGGCCGCGCGCATCCCAGGTTGGGCTGTCGATCGCGCTGTCGAGCTCGGCGGCCAGCTGTCGGCTGCGCCCGCTTTCAAGATCCAGCACGTACAGGCCGCTCTGCTGGTAGCCCATGCGGCGGTCGTCGAAGCCGACATAGGCCAGGCTGCGGCCGTCGGGTGACAGCGTCGGCTGCAGGTCCGGGCCCTTGCGCGAAGTCAACGCGGTGGCGCGGCCGTCGGCGAGCTCGATGCGGTACAGCTCGGTCTCGATCGGATCGAGCTCGGCGCCCTCGGCGTAGTTGGCGGAGACGATCAGCGCCTTGCCATCGGCCGTCCACTCGGGCGCGCCGCGGTGGTTGACCTTGCCCTGGCTGACCTGGCGCGGGCTGCCGCCCTCGGCCGGCAGCACGAACACGTGCGAGTAGCCCGACTGCAGATAGCCGCGGCCGTCGGCGCGGTAGCCGATGTCCTCGATCAGCTTGGCCTCCGGTGCCCAAGTGGCGCCTTCGGGCTTCGGCGGCAGCTTGGCCAGCGGCTTGGCCTCCTGCTTTACCAGCTGGGTGAAGGCCAGCCAGCGCCCGTCCGGCGACCAGCTCAAAGACGAAGGGCTGGCGTCGAGCTGGCTCAGCTGAGCGGTCTGGCCCGAATCCATCCAGCGCACCCAGATTTGTGCGCTGCCTTCGCGTGAGCTGACCCAGGCGATGCGATCACCGCTGGGCGACCACAGCGCGGCGCCATCGCCGGAGCGGCCGGTGGTCAGCGGCAGATGAGTATCGCGCTGCAGATCCAGCAGCCACAGATGTCCGCGGCGGCGATCGTTCTGCTTGTCGAAGTGATTGCGCAAATAGACGACCTGCGTGCCGTCGGGCGACAGCTCAGGCGCGCTGGCCCATTCCAGCTCGAAGATATCCGGCGGCATCAGCGGTGATTTCGCTTCGGCCGCCACGGGCAGGGCCAAGCACAGGGCGAACACCGCTCCGGCGAATGCGGCGGCGGCCGGCGCCTTCCGCGGTCCGTGCTCGATGCCGCCAACGGGGCCTCGGAGATCGGTCGCTGGCCGGCTCGGCATCTGCAGCGGGGACGTGGGCATGCTGGGGTCCTTGAGGGCGTGTATGGCCGAAATCCTAGGGCCTGCAGCGGCAGCTGCGAGCGTGCGGTTAGTCCTGTCCCGAGGCCAGCAGCCGTTGCGGCCGCCCGAGTTTGGCGTGGGCAGGCTCAAGGCCTGCGGCGCATCGGCCAGCCCGCAGTCGCGGCTATGATCAGCGGCCCCGCACCACATCATCAGAGGTTTCCGCGTGCAGCCAGACCACGGCATCCACACCGTCGACACCGGCTTCCATCGGCCTGCCTTCGATGCGGCCTACCTGCGGGTGCAGGACGGCCGCGCCGCCTTCATCGACTGCGGCCTGAACTCGTCCGTGCCGCGACTGCTGGCCGCTTTGGCCGAGCAGGGACTGGCTGCGGAATCGGTCGAGTGGCTGATCCTCACGCACGTGCATTTGGATCACGCCGGCGGCGCCGGCCAGCTGATGCAGGCGCTGCCAAACGCGCGTCTGCTGGTGCATCCGCGCGGCGCGCCACACATGATCGACCCCAGCAAATTGGTGGCCGGCGCCAGCGCGGTTTACGGCGCCGACGAGGTCGCGCGCACCTACGGCAAAATCCTGCCGGTGCCTGCCGAGCGCGTGGTCGAGGCCACCGATAACTTTGAGCTGAGCCTGGGCGGCTGTCGCCTGCGCTGCCTAGACGCGCCCGGACACGCGCGGCACCACATCGTCATCTTCGATGAAGCCAACCGCTGCTTCTTTACCGGCGACACCTTCGGCCTGTCGTATCGCGAGCTGGACGGTCCGCGCGGGATCTACATCCTGCCCACCACCACGCCCGTGCAGTTCGATCCCGAGGCGCTGAAGGCCTCGATCCGACGCATGCTCAGCTTTGATCCTCAGGCGATCTACCTGACCCACTATGGCCGCGTCGCGCCGCCGGCGCCGCTTGCGGCAGCGCTGATCGAACAGATCGATGCGATGGTCGAGGTGGCTGGCCGCCACGCGGGCCTTGTCGGTGAAGCCCGCCATGCCGCGCTGAGCCAAGACCTCGCCGCGCTGTATGTCGAACGCGCCGCGGCCGCCAGCTGCCCCTTGCCGGCGGCGGAGGTGCTCGCCCTGCTGTCCATCGACATTGAGCTGAACGCACAGGGCCTGGGCGTGTGGATGGACCGCCGGGAACGCGAATGAGCGGGGTGCTGTACCTGGCCTCGAAATCGCCGCGTCGCCGCGAGCTGCTCGGCCAGCTCGGGCGTGAACATGTAGTTCTGGAAGTCGATGTGGCTGAGATTCGCCGCGCCGCTGAGCCGGCCCTGCAGTACGTGCAGCGGGTAGCCCGCGACAAGGCCGAAGCCGGCTGGCTGCAGGTCGAAAACCAACCCGGCGCACGCGTGCTGGCCGCCGATACCGAAGTCATCCTCGATGACGAAGTGTTCGGCAAGCCGAACGACGCCGCCGATGCCGCCGCGATGCTGCGGAGGCTGTCGGGCAGGACGCATGTGGCGGTGTCCGCGGTCTGCCTGCGCGACGCCGCCGGCGCGCGCGAGGCGCTGTGCCCGACCCGGGTCGAGTTCGCCGAGCTCTCGGAGGCCGTCATCGCCGCCTACATCGCCAGCCGCGAGTGCTTCGGCAAGGCCGGCGCCTACGCCATCCAGGGCCGCGCCGGCGCCTTCATCACCCGCATCGAGGGCAGCTACAGCGGAGTGATGGGGCTGCCGCTGTTCGAGACCTCGCGTTTGTTGGGCTGAGCTACGACGTTCAGTGGGTCTTGAGTTGGGCTTTTGGCTTCAGGCGCTGCATGGCGGATCTTGATCTGCCGCTCTGCTCCGGTTCGCTGGTGCGCCGCGGAGCGGAATTCGAGCAGCAGCAAACGCGATTCTCTAGTCCCGATCTTGAGTGTCGGTTCCCGGCATCAAATCCACCCACACCAGCCGGTGGTCTGACGCGGTCACCCAATCGCTGCCGGTTTCGCCGCGCTTGGGCCAGAACACGCCCGCGCGCTGTACCGTGAAACCGATTGACGGCAGCACGTAGTCGACGCGCAGCTGGCCGCTGCGCTCGCCGAAATCTGCGGTGTCGGAACCGGTGCCGGTGTTGGAATCGCGGCCGGGCTCGACGGCAGCGAGCGCGGCGCCGTTGTCGGAACTCAAGGTCAGCGCGGCCGTCGGGCTGACGGCGCTGTGCGGAGTCGGCGTCGCCTGCACGCGCGGGTGATCGAGCAGGGCCTGGATGATCTCGCGGCGGCCGGAACCGTCGACCGGGTCGGCATTGAGGTCGCCGGCGATGACGAAGCGCGCGTCGTCGGCGAGACCGCCTTCGCGGCCGTGGTCGTCGCGCATCCAGCCGGCGCCATCAAGGTATTGAAGCCACAGCCGGATCTCGTCGGCATTGCGCGCCACGTTGCGCTGCTCGGGGCCGTCAAAGGCCGGCGGGGTGGGATGGGCGGCCAGCAGGTGGATGCGGCCGAGGGGAGTGTCGATGGGCAGGTCCCAGTGCGATTTCGAAGACAGCCGCAGCTGCGCCCAGATTTTCGGCGCGTACCAGGGCGTGCCGGTGTCCGGATGAAGCGGGCCAACGGCGCCCGGCAGATCGGCCCAGCGCAGGGTCTGGAAGGTGCGTGCGGCTGATGTGTCAATCGGATAGCGCGACAGCACCAGCATGCCGTACTGGCCGGGGTGACGGCCGAAGCCCCAGGCGTCGCCGGGGCCGCCGAGCGCGCCGTCGCCATCCAGGTCGAGGCCGCTGTCGATGCCGGTGTTGACCGGTGCGCTGAAGAAATACGGATAGTTGATCGGCGCCTGCCTAAGCTGGCCGACGCCCAGATAGTTCATGCGGAACAGCTCGGCAGCGCGGCCGGCCTCGTCAAAGTCCAGCTCGTTCAGCAGCAGAATGTCCGGGCGCACGTGCTGGATCACCGCCGCCAGCCGGCGTGCGTCGGCGTCGCCGCGCTGCAGCCGCTCAATCACCCCGCCCGGCGCGTCCGCATTCAGCGCGATGTTGTAGGTCGCCACGCGCAGCACGGGCGCGGTCGGCGGCGCACTGGCGCCACCCGCCAGGCCAATAACCATCGCGCTCAACAGGGGCAGAGGGCTCATCGGGCACCGCGCGAATCGGAACGGGACGCGAGCATAGCTGAGCGCCTGCGGCGGGTGGATTCTGTGCCCGTGCGTGATGCTCAGCTGCGCCGGCGTTCACGGGGCTGCGTGCTAACATCCGGCCGCCACGCGGGAGAGACCGGTACGTCTTGACAGGCGTCCGGCGCCGAAGGAGCAACCGCCCCGGAAACTCTCAGGCAAAAGGACCGTGTGGCCCGGATCCATACCCTCGCATCAGCGGGTGTGGGCCCTGCGCACAAGCATCTGGAGAGAGGTCGTCGCAGTGCATCGCGCGGCCCGCCGACGGGATAACGCTCTCAGGCGAACAGACAGATGGGGCGCCTTCACCGGACAGGTTGCCGTCCGGTTATTGAGCGCCTTGCCGTGCCTGCATTCGAATCTGCCGCGCCCTTCGCCCTGCCGCGCGCCCGTCGCGCTGGCCGTCGCCGTTCATGGCTGTGCAGCGCATCGCCCTGTCGGCCGGCCGCTCGCCCTACTTCCCTTCGCCCTCCCGCCCTCTCGCCCCAGGTGCCCGCGCCATGAGCCATCCCGTCCATCTGCGTCAGCCGCACGTCGCCCGCGAATTCGCCGACCGCCATATCGGCCCATCGCCTCAGGAAATCCGCGAGATGCTCGAAGCTGTCGGCTGCGAAAGCCTGGAACAGCTGATGGCGCAAACGCTGCCGGCTTCGATCCGCCAGCAGCAGCCCCTGCGCGGCATGGTGGCGCTCTCCGAGACCGAAGCCCTGGCGCGCCTCAAGCAGATCTCGCTGCGCAATCAGGTGAATACCTCGCTGATCGGGCAGGGTTACCACGGCACGCTCACCCCGCCGGTCATCCTGCGCAACATTCTTGAGAACCCCGCCTGGTACACGGCCTACACGCCGTATCAGCCCGAGATCAGCCAAGGCCGGCTGGAGGCGCTGCTGAACTTTCAGACCCTGATCACCGAACTGACAGGGCTGGATGTCGCCAACGCCTCGCTGCTGGATGAGGCCACGGCTGCCGCCGAAGCCATGGCCGTGGCCCAGCGCGTCGCCAAGTCCAAGGCCAAGGCCTTCTTCATTGACGCCGCCTGCCACCCGCAGAGCATCGCCCTGATGCAGACCCGCGCCGAGCCGCTGGGCTGGCAGCTGATCATCGGCAACCCGGACACCGATCTCGATGCCAAGGCCGTGTTCGGCGCCATTCTGCAGTACCCGGACACCTATGGCGCGCTGCGCGACCCGCGCGCGGCGATCGAAGCCCTGCACGCCGCCGGCGCGATCGCGGTGGTGGCGGCAGACCCGCTGGCGCTGACTTTGCTGACCCCGCCGGGTGAGCTCGGCGCCGACATCGCCATTGGCAGCACCCAGCGATTTGGCGTGCCGATGGGCTACGGCGGCCCGCATGCGGCCTACATGGCGGTGCGCGACGCGCACAAGCGCGCGATCCCGGGCCGCCTGATCGGCGTGTCGGTGGATTCGCGCGGCCAGCCGGCCTACCGGCTGGCCCTGCAGACGCGCGAGCAGCACATTCGCCGCGACAAGGCGACCTCGAACATCTGCACCGCGCAGGTGCTGCTGGCGGTGGTGGCGTCGATGTACGCGGTGTACCACGGCCCGGAGGGTCTCGCGCGGATCGCTGCCCAGGTGCACCGGCGCACAGCGATCCTCGCCGAGGGCCTGCGCCGGCTGGGCTTTTCGCCGGAGCAGGGCGCGTATTTCGATGCCATCACGGTCGATGTGGGCAGCCAGCGCGACGCCATCGTCGAGCACGCGCTCGCGGCCAAGATCAACCTGCGCCTGATCGGCGACCGCCGCATCGGCATGGCACTGGATGAAACCATTACGCCGCAGATCGTTGAGGCCGTGTGGGCTGCGTTCGGCCGAACGCTGAACTATGCCGCTATCGAAGAAAACGCCGCCTCGGCGATCCCCGAGACGCTGCAGCGTCGCGGGCCGTGCCTGAAGCATCCGGTGTTCAACCGCTATCGCTCGGAGACCGAGCTGCTGCGCTACATGCGCAAGCTGTCCGACCGCGATCTCGCGCTCGATCGCGCGATGATTCCGCTCGGCAGCTGCACCATGAAGCTCAACGCCACCGCCGAGATGATCCCGATCACCTGGCCCGAGTTCGGCGCCCTGCATCCGTTTGCTCCGGCCGACCAGGCGCACGGTTACCGAGAACTGTTCGAGGACCTGAAGCGCTGGCTGATCGAGATCACCGGCTACGAGGCGATGAGCCTGCAGCCGAACTCAGGCGCCCAGGGCGAGTACGCCGGCCTGCTGGCGATCCGCGGCTACCACCAGTCGCGCAACGAGGGCCACCGCAAGATCTGTCTGATTCCGTCCTCCGCACACGGCACCAACCCGGCCTCGGCGCAGATGGTCGGCATGGACGTGGTGGTGGTGTCCTGCGACGACGAGGGCAATGTCGACCTTGCCGACCTCACCGCCAAGGCCGAGCAGCACAGCGCCCATCTCGCCGCGCTGATGGTCACCTATCCCTCGACCCACGGCGTGTTCGAGGAGCAGATCCGCGAGATCTGCGAAGTGGTGCATCGCCACGGCGGACAGGTGTATCTGGACGGCGCCAACTTGAACGCGCAGGTCGGTCTGGCCCGGCCCGGCGACTACGGCGCGGACGTCAGCCACCTCAATCTGCACAAGACGTTCTGCATCCCGCACGGCGGCGGCGGCCCCGGCATGGGCCCGATCGGGGTCAAGGCGCATCTGGCACCGTTCCTGCCCGGCCACCCGCTGCTCGATGGCGGCAAAGCGCCGGTCGGCCCGGTCTCCGCGGCGCCCTACGGTTCCTCGTCGATCCTGCCGATCTCCTACGCCTACATTCTGATGATGGGCGGCGAGGGCCTGAAGAAAGCCACCGAGGTTGCGATCCTGTCGGCCAACTACATCGCTGACCGGCTGGAGCCGCATTTCCCGACTCTGTACCGCAACCACAACGGCCGCGTCGCGCACGAATGCATCATCGACCCGCGACCCCTGAAGGACAGCTGCGGCGTCAGCGTCGACGACATCGCCAAGCGCCTGATCGACTACGGCTTCCACGCCCCGACCATGAGCTTCCCGGTGTCGGGCACGCTGATGATCGAGCCGACCGAATCCGAAGCCAAAGTCGAGATCGACCGTTTCTGCGATGCGATGATCGCGATTCGCCGCGAGATCGCCGAGGTCGAATCCGGCCGTTTCAAGGTCGAAGACAGCCCGCTGCGGCACGCCCCGCACACCGTCCACGACCTGGTCGATGCCGACTGGAACCGCTCTTACACGCGCGAGCAGGCGGTGTTCCCCGAGGGCGTATCAAGGCAGGACAAATACTGGAGCCCGGTCGGCCGCGTCGACAACGTCTACGGCGATCGCAACCTGATGTGCACCTGCCCGACGCCCGAGGAGTATCGCGACGCGGCGGCGTGATTTAGATCGGTGAATCGCAAAGCGCGAATCGGGAGTCGTGCCGATTCGAGCCCATCGACCCCGCGATGACTCAGCGAGAGCGCTTCCTTGAAGAACCGAGGAAGCGCTCTTTGCATTTGTGCGGCGGTCAGCGCGAGCCGCTCGTAAGTCGGCGCGCTTTCGGGTGCAGGGCTGGCAGGGTCATGTTGGTGCGGCTGCCGCTTATCGACTTGGAGCGATTCCCCATTCCCGGCTCCCGATTGCCGGCGCGACGGCCAGTCGCGCGCCCAAACCCTCTATCATTCACGCCACACAAACGGCTTCGCCCCCAAAGCCCAAGAACTCAACGCCATGTCATCGATTGATCGCGCCCTGCTGGATCCGATTCTTGCTGCGCTGTCCCAGCGCCTGCCGGCGCCTCGCCACGCGGATGCCGCCCTGCTCGCGCAGCGTTTCTTTTCGCGGATGCCGGAGGACGAACTGGCTGCACGAACGCCGGAGCTGTGGGCGGCGCTGCTGGTCGATTTGCTCGACTTCCTGCGCGAACGCAAGCCGGGTGCGCCCAAGCTGCGCATCTTCAACACCCAGGCCGGCGCAGGCGGCTGGGACAGCGCGCACACGGTGGTGCAGATCGCCAACGACGACATGCCTTTTCTGGTCGACTCGGTGAGCATGGCGGTCAGCTCCTGCGAGCTGCAGCTGCACGCCATCATTCATCCGGTGCTGAAAATGCAGCGCGACCCCGGCGGCCACGTGCTCGGCTTCGGCGAGCGCGGCGCGGATGAGTCGATCATGCACCTGGAGATCGATCGCCTGGCCGAGCCCGAAGATCTGCGGCGGGTGTCGGACACCATCCTCAAGGCGCTTTCCGACGTGCGCGCCTGCGTCCGCGACTGGGCGCCGATGCGCGATAGCCTGTTGGCCACCATCAGCGCGATGGACGCGCGGCCGATGCCGATCAGCGAGGACGGTCGTCAGGAGGCGCAGGAGTTCCTGCGCTGGGTCGCCGATGACCATTTCACCTTCCTCGGCTACCGCGAATACCGGCGCGATAATTCCAGCGGCGAAGACCTGCTGTTCGCAGTGCAGGGCACCGGCCTTGGCATCCTCGCCGGCAAGGATGGCACTGCCAAGCCGCGCCCGCTGAAGACACTGGCCGCCACCCACATGCCGCAGTCCGGCGCCGTGGGCGCGCTGATCCTCACCAAGACCAATGCGCGTTCGTCCGTGCATCGGCCGGGCTACATGGACTACATCGGCGTGCTGGTTTTCGACGACAGCGGCCGCGCCGTGGCCGAGCACCGCTTCCTCGGTCTCTACACCTCCAGCGCCTACGCATCGAGGCCGTGGACGATTCCGCTGGTGCGCCAGCGCTACGAATACGTGATGCGCGAATCGGGCCTGTCGCCCAACAGCCACAGCGGCAAATCGCTGCGGCATATTCTCGAAAGCCTGCCGCGCGACGAGCTGTTCCAGGCCAGCGAGCAGGAGCTCTACAGCACCGCGATCGGCATCCTTGCCCTGCAGGAGCGCGCTCGCACCCGGCTGTTCCTGCGCCGCGACCGCTACGGCCGCTTCTATTCGGCGCTGCTGTACATCCCGCGCGACCGCTACAACACCGACGTGCGCCTGCGCACCGAGAACCTGCTGCGCGAGGTGCTTCACGGCGAGCGCCTGGACACCAACGTGCAGATGGGCGATTCGCTGCTGGCCCAGCTGCACATGATCGTGCGCCCGCGCTCGGGCGAGTCGGTCGAAGTCGACGTCGCCGATCTTGAGGCCCGGCTGGCGCAGATCGTGCGCAACTGGCACGACGAACTGCGCGACCTGCTGGTCCAGCTGCATGGCGAAGAGCGCGGCCTGAAGCTCACCCAGCGCTACGGCAAAGCGCTGCCGGTCGGCTACATCGAACAGGCCTCGCCGGAGGTGGCCGCGGCGGACGTCGAGCACGCCGCCGCCCTGCACGGACCTGAGGACCTGCGCCTGCGGCTGTACCGCAGCAGCAGGGAAACCGGCTCACGCCTGCGCTTCAAGCTGTTCCGCTACGGCAGCCCGATCGTGCTGTCGGATGCGCTGCCGATGATGGAAAACATGGGCCTGCGGATCCTCTCCGAGCATCCGTTCGAGATGACGATCGGGACTGAGTCGATCTTCATCCAGGATTTCGAGGTCGTCACCGCGCAGGACCAGGTGGGTTTCAGCGCCGTCGATGTCGAGGCTCTGCGCGCGCGCTTCGAGGACGCCTTCGAGCACGTCTGGCGCGGCCAGGCCGAGAGTGACGGCTTCAACGCGCTGATCCTCCGCGCCGGCATGGACTGGCGCCAGGTGTCGATGCTGCGCGGCTACTGCAAGTACCTGCTGCAGGTGCAGGCGCCGTTCTCGCAGGCCTACATGGAGGCCACGCTCAATCGCTATCCGCTGATCGCGCGCGTGTTGGTGGAGTACTTCCACGCGCTGTTCGACCCCGCGCGCGCCAATGAATCCGCCGAGGCCCGCAGCGCCGGCGCCGAGGCCTTAACTGAGGTTCTGCGGTCAGTGACGAGCGCCGAGTCCGGTGACGTCGCAAGCACCCAGATCGATGCGCTCAGCGGCGCCCGCGGGCAGGATTCCGGCGCCCTCGTCGATGTCTGCGACGATGCCTTGAACGCGCTGCTGGAGAACGTCTCCAGCCTGGACGAGGACCGCATCCTGCGCAGCTTCGTCGCGGTGATGCAGGCGACCCTGCGCACCAGCTACTTCCAGCGCCCCGGCGGCCGCCACCGCGACTACATCAGCTTCAAGTTCGACCCGGCGGTGCTGCCCGACCTGCCAAAGCCGCGGCCGTACCGGGAGATTTTCGTCTACGGCCCGCGGGTCGAGGGCGTGCACCTGCGCTTTGGCCCGGTCGCCCGCGGCGGCCTGCGTTGGTCCGACCGGCGCGAGGATTTCCGCACCGAGGTGCTGGGCTTGGTGAAGGCGCAGATGGTCAAGAACACCGTGATCGTGCCGGTCGGCGCCAAGGGCGGCTTCTACGTCAAGCGGCCGCCGATCGGCGGCGATCGCGATGCCGTTCTGGCCGAGGGTATCGCCTGCTATCGACTGTTCATCAATGGCCTGCTGGACATCACCGACAACCTCGGCGATGCGGGCGTGATCCATCCGCTGGACGTGGTCCGTCGCGACCCCGACGACCCCTATCTGGTGGTTGCTGCCGACAAGGGCACCGCCACCTTTTCCGACATCGCCAATGCGATCTCCATCGAGCACGGTTTCTGGATGGGTGACGCCTTCGCCTCCGGCGGCTCGGTGGGCTACGACCACAAGGGCATGGGCATCACGGCGCGCGGAGCGTGGGAATCCGTCAAGCGTCATTTCCGCGCGCTCGGCCGCGATCCGCAGTCGCAGGATTTCACCTGCGCAGGCGTGGGCGACATGTCCGGCGACGTGTTCGGCAACGGCATGCTGCTGTCGAAGCACATCCGCCTGGTCGCCGCCTTCGACCACCGCCACGTGTTCATCGACCCCAGCCCGGATGCAGCCCGCAGCTATGCCGAACGCGAACGCCTGTTCGCCCTGAAGCGGTCCTCCTGGGACGACTACGACAAAAGCCTGATCAGCGCCGGCGGCGGCGTGTTTCCGCGCAGCCTGAAATCGATCCCGGTGTCCGCGCAGATGCGCGAAGCGCTGGGCCTCAACGAGGGCGTCAGCGCGCTGTCGCCCAACGAGCTGCTGACGGCCGTGCTGAGGGCGCCGGTGGATCTGCTCTGGAACGGCGGCATCGGCACCTATGTCAAATCCGCCGGCGAGACCCACGCCGACGTCGGCGACCGCGCCAATAATGCGATCCGCGTCAACGGCGGAGAGCTGCGCTGCCGGGTGGTGGGCGAGGGCGGCAACCTCGGCATGACCCAGAGGGGCCGCATCGAAGCCGCGCTGAACGGCGTGCTGCTCAATACCGACTTCATCGACAACTCGGCCGGCGTCGACACCTCCGACCACGAGGTCAACATCAAGATTCTGCTGAACGATGCGGTCACTCGCGGCGAGCTCGGCGTTGCGGCGCGCAACGCCCTGCTGGCGGAAATGACGGACGAAGTCGGCCAGCTGGTGCTGAACGACAACTACCGGCAGAACCAGGCCATCAGCATGATGGAGCAGATGAGCGTGTACCGACTCGGCTCCGAGCAGCACTTCATTCGCACTCTGGAGGCCAAAGGCCTGCTCGATCGCCAGCTGGAGTTCCTGCCCTCGGATGCAGAGATCTCCGAGCGCAAATCGCGCGGTTTGGGTTTGACCCGGCCGGAGCTGTCGATCCTGCTGTCGTACTCGAAGATCGTCGCGTTCCAGCAGCTGCTGGAATCCGACGTGCCGGAAGATCCTTACCTGTCGAAGGAGCTGGTGCGCTACTTCCCGCAGGTTCTGCAGGAGCGCTACGCGGAACACATGCAGCGGCACCGTCTGCGTCGCGAGATCATCGCCACCGCGGTGACCAACTCAGTGGTCAACCGCATGGGCTCGACCTTCCTCAGCCGCATGCAGGAGGACACCGGGCGCTCGCCCGCCCAGGTCGCCAAGGCGTATAGCATCGCCCGCGAAGTGCTGGATGCGCGCGCGCTGTGGGCCGAGATCGATTCGCTGGATCTGCACGTGCCGGAATCCGCTCAGGTCGCTGCCCTGATGGAAATCTGGAGCCTGCTGCGTTCGATGACCCGCTGGCTGCTCAATCGCCCCGGCGAGCGGTTCGACATTGCCGCTGCCGTCAGCCGCTACCAGGGCGGCCTGGCAGAACTGCGTGCGGCGCTGCCCGGCATTCTCTCAGACACCGACCGCAGCCGATTTGCGGAATCGCGCGCGCGCTGGCTGGATGCCGGCCTGCCGCAGGCGCTGGCTGAGGCGCTGGCGCGTCTGTCGATGGTGTATTCCGAGCTCGACGTCATCGAAGTCGCCACCGCCCACGATCTGGCGGTGACTGAAGTCGCCCGCGTCTATTCCGGTCTCGGCGAAGCGCTGCACCTGCAGTGGCTGCTGCAAAAGATTGAGGAACTCCCCGTCGAAGGCCGCTGGCACGCATTGGCACGCGGTTCGCTGCGCGACGAGATGCAGCAGCAGCAGGGCGCGCTGGTGATGCAGGTGCTGCAGTTCGGCGAGGGTGATGTCGGCACGCGCTTGAGCGGCTGGCTGGGCCGCGACGACGACGCGCTGAAGTTCACTCAGGGCATGTTCCACGACATGCGCACCCAGCTGGCGATGGATTACCCCACGGTGTCGGTGGCAGTGCGCCGCCTGGCCCAGTTGGCCGCGGCCGGGGCGGCCTGAAGTGCAGTTCGCAGTCCTCGCCAGTCGCACGCCGGAGGCGCAGGCGGCGAAAGCCGAGCTGGAGGCCCTGCACCCGCCGGCCCCGCTGGACACCTGTGAAGCCGTTATCGCCATCGGCGGTGACGGCTTCATGCTGCAGACCCTGCACCGCACGCAGGCTCTCGGCGTGCCGGTGTTCGGCATGAAAACCGGCAGCGTGGGTTTTCTGATGAACGCCTACCGCGCCGACGGCCTACTGGAGCGCATCCACGCCGCTCATGCGGCGGTGCTGCGTCCGCTGGAAATGATCGCCTTATCCGAGTCCGGCGCCAGTTCCGGCGCTCTCGCCTTCAACGAGGTCAGCCTGCTGCGCCAGACCAAGCAGGCGGCCAAACTGCGGATCACCCTGAACGGCGCTGTGCGTCTGCCCGAACTGGTCTGCGACGGCATCATGGTAGCCACGCCGGCCGGCTCCACCGCCTACAACCTTTCGGCGCACGGGCCGATCCTGCCGCTGGACAGCCAAGTGCTGGCGCTGACCCCGATCAGCCCCTTTCGCCCGCGACGCTGGCGTGGCGCCATCCTGCGCTCCGACGCCGAGGTCTGCTTCGAAGTGCTGGACCCCTACAAGCGTCCGGTCAGCGCTACGGCTGACTCCACCGAAGTGCGCGATGTTGTTGAAGTGCGTATCAAGCAAAGCACCGAGCGCACGGTGCGCCTGCTGTTCGACCCTGAGCACAACCTCGAAGAACGCATCCTCACCGAACAGTTCGAGAGCTAGGCCCGTGATTCCAGCGCAGCCGCACCAGGCGCAAGGGCATGCCGAGCACGGGTCTTGACCCGCCGCATCGCGCGAATTTGCGGGTCTTGACCCGCCGCACTGCACGAAACCTGCGGGTCTTGAACTGCCGCGCCACACCGAATCCGCGGGTCTTGACTCTTCGCACGATCGGCAATCGGCGGGGCCTGGTCCGCCGCGATGCTGAAAATTGGCTGGATCTCGGCCCGCCGCGACGCGGAAATTCAGCCGGTTAACACCCGCCGTGGACCACCGGCACGCTTGACCGCGAGACATGCCCGCGGCCCTGCAGCCCCGATCGCGTGCCGCCTCATTTTTCGCTGCAGCGATACCGGTCGTTCGAGCGCCGCTTGGCGGCGGGAGCGTGTGGCCCGCTGAGTTCGAGCCAAGCGAATGAAGGGGCAAGGTGAGACGGACCGCGCCCTCGCGGAAAACTCACCGCACGAACCCTGCAGCGCGGTTCTTCCAGCCCCTCTTCCCTGGGATGAGAGGCGTTGGGGGAGAGGGGCCTATCTGCCGCCACGTTGCGACGCCCGCAGCAGCCCCAGCCGCTACCGTCCACCCGATTAGAAACCCTCCCATGACGCGCCGCCCGATGCGCGCAGGCGTCCGATCCGGCACTCTTGCCGAGGTCACACCGGTGGCCGCACGTGCCGCCAGGGGGGCGGACTCCAATGGACAACAACCTGATCCTGAGCGCCGGTTTGCCGATCGCGCTGGCTATCGTCATGACCGGCCTCGGCCTGCATCTGACCGTGGCCGATTTCAAGCGCGTCGCCAGCGCCCCGCGTGCGGTCATCGTCGCGCTCTCCGTCCAGACCGGGCTGCTGCCGGCGTTTGCTTTCGGCCTCGTCTTCGCCTTTCAACTGCCGCCCGAACTCGGCCTCGGCCTGGTGCTGCTGGCCGCATCGCCGGGCGGCGTCACCGCCAACCTGTTCTCGCATCTCGCGCGTGGCGATGTGGCGCTCAATATCAGCCTCACCGCCATCAATAGCGCGCTCGCCCTGCTCACCCTGCCGATCTGGGTCGCGCTTGGCCTGGCCTGGATGATCGGCAGCGAGCAGGCGGTCCCGCCGCCAACTAAGAAACTCATTGAAGTCGGCCTGCTGGTGCTGTTTCCGGTTTTGATCGGCATGGGCCTGCGCGCCTGGAAGCCCGCCCTCGCGCAGCGCCTGGACAAGCCGGTGCGCCTGCTTTCCACCGTGATCCTGGTTGTGCTGATCGCTGCCGCCGTGGTCATCGAACGCGCCACGCTCGCCCAGTACGCGCTGGCACTTGGCGGCGTGGTCCTGCTGTTCAATCTCGCCAGCCTGCTGTCTGGCTATTGGGCCGGCAGACTCGCCAATCTGGGCGTCCCCCAGGCCACCGCCATTGCCTTCGAGATCGGCATCCATAACGGCACTCTGGCGATTTTCGTCGCCCTGAATGTGCTGAAAATGCCGGCAGCCGCAGTCGCTCCCGCGCTGTATTCGCTGGTGATGTACGTGACCGGTGGGCTGTTTGCGTGGTGGATTCTGAAGAAGCGCCGCGCGGATTGAGGGTTTGGAATGGCTTCGCGCAGCACCCTTGGAACCCGCGGCTAGACGCGGGCTCTTCGGATGCAGGCGCACAGCCGGGGCTCGACACCCGGCTGGCTGCTTGATCGCTCAACGGGTTGGGGAGCCAACGTAAGCGCTGTCGAAAATTGTGCAAAAGCCTCAGCGGGCGCGATCAGCCCTGCCGACAAAACAGCCGGGCGGTGAACAGCGAGCGCTGCATTAGGCGAGCGTACCCGCCATCAGCGGTATCCCACCCCTCCACCGACGCTAGCCCGATCGACTCAAGTCGGCACCCGCAAGCGCGGCTGCCGTCGGCCTCCAGCGCGCGAGCGACTGCAGCACACCGCAGGCGGAAAGAGCGCCGTGAGCGCGCCGCCGCGCGAAAGCTCCTGACGGCGGCGCAGCAGCTGGGCTCTGTTCAGCGCGCAGAGCGCGCGGAGCCGACTGATAGCTTCGGCGCACGCGGATCTGCTGAAAGTCGCCCAGGCCATCCGCGACTGCAGGGCTAGGGTCGAGCATCAAGCGCACAGTGGCTCGGTCGCAGCGACGGGTTTCGATACTATCGAAGGCGGATCTTGCGGGTGAAGCGCTGCTGTGGCTTCGCTGTGTCGACCGATGGTCTGCCAGAGCAGATCCCTGCAGGCTTCATCCGACCGTTCGCGGTGCGGGCTTCACCCCAAAATTCGCGATAGTTTTAAGCTCGCGCGGCTGCGCTGAGTCAAGTCTTTGGCTCAGCGTTGCGCAGGTTTCGACAGCCGAGTGATCACTCCACGAGCGCCCCCCACACTCCACGCCCCAGCGGAGGGAGCAGCCCCCCATGAAGAGCAAGCCCGCAAAAAGCGCGACGCCGTCGGCGCCGGTCGTGCTGAGTGCGAGCGACCTGCGCGCAGCGCTGGCGCTTGCCCAGAGCGCCGCGCGGGGCGTGCTGGCGATCACCGAAGGCGTCCACCAGTCCGTGCGCAGCGCGTTGGCCCTGCCGTCAGGCGCCGAGCCGGACCGAACCGGAGGATGGACCGGCCGCGTTTACGCCGCGCTGCATTCCATCAATACCGGTGTCGGCAGTGGACTGCAGCGGGCGTTTACTCTGCTTGAAGATCGCCTGCAGCAGCAGCCTGATGCCGAACCGCATCCTTCACGGCTGGCCATGCTCGCGGTGATCAACGGCGTCATGGGCGACCACCTGCACGCCGAGCGCAACCCGCTGGCGCTGAAGATGCAGCTGCGCGCGTTCGGGCAGCCGCTGGAGCGCGCAATTGCGGCCGATGCATCTGCTTTCAGTGCGCACGCGCTGGTGCTGGTGCACGGCCTGTGCATGAACGATCTGCAGTGGGCCAACGCTGCCGACCCCGGCCACGGTGCCGCCCTGGCCGAAGCCCATGGCTGCACGCCGGTTTACGTGCGCTACAACAGCGGGCAACCCATTGCTGAGAACGGCCGCGAACTCGCCGGTGCGCTGGAGCAGCTGCAGCGGACCTGGCCGGTGCCGCTGCAGCGAATCAGCGTGCTCGGCCACAGCATGGGCGGCCTGGTGGCGCGCAGCGCAGAGCACCATGCCAGCCGCGACCGCATGCCCTGGCGCGGGCTGCTGTCTGATCTGCTGATGATCGGCTGCCCGCATTTGGGATCGCCGCTGGAACGCGCTGGCTTTGGTGTTGATCGTCTGCTGGAGTCGCTGCCCTATGCCCGCCATTTCGCGCGCCTTGGCCAGCTGCGCAGCACCGGCATTACCGATTTGCGCCACGGCCACGTGACCGCGGATGCGACCCTGCTGCCGCTGCCAGCCGGCGTGCGCTGCCGAGCCATCGCTGGCGTACTGGCCCGGCAGCGCAGTCCGCTGGCTGAGCGCCTGCTGGGCGATGGCCTGGTGCCGCTGCACAGCGCCCTGGGGCACGCGGAGGACGCCGCGCACTCGCTGCAGTTCGCCAAGGGCTCAACCGCTGTGCTGTATGCCACCGGCCACCTCGACCTGCTGCGCAGTACGACCGCGCGCCATCGGCTGATCGGCTGGCTGAGCTAGGGGAGCTTTGGTTTTTTTGAGTTTCCCGCACGCCGGGGACTGCGCGTCCGCGGATCAAGCGCGCAGCTGCTTGATGCGGCCTTAGCGAGTCCGGACATAAGCCGGAATTGCGGAGTTTGAACGTCTCCAGAGTGGAGCTGTTCAGACCTTGCTTGGTTGCCAGCCGGCTTGAGGCGCGCCCGTTTCAAGCGCCGCCGCGATGAGGCTGCCTGAGGTCGAGATCAAGCTGCAGCAGCGGCTTTGCGTCAGCTGCAGCGGCGGCGGGCAGCAGGCTTGGCTGCAGCGAAAAATCCAGCCGCTGCAGCAGGCGCAGCGACGCGGTGTTGTCCTGCTGCACGATCGCTAGAAGTGAGCTCCAGCCCAGCGCCTCGCGCGCATGCCGTATGCAGGCTTCGGCGGCTTCCGTGGCGAAGCCCCGGCCGCAGAATTCAGCAAGAAACGCGAACCCGAGATCCGGCGTCGGCAGGCTTTCGCGCTGGATCAGGCCGCACAGGCCGATGGCGCCGGGCGTATCGATTTGGCTCACCCGCCACAGGCCGAAGCCGTGCGCTGCATACATCGCCTGCGGGCCCTGCTCGATGTAGACCAGCGCATCCTGCAGCGAGCGAATGCCGCGGTCGCCGATGAAGCGCAGCCAGCCCTCGCTATTGGTCAGCTGCAGAATGAAACCGGCGTCCGCGGCGGTGAGTTCGGCGAAACGCAGGCGGGGTGATTGCGGCAGCTGCATGGCGGGCTCGCGGCGGACGTGCAGGCGCCAGCACAACAGTCCGCACGCCCGCAAGCAAGCCCGCAGGCCGGCTGCGGATTCCCTTGCGCGGCTGCGGCGTAGACAATGTGCGCCTGTCCCGCAATCGCGCCTGCCGTGCCTGAGCTGCTGATCCCCACCGCCGGAGTGCCGAGCGCGCAAGACCTGCGCTGGATGCGTGAGGCTCTCGCGTTGGCGGAGCACGCCCGCGACGCGCTGGGCGAAGTGCCGGTGGGGGCCCTGATTGTCGATGCGGACAACCGCTGCATCGCGCGCGGCATGAACCGCACCCTGGCCGACCACGACCCGAGCGCGCACGCCGAGATCGTCGCCCTGCGCGAGGCCGGGCGCACGTTGGAAAACTACCGCCTAAACGGCTGCACCCTGTATGTCACCCTGGAGCCCTGCGCGATGTGCGCGATGGCGCTGGTGCATGCGCGCATCACGCGGCTGGTGTACGGCGCGGATGATCCGAAGACGGGCGCCGTGGTCAGCGTGTTCGATCTGCTGGGCTCGCCCCGGCACAACCACGCCGTGCAGGTGTGTCGCGGCGTGCTGGCGGAGGAATCCAGCGCGCTGCTGCGCGAGTTCTTCCGCGCCCGCCGCGGCCAGCGGCTTGCGCAGACTGGCCCGAAAAATCCCACAGAACGCGCCCCAGAAAACCCTTCAGAAAATCCGCCGGAGAAGATCGATTGAACACTGCGACCCCGCTGCCGCCTGAGTCCCGACTGATTTGGATCGACCTGGAAATGACCGGGCTGGATCCCGACACCGACAGCATCATCGAGATCGCTACTCTAGTGACCGACAGCGAGCTGAACCTGCTGGCCGAGGGGCCTGAGCTTGCGATTCGGCACCCGCTTGAACGCCTGCAGGCGATGGACGACTGGAACCGCGACACGCACACCCGCTCGGGCCTGTGGCAGCGGGTGATCGAATCTACGCACACGATGGCCGAGGCGGAGTCGCTGACCCTGGATTTTCTGCGCGCGTGGGTGCCGGCCGGCCAGTCGCCGATCTGCGGTAACAGCATCTGCCAGGACCGGCGCTTTCTGTACCGCGAGATGCCGGAGCTGGAGCGCTACTTCCACTACCGCAACCTCGACGTGTCGACGCTCAAAGAGTTGGCCAAACGCTGGGCGCCGGATCTCGCCGCCGGCCTCAAGAAGACGTCTGCGCACACCGCGCTGGCCGACATCCGCGAGTCGGTGCAGGAGCTCGCGTACTACCGCGGCTTCATGGGGCGGATGGGCGGGCAGTAGAGCTGAGCCGCATCGGCCGCTGGACCCGCCCCACAAAGCGAAAGTAGGGCACGCGCAGCCCCGGGAGGTACGGCAGAGTTGCCCATGCTTCCTGTCGTTGATGCAGGGGCAGGCTGCGGCACAGCGTTGGCAGCTGCAGTGGATCCAGCCGAACGCCGTCATGGCTGAACCAGCGCGGCCAGACGCTGCGGGCAAGCCAGCCGTGCTGGGTCAGGCCCGCAGCGGCACGCGCTTCGGATACGTGGAAATCCACCACCGCCAGCTGGCCACCCGGGCGCAGCATGGCCAGTGCGTTGTCCAGCGCAGCGCGCCAGTCCGGGATCATCGTCAGCGCGTAGGAGATCAGCACGCAGTCCACCGGGGTGCCCGGTTGATAGTCGGTGGCATCGGCGCAGGTGATCCGCACATTCGGCCAGGCTTGGGTGCGGCGCCGTGCGATCGCCAGCAGCGGCTCGCACAGGTCGACCAGCTCGAAATGCAGATCGGCGCGTCGCGCTTGCGGGAAGAATTCCAGCGTGCGGCCCGTGCCGCCGCCCAGCTCCAGCAGCCGTGCGCCGGTCGGCAGCTGCAGGCTTTGAATCAGCTCGCGGCGGCCGGGCAGCAGCCGCTCGCGAAAGGCGTCGTAGTGCTCGGCCTGGGCGCCGTAGAAACCGGCCAGGCGCTCGCCGTGGCTGTCGGCCTTGGGCATGCCGCGCAGCAGTCGCCGCAGCACGTCGGCCTCGGCTCTCAGCGAGTTAAAGCGGCGTCTTAACTCAAACAGGGCCATCGGCAGGCCAGTCGGCGATGACGAAGCCCGCGTAGGTGTGCACTCGATCCTCACGCTGCAGGCGCTGCGCAAGCGCGTCCTGGAAGTGCAGCTGTGCGCGCAGCGGCTGTTGCCCGCCGCCGACCCGGATGCGATCCAGATAGTCCGGCTGCGCCTGCGCGCTGCGCAGCAGAATGCGTGCGCCCGGTGCGGCTCGGTCCAGGATGGCATCCCACTCCTCGACCAGCTGATCGGGGTAGTAGCAGCTCATCCAATCCATGTGGTCGAGCAGCACGAAGCGGTCGATCGGGCGGTCGTGGCGCTGCAGGAACTCGGTCACCGTGCAGGTGTGCCAAGCCAGCGCATCAGCGCGGCCGGCGCGCAGCGCGGCATGGCCCTCGGGTTTCAGATATTCCGGGCAGCAGTCGCGCCGATAGCGGCCGAAGAAGTAGACCTGCCAGAAGTAGTTGCGCTTCAGCGGCAGCTCGCAGATCACGTACTCCAGCGCCGCTCGAATGAAACCGGCGATGCGCTCGGGGTGCTGCGCTTCGATGAGTTTGCGCTGTGGGTAGGGCACGCCGAGCAGATTCATCACGAGCTGGCGCGAGAGCAGCCAGTTGAACGGGCGCGACCACAGTCGCGAGGCGATCTCATCGCGGTAGATGCGACGCTGTACCTCAATGCTGTCGGCCTCAAACAGCCGCTGAAAGCTCTCGCGCAGGCGCGGCTGCAGCTTCAGAAATGCGGCAAAACCGCGCGCGGCGAGTCCGGACAGACCGTGGAAATAGAAGCTGCCGTACGGGCTCTTGAACCAGCGCCAGTGGCGGTCCCAGAACTCGCGCGCCGCCTTGCCAAGCTGTGGCCTCAGTCGAGACAGATACAGCTCGCCCGCCTTGGGGTGGAAGCCCTCGCCGAGCAGCTGAAAGTAGTCCTCAAACTCTAGGGCGCGCGCAGCCGCCAGCTTGAATTCCAGCAGCGCGTTCTGGCGTGGGTTGGCATCGACGCAGTGGACGCGGCTGGCGCCGGCAAGGGCGTAGTCGAGCGCATTGCAGCCGGCGCTGGTGATCACCAGTACCTGGTGCTCGGCTTTGAGCTCAAGTGCCTGGCGGTCGACGGCCGGGTCTTCCCAGCAGGCGTTGTAGACCAGGCTGCGCGCGTAAATCGCATTGAAGATGCGCTGGTCGATGCGGTCAACGAATCGTGCCCGGGTGGCTTCGAACGGCGCCGCGCTGGCGTGCAGGGGAAGGTTCATGAGCTGGCTGGTCTCCGGCAGCGATGCCGCGAGAGCCTAGAGCCGCCGGATGTCGCTGCGATGACGGCGGCGCGACTGCCACGACCGTCAGCCGCAGCGTCCGCGTTTGGCCACTCCGATCTGCAGACTGCCGAAGCGGCCGCTACTGTCGATGGCGACGATGTCGTGCGGCCCGGCTTCGGCCAATTCGTGCTCGCAGGCCGCCGCGGCCGGCAGCCGCGCTTGCTGCAGGCCGTTCACCAGCCAGTGGTTCGGAGTTGTGCTGCGCCTCGACTCGCGCCCCAACGCAGAGGAGCGCCAGCCAAGAGGCGAATCGATACCCGCTCGCTGCAGGCACGGGCGCCTGAGCGGGGCAGAGCGGCTCGGCTTCGCGCGCAACAGCGCACAACCTCTCACACAAATCACGCCTGACAGCGCGACGGGGCTGCTGTCTCTTAGCCAAGTCGAGCACTTCGCGCCCCGCAACGAAGCTCGAAGCTCGCCGTGAATAGACGGATTTCCGAGCAATTCGCAGCAGAACGGGTCTTCTCGTATGATCGAGCGCCCGCTTTCGGGGTGCGCGAGTTCACAGTTCTGGGGATCACATGTCCATCAAGCACAGTCAACTGTCATTGGCGTTCGGTCGGCGGTCGTTGCAGCGCATTAAGTGCGCGCTGTTCGCGCTGATCTTGAGCGCCGCGCTGCCGGGCTTGGCGCTGGCCAAGACCACGGCCGAGGCGCCCAAGCTGCCCGCGGGCGTGACTCAAAGCGACTGGCAGTCGATTGAAGCTGCTTGGCAAGCCGGCCGTCATGCGGTCGCCGAATCAGTCGAACAGCCGGGCACCTGGCAGGCGCGCAATCCCGGTCAGCAGTGGCTGACGCGCTTTGACGGTCGCGGCTTTGTCGCGCAGCCCGATCATGGCCAGTGGCAGTGGGGTTTGGCGCTGAGCAACTGGGGTTTTGCCGGTGACCCGCAGGCGATATTGCAGAACGCCACCGCGCGGGTCGAGATTGACGGCAACCGCACCGTGTATCACTGGGGAAATGGGCTGGAAGAGTGGTTTATCAACGATCAGCGCGGGCTTGAGCACGGCTACACCGTGAACCAACCGCCGGCGGGTTCCGGCGACACCCTGCGTTTTGAGCTGGCGGCGCGCGGCGGGCTGGCGCCTAAGATCAATGAGCGCAAGCGCGACGTGCGCTTTGTCGATGAAGCCGGCGGCACCGCGCTGACCTACACTGGGCTCAAGGTCTGGGACGCCGACGGCAAACTCCTCGACGCGGCGTTTGCACCCGCCGGCGATCTGTTGGCGCTAAGCGTCGATGCGCGCGGCGCGCGCTATCCGATCACGATTGATCCGCTGGCGCAGCAGGCGTATTTGAAGGCATCGAACACCGATGTCGAGGACCAGTTCGGCTTCTCGGTCGCGGTGTCTGGCGACACCGTGGTGGTCGGGGCGAATCAGGAGGACAGCAACGCCACCGGAATTGATGGCAATCAGTTCAACAACGGGGCCGCCCAATCCGGCGCGGCCTATGTGTTTGTGCGCACTGCCGGCGTCTGGAGCCAGCAGGCGTATCTGAAGGCATCCAACACCGGTTTATTTGACCAATTCGGCGTCTCGGTCGCGGTGTCCGGTGACACCGTGGTGGTCGGGGCGCCGGGTGAGTCCAGTAACGCCACCGGCGTCAATGGCGATCAGGCCAACAATTCGGCCTCCTTTGCCGGCGCGGCCTATGTGTTTGTGCGCAGTGCCGGTAGCTGGAGCCAGCAGGCGTATCTGAAGGCCTCCAACACCGGTGCCAGTGACGTGTTCGGCCACTCGGTCGCGGTGTCCGGCGACACCGTGGTGGTCGGGGCGCGGGGTGAGGACAGCAACGCCACTGGCGTCAATGGCGATCAGGGCAATAATGCGGCATCCGATGCTGGCGCTGCCTATGTGTTTGTGCGCACTGGCACTTCTTGGGCCCAACAGGCGTATCTGAAGGCCTCCAACATCGAGACCTCTGACCAGTTCGGCGTCTCGGTCGCGGTGTCCGCCGACACCGTGGTGGTCGGGGCGTGGTTTGAGGACAGCAACGCCACCGGCGTCAACAATGAAGATCAGGCCAACAATGAGGCCGGCGCTGCTGGCGCGGCTTATGTGTTCGCGCGCACCGGCACTTCTTGGACCCAGCAGGCTTATCTGAAGGCCTCCAACACCGGCGCCAGTGACCTGTTCGGCCACTCGGTCGCGGTGTCCGGCGACACCGGGGTGGTCGGCGCGCAGTTTGAGGCCAGCAACGCCACCGGCGTCAATGGCGATCAGACCAACAACGCGGCCTCCTTTGCCGGCGCGTCCTATGTGTTTGTGCGCGGTGCGGGCAACTGGAACCAGCAGGCTTATCTGAAGGCTTCTAACACCGATGCCGACGACCAGTTCGGCTATTCGGTCGCGGTGTCCGGCGACACCGTGGTGGTCGGGGCGTACCTTGAGGACAGCAGCTCCACCGGCGTCAATGGCGATCAGGCCAACAATGCGGCTTCCGCTGCCGGCGCGGCCTATGTGTTTTTGCGCACCGGCACTTCTTGGGCCCAACAGGCGTATCTAAAGGCACGGCACTCTCAACCTCCAAGTGCAACACCCTTCGGATTGCCCTACGGTGCCGCGATGACCAACCACTACACCCACTTGACCCCCGAAGAACGCGCGGCGGTAATGCTTGCCCTCGCCCAGGGCGACAG
>Ga0335395_10000025_pt1 | contig 145200 bp, 124 predicted proteins | sample MAT02_FD_205744 | JGI IMG/M metagenome (GOLD analysis project Ga0335395, IMG submission 205744) | Freshwater microbial communities from Lake Fryxell liftoff mats and glacier meltwater in Antarctica - MAT-02 (spades assembly) (version 2) ...
ATAGCACTGTGGAACCACCCGATCCCATCTCGAACTCGGAAGTGAAACGCAGACGCGCCGATGGTAGTGTGGCATTTGCCATGTGAGAGTAGGTCATCGCCAGGGCCTTACACCAAGGGCCAGTCCATCAGGACTGGCCCTTTTCTTTTGGCGTGTCCACGCCAGAAACGCTTGAATAAAACTCAAGCGCTCGCTGCGCCAACAGATTACGAACCGCTTCCCGCCTCCACATCGCCTTACAGCTCGCGCCGCGATACTGCCGAAATAAATTTCCAATGACCGCATTGGTTTGACTTGCATTCGATGCATTGCCGATCAGACGAGTCGCCTGCTTTATCTCGATTGCAGTGGCGCAGCCCGCGTCGGGCTTCGCTCCGGCCGCATTCCACCGCGCGTGCGCTCTGAATAGTCGATGACTTGAAAAAATGAGTGGCTCGTTCTTCCGACGAGCCACTCGTGCGACGTTCGGATCTACCGAATCAACGCAGCGCGTAACCAAACTGCTGCCTGAACTGCTCGGCGAACTCTTCATAGCCGAACCGCTGGTTCTGTGGCCCGAGGTGCTCGATCTTCAGGGCTCCCATGAGCGATGCGATTCGCCCCGCAGTGGCCAGATCCATTCCTTGCATTAGCCCGAAGATCAGCCCCGCTCGATAGGCGTCACCGCATCCTGTGGGGTCAACCACGCGCATCGCGTTGGCTGCCGGTATGTGCAATAGTCCTTCCGCAGTGTGGATTTCCGAGCCCTTGGGGCCACGCGTAATGATGTAGGCCTTGACCTGTTCGCAAATTTCAGCTTCGCTGAAGCCTGTCTTGTCCTGCAGCAGACTCGATTCATAGTCGTTGACGGTAACGTAAGTAGCCTGCCCGATCATCCGGCGCAGCTCGTCGCCATTGAACAACGGCATCGCCTGGCCGGGGTCGAAAATGAACGGAATGCCGAGATCCCGGAATTCCTGGGAATTCTGAAGCATCGCCTCATACCCATCCGGGCCGACGATTCCGAACTCGACTCCATCCACATCACGAACATGGTTTTCGTATGAGCGCATCATCGCGCCGGGGTGGAAGGCGGTGATTTGGTTGTCGTCTAGATCGGTGGTGATGAAGGCCTGTGCGGTGTAGAGATCTTCGATCTCTTTTACGTGCGTCAAGTTGATCCCGCGCGCATCGAAGTGCTCGCGATACGGGCCGAAGTCCTGCCCGACTGTCGCCATCGGGATCGGATCCCCTCCAAGCAGCTTGAGGTTGTAGGCGATGTTGCCGGCGCAGCCTCCAAATTCTCTGCGCATGCGCGGTACAAGGAAGGACACATTCAGGATGTGGACCTTGTCCGGCAGGATGTGATTTTTGAACTGGTCTTGGAACACCATGATGGTGTCGTATGCGAGCGATCCACAGATCAGTGCAGACATTCAGAACTCCTGGTGGGTGGCATCAGCCTAGATCGGCCGCTGCGCATACGCGCAGCTTTCAAGCCAGTGAGGCTAAGAGGATGGGCGGGGTTTGACTTTTTCGTCGCGTCGCTCGCCGGGCATGCGCGTTTGAAGCCTCGCGCAGCGTCCCTAGTCTGAAGGATTAGGCGCTCCGGAGGCACCCATCAGAAGCTGCCTTGTCGCGCGGGTGCGCGGCACCGCCGTATGAACCGCCTGTGCAATACGCGCGCGGTTTCCTTGCCGCTGTGGCACACGCTTGCTAGGCTTGCTTGCTTTTCGGCCGGAACCGCAAACCCATGTTCAAGAGCCTCCGCGGCCTATTCTCCAACGATCTGTCGATCGATTTGGGGACCGCTAACACCCTCATCTACGTGCGTAACCAGGGGATCGTGCTCAACGAGCCTTCAGTCGTCGCGATTCGCCAGGATCGCGGCGGTGGCGCTCACAAGTCGGTCGCTGCAGTTGGCCACGAGGCCAAGCGTATGCTTGGACGCACGCCAGGCAACATCACGACGATTCGCCCCATGAAGGACGGCGTGATCGCCGACTTCAGCACGACCGAAGAAATGCTCAAGCATTTCATCCGTAAGGTCCATCGCTCGCGCTTTCTGAGGCCGAGCCCCCGCGTCTTGATTTGCGTCCCCTGCGGCTCGACGCAGGTGGAGCGGCGCGCGATCAAGGAGTCTGCGGAAGAAGCCGGTGCACGCGAGGTCTTCTTGATCGAAGAGCCGATGGCTGCAGCGATAGGTGCAGGCATTCCGGTCCACGAAGCGCGCGGCGCGATGGTGCTGGATATTGGCGGCGGCACATCCGAGGTCGCGGTTATTTCACTGAACGGCATCGTCTATTCGCAGTCGGTACGCATCGGCGGCGACAGGTTCGACGAGGCGATCATCAGCTACGTGCGTCGCAACCACGGCACGCTGATCGGCGAGACTACCGCGGAGAGAATCAAGATCGAGATCGGCTGCGCGTTCCCGCAGGCGGAGGTGCGCGAGATCGAGTTTTCGGGACGCAACCTCGCGGAAGGCGTGCCGCGCAACTTCACCATGAACTCGAACGAGGTTCTTGAAGCCCTGCATGAGCCGCTGGCGGGCATCGTCAGTGCCGTCCGCGCCGCGCTTGAGCAAACGCCACCCGAGCTGTGCGCCGACGTCGCCGAACGCGGCATCGTGCTTACCGGCGGCGGCGCCCTGCTCAGGGACATCGATCGTCTGATCTCAGAAGAGACGGGTCTGCACGTGCACGTCGCCGATGACCCCCTGACCTGCGTCGCACGCGGCGGCGGTCGCGCGCTTGAGCTGATTGATATGCACGGCAACGACTTCTTCGCGCCCGAATAGGCCGTGATGACGTTTCTTGCAGCTCGATTGCCTTCGTTTTGTCGCGTGCTGGCCGCGGAGCAGCACTGATCCATGACCGTCGCGTCGCGAGTCACCAGCGGACTGTTTTCCGAAACCGGTGCAGGGCCGATCCGCCTTCTGGTGTACCTGCTCGCCGCTATTGCGTTGATGGTTGCGGATCACCGCACCGCCCTGGTCGAGCGCACGCGTGCCGCGGCGAGCAGCGTGGCACAGCCGCTGTATCTGCTTGCCGCGCTGCCGGCGCGGCTGACGGATGCAGTGTCGAGCGCCGTCGCTAGCCGGTCCGAGCTGCTCGCCGAGCGGCAGCGACTCTCGCAGCAACTGCTGGTGGCGCAGGCGCGATTGGACAGGCTGTTTGCGGTGCAGCAGGAGAATGTGCGCCTGCGCGAGCTGCTGGGGGGCACCCGCGGACTGCTGCTCAGCGTGCAGTTGGCAAACGTGATGGATGTAGATCTAGATCCCTTTCGCCATCGCATTCTCTTGGATGTCGGGTCCAACCGAGGTGCGCGTGAGGGGCTGGCCTTGATCGATGCGCACGGCGTGATCGGCCAGATCCTAGAGGTTTCCAGCCTCAACTCGACGGCGCTGTTGATCTCAGACCCCAATCACAGCGTACCGGTGCAGGTGGTTCGGACCGGGCTGCGAACCATTGCCTACGGCACCGGGCGCACTGATTCCCTGCTTTTACCCAACATCCCGCAGAGCGCCGAGATCGCGGTGGGCGACAGTCTGGTGACCTCAGGCATCGGCGGGCGCTTTCCTGCCGGACTGGCCGTCGGCACGGTGGCCGGTGTTGAAGACGATGACACTCGACTGTTTCTGGTGGCCAGCGCAACGCCGGCGGCACGCCTCGATCGCAGCGGCCAAGTGCTGCTGCTCTGGAGCAGCGAATCCGCCTTGGACATGGGTCCACCGGTCGAGCTGATGGTGCCCGCTGAGCCGCAGGAGGTGCGCTGATGCGTCTGCGCGGTTCCGCTTTACTGCCGGCTTCCCTGCTCGTTGCCCTGCTGCTGGGCCTGCTTCCACTGCCGCTGGAGCTGGCGCCAATCAAACCGTTCTGGCTTGCCCTGGTTCTCTGCTACTGGCTGCTTGAGGCCCCGGAGCACGTGGGCCTCGGGGTTGCCTTCCTGATCGGTCTCGCCGCCGACCTCGTCTACGGCACGCTTCTGGGTGAGCATGCGCTGCGGCTGTGCATGCTGGCGTTCATCGTGCTCAGGTTTCGACCGCGACTGCGATTCTTTACCCTCTGGCAGCAGGCGCTGGCGGTGTTCGCAATGCTGCTGAATGATCGCGTTGTGGTGATCATGATTCGCGGGTTTTCGGGCGAGGCCATGCCGGGCGCCAGTTTCTGGATCGCCCCGGCGGTCGGCCTTGCGCTCTGGCCCTGGCTGTTTCTCGCCCTGGACGGTCTGCGCCTGCGCGCCCGTCAGCGCGGGAGCTGAGGTGAGGTCCGTGCGCAGGCGCCTGCGAGATCCGGGCGCGGAAGCGCGCCTGTTCCGTCGCCGCGCGCTGCTTGCATCCCTGCTCGCCCTGTTCGCGCTGTCCTCCCTCGGTCTGCGCTTCGCCTACCTGCAGGTTGTTCGCCACGAGGAGTACGTCACCCGCTCCGAAGCCAATCGCATCAGCTCGCGGCCGATCGTTCCGGCGCGCGGCCTCATCTACGACCGCCTCGGCCGGCTGCTCGCCGACAATGTTCCTGCCTACCGTCTCGATCTGGTGGCCGAAGACGTACCGGACATGCCGGCGACGCTGGCTGCACTGGGCCAGTTGCTGGAGCTGACCGAAGACGATCTGCAGGCCTTCGAAGAAGCACGGGCTGCGAAGCGGCGGTTTCAGCCGGTATCTTTGCGGCTGCGGCTGAGCGAGAGCGAGGTCGCGCGATTCGCGGTGCGGCGCCACCAGTTCCCCGGCGTGGAGGTCGTGCCCTATCTGACTCGACGCTACCCGTACGGCGAGTTGCTGGCGCATGTGATCGGCTATGTGGGCCGGATCGATGCCAGAGATATGCAGGTTCTCGACGCGTCCCGCTATCTGGGTGCGAGCCATGTCGGCAAAGCCGGCGTCGAGCGCTACTACGAGGATCGCCTGCACGGCGAGGTGGGCGTTGAGCGCGTTGAGATCAACGCCGAGGGGCGGGTCCTGCGCGTAGTCGATCGTGACCCCGCCTTTTCCGGTGAGCATCTCTATATCAGTCTCGATATCGACCTGCAGCAGGCGATGGTCGAGGCCTTCGCCGGCCAGTCGGGGGCAGCCGTTGCGCTGGATCCGCGTAGCGGCGAGGTGCTGGCAATGGTCAGCCTGCCAAGCTATGACCCCAATCCCTTCGTCAACGGCATCGGGCGTGCAGCCTATGCCGCACTGCTGCAGGCTCCGGGCCGCCCGCTGTTCAACCGCGCCCTGCTCGGCGGCTACGAGCCGGGCTCGACTCTCAAGCCATTCATTGGTCTTGCTGGGCTGGAGCTCGGGCTGCGTCGACCCAGTGACACGGTGTTCTCGACGGGCGCCTTTCGGCTGCCCGGCCAGCAGCGTGAGTACCGCGACTGGCGCAAGGGAGGACACGGGCGAGTGGATCTGCGCGAGTCGCTGGCCCAGTCGGTCAATACCTACTACTACTCGCTGGCGCTTGATCTGGGCATCGAGCGTCTCTCCGCCTACATGGCAAAGTTCGGATTTGGCAGCCCGACGGGCATCGATCTCGTCGGCGAAGCGAGCGGCATCCTGCCTTCGCCCGCCTGGAAGCGCGCCTCCCGCAACCAGCCCTGGTACCCCGGCGAGACGGTGATCTCAGGGATCGGCCAAGGCTATTGGGTAACGACGCCGCTGCAGCTGGTGCAGGCCGTCGGTGCGCTCGCCGCCGACGGAGAGCGGCACACGCCGCATCTGCTGCGGGCCGTGCAGCAAGGCTTTGACGGCGAGCTGCTCGACGTCGCTCCCGCCGCGCCGGCGCAAGCCGTGGTCGCTGATCCGCTCAATGTTCAGGCCGTGGTGGACGGCATGGTGGCGGCGATGCACAGCCCAACCGGCTCGGCGCGCGCTGTGGGGCAGGGTGCGTCGTATCTGATCGCCGGCAAAACCGGCACCGCGCAGCGGGTCAGCCGGACCGGCGATACCGCAGTGGATCAGTCGACTCTTTCGGCCAATCAGCGCAATCAGGCCCTGTTTGTCGCGTTCGCGCCTGCCGACGCACCGACCATTGCCGTGGTGATCGTGGTGGAGGCCGGTGGGTCCGGATCGCGTGCCGCAGCGCCTATTGCCCGGCGAATTTTCGACCATTGGATTCTCAAGGAGCAGCCGTGAGCCTCGCTCGGCTGCCCGCGATCGGCCTGCTGCGCGTGCTAATGCCGCGGCTTGATCTGCCGCTGCTGGCGGCGCTGCTGCTGCTCGCTGGCGTCGGCTTGGCGACCCTGCACAGCGCCACCCAGGGCTCGCCGGCCCTGTTCACTGCCCAGGCCCTGCGTTTTGCCGCCGGCTTCGCTGCGCTGTGGCTGATTGCACTGGTGCCGCCACAGCAGCTGCGTCTGTGGACGCCCTGGCTGTTCGCCGCCAGTCTGCTGCTGCTGCTCCTGGTGCCGGTGTTGGGCACCGGGCGCAGCGGTCGGCACTGGCTGGACCTCGGCGTTTTTTTTGTGCAGCCCGCCGAGCTGCTGAAGCTGACCGTTCCAATGACCGTGGCCTGGCTGCTGCATCGGGTGCTGCTGCCGCCGAGCTGGATCACGCTGGCAATCAGCGCCGTGATCATCGGTGCTCCGGTGGCCTTGATCGCCCTGCAGCCCGATCTCGGCACCGCGCTGGTCGTGGGTTTGTCGGGGGCTTTCTGCATCTTTCTGGCCGGAATGAGCTGGCGTCGTATTGCGCTGTTCGCCGGCCTGGCAGCCGTGATCGCTCCGCTGGGGTGGCCATTCCTGCGCGAGTACCACCGCAATCGATTCCTGACGTTTCTGAATCCAGAGGCCGATCCGCTGGGGCACGGCTGGAACATCATCCAGTCGAAGATCGCGGTGGGTTCAGGCGGCCTGTTCGGCAAGGGCTGGGGCGAGGGCACCCAGTCGCGCCTCGACTTTCTGCCCGAGCACACCACCGATTTCATCTTCTCGGTGTTCTCGGAAGAGTTCGGTCTGATCGGCGTGCTGGGCATGCTGGTGCTGTTTGGCTTCATCATCGGCCGCAGCCTGTGGATTGTTTCGCAATCCCGCGACCCCTACGCGCGGCTGGTCGGTGGCTCCCTGGCCATGACCTTCTTCGTGTTCGTGGCGCTCAACGGCGGCATGATCTCCGGCGTGCTGCCGGTGGTGGGCGTGCCAATGCCCTTGATGAGCTACGGCGGCACCTCCGCGGTGTCGCTGCTGGCCGGCTTCGGAATCATCATGTCGGCCAATGCGCATCGACGCTTCATGGGCCAATAGCAGACGGCACTCCGCGTGACTTCCGGGACTCAGGAAACAGGCTCGCCGGGGCCTAGGCTTCAAATCATCAAAAAATAAGGAGTTGGCAATGTTCGGAAAGAATCTTGCGCATCGATTCAGTGCGGTCCTGGTCGCGCTGCTGGCAGTAAACGGAGGCGTGGCGATGGCGGCGGATGAGGACCCTTACCTGTGGCTGGAAGACGTCGAAGGCGACACGGCCCTGGACTGGGTGCGGACGCAGAACGCCGCCTCGAAGGAGGCTTTGGAGAGCCTGCCGGGCTTCGACAGCCTGCGCACCGATCTGCGCGCCATCCTCGATTCCGACGCCAAGATTCCCTACGTCCGCGAAATGGGCGGTTTCCTCTACAACTTCTGGCAGGACGCCGCCAATCCGCGCGGGCTGTGGCGACGCACCACGCTTGAGAGCTACCGCACCGACGCGCCGGAGTGGGACGTGGTGCTGGATCTCGACGCCCTGAACAAGGCCGAGGGCGAGAACTGGGTGTGGGCCGGCTCCAGCTGCCTGCGCCCGGAGTACAACCGCTGCCTGCTGTCGCTGTCGCGCGGCGGCGCCGATGCCAACGTCACCCGAGAGTTCGACATGGTCAACCGCAGCTTCGTCGAGGGCGGCTACTTCCGCCCCGAAGCCAAGGGCGGCATGGACTGGATCGACCTCGATACGGTGTTCGTCTACACCGATTTCGGCGACGGCTCGATGACCCGCTCCGGCTATCCGCGGATCGCCAAGCGCTGGACGCGCGGCACCGAGCTGGCCGCAGCGGAGGTCGTCTACGAAGGCGCAGAGGGCGATATGTACATCGCCGCAATGCACGACGACACCCCCGGCTTTGCGCGCAGTTTCGTATCGCGCACGCTGGCGTTCTACAACGACGAGCTCTATCTGATCGACGCAGACGGTGCCCTGCAGCAAATCCAGGCGCCGAACAGCGCCAACAAGTCGGTGCACAAGGACTGGCTGCTGCTGGAGCTGCGCGAGCCGCTGAGCGTGGGCGATATCACCCACGATGCCGGTAGCCTGCTGGCGGCGAAGTTCGGCGACTACATGGCCGGCAAGCGCGAGTTCACCGTGCTGTTCGCGCCCACCGAACGCAGCTCGCTGGCCGGCTACAGCTTCACCGCCAACCATCTGGTGCTGAACGTCTTGAAGGACGTCAAGAATCGTTCGAGCGTGCTGACCCCGGCAACAGACGCCGGCGCGCCGTGGCCGGCGAAACCCCTGCCGGGCGCACCCGCGTTCGGCACCGTCTCAATCTCAGCCTACGACTCTGATACCTCCGATCAGGTTTGGATGAGCGTCACCGACTACCTCACGCCCAGCACCCTGTATCTGGGCGAGCTGCTGGGCGAGAAGACCCGGCTGAAGGAAATGCCGGCCTTCTTCGACGCCTCCGGCTACGAGATCACCCAGGCCTTCGCCACCAGTGAGGACGGCACCCGGGTGCCGTACTTCCAGGTCGCCCGCACAGATATGCAGCACGACGGTAAAAATCCGACCCTGCTGTATGGCTACGGCGGCTTCGAGATATCGCTGACGCCGGGCTATTCCGGCGGCGTGGGGCGTGCGTGGCTGCAGGACGGCGGCGTCTACGTGGTCGCCAACATCCGCGGCGGCGGCGAATACGGCCCGCGCTGGCACCAGGCAGCGCTGAAGGCCAACCGCAACAAGGCCTTCGAGGACTTCGCCGCGGTCGCGCGCGACCTGATCGAAAAGGGCATCACCGCACCGGCGCATCTGGGCATGCAGGGCGGCAGCAACGGCGGCCTGCTGATGGGCAACATGACGGTGATGTATCCCGAGCTGTTCGGCGCAGTGGTCTGCCAGGTGCCTCTGCTCGACATGAAGCGCTACCACTTGCTGCTGGCGGGCGCTTCCTGGATGGCCGAGTACGGCAACCCGGACACGTCCGACTGGGAGTTCCTGCAGAAATACTCGCCCTACCAGAACGTGCAGGCTGATGCGAAGTATCCGCCGGTGCTGTTCACCACCTCGACCCGCGACGACCGCGTGCACCCCGCCCATGCCCGCAAGATGTTCGCGCGGATGCAGGAACAGGGACACTCGGTCAGCTATTACGAGAACATCGAAGGCGGCCACGGCGGCGCCGCCGACAATGGCCAGCGCGCCTACATGCAGGCGATCGCCTACAGCTTTCTGCGCCAGAATCTGTTTCCCAAGAACTGAAGTCACCGCTTGCGGCGGCCGCTTTGGCCACCACGAGACGCCAGCCAACCTGCCCCGGGCGGATTTTTGCCCGGGGTTTTGCATATACGGAGAGCCCATGAGAACGCACCTGACTTTGCCGCGACTCGCTGCACTCGCTGCCGCATTGGCCTTGGCCGGCTGCCAGCGCGCACCCGAACCCGAGGCCGGCGTGACGGCAGAGCCGACTGCACCCACCGGCGCGGCCGGCGTGGCGCCGGTGGCCGAGCAGCGGCCCTACGAAGTACGCGCGCCGCACGGCGCCGTGCGCACTGATGAGTACTACTGGCTACGCGACGACAGCCGCAGCAAGCCTGAAATGCTGGCCTACCTGAATGCCGAAAATGCTTACGCGGACGCGGCGCTGGCCTCGCTGGCCGGGCTGAAGGACACCCTGTATTCCGAACTGATTGGACGCATCAAGCAGGACGACAGCTCGGTCCCCTATCTGGACGACGGCTACTGGTACTACTCGCGTTTTGAGGAAGGCCGCGAGTACCCCATCTACGCGCGCCGCAAGGGCGCGATGGAGGCCGCCGAGGAGATTCTGCTCGACGTCAACGCGCTGGCCGAAGGCAAGAGTTTCTATCAGGTGGAGGGTCTCTCGGTGAGCCCCGACAGCCGTCTGCTCGCGTATTTTGATGACGAAAGCGGGCGCCGCCAGTACACCCTGCGAGTAAGGAACCTTGAAACCGGCGAGCTGCTTGGCGTCGAGATCAAGGGGCTCTCCAGCAGCCTCGCCTGGACCGCCGACAGCGCCAGCCTTTACTACATCGAGAATGATCCCGAGACCCTGCTGACCAAGCGCGTGCGCCGGCATACGCTTGGCCTGGCGCAGGGCAATGACGTGCTGGTGTACGAGGAGCAGGACCCGACCTTCTATATGGGCGTGAGCACCACCACCTCGGACAAGTACATCTGCATCTCGGTGTCGAGCACGGTGTCCGATGAAACCCGCTGCACTCTGGCCGCAAGCCCCGGCGATTTTGAGATCCTCGCGCCGCGCGAGCGCGATTTCGAGTACGGCGTCGATCACTTGGGCGATCGCTGGGTGATCCGCACCAACTGGGACGCCGAGAACTTCAAGCTGATGCAGGCCTCGGAGGCCGACATCCGCGCGCGCAGCGCCTGGACTGAGCTCGTCCCGCACGATCCGCAGGTTTACATCAGTGACTTCGCCCTGTTCGAAGGCTTCATGGCCGTGGGCGAGCGTTCCGAAGGCCTGACCCGGCTGCGGATTCGCGGCAACGACGGCAGCGAGCAGTACGTCAAAGCCGACGAATCGGCCTACGCCATGGGCCTGTCGATCAACGCCGAGCCCGACACCGACTGGCTGCGCTACACCTACACGTCGATGACCACGCCTGCGACCACCTTCGAGCTCAACGTCAAGACCGGCGAGCGCAAGCTGCTGAAAGAACAGCCTGTGCTGGGCGGCTTTGACAAGGCCAACTACGTCACCGAGCGGCTGTGGGCCACCGCCCGCGACGGTACCCGGGTACCGGTGTCGGTGCTGTACGCCAAGGACTTCAAGCGCGACGGCAGCGCGGCCCTGCTGCAGTACGGCTACGGCAGCTACGGCAACAGCATCGACCCCGCGTTCAACGGCAACGTGCTCTCACTGATTGACCGCGGCATGGTGTACGCGATCGCGCACATCCGCGGCGGCCAGGAAATGGGCCGGGCCTGGTACGAAGACGGCAAGCTGCTGAACAAGATGAACACCTTCACCGACTTCGTCGATGTCACCGATTTTCTGGTGGCCGAAAAGTTTGCCGCAGCTGACCGGGTCTCGGCCCTGGGCGGCAGCGCCGGCGGCCTGCTGATGGGGGCTATCGCCAACCTTGCGCCGGAGAAGTACGACGCCATCGTCAGCCTGGTGCCCTTTGTCGACGTCGTCACCACCATGCTTGACCCGACCATTCCGCTGACCACCAACGAATACGACGAGTGGGGCAACCCCGAAGACAAGACCTACTACGACTACATGCTGGGCTACTCGCCGTATGACCAGATCGAGGCCAAGGCCTACCCGGCTACTTTTGTTGGCACCGGCCTGTGGGACAGCCAGGTGCAGTACTGGGAGCCAGCGAAATACGTTGCACGGCTGCGCGCAAAGAAGACCGACGACAATCTGCTGGTGTTCCGCACCAACATGGAAGCAGGCCATGGCGGTAAGTCCGGCCGCTTCCAGCGCTTCCGCGAGGTCGCCGAGTACTACGCCTTCCTGCTCGACCAACTCGACCTGAAGTAAGCCAGCGCAGGCTTGGCGGCAACCGCATGACGAAAGGCCCGGGAAACCGGGCCTTTTGTTTTCCAATTCGGAGTCGGTGCCGGGTGCTGTGCCCCGCTTGATGTGGCCGTAGCCGCGGCCATAGCCATCGTCGTGGCCGGCAGCGGCCTCAGCCGACGCGTGCGGCCGGCACTGGAGCGCTCCATATGCGACCGATCAGCAGCATCAGCCCCAGCGACGCGAGCAGGGTGATGAACATCAGGTGCAGGTAGTGCAGCGGCGACCAGACGAAGGTGAACAGCGCGTACAGCGCCGCGCCGAAGACCAGCCCGATCTTGGCCGCGCGCGCGTCCGGACGGCGGAACAGGATCGCCGCCAGAAACACCGCCAGCACCGGCATCGAGTACAGGCCATTGAGCTGCTGCAGGGTCGCGATGATGCTCTTCGAGTTTTGATAGATCGGCACCAGCGCCACCGACACCAGCGATGCGACCACCGCCACGGTCTGGCCGATGCGCCGCACGTTGGCCTTGGGGTCGATGTAGCGCACGTGCAGGTCGAGTGTGTACAGCGCTGCCGCCGAATTCAGGCACGAGTTGAAGCTCGACAGCACCGCCCCCGCGATCACCGCCGCGAACGCGCCCGACAGCCACGGCGGCAGCACGTCACCCACCAGCCGCCCGTAGGCGACATCGTCGACGTCGCCATACAGCTTGTAGGCGATCAGGCCGGGCAGCACCACGATCAGCGGAATCACCATCTTGAAAGCGGCGGCGGCATAGATGCCCTTCTGCGCCTCGCGCACCGACTTCGCGGCCATCGCTCGCTGCACGATCACCATATTGGTGCCCCAGTAGAACAAATGGGCGAAGAACATGCCGGTCAGCAGCGTGGTCCAGGGAATGTCGGAGTCAGTGCCGCCGATCAGGGTCAGGCGTTCTGCCGGGAGGCCGGACAGGTCCCAGTCGATCGCCGCCATCGCGAATGCGGTCACGGTCAGGCCCATCACCAGCAGGCCGACGCCGTTGAAGGTGTCCGAGATCGCGATCGCGCGCAGCCCGCCGAACGCCGCATAGGCAAGACCCGCGGCGGCAAACGCCGCGGCGATGGCCAGCACCGGGAATTCGAGACCAAACATCGATTTCATGAACACCGAGCCGGTGTACAGCACCACCGGCAGCAGGATGAACTGGTAGCCGAACAGGAACAGCACGCCGACCGCCGCGCGAATGCCGGCATCGTTGAAACGGTGCTGCAGCAGCTCGGTGGTGGTGGTGCAGTTGTACTTGTAGTACAGCGGAATCAGCACCCGGGCCAAGACGATGAGGCCGGCCGCGGCGCCGAACTCCCACCATGCGACCAGCGCCATCTGCGCGCCGTTCATACCGACGATCTGCTCGGCCGAAAGGTTGGTCAGCAGCAGCGAGCCGGCGACGATCGGCCAGGTCAGGCCGCCGCCGGCGAGGAAATACTCGCGCGAGTCGTCGGCCACGTGCACCGCCCTGCGGCAGCGCCACCAGGTGAGTGCCGCCACCAGCGCCGTCAGCCCGATAAATACGCTCCACTGCAGGTTGCCGCTGCTCATGTCGATCTCCATGGCCGCCCCCGCGGCCTGCGCCGTACGCTAACCGTTCGCCCATGCGCCGCCGCTGTGCACGTGCCTTGAATACGTATGCACGCGCTGCGCGCTTTGCTTGGACTGCGCTCGCCGGCAGGAGGCTCGGTGCAACCGAGACCGGAGTTCGTGTCGTGCGGGAGGCGCCGCTGCTCGATGCTTTGAAGCCGCCGCCCTTGCCGTGACTGCGCGGAAACCGAGCTCGTGCCTTCCCATCGCTGCAGGGCTGCGCGCGAACCGAGTTCGACTAGCACCGGGAGGCCGGGGCGTCAGCAGCAGCCGCACGCGCCTGAACCGCGCCCGGCGCCGGCCTTGACGGCACTTATGCTCAAACTTAGCATTAGCCCCTCGTTATGCTCACCAAGAGCATAACCGGGTGACCCAGCGGGTCGCCCTCTCTTCTGCAGCCGCCCCCGGAGTTCCCATGAGTCAGTCGACCGTAGTTCCCCTGCCCGCCGCAACTGCCGAGCTGGAGCGCCGCCACGCCGCCGTTCGCGAGCGCACACGCAGGGTGATCAGCGACGCCGAATGGGCGCTGCACCTGCCCTACATCGACGCCATCAACCGGCTGAAGAAGGAAAAGCGGGCGGTCATCCTGGCCCACAACTACCAGACCCCGGAGATCTTCCACGGCGTCGCCGACATCGTCGGTGACTCGCTGGCGCTGGCCCAGCAGGCGGTGACTGTCGAGGCCGACATCATCCTGATGGCCGGCGTCCACTTCATGGCCGAGACCGCCAAGATCATGAACCCGGCCAAGACCGTGTTGATACCGGACACCGCCGCCGGCTGCTCGCTGGCCGAAGGCATCAGCGCCGCCGATATTCGCCTGCTGCGCCAGCGCTACCCCGGCGTGCCGGTGGTCACCTACGTCAACACCACCGCCGAAGTGAAAGCCGAGAGCGACGTCTGCTGCACCTCGGCCAACGCGGTGCATGTGGTCGAGTCGCTGGGCGTCGACCGCGTGCTGTTTCTGCCGGATCAGTACCTCGGCCAGTACGTGGCCTCCAAGACCCAGGTCGAGGTGATCCTCTGGCAGGGCAGCTGCGAAGTGCATGAGCGCTTCACCGGCGCCGAGCTGCGCGACTACCGCAAGGCGCAGGGCGATGTGCACATCCTGGCCCACCCGGAATGCCCGCAGGACGTGCTGGCCGAGGCCGATTTCGTCGGCTCGACGGCGGCCATGATCCACCACCTCGACAGCAAGCGGCCGCGTCGGGTGGTGATGGTCACCGAGTGCTCGATGAGCGACAACGTGGCGGTGAACTTCCCGGACATCGAGTTCACCCGGCCCTGCAATCTGTGTCCGCACATGAAGCGGATCACCCTGCCGAAGATTCTGGCCGCACTGCAGAACGGCCAGCACGAGGTCCATGTTGAAGCCGAGGTGGCGCGTCGAGCCCGCCTGGCGGTCCAGCGCATGCTCGATATCGGCCGGCGCGAGGCGGCATAGACGCCATGCGCGCCGAAGTCATCATCGTCGGGTCGGGTGTCGCCGCCTTGAGTGCCGCGCTGGCCGCCGCGCCGCGACGAGTGCTGGTGCTGACGCCTGGCCGACTGGGGCGCGATGGCGCCAGCCACTGGGCGCAGGGCGGCATCGCCGCGGCCATGGGAGACGGCGACTCGCCGGCTGAGCATGCGCTCGACACTCTGGCGGCGGGTGCCGGCCACGCGGATCCAGAACGCGTGCAGGCGCTCGTCGCGGCGGCGCCGAAGATGATCAACGATCTGCTGCGGCTGGGCGCACGCTTCGACTGCGATTCGACCGGGCGGCTCAGCCTCGGCCGCGAGGCCGCTCACGGCCGGGCGCGCATCGTCCACGCGCGCGGCGACGCCACCGGCGCTGAGCTGATGCGGGCCCTGGCCATGGCGGTGCGCGCTGCACATCACATCGAGATTCTGGAAGGCTGGAGCGCACGCGGCCTGCTTGAGGGCGCGCGCGGCGTGGCCGGCGTGCTGGCCGTAGATGCGTCTGGGCGCCGCTACGCGCTGTCGGCGCCAAGCGTGGTGCTGGCGACCGGCGGCATCGGCCAGCTCTTCCGCTACACCACCAATCCCGTGCACGCCGATGGCAGCGGTCTGGCGATGGCCCTGCAGGTCGGCGCAGCGCTGCGGGATCTGGAGTTCGTGCAGTTCCACCCCACCGCGCTCGCCGTGCGCGGGCTGGATCCGGCGCCCCTGCCGCTGCTGACCGAGGCCCTGCGCGGTGCCGGCGCACGATTGCTCGACGCCAGCGGCCAGCGTTTCATGGCGGGGACTGCGGGCGCCGAGCTCGCGCCGCGCGACGTGGTGGCGCGTGCGGTGTACCGCCAGCTCCGCCAGGGTGCCGTGTATTTGGACACCCGCGAGGCGATCGGCGCCGATTTTCCGCAGCGCTTCCCTTCGGTGTTCGCGCTTTGCGCAGCGCACGGGCTCGATCCGCGGGTTCAGCCGCTGCCGGTGGCGCCGGCGGTTCACTACCACATGGGCGGGATCGCGGTGGATGCGCTGGGGCGCAGCAGCGTTGAAGGCCTGTATGCCGTTGGCGAGGTGGCCTGCACGGGCGTCCACGGCGCCAACCGGCTGGCCAGCAACTCGCTGCTTGAAGGCCTGGCGTTTGGACAGGCCTGTGGGGCGGCGCTGGGTCACGACCGGCCTGCAGGCCAACCGGCAGGCTTGACTCGCCGCCTGCGGGCGCCCGAGTGCCGTGCAGCTGCCCCCGATGACGATGCGCATGCGCTGCGGATGCGGCATTTGCTGTGGGACAGCGCCGGCATCGAGCGCTCGGGCGAGGGCATGGCCCAGGGCGAGCTGAAGATTCGCGAACTCACCGCACAGGCTCGGCCCGGAACCCGCCTGGCCGGGCGCGCCGTGGTGTCCTTGGCGATCCTCGCGGCAGCGCAGCGTCGTTCGCAGAGTCTCGGCGCGCACTGCCTGGTGGACGCCGCCGCTGAGCACGCCGACCGCAGCGCGGCCGAGCGCGCGGCGCTTTGACGGGCTGCCCGCTGCCTATACTCAGCGTCGATTCCGCAGACGCACGAGACGCAATGAGCCAGGGCACGCGAATGAAAGGCCTCGATGGCGTCGACAGCAGCGACCAGGCGCAGCGCCGCGAGCTCTACTTCTTCACCCTGTATCGAGCCTTGGAGGGGGCTCTGCTGGTCTTTGTGATGTTCAGCCCCGTGGCTGCAGACATGGTGCAGCTCGAGTATCCCGCTCTGGCCAGAGGCGCGGCGGCGTTTTATCTGGTGCTCGGTCTACTGCTGGTGGTGGCCGGCGGGCAGTCCAAGTTTGCGCTTGCGACCCAGGCGGCGGTCGGCCTGGGTATCGATATCGCGGTCGCGCTGCTGTTCTTTCATGTCTCCAGCGGCATCGATACCGCGATCGGCCTGATGATGCTGGTCAACATCGGTGCCGGCGCCCTGCTGCTGTCGCTGCGATCGAGCCTGAGCCTGGCGACCGTGATGGCCCTCGGCGGCCTCGCGCAGCTTCTGGTTTCGCGGCTCGCGCCGAGCGAGATTTCGCGCGATCTGGTCGAGGCCATCATGCTGGCGATCAGCTATCTCGCGGTGGCGGTGCTGTGTAACCAGCTCGGCCGGCAGATGCGCGAAGCCAGCGATCTTGCCGCGCAGCGCGGTGCCGACCTGGCCAACCTGTCGCAGCTCAACGAGCTGATCATTCGGCGCATGCGCACCGGAGTGCTGGTGGTGGATGCCTCGAACCAGATCCAGCTCAGCAACGAGGCCGCCTGGAACCTGCTCGGCCAGCCCTCGCCCGGCGAGCAATATCTGGGCACCTTGGCGCCGACGCTGTCGCGCCGTCTGGCCGACTGGCAGCGCGGCAGGCCCAGCGCCAGTGAGGCCCTGAGCCTCGGCACCGAGGGTGTGGAGGTCATCCCCCGATTTGCCAAACTCACCGCCAGCGATGGTTTGGTGCTGGTGTTTCTGGACGACGCCAGCTTCGTTTCACGCCGGGCCGAGGAGCTGACCCTGTCGACGCTGGGCAGGCTGGCGGCGAGCATCGCCCACGAGGTGCGCAATCCGCTGGCGGCGATCAGCTACTCCGCGCAGCTGCTGGAAGAATCCCCGGACTTGCCCGACACCGACAAGCGGCTGGTCGAGATCATCCTCTCGCACTGCCATCGCATGAACGGAATCATCGAGAACGTGCTGAACCTGTCGCGGCGCGAGCGCTCCCGGCCAGAGCAGGTCGACCTTTCGCAGTGGGCGCAGCAGTTCGTCGACGACTTCCTGGCCAGCCACCACGTCGAAAAAGACGAGCTGCATGCGGCGCCTCCGCAGCGTCGGCTGTATGCCGTGGTCGACCCGACCCAGCTGCATCAGGCCGTGACCGTGTTGGTGACCAATGCGCTGAACTACGGACGCCTGCCCGGCGAGCCGGCTCGGGTCACCGTGAGCGTCCGGCAGGCGCTGGAATACGGCCCGCCGCTGGTCGAGGTCATCGATCGCGGCCCCGGGATTCCCGCCAAGGTAGCCAGCAGCATCTTCGAGCCCTTCTTCACCACCCACGAGCACGGCACCGGCCTCGGCCTCTACATCGCCCGCCAGCTTTGTGAGGCGAACCAGGCCTCGCTGGAGTACGTCGCCATGCCCGCCGGCGGCGCCTGTTTTCGCATCACCTTAGCCAAGTCCCGCAGCTTCGGCGCGTCGACCGGCGAGACGTAAGCCGGAGGGTGACGTATGCTCCTGCGACCTTTCGCTTCCGCGGCCGCTGCGAGGCTGTCGCCTGATGCCCCAGACCCCTATGTCGACAACGCGCTGTGCCCTGATCGTCGATGATGAGCGCGATATCCGCGAGCTGCTGGTACTGACCCTTGGCCGCATGGGCCTGCGGGTCGAAACCGCGGCAGATCTAGCTTCCGCCCGCGAACAGCTGACCCGCCAACGCTACGACCTCTGCTTTACCGACATGCGTTTGCCGGACGGCAGCGGGCAAAGCCTGATCGAGCTGATCGCGCAGAAATACCCGGAAACGCCGGTGGCGATGATCACCGCCTACGGCAACGTCGATGCAGCGGTCAACGCGCTCAAGGCGGGTGCCTTCGATTTCGTCTCCAAGCCGGTCGACCTGCACGTGCTGCGGCGGCTGGTGCAGAGCGCGCTGCAGCTCGGCGAGCAGCGCCGCGCCCAGCTGCAGCTGTCCGCCAACAAGCTGCAGGGCGAGTCGCCGGCCATGCAGACTCTGCGCTCGACTATCGGCAAGGTGGCCCGCAGCCAGGCGCCGGTGTACATCAGCGGCGAATCCGGCGTCGGCAAGGAGCTGGTGGCGCGCTTGATCCACGAGCAGGGCCCGCGTTCGGAAGGGGCCTTCGTGCCGGTCAACTGCGGTGCGATTCCGTCCGAGCTGATGGAGAGCGAGTTCTTCGGCCACAAGAAAGGCAGCTTCACCGGCGCCCACGGCGACAAGGAAGGCCTGTTCCAGGCTGCGCACGGCGGCACCCTGTTTCTCGATGAAGTCGCGGAGCTGCCGATCCACATGCAGGTCAAGCTGCTGCGGGTGATTCAGGAAAAGTCGGTGCGCCCGGTTGGCGCCAACGTCGAGCAGCTGGTGGACGTGCGGATTCTTTCCGCCACCCACAAGAACCTCGCTCAGCTGGTGGCCGAAGGGCGTTTTCGCCACGACCTCTACTACCGCATCAACGTCATCGAGCTGCGCGTGCCGCCGCTGCGCGAACGCAGTGGCGACATCCTGCCGCTGGCCGAAAGCATTCTGCGGCGCTTGGCCCAGGAGAACGGCGATCCGCCCTATCGGCTGGCCGACGAAGCCGGGCACGCCCTGCGGATCTATCCCTTCCCGGGCAACGTGCGCGAGCTCGAAAACATTCTCGAGCGCGCGGTTGCGCTGTGCGACAGCGGCAGTATCGGCACTGACGATTTGCATCTGCCGCAGGCCGCGGCGATGTACGCGCTGGAAGCCGGCAGCGTTGGCATGGCGATGCCTGCACCGTCGAGGATGCCGAGCGCTGCAGCTGAGCCCGCCGTCGCGTCGCGTTCGCCCAGCGAGCCGCTGACCGATTTCATCGAGCAGGTCGAGCGCGAGGCGATCATGAAAGCGCTGGAGGAGTGCCGGTTCAACAAAACCAAGGCCGCGGCCAAGCTGGGCATCACCTTTCGCGCGCTGCGCTACAAGCTGAAAAAGCTTGGCATCGACTGAAGAGCGTCCCGCGGGCGACACGCCCTACGCCGGTCTCGACCCCGAGGTGATCATCAGCGCGGTGGAGTCGCAGGGGTGGCGGGCGAGCGGACACGTGTTTGCGCTGAACAGCTTCGAGAACCGGGTTTACCGGATCGGCTTAGAGGACGCGCCGCCGCTGGTCGCCAAGTTCTATCGCCCAGGGCGCTGGACCGATGCCGCGATCGAGGAGGAGCTGGCCTTCACCCGCGAGCTGGATCAGGCCGAGATCCCGGTGGTGGCGCCGCTTGAACGCGAGGGCCGCAGCCTGTTCCTGCATGCGGGCTTTCGCTTTGCGCTGTTTCCGATGCGCGGCGGCTTGGCCCCGGAGCTTGATCAGCCCGAAACCTTGGAACAGCTCGGGCGCGCACTCGGGCGCCTGCACCAGGTCGGCGACAGCCGCCGCTTCGAGCACCGAGGACGGCTGGATCTGCTGAATTTCGGCGAAGCGCCGCTGGCCTTTCTGCTGGAGCAGGGCTGGATACCCGACGAGCTGCAGGACAGCTTTGCGCTCGCCGCCGATGAGCTGCTGGATGCGGTTGAGGACGCCTTCGACGGCGCCGGGGCGATCCACGAACTGCGTCTGCACGGTGACTGTCACCCCGGAAACCTTCTGTGGCGTGAGGGGCAGATCCAGTTCGTGGATTTCGACGACTGCCTGAGTGGCCCGGCGATGCAGGACATCTGGATGCTGCTGTCGGGACAGCCGGAGGACATGCGTCGACAGATGGGCTCGCTGCTGGACGGTTACACCGTGTTCCGGACGTTTGAGCCGCGCGAGCTCGGGCTGATTGAGGCTTTGCGCAGCCTGCGCCTGCTGCATTTCCACGGCTGGATTGCCAAACGCTGGGTCGACCCCGCGTTCCCGCTAGCGTTTCCCTGGTTCGCGGAGCGCGCGCACTGGGACCGGCTGCTCGGCCAGCTTCGCGAACAGCTGGCGCTGCTGGAAGGCCCTGCACTTCGGCTGTAGCGGAAACGCTGGCCGCGAGGCCTCGCGCGACAGCGTCGCTGTGAGTGAGCGCTTGAGCGCCTGCGCTCCTGAACACTTGAGTGCGTGCGGCGATCGCGAGAGAGTGCCGGCTGGCCCTGCTACCGGACACCCCTCATGCCGCCCCGCCTCTGCCTGTCCCGCTGTGCTCTCCTGGTGCTGCTGGGCTGTTCCGTGTCCGCGTTCGCGCAAACCGAAGAGGACGCGCAGCCGAAGCCGCCGACCGCCGCCGAAGCGCTGGCGCACAGCCCGCCCGAGCACTGGCGCCAGGTGCCGGCCGATCGTCTGGTTTATCTGGAGCTCGACAGCGGTCGAGTGGTGATCGAACTCGCGCCCGAGTTCGCGCCCAAGCATGTCGAACAGGTGCTTTCGCTGATTGCGGACAGCTACTTCGATGGGCTCGCCGTGCTGCGCTCGCAGGACAACTACGTCGCGCAGTGGGGTGATCCGCTGGCGGATGACGCCGAGGCGGCGCGCTCGCGCGGCGAGGCGGCCGAGCGATTGGTCGCCGAGTTCGACCAGGCCAGCGAAGCCGTGGGCCCGTTCACCGCGCTGCCGGATGGCGATATCTACGCGCCGGAAGCGGGCTTCATCCGGGGCTTTCCTGCGGCGCGTGATCCGCGCAGCGGGCGCAGCTGGCTGGCCCACTGCTACGGCATGCTCGGCGCCGGTCGCGATGAGTCGCCCGACAGCGGCAGCGCCGCCCAGCTGTATGTCGTCACCGGCCACGCACCGCGCCATCTGGACCGCAACGTGACTCTGCTCGGCCGCGTGCTGGAGGGCATGCCGGCCCTGAGCATCCTGCCGCGCGGAGACGGTGCGCTGGGCTTCTACATTCCCGCCCAGAAGCGGCCGGCGATCCGCAGGATGGTGCTGGCCAGCGCACTGCCGGAAGCCGAACAGATCGCATTCGAAGTCATGCGCACGGAATCCGCGAGCTTCGCGCGCTGGGTCGAAGCTCGTCGGTTTCGCCGAGAGGCCTGGTTTGCGCATCCGGCCGGCCGGATCGAGGTCTGCAACGTCAGCGTGCCTACGCGGCGGATCGAAGCGGCCGATCACTGAGCGCCTGTGAGAAAGACACCTCGCGGCTGCCTCGGCCTTCGCTGCCGGGGTGGCTTCTCCGGGGCGCAGGCGTGTGGAAGCAAGCGTCGCACCGGGTTAGGACGATTAGTGCATAAGGCCCGAATATGTGCTGGCACAGTTGACACAAACCCGCTACGTTCGATGGATCGAGTCTTATGACGCGACGCAGCAAGCACAGCCCCCGCACCACCGAACACCCCCTCCGGGCGCACATCGCCGCCCAAACCAGAGAGAGCACGACCATGAAATCGATTAATAACGGCAACCCGTGTACGGCCAGCGCCTACGTCGGCGGTTGGGGTTCTACCTGCGCCAATTGGTACACCCTCGACAGCAGCGGCCAGCACCCTCCCTTGCGATCTCCCGGAACGACATCATGACCCTCACCCAGCTACGCACCGTACTTGCCATCGTCGACTCCGGGCTCAACGTAACGCTCGCCGCCGAGCGCATCCACGCCACCCAGTCCGGCCTGTCCAAGCAGCTCCGCCAGCTCGAATCCGGGCTCGGCTTCCGCCTCTTCAAGCGCCGCGGCAAAAGCCTCGAAGCGCTCACCCCTGAAGGCCAGGAAGTCGTCCAGCGCGCCCGCCGCATGATTGCCGAAGCCGAGCAGATCCGCGCACTCTCGCTGTCCCTGAAGCGCGACAACGGCGGCATCCTTTCCATCACTTCTTCGCCCACGCTTGCGCGCAGCATCCTGCCTGCCGCGCTTTCGGTGCTGCAGACCGAGCAGCCGCAGCTGGTGGTGCGTATGCGCCACGCCGGCCGCGAAGATGCACTGGCCCAGCTTGCCACCGGCGATACCGATATCGCCCTGGTCAGCACTTCCACCGACGTCGCGCCCGGCCCGCTGGCGGTGCCCGTGCTGCGCTGGCAGCGGGTGGCGGTGGTGCCGCGCAACCATCCGCTGGCCGAGTTGCGCCGCGTCAACCTGTCGCAGCTGGCCCGCCATCCCTTGATCAGCTACGACTCCACGCTCGACGAGCGCTCCAGCCTGCGCCGCGCCTTTTCCTCCGCCGGCTTCAGCCTGCGGGTCGGCTGCACCGCGCAGGATTCGGAGATGATCAAAAGCTACGTGCGTCGCGGCATGGGCGTCGGCATCCTTGCCGAACTCTCGCTCGACCAGAACGACACCGACTTGGTCGCGCTGCCGCTCGGCCATCTGCTGCCGATCTGCACCACTTGGGCGATGCCGCGCACTGACCGCGCGCTGTCTCAGCCGGTCGAGCGCCTGCTGGCGGTGCTTGCTCCGCACGGCGACCGCATCGCGGTACGCCGCTGGTTGGCGGGCGATCGCCGCGGCGGCCCCGGCCCGATCGAGCCCGACAGCGTGCCGGTCTGGAAGCAGCCGCGGCCGGCGCTGGCGATAAGTGCGCGGCCGGTGGTAGCGGTCTGCGCCTGAGGCGTGTCCCCGGCCGCGGCGTAGCCGCGTGACCGGGGGCTTCAGCTGGGATTTGAAATCGGGGAGCCCGGAAACGGAAGCCGGGAGCCGGGAAACCTGAATCTGGAGACGGGAATCGACCGCTGGGAATCGGGAATCGGCAGGGTTACAGCCTGCAATTTCAGTTTGGCTCTTTTGATCAGGTAGTGCGGGCGTTCGCTGCGGCCTGAATGAGGCGGATCTTGATCCGATGTCTCGACTTGGGCTGGGCCTGGGGCTGGGCTCGGGCTCGGGCTCGGGCGGCGGGTTGAGACCCGCCCTACGAACAGCCGCTCCTCCCGCTGAACCGGGCTTGATCGCGGCGAGGATGGGCAGGCCGCGGGTCGAAGCCGGCCGCACAGCAAACTCGAAAGCGCTCGGCGATACCCTGCCAACCCGAAATCGCCCGGCGATATCTTGCGTAGGGTGGGTCTTAAGCCACGGCTTTGCGCCGCGTCACGACCCGGCGGATCAAGACCCGCCCGGAATTGCGCGGCGTCTCCCGCCTTGGATTATCCGCACTCCCGAACGCCCAAGCCCGGCTGAGGCGTTGGGTCTCAGCTTCAGGCTTCAGGCTTCAGGCGGGACATACCCGACCACCGCATCAGCGCCCTCGCCAAACAGGAACTGCTCCATCTGCGTCGCCAGATACGCGCGATGCTTGGGGTCCATGGGCGAAAGGCGGTTTTCGTTGATCAGCATCGTTTGGTGGGCCAGCCACTCGGCCCAAGCGGGCTTGCCGATTTCGTTGAAGACGCGTTTGCCCAAATCGCCCGGCCAGGGCGCGAAGTCGAGGCCTTCAGTCTCGGCCTGGTGTTTGACGCAGAAGACGGTGCGGGGCATGGCGGTTCCTGTGCAGTTCGGAGGGGTCAATGGGCGATCACGTTGCGCTACTCCGGCAGGCTCGCAAGCAGCCGTCTGACCGGCGCCGGCAGGCCCAGCGTCCGGTACTGCTCGGAGCTCAGCCAGGCCAGCCCGGGCTCCGCCACTGCCGGCTTCGGGGAACTCTCACGAAAGCGCAGCGGCTGAATGTCGAGATGGTAGTGGCTGAAGGTGTGGCGAAACGACGGCAAAGTTTCCGCCGGGCCCGGACGTTCGGCGGTGAGCGACGACAGCACCTGCTCGATCGAGGCATCAGGCGGCGCCTCCGGCAGGCTCCACAGCTCGGCCCAGACTCCGGTCGGCGGCCGTCGCTGCAGCAGCACCCGGCCCTGCGCATCCTGCAGCACCAGCATGCGGGTGGCCCGCACCGGCGTGGTTTTGCGCGGCCTGGGCGCCGGGATCAGCGCGGTCAGGCCCTGCGCATGGGCGGCGCAGCTGCCTGCGACGGGGCACAGCAAGCAGGCCGGTTTGCTGCGCGTGCAGATGCGCGCGCCGAGATCCATCTGCGCCTGGGTGTAGTCGGCGAGACGCTGATCGGGCAGATGCGATTCGGCGAGCCGCCACAGGCACTTCTCGACGGCCGGCAGGCCCGGCCACTCGGCGATCCCGTGATGGCGTGCCAGCACTCGACGCACGTTGCCGTCGAGGATCGGAAACGGCATCCCGTGGGCCTGGGCGAGAATGGCGCCGGCGGTGGAGCGGCCGATGCCGGGCAGGGCCAGCAGCAAATCGAATGCTCGCGGCAACTCGCCGTCGTGGTGTTCAACGCACAGCTGGGCGCAGCGATGAAGATTGCGCGCACGGCTGTAGTAGCCCAGCCCCGACCACAGCCCCAGCACCTGGTCGAGCGGCGCTGAGGCCAGCGCGGGCAGGTCGGGCAGTGCCTCTACAAATCGCTCGAAATAGCCGACCACGGTAGCGACCTGGGTCTGCTGCAGCATCACCTCCGACAGCCACACCCGGTACGGCGAGCGCGGATGCTGCCAGGGCAGGTCATGGCGGCCGTGATCGCGATGCCAGCGCAGCAGGCGTTCGGCGAAGCCCTCAGCCGTCATCGTCGGGCCGGGCCTCGTCTGGGCCGCCTTGCTCGTCCAGCGCGTCCTCGTCCAGCGTGATGCGCAGGCCTTCAACCGTCAGCCCTTTCAAATCGAGGTGCGGCAGCTCTGCGGTGGCGCGTGCAGGCGGCAGCAGACGCTGCCCGGGCTGCGAGAGCCAGTCGAGGAGGGCGGCAGCGTCCGCCTGCAGTTCGCTGCGCAGGCCGCCGCGCTCGAAGCGAAGGCTCAGGGGCCCGGCGCCGCCGGGGGTGCCGCGGAATTCGATCTCGATCTCGTAGCGGGTATCAGTGCCCGACGGAGCCGCGGGCAGCTTCGGCCAGCCGTCCGGCCAAGAGCGGCCGCTGCCGCTCAGGCTCAAGGACATGCGATGCGGCCAGGCCAGCTCCAGCTGGCCATTCAGGCGCAGCTGGTCGTCGGCGTCGAGTTCCGGCCAGCGCAGGGCCAGCGGCGCCAGTTCAATCGGCATGCCGTTGGCGTGCAGCCTGCCGGCAGCATCCAGCACCAGTGGGATCTGCAGATCGCCCTTGCGGTAGTCAAAGGCCAGGCTCAGGCGGAACTCCTCGCCGGGCAGCAGGCTCGACAGGCTGAGCTCGATGTCGGTCAGCTGCCAGGCATCAACGCTGCGGCTGCGCACCGCACCCTCGATAATGCGCAGCTCCGCGTTCAGCCGCGGCAGCCGCGGCGGCGCCGCCGGGCCGTCCCTGCTGGGGCGCGCGGCCAGCCATGCCGCCAGTGCCTCGCGATCCAGCTGCGGCCGGACCAGGCGCAGCGCGGTGATTTCGACGCCGCTGCCCCACAGGGCGCTCCACGGCAGCGCCAGCTCGACCCGCTCGGCCACCAGCAGCGGCCGCGAGCTGGTCTCACTGCGCGCCTCCAGCCCGCGCATCGCGATGTTGAGGTCGGGCCACAGCGAGACATCGGCGGGCGCGGCGAGCTTCAGGCTGAGGCCGGTTGCGGCCTCGGCTTCGGCCAGCAGGGTCGCCGACAGCAGCTCCGGCTGCATGAAATGCCGCAGCAGCGCGAGCACGATGATCAGCACCACGATCACGCTGCCGGCAATCAGCGGCCAGCGGCGAGGCGCCGACTTGGCCGGCACGCTGTTCAAGCGCCGAGCGATTCCGGCAGCAGGGCGTCGACGAAGGCGGCGGGGTCGAACTCGCGCAGGTCTTCGGCCTTTTCGCCCAGGCCCACAAAACGGATCGGCAGGCCGAACTCGCGGGCCAGTGCAAACACCACGCCGCCCTTGGCGGTGCCGTCGAGCTTGGTGACGATCAGCCCGGTGACTCCGGCGCTGGCGCGGAACTGGCGCACCTGACTGACCGCGTTCTGGCCGGTGGTGCCGTCGATCACCATCAGCACCTCGTGCGGGGCCGTCGGGTCGAGCTTGCCCAGCACCCGGCGGATCTTGGCGAGCTCGTCCATCAGTCCGCCCTGGGTGTGCAGGCGGCCGGCGGTATCGGCGATCAGCAGCTCGAACCCGCGCGACTTCGCCGCCGCCAGCGCATCGAAAATCACCGAGGCTGAATCCGCATCCTTGCCCTGGTGAATCACCGGCACCTGGATGCGATCGCCCCAGGCCCTCAGCTGTTCAACGGCGGCGGCGCGGAAGGTGTCGCCGGCAGCCAGCAGCACCTGTCGACCCTCGCCGCGATAGCGATGCGCCAGCTTGCCGATGCTGGTGGTCTTGCCGACGCCGTTGATGCCGACGGTGAGGATCACAAAAGGCTTGGCGCCCTCGATGCGCAGAGGTTGCGCCACCGGCTCCAGCAGCGCGCGCAGCTCGGCGCGCAGGGCGCGAATCAGTGCGAGGGCATCGCTGAACTCGCGCTTGCCCATGCGTCGGCGCAGCTGGCCGATCAAGTCCTCGGTTGCCGTCACGCCGACGTCGGCGGTGAGCAGGCAGGTTTCAATCTCATCGAGCAGATCGTCATCGAGCTTGGGATTGCGCGCGAACAGGCCGGCGAAGCTGCGCGCCAGCGAGCTGCCGGAAATCCGCTCGCGCCAAGACGCGCGTGCGGCCGTCGAGGCGCCCGCAGTCTCAGCGGCAATGGATTCGGCGCGTGTGTCGGTTTCAAGCGCTGCCTCGGGCTGCGCAGCTGCCGCGGTCGGCAGCTCCGCCGCGCTGGGCTCAATCGAGCGCGCGAAGGGCGCGGTCTGCATCGCCGCGGGCGCGGCCTCGACCACACTATTCGCCTGCGGCGCCGAGTCCGCTGAGTCCGCCGTGGGCGCGATGGCCGTCGGTGCCGCGATGGCGTCGGGCAGGGGCTCCGCGGCCAGACTGCGCGCGGCTTCCATCGCTTCCGCCAGCACCGCGATGCGATCTTCCAAAGCCGCATCGGAGAGAGCCGCAGCGGATCGCGCCGAGCGCTCGCCCACGCCCTGCTCCGCGCTGTCTGGCGGGGCGTTTTCAGCGGGTTTCTTTTTCCAGAACTTGAACATGGTCGGATGCAAGGCCTGTGGGGCCGGTCATGGTATCAGCAGGTCTGCGGCCGGCCGGTCGCCTCCGGTAGTCTTTGCGGCATGTCGAAACCCACCCGAACGTCCAGCGGCCCAACCGCACCTTCTTCCCCAAAGCCGGTGCCGGCGGCGGCCCAACGCGGCGCGGGTCAGGTCAGGATCATTGGCGGGCGCTTGCGCGGCAGCCGGCTGCCGGTGCCGCCGCTGTCGGGGCTGCGCCCGAGTTCGGACCGGATGCGCGAAACCCTGTTCAACTGGCTGATGCACGAGACTGCCGGCGCGCGCTGCCTGGATCTGTTTGCCGGCAGCGGCGCGCTGGGCTTCGAGGCCGCCTCGCGCGGTGCGGCGCGGGTGGTGATGGTCGAGCGCGACATCGGCGCTGCCGCCGGCCTCAGGGCCAGCGCACTGCGGCTCAAGCTCGACGTGGACGTGCACTGCGGCGAGGCCCTGGCCTGGCTGCAACAGGCGCCGCCGGCGAGCTTCGATATCGCGTTCGTCGATCCACCCTTCGCCGCCGGGCTGTTGGCCGAGGTGCTGCAGCGTCTGCCGCGGCTGCTGTCGCCGCGCGCCTGGCTGTACGTGGAATCGGCACCGGGGCCGTCAATCGCGCCCGCTGCGGGCTGGCAGCTGCACCGCGAGCTGGCAACGCGGCAGGCGCATGGGCGACTGTACCGACGCCTGTCGCCCGCGTCGGCCTGAACCCGAGCCCCTGCTACACTCGCCGGCGATCCGTCACGTGTCCCGAGCATGAGTTCGAGCCGTCAGCGCACCGCCGTCTACCCCGGCACTTTTGACCCGATCACCAACGGTCACATCGACCTGGTGGCGCGGGCCGCGCCGCTGTTTGAGCGGATCGTGATCGGGGTGGCCGAGAGCCCGCAGAAAGGCCCGTGCTTCAGCCTGCAGGAGCGCATCGACCTGGCCCGGCTCACCCTCGCCGACATCGCCAACGTGGAGGTCACCGGCTTCGACTGCCTGCTGGCGAATTTCGTGCGCAGCGTCGGCGGCGGCATCCTGCTGCGCGGCCTGCGCGCGGTGTCGGATTTCGAGTATGAATTCCAGCTGGCCAGCATGAACAGGCATCTGATCCCGGAGGTGGAAACCCTGTTTCTGACCCCGGCCGAACAGTACAGCTTTATTTCATCTTCCCTGGTGCGCGAGATCGCGCGCCTCGGCGGCGATGTTTCCGGCTTCGTCCACCCGGCGGTGGACGCGGCGCTCAAACGGCGCTGGAACCGCGACTAAGGCGGCGCCAGCGCGCTCAGCGTGTTTCTACAACCCAGCAGCGATTCTTCCGAGGAGCCTTCATGAAATCCGTCACCCGTTTTGCCCCGATCGCCGCAGCCCTCGTGCTGAGCCTCGGGCTTGTCGCCTGCGACAAACAGGATTCGTCGTCCGCCGCGCAGGCCGGCGTTGCTGAGCAGGCCCCGCTGGCTGCTCCGGCCGACGCCAGCGACGAGCGCGCGTGGAAGCTCTACCTGACCAATGTGGTCAAGCAGAACATGCCGGAGAAAATGCGCTCCAGCCCGTTCATGTACTACCTGCCGACCTCGACCCGCGAAGATTTCCAGGGTGAGTACGAGCGCCAGCTCGACAACGTCGCCAGCGTGGTTGCCCAGGGCGTGCTGCCCGGCAACATGCTGGCCTTCGGGTCGCCCGAGTCGACCAAGCTCGCCGACCTGATCGTCGAAGCCTTCAAGGAAGCGTCGGCCGGTTCGCTCAACGGCGTGCGCGTGCTGTTCATCGGCAAGCCGGAAGACTCCGAGCGAGTGGCGACCTCGCTGCAGCCCTCGGGCGCCGAGTACGTCTTTGTCGAACAGAAGTAAGCAGTCGGCTCCCCGGGCGCGCTGCGTCCGGGGAGCTGCGGCAGGAAAACGATGGCGCTGATCATCAACGAGCTTTGCGTCAACTGCGACGTCTGCGCGCCGGCGTGCCCGAACTCGGCCATCAGCCAGGGCGAGGTGATCTACGAGATCGCGCCAGAGCACTGCACCGAATGCGTCGGCCATTTCGATGAGCCGCAGTGCATCGAGGTCTGTCCCGTCGAGTGCATCGAGCTCGATCCCGTCCATCCGGAGTCGCGCGAGCAGCTCCTGGTCAAGTTCGAACTGCTCACCGGAGCCAAGAAATGCGCCTGAATTCCATCCGGCTCGCCGCCGGCCTTGGCCTGCTGCTGTGCGCCGCCGCGGCCCTCGCCGAACCTCCTCGTCATCCCGCCATCGCCAGCGCCAACGCGCAGGCCACCGACGCCGGCATGGAAGTGCTGGCGGCGGGCGGCAACGCTTTTGACGCCGCAGTGGCCGTCAGCGCCACGCTGGGCCTGGTCGAGCCTGAGAGTTCGGGGCTCGGCGGCGGCGGTTTCTTTTTGCTGTATATCGCCGCCGAAGATCGCTACGTCTTCATCGACGCGCGCGAGCGTGCGCCCCTGGCCGCCAGTCGCGATATGTTCCTGGATGAAAACGGCGAGCCGGTGCGTCGCCGCAGCATCGACGGCGCCCTGGCTGCAGCGATTCCCGGCCTGCCTGCGGGCCTGGTGCACCTATCGGAAAAGTACGGCCGGCTGCCGCTGTCGAAGTCGCTGGCGCCGGCGATCCGGCTGGCCCGCGAGGGCTGGACCTTCAGCAGCAAGAACGCGCTGATGCTCGGCTACCGCAAGGACGTGCTGGGCGCTGATCCCGCCGCCGCAGCGCTGTTCCTGCACAACGGCAAAGTGCCGGCGGAAGGCAGCCGAATGCGCAATCCCGACTACGCGCTGGTGCTGGAGAAGCTCGCCGAGCAGGGCCACGACGGCTTCTACCGCGGCGATTTGCCCAAGCGCCTGGTTGAAGGTGTGCGCGCTGCGGGCGGTATCTGGGCCATCGAGGACTTCGAGCAGTACGCGGTGGTCGAGCGCGCGCCGCTGACGGTCGAGTTCGGCGGCAGCCGCATCATCACCGCGCCGCCGCCGTCCTCGGGCGGCGTCGCCATCGCGCAGGTGCTGAACATCCTCGCCGGCTACGACTGGGCGCCGCTGGATCGCATAGACCGCATCCATCTGACGGTGGAGGCCATGCGCCGCGCCTACCGCGACCGCGCCCAGCACCTGGGCGATCCGGATCAAGTCGAGGTGCCGGTCGAGCTGCTGACCCATCCGATGTATGCCGCCGGCCTGCGCGCGGGTATCCACCCCGATCGCGCCACGCCCAGCGCCCTGCTGCCCGGCGTTGGCGGCAGCGCGCGGCCGGACACCACCCACTTCTCGCTGCTGGATACCGGCGGCAACTTGGTCGCCGCCACCCAGACCGTCAACCTGCCCTACGGCAACGCGCTGGTGGTGCCGGGCACGGGCTTCCTGCTCAACAACGAGATGGACGATTTCTCGGTCAAGGCCGGCTCGCCCAACGCGTTCGGCCTGGTCGGTGAGGACGCCAACGCGATCGCCCCCGGCAAGCGGCCGCTGTCCTCGATGAGCCCCAGCATTCTGGTCGGGCCCGAGCGCACCGCGATCATCGGCACGCCCGGCGGCAGCCGCATCATCAGCATGGTAATCCTCGGCCTGTTGAACCTGGTCGACGGCGGCGGCGCTCAGGCCACCGCCGACCTGCCGCGCTTCCATCACCAATATCTTCCGGACGCGATCTCGGTCGAGGCCGAAGCCCTGTCTGATTCAGAGATTCAGGCGCTGCGTGAGCGCGGGCACACCGTCGATGCAGCCGGTCGCCCCTGGGGCAACATGCAGGTGGTGGTGTGGAACCGCAGCACCGGTGCGGTCGAGGCCGGCACCGATTCACGCTGGGAAGGCGTCGGCAAAGCCAGCGACGGCGCCGGCGATGAAGCCATCTTTCGCTAGGAGCCGCGCGTGACGATTCGACTGTGGTCGCTGATCGGCAACTCGCAGAAGCTCGACGGCGGCGCGATGTTCGGCAACGTGCCGCGCGCGCTGTGGGAAAAATGGGTGCAGGTGGGCGCCGACAACCGCATCGACCTCGCCTGCCGCGCGCTGCTGGCCGATGGGCTGGCCGGCAAACGGGTGCTGTTCGAAACCGGCATCGGCGCCTTCTTCGAGCCCAAGCTGAAAGACCGCTTCGGCGTGGTTGAATCCGAGCATGTGCTGCTGGATTCGCTCGCCGCTGCGGGTTTCTCCGACGCCGATATCGACGTCGTAGTGCTGAGCCACCTGCACTTCGACCATGCCGGCGGCCTGCTCGCGCCCTGGGCGCAGGGCCAGCCGCCGCGACTGCTGTTCCCGAACGCACGCTTCGTAGTCAGCCGCGCCAGCTTCGAGCGCGCCTGCGATCCGCACCCGCGCGACCGCGCCAGCTTCATCCCCGAGCTGCCGCAGCTGCTGCGCGACAGCGGCCGGCTGGAACTGGTAGACGGCGGACGCTGCGAGGCGCTCGGCACAAGCGTGCGCTTCCACTTCAGCCAGGGCCACACGCCGGGCCTGATGCTGGCCGAAATCGAAGGCCCGGGCGGGCAGGGCGGCGTGGTGTTCTGCGCCGATCTGATCCCCGGCGTGCCTTGGGTCCACCTGCCGGTGACCATGGGCTACGACCGCAACCCGGAAAAGCTCATCGACGAGAAGCAGGCGTTCCTGTCAGACATGCGCCAGCGCGGCGTGCGCCTGTTTTTCACTCACGACACCGGCTGCGCCGTGGCCGAGGTCACTGTTGATGAGCGCGGCCGCTACGGCGTAAGCAACCCGCAGCCCCGGCTGTCGGGTGTACCGCTGGCCGCTTGAACTGCTCTGCGGCTGCGCTATGGTGTCAGCCCCGGCGCTGCGCCGGATCCCACTTGACGACCACCACGAGGAGCCACGTATGCGCATGATCACTCCGGTTCTACTGTCCGCCCTGGCGGCACTGCTTCCTGCGCTGGCCTTGGCCGGCAGCTACGGCCTTGAGCCCATGCCGGAAGGCCAGGCCGCGCCGATTTCTACGGCGATCGCTGCATTCGATTCGCACGCCGAGGGCAAGCAGAAGTTCAGCGGCCGGATCGTCGAAATCTGCCAGAACTCCGGCTGCTGGATGGTCTTGGAAAACGAGGGCACCAGCGCCCGCGTGATGATGCACGACCACAAGTTTGCCGTGCCCAAGGATGCCAGCGGCGAGGCGGTGGTCTACGGCCAGCTGAGCCGCAAGACCCTGGACGCGGCCAAGCGCGAGCACCTGCAGCAGGAATCCGTCTCCGGCGCCGAAGTCGCCGAGGTCGAGTACCGCATCGACACCTTCGCGGTGGTGCTCGCCGACTGACGTGTGCCGGCGGCTCCAGCCCGCGCGCCGGAGCCGCATCCCGTCGATCGCTGCCGATCAGCACCACCTTCGCAGCGATCAAACGGGCAGCTTCAATCGCTCACGTACTCCAGATTTTTTGCGTCGCCAGTGCGGTAATCCAGATCTGAGGTTCGCAGCGCGTGTGCGCCATCGCTGGCGATCGCGAGGCTGCGCCGGGGTGTTGCGTTTCAGAGTTGAGACGGCCCGACAAAATGCCGGCGTGTGCACTTGTTGCCGGCAGCTAAGCCAAGCCGAAGGCGTCGGCGTTAAGGATCGCGCCGGAGCCGGCTTTTCATGGAAGCGGACCCAGTCGAGAGAGCAGTGATCTCGTGCCGCGAACGGAGCTGAGAACTGCATCCAGTCCCAGCCCACCCACCAAAGCGCCAGCGATCAAGCTGCCAAGAGAAACCTCAGAAACAAAAAATATAGCGATCGCCAGGGCAACGAACAAGACGCCGAAGGCACAGGCCACCACTCGGTACGACTTGGATTGTGAAGGCGGATGTTCGCGTGGCTTCATGGGCTGATGCCAACGCGCTGCTGCATGGGGTGGTCGGAGCTTTGCGAAGTGGCTTGGCCAGCCGCGTTCATCAACATGTCACATCAGCTCCCGCGCACTGACCCGTCTAGCGACCTTAACCGCAGTGGCCCAAAAGCCAAACTCTGAATCTATCCAGCCACCGACGCGCACCGCCGGAATGCAGTGGCTGCCGGAGGGGCACCCGCTCGTATCTTGGATGTGCAACCTTAGGGCTTCGGGTGGGGTGCCGTGCCCAGGCAAGCGAAGGTCTTCAACGCCGGTGAATTTTAGCGTCACGTAGTCGAGTTGAGTCGATGCCTCGAGCTCAAGCGCTGACTCATCGGTGTCCGATTGGACGAAGCGAAGCGCCCGGACATCGTAGAGCGTCGATCCGGGCAGGCCGTCATGCGGCGGGGCCTCGCGAACGTGGGCTGCGATCAATACGTCCACGGTCCGATCAATCTCCTTAATCAAGCCGCGCCGCCAAGCGGCGCCGGCTTCGATGAATAGTGAAAAAAGCCGCTACGCGGCAGTTTGACCCAACCCTCGACTCGCACGCCCAGTTTGTGCGGCCTCCGGTTGGCGGCTGTTGCGCGCCGAGGCTACCGCTGTGAACTCATCCGATCAATCCGAATCTGCGTCCACCCACTTGCACGCCGAAATGCAGCCTGCGCTGCGGCGACAGGGCTTGAGCGAGGTCACGCGCGAAAGCTATTCGCGAGCGCTGCGGCGGCTGGAGGCCCAAGTCGATGTGCCGCTCGATTAGCTCGGCGTGCTCCAGTTCAAGGACTGCTCCAGGCGCTGATCGAAAGCCACGCCCGAAGCGCCGTCTGAGCCGACTGCTGAGTTGCGCGCCTTTTTGCGGCAGCGGCAGCGGCTGCCCGCGCTTGGCCTGAGCCCACCGCACGACTTGCTTAAAGCCTGGGTCGCGCACTGCGTTTGCGTCGGCGACGGCGACGGCGACGGCGAACATGCGCTGTCCTACCTCGCGCGCTATCTCTACCGCGGCCTGCTTAGCGAGGCCGATATTCTCGCAATCGACGGCGACCTCGTGCGCTTCCGCTAGCGCGATGCGCAGAGCAGCGAGCTGCGCACGCGCAGCCTGCCGGGTGCGGATTTCCTTTGGCTGCTACTCGCCAACGTGCTGCAGCGCGGATTTCGCCGCAGCCGCAACTACGGCCTGCTGCATCACCGACGCAAGAACCTGCTGCGTGGAGTGCAGCTGATGCTGCGGATCGTGATTCCACCGGCTGAGCCGGTCGCAAGAAGACCGCTGCCGTGTCGGCAATGCGAGCAGCTGATGCGCATTCGCGCTGCTGCGCGGCAAAGGCCACGCGTCGAAGGCGGTGAAATCGCAAGCGCTGCATCGGATCACGGCGCGGTGCAGACCTCCGGCCAACGCGGGCGGCGGACACGTCCGGCGACGGGTGCATTGTCAGTTGGGTCGAATACCAGTCGAAACAGGAAAAATGACGAAGGCGCACTGCACAGGCCGAGCGGCACTCGTCAAGATCAGCCCCAGAACGTTGAATTCAACCCGTCCCCACCAGAATCGACATAGCGCTGGTCCAAGCCTAAATAGCTCTTTTAATGAGCAAGGTCGAGGGCCACAACCGAGCTTGTTCGACCACCGGATCAGATCGCGGCTGCGCGCAATCTTTCTTTATCCGTTAGCTGCCAGCTACGCAGCTAGCGACACGGTCCCTGACAGAGATTGCCGCGGCCACCCACGGAACAGCGTGTGGATCATAGCTCTCTAACCGAAGCTCGTTAACTGTATAGTTCGCGTGGAACTTAAGGGCATAGCGAACGTTGCCGATGTCGATTCGATCTGGATCGCCGGACCGAGGTGTCGTAATAATCTGAACCGAATGAACTGCTGTGGCATTGAGGTGCGCAAGGTCCTCCTGCAGGCCGTGGCACGATGGAATTGAAAGTACGCGCATGGCGGGCACTCCGTCAGCCGATATATACGCTTGGTCGCCATGCGACCGAAACACATAAGGTCGCTTTTCTACTTCAGCGGGATAAATCCAAAAGGCCGCGCCGTCAAATATCGAGCTCGGAATAACGTCAATGGCTGTCATGGATCTACAGCCAGCAAGTCCGCAAGCTGTAAGTGGCAGGAACAGAAAAAGTGTTCTAATAGTAGCAAACGCGTGAAGTAGACTGAGCCGCGAAGCGACTTCGGCCTCAATGAATTTTGATGCGCCAACTCGTGAACCCTGGCTACGCATTTATGAGCTGCCCGAAGTCGCTCTCCCCGACAATGCGAATGAGCTGACCCTTTGCCATGAGCTCCTCCGCCTTCCGGTGCTTGGAACTCTTGTCTGCACCTGCGAGCTTGCGAATGTCCTGGTCTCCGACTACGAGGAGTGTCGTGTGCTTTGTAACGCAATTCACGACTTCGCAGCCAGCGGCTGCAGCAGCGGTTGCAGCCTGCTGTCGCGGTATTGATAACGCGCCAGTGAAGACAAGCACGTCCCCGTATAACAGACCATCCGGGTTCGCCTCACGCGCCTCCGAAGCAGACGAAGTCGAGCTCGATCGCAGCGACAGAGTGCACCAATCGTGTGCACTTGAACCAGTTTCCTGGATTGCTCTAAGCAGGATCTCTCCAGCAGCGCGTGCGTCCTCTTCTGCGTCGTGGTGCTTGAAGCTGATGCCGAGGTGGGAAGCAACGTTGGCTAGCCCATAGCCTGACCTAGAAAAAGCTGGCCAAGTGCGCCGGACCACGCGCGCTGTATCTAACCACCGGCACTCAAACGGGCTTGTGGTTGCTCTTTGACATGCTCTTTGGACTGCCGTGCGATCAAACGGTGTGTGGCTAGCCAAGATCTGATTGGAATAGCTGCTTCTCAGGCGCTCGTGCACCTCAACCCAGCGTGGGGCGGTTGCAACCATTCTCTCGTCTATGCCATGGATCGCAACATTGTTAGAGTCAAAGTAGTCGTCGGGATTTACTAACGAACTCCAAGACTCACGAAAGAGGCCCTTTGCAAAAACCGCGATTCCGATTTGGCAAATGCTCGCTAGATCGGGATTGGCTGTTTCGACGTCGATGACTACGAAATCCATGAGATCTACCATTGGCGCGTAGCACCTATTCGGCAGCAAAATGAACGCATAACGGCGCAGCGTAGTGCCGGATGCGAGTTGGGCTGGGTAAGACGTTTCCTCGCAAAATCAGAGCCTTGCTCCGACTTCTGCAGCCTAACTCCGCAGCCTGATCTTGCAGCGTTTGCACGATCAGGAGGAGGGCGCGATGGGATACTCGCATCGGGAAGGCGACGACACAAGCATGGTGGCTCGGCTGCCGCGGCTGCTGGACCCGATCAGCGAACGCATACGCCGGCTGGGGCTTTCGCGGCGCACGGAGCAGGCCTATTGCGGTTGGATTCGGCGTTTCACTCTGGCCAATGGCAGGCGCCATCCGCGTGAGATGGGCGCGGCCGAGTTGGGTGCGTTTCTCACGCTGTTGGCGACGCGCCTGGATGTCGCCGCTTCCATCCAGAATCAGGCGCTGGCGGCACTGCTGTTTCTGTATCGACAGGTGTTGGGCATCGAATCGCCCTGGATGGGCGGCATCCAGCGTGTAAAACGGCCGTAGCGGGTGCCGGTGGTGTTGTCACGGGAGGAGGCATTGACGCTGCTCGGGCTGCTCGAGGGGCCGGCGTGGCTCGTCTGCGCGCTGCTCTGCGGAAGCCGGCTGCGGCTGATGGCGGCGCTGCGGCTGCGCGCGCAGGATTTTGATCTGGAGCGCCGTGAAGTGGTGATGCGCCACGGCAAGGGCGGCAAGGACCGCCGCACGCCGCTGGCGGAGCCACTGCGGGAACCGCTGCGCCTGCAGCTGGAATGTTTACAGGCGCTGCATGCCCGCAATTGGGCGGCAGGTTTCGGCCGGGTGCCGCTGCCGCACGCGCTGGCGCGGAAGTCTCCCCAGGCCGCCGCGGCATGGCGCTGGCCGTTCGTGTTTACCGCCAGCGTGCGTTCGAAAGACCCGCGGAGTGCGCAGGTCGGCCGCCAACACCTGCATCCTTCGGCCAGCCAGCGGTCGCTGAAACAGGCGCTGGCGCGCGGTGGGATGGTGAAGCACGCGATCTGCCGCACGTTCCGACACTCGTTTGCCACCCACCTGTTGGAGGACGGGTACGACATCCGCACGGTGCAGGAACTGCTTGGTCATAGCTGTGTCAGCACCACGCAGATCTCCACGCACGGGATGAACCGCAGCGGGCTGGCGGTGCGCAGCCCCTTAGATTGCTGGTCGCTGGTCGCTTGCCTCTGATCAGTGCTCGGTGATCGGAGATCGCTGGTCATCGACCGTGCCGCAGGGGCGGTAGGACGGGCGCTCAGGCATGCGCGCTCGCTTGTGACGCCGCGTCATATATCGCTTCATCCGTATGAAAGGATTGACAGCGCTCCGGCGCGTCGGCATTCTGCCGGCCAGCCATCGAGACCGGCGGAGGGACAGGCCCTTTGATGCCGGGGCAACCTGCGGACGCAGTGCGTCTACGCAGGTGCCAAATCCTGCGGCAGCCGTGCGGAGTAGTCCGTAGGGCGCCGGAAGATGGGCATGTCGGGCAGGGGTCAGCCCCGCCGCCGTGAATCGCTTCCGCGCCGCTTCGGGTTTTCGGTGGATTTCCATGATCCCCAGCGATCAGCCACGGAGCCCGCCATGACGTTTGCCGCATTCGCCGATACCCAGCTCACCCCGTGCCAGCCCATCGCGAGCTCGCCCACCGAGCCGCCGTCGCTTGACGATGTCGTTAACCCGCAGGTGGAGGCGACCGCGCTGCCGCAGGCGGGACAGGCCAGTTTTGATCTGCTGCTTTCGATGCAGTACGCCGGCGAGCGGCGCGTTCGCCTGCAGCTGGAGTGGGTGGGCGACCTCCGCCACCCCGCGATCTGGGTCGCCGGCGGAATCTCCGCGCATCGCCATGTCTGCGCCAACCGGGTCGACCCCGTGGCCGGCTGGTGGCAGTCGCTGGTCGGCGCAGGGCGCGCACTTGACCCCGCCCACAGCTGTTTGATCGCCTGCAGCTGGGTCGGCGCCGACGGCGATATCGACGCGCCGATCAGCAGCGCGGACCAGGCGGACGCCATCGCCCAGGCGCTGGACCTGCTCGGCATCGCACGGCTGAAAGGTTTTGTAGGCGCCTCCTACGGCGGCATGGTCGGGCAGGCGTTTGCGGTTCGCTATCCGCAGCGGCTGCAGCAGCTGGTGTGCCTGTCGGCCGCGCATCGGCCGCATCCGTTTGCCAGCGCCTACCGCGCGCTGCAGCGGCAGGTGGTGGCGCTGGGGCAGCTGCAGTGCGCCGAGCAGCTGGGACTGTCGCTGGCCCGACAGCTGGCGATGCTGAGCTATCGCAGCCCGGAGGAATTCGGCGAGCGTTTCGATGGACCCGCCGAGGTGCGCGGCGGGCGAGCGCGCTGCGCGTCGGAGAGCTATCTCAGCCGCTGCGGCCAGAGCTACGCCGAACGCTGGAGCGCTACGGCTTTCCTGCGGCTGTCGGAATCGATCGACCTGCATCAGCTCGATCCCGCGCACATTCGCGTGCCGACCGCGCTGCTGGCGGTGGAGGGCGACTGGCTGGCCGCGCCGGCCGATGTGCAGGCCTTCGCCGAGGGCATCGATGCCGCGGTTGACTACGAGTGCATCCGCTCACCCTTCGGCCATGACGCCTTCCTGAAAGAACCCGCGCGCGTTGATGCGCTGCTGGCCCGCGCCTTCGCCCCTGACCCCGTGTCTGCTGGAGTCCACTGATGAGCCACTACGCCCCCGCCACGCTCGCCGCCCGCGCCGGCATCGACCGCGACCCCAGCTTTGGCGCCGTCGTGCCGCCGCTGGTGCTGTCGAGCAACTTCAGCTTTGCCGGCTTCGATGAGAAGCGGCAGTACGACTACACCCGCAGCGGCAACCCGACCCGTGATCTGCTCGGCGAGGCACTTTCTGATCTTGAGGGCGGCGCCGGCGCGGTGGTCACCGCCAGCGGCATGGCCGCAATTACGTTGGCGCTGGCGCTGCTGGAGCCCGGCGACCGACTGGTGGTTCCGCACGACTGCTACGGCGGCAGCTGGCGGCTGTTCAACGCGCTGGCGAAGAAGGGGCATTTCGAGCTGGTGGTCGCCGACCTGACCTGCCCGCGCCAGCTGGCCGAAGCGCTGTCGACGCCGCCGAAACTGGTGTGGATCGAAACCCCCAGTAACCCGCTGCTGCGGATCACCGACCTGCGCTTCGTCATCGAAGCGGCGCACCGGGTCGGCGCGCTGGTGCTGGTCGACAACACGTTTCTGTCGCCGGCGCTGCAGCGGCCGATCGAGTTCGGCGCCGACCTGGTGCTGCACTCGACCACCAAGTACATCAACGGCCACAGCGATGTGGTCGGCGGCGCGGTGATCGCCGCAACCGCCGAGCTGCACCAGCAGCTGAGCTGGTGGGCGAACTGCCTGGGTCTGACCGGCAGCCCCTTCGACAGCTTTCTGACCCTGCGCGGCCTGCGCACGCTGCAGCCGCGGCTGCGCTGCCACGTCGAAAACGCCGAGGCGCTCGCCGATCTGCTCGACGGCCACGCCGCTGTCAGCGCCGTGCACTACCCCGGGCTGGCCTCGCATCCGGGCCATGCGCTGGCCGCGCGGCAGCAGACGAACGGTGGGGCGATGATCTCGTTTGAGCTGGAGGGCGGCGAGAAAGCCGTGCGCGCGTTTGTCGACGGCCTGCAGTGCTTCACCCTGGCTGAGTCTTTGGGCGGCGTGGAAAGCCTGATCGCGCATCCGGCGACCATGACCCACGCCGCGATGAGTGCGGAAGCGCGCGCGGTGGCCGGTATCAGCGACGGCCTGCTGCGGCTGTCGGTCGGTATCGAGGCCAGCGAGGATCTGCTGGCGGATATCCGCGCCGGGCTGCGCCGGGCCGAGCGCGCGCAGGCCGCCTGAGGCCCAATCGCGGCGGTTTGCCGGCAGCGCGGGCTGCGGCCTTGGCCGTTGAGCTCAATCTGCTGAACCCACAACGCAGAACGCCCGCCAATTGGCGGGCGCTCTGCGTTGCGGTTCGGCGATTGGCCGACAGGTTCAGCTCGACAGGTTCAGCTGCCGCGGCGGCCCAGGCTGAAGCCCGCCAGCGCCAGCACGGACAGCATCAGGGCGAGCAGGCCCAGATGGCCGAGGGTCGGGATGACCGCCGGCCGCGCGGTCGGCGGCAGCGCGCCGGCCAGGCTGCCGGTCGCGCTGTTGTTGGTGCTCACCGGGTCGCTGGTCGCCGAGGACACCGTCGCATTCACCGTGATGCTGCCCGCCTGCGCGATCGAGGCGGTGATCGTGCAGCTGGCATTGGCTCCGTTGGCCAGGGCGCCGACGCTCCAGCTGACGCTCTGGCCCATCGCCGTCGCGCCGCAGGTGCTGCTGGTGAAGCTGAGCTGCGGCGGCAGGGTGGTGCTGACGACAACCGCGCTGGCCGCACCCGGCCCGCCGTTCTGCACGGTCCAGGCGAGGTTGACCGTGCTGCCGACGGACTGCGAGCCCACGGCGGTGACGGTTTGGGTCAGCCCGAGGTCCGCGTTGGCGGGGGCGACGCAGGTGGGCGTGCTGGCAATGCTGACGTCGTCGATGTGGAAATTCGAGTTGTTGCCCGCGGTGCCCACAGTGGACTCAAAACGGATGTTTCGGCTGACACCGGTTGCGAGCGCGCTGATATCGACCGTGGCCACCGAATAGCCCGCGGCGCCGCATTCCGTTGAGCTGGCATTGCGCCTCCACAGTTCGGTGCCGCCGACCGTCAGGCGGATGAAATCAGCCGCGCCACCGGTGCCGCAGACGCCCAACCAGTAGCCGAACGTGAGGCTGTTGGCGCCGGCTGGGAGGGTGACGGCCTGCTCGACCGAGCCGGTTTCAACAGCTGTGTCTGCACCGCCGAACCAGATCCACTGCGTGCCGGTGCGCGGGCCGGCGGTGCCGGCGCCATTTCCGCAGCCTGCGACATCGCACAGCGGTGAGCCGAAATTGGTCGATGTCTGAGCCCAAGCGGCGGCATTCACGGCCTCGAAGCTGCCGTCGGTGACGAGTTCCCCGCCGCCATTGGTGTGCGTAGCAGAGTTATTGGCGGTGTTCGCGTCCGGCAGGGTGCCGGCAATCGTCGCGGTATTGGCGACCGTCGAACACATCATTGCCGCGCGGTTGACCGTGAGGTCACAGCTGGCGCTGCCGCCGTTGGCAAGTGCGCCGATAGTCCATGTCACGGTCTGGCCCGAGGCCGTGGCCCCGCAGGTGCTGGACACAAAGCTGATGCCGGCCGGCAGGATGTCAGTGACCACGACGCCCGTGCCACCGTCCGGGCCGGCGTTGCTGGCAGCAAGGCGATAGCGGTAGCTGCCGCCGTTGACGATGCCGTCGGGCGCGGACTTGGTAATGCCGAGGTTGGCCGCGGGGCCGGTCGAGCCGCCTAGGATGATGTTGCCGGGGCCGTCGATCCGGTTGCTGATGTTGCCCACTTGGCCGGGGCTGAACGAACTGGTGACCGCGATGTAGACCACAGCAGCGTTGAGGTTGGTGGTGACGCGGGAAAGGAAGCTGCCGCCGCCGATGTCATCGTTGAGGGCGATGCAGTTGCTCAAGGGCGAGGCCGGGTCGAAAGCCCCTAGATACAGGGTGAGGAAGGAATCAGCCTCTGGCATCGTGGTGCTGAGCACTTCGACCGAATAGCTGCCGGCGGTGTCCACCGAGAACTGCTGCACGTGATAGCCGTTGGCGTTTCCCACGCCGGAAAGCGTGGCACAGCTCGCCGGACGATTGTAAATCGGCGTTGCCGCAATCGACCCGCTATAGCTCACCGTTGCCGCAACGGTTGGCGTGTGCGCCAACGCTGCAGGCTGCGAGAGCTTTTCGTCCTGCCCGCTGTTGGGCGAATGGGCGCGGCGCTCGGTGCCTGCGGCAAATGCAGCGGTAGACGCCGCCATCAAGACGATGATGCTGATGGTTTGGAACTTCATGGACTCTCCCCAGAGTGTTGGTTGACGCAAATGTGTTGGCTGACGCATATGCCCCGCCGCGACCCGATGAATCGAGCGCCGCGTAGACCTGACTTGGTGCGTTGCCTGATCCGGTCAACACAGTACGGCGGCTCGGGGCAATCGCCTTGAGCGGTGCTGCACTGGAATCAGGTTTCGGCACATCAACGGCGGCACGCTCACGCCGTTCTCCCCACTGCGCCAGAGTATTGACTTGAGCCCCGTCACGCAATTGACCCTGGGACAGGACCGCGGCGTGCCGCCGATTCTCGCCGAAGCACCGACGGTCGTATCCAGAGCGTTGAATCATTTGATTTTTTTTTCGCTCGGAAAGGCGGCGACTGTCGAGCGCCCGGGGAATCCGCCGGGCCAGGCTCGGGCAGGCAAATGTCAACGATGGTGAATAACTACGCCGGTGCCTGCGCTTGCAGCGGCCGCCCGGGCACCCGCGAGCGCTTGATTCAGCACTCCACCACGTTCACCGCCAGGCCGCCGCGCGAGGTCTCCTTGTACTTGTCCTGCATGTCGCGGCCGGTGTCGCGCATGGTCTTGATGACCTTGTCCAGCGAGACGAAGTGGGTGCCGTCGGAGCGCAGCGCCAGGCGCGAAGCGTTGATCGCTTTCACCGCGCCCATCGCGTTGCGCTCGATGCAGGGGATCTGCACCAAGCCGGCGATCGGGTCGCAGGTCAGGCCAAGGTTATGCTCCATGCCGATCTCGGCGGCGTTCTCGACCTGCGGCATGCTGCCGCCGAGTGCGGCGGTCAGGCCAGCTGCGGCCATCGAGCAGGCCACGCCGACCTCGCCCTGGCAGCCGACTTCGGCGCCGGAGATCGAGGCGTTTTCTTTGTAGAGAATGCCGACCGCGCCGGCGGTCAGCAGGAAATCGAAAATGCCCTGCTCGTCGGCGCGCGGCGAGAAGCGCTCGTAGTAGTGCAGCACCGCCGGGATGATGCCGGCGGCGCCGTTGGTCGGCGCGGTGACCACGCGGCCGCCGGCGGCGTTTTCCTCATTCACCGCCAGCGCGTAGAGGTTCACCCAGTCGAGCACGGTCAGCGGGTCGCGCAGCGCGGCCTCCGGGCGGTCGCGCAGGTCGGCGGCCATCGCCGGCGCGCGCCGGCTGATCTTCAGCCCGCCGGGCAGGATGCCGGTTTCGCGGATGCCGCGGGCGACGCAGGTCTGCATGGCGGCCCAGAGTTCGCGCAGGCCCTCGCGTATCTGCTCCCCGCTGCGCCAGACCTGCTCGTTGGCGAACATCAGCTCGGCAATGCTGATGCCCTTCTCGGCGCAGCGAGCCAGCAGCTCGTCGCCGCTGTGAAATGGGTGGGGCAGGTCGGTGGTGTCGGCGACGATGCGGTCTTCCGCGGCCTCGTCCTGGTTGACCACGAAGCCGCCGCCGACCGAGTAATAGTCGCGGGTAGCGATCAGCACATCGTCCTCTGCGAACGCTGAAAACCGCATGCCGTTGGTGTGGTGGGGCAGCTTCTGGCGCTTGTTGAACACCAGGTCGCGCTTCTCGATGAACTCGATCTCGTGGCTGCCGTCCAGACGCAGACGCTGGCTGCCGCGGATGCGCTCCAGCACGGCCGGAATGTCGTCCGGATTGACCTGATTCGGCAGTTGGCCTTCCAGGCCGAGCAGAATGGCTTTGTCGGTGCCGTGGCCGCGGCCGGTCAAGGCCAGCGAGCCGTAAAGCTCGACGCGTATCCGCACGACCCGCGCTAGGTCGCCGGGCTCGCGCAGCCAGCGCTCAGCGAAACGCGCGCCGGCGCGCATCGGCCCGACGGTGTGCGAGGAAGACGGCCCGATGCCGATCTTGAACAGGTCGAATACGCTGACAGCCATGCTTGGGCGCTTGATTTGCGGGGGACGGCCCGCGAGTGTAGGCGCAAGCGCCCGCCCGACGATGCCGTACGGAACCCCAGCCGATGCCCCTGATGCTGTTTCAGCGCGACCAATGCCATCTCTGCGACCTCGCGGTCAGCATCCTCGCCGAGGCCCGCGCCGGCGACTTCGAGCCGTGCTGGATTGATGGTGATCGCGCGCTCGAGGCACGCTATGGCGTTCGGGTGCCGGTGCTGAAACGCAGCGACAGCGGCGCTGAACTCGACTGGCCCTTCAACGCCGAGCAGGTGCGCGCGTTTGTGGCCGGCTGATGCTCAGCGCGCCAGCCGCCAGCCCAGAAACCCCGCAGGCAGCAGCCACAGCGCGTCGGCCCACTGCAGCTGGGCGCTCAGGTACAGAGTTATCAGCCCTGGGCTGAGACGCTGAATCGCCTCCGGCGGCGCCACGCCCATGCCCATGCCGATCCGCGCTGCGGAGATCAACAGCGTCGCTGCAGCCACCGTGAGAGTGGTGACGATCAAAGCCAGCAGCACCCGGCGCGGGCCCGCAGGAACGCCGGCGAGACGCAGCAGCAGGGCGGCATCCAGCGCCACCACCACCAGCATCCACGCGCACAGGCTTTGAAAGTGCACGCTCAAGCCGGCCCACACGGCGGCCAAGCCCAGCACCGCGACGATGCTGCTGACGGCGACGATCAGCCAGGTGCCGAAGCCAAGAGCTTGCTGCTTTTCGACAGGGGTCATGGAGTGTGCACGGGGGGTTTGCCGGCGGGCGGGTAGAATACGCGGCCTGTCCCTTCCCCGAGCCTGAGATTCGTCCCATGGCCTATAGCCGTACATCCGAACCCATTCAGTTCAGCCGCGACTGCGAAGCCGTGATGGTGCCGCAGGGCGACCACGTCAACCTGCCCGCCGGCACCGCCGGCTATATCACCCAAGCGCTCGGCGGCAGCTTCACCGTGTTTGTCGACGGCAACCTGTTTCGCGTGGCGGGGCTTGATGCCGACGCCATCGGCAAGCAAATCGTGCCGCCCCCGCAGCTGCCGGACAACGCTACCGACGAAGATGTCGAGGCCCTGGTCTGGAGCCAGCTGCGTACCTGTTTCGATCCCGAGATTCCGGTCAACGTGGTCGATCTCGGCCTGGTCTACACCTGCGAGCTCGAGCGCAGCGAGGACGGCCAGCGCAAGGTCAACGTGCGCATGACCCTCACCGCGCCCGGCTGCGGCATGGGCGAAGTGCTGGTCGAGGACGTGCGCGCCAAGGTCGAGCTGGTGCCCACCGTCAGCGAGGCCGACGTCGAGCTGGTGTTCGACCCGCCGTGGAACCAGTCGATGATGACCGAGAGCGCGCGGCTGCAGGTGGGGATGTTTTAAGGGTCGGTATCGGGGAATGGGGATCGGGGATTCGGATTCGGGGATTGCCGCGGGTTGGTGGCGGTTCTTGGCAGCCCAACATCTGGCTGCGAAGCGCCGTTCTCAAATCGGCTGCGCCCGCAGTCGTTCAACGACCGACCGCACATCCCTCCGATCGCACATCCCTGTGATAGCTCGGCCCTCGTACCGCATTTTCCGAGCGACAGAGCCGCCCCTGCTGCCACGACTTCCGATGGCTTGGCGCGCATTGGTAGGTTGGCGCTGAGCGAAAGCGAAGCCCAACATCGCAACGGTTGGATCTTGATGCGCGCTGCGGGGCCGCGGCGTTGGGCTTCGCTTCGCTCAGCGGCAACCTACGTTCGCGACGTTCGGAGATGTGCGAGTCGATGGCGAAGCGCGGCGCTGCCCAAGGCCTGAGATCGATATTGGTAGCGCTGTTTGGATTTCTCAGCGCGCGCCGCCAAAGCTGTTGAGCTGTTGAGCTGTTCCGCATGCCGCATGCCGCATGCCGCATGCCGCATGCCGTGCGTTGCTCTGGGCAGCGCCGCGCCTGCGCGATGTCACACTGCAGCCCTTGGCCCTTCAACACCGCTGCACCGGCGCAGCGGCGTCGTACACCTGGAGCTTCCCATGCGGTTTCAACGCAGTCTCGCGCTGGCCGGCGCGGTTTCTTTGCTAGCCGTTTTGTCGGGCTGCGGCGGCAGTTCAATGCCGTCGGGGATGGCGCAGCCCGACTCCGGCGCACGCTTGGCCGAACGCCCCGATTGCCCCGATCTGCGCGGCAGCTTTACGCTGGCGATCGATGCGCGCTCCGCCACGCTGGAGCAGGAGATCAGCCAAAGCGAAGGCATGCCCGCGCCGCCGCTGCTGTCGCGCACGCTGCGTATCGAGCAGCAGGCGAACGGACAGGTGACCGTGCTGGAGCGTCTGCACCCGGACGCGGTAAACGCCGCTGCGCTGCAGCTCAAGTCAAGCGACCCGGGTGCCTATCGGATGTGGTGGCGCCTGGCGCGGCGAGGCGCGCGCTTAGAGGGCGATCTGCAGCGCAATCTGCAGCTTCACTTCAACGCCCTTGCCGAGCTCGGTCCCGCGCCGGAACGCAGCTGGGTGCAGTCGTATCCAAGCTGCCGGGAGGGCTGGCTGCGGATCGGCCGATCGTTTGTTCCCAGCGTCGATACCGCAGGCGACCTGGCGGCGGCGGGCGACGAGGTCTGGCTGACCCGAGACCGCGAGGGCGGCCTGCTGCTGCGCGCGGATATTGAACTTGAACGTCGCGAAATCACGGTCTGGTGCGGCGACGGCTGCAAGGGAATTCCGTACTACATCCGCAGCACCCAGCGCTGGCGGCGCTACCCGACTGCGCAACAGCCGCCGCTGTGGTCGCTGGACGTGCGGCGCCTGACGCCACTGGCGGAACCGTCGACGTCTGCACCAATGGCGGTTGCTGCGGTCGAGCCGGCGCCTTCGGCCACCGCTGCGCCGCGTGCGCCCGCTGGGGTGAGCGAACCGCATACGCTGCTGCCTGAACTGCAGCCGGTGCTGGATCCGCGCGTGCTGCCGCTGCAGGAGCGGGTGCGCGGCTGGCTCGCCAACGTCGACCAGATCGATCGCTTCGAGCAAGCGCGAGGCTCGGTGCACTTTGAGGGCCGCGCCCGCAACAACGACGCAGTGTCGCGCATCCTGCGCGTGCTCGATAACGATGCCGATGTGCTCAGCGCCGAACTCCTGCAGGTGCAGGCGTCCGCCGAGGGCCGCGTGCAGTTCGCAATCGTCATCCGGCTGCAGCCGCGGCCAAAGTCTTGAGCGGTCGGCGCGTTTGCTCTTTCGTTTGAACTAACCATCAGCTGCGCGGACGGTTCGCCGCCACTGCAGCGGCAGGGGCGAAGCGCGGGCCGAGGACGTGCGCGAGGGTAGAGCCCGGGTCAATCGCCAGCGAGACCGACGTCGAGCGGGTGTTTGAGCCGCCGAGGACCCCGTCGTTGATGACCGATAGCGCTCGGCTGCAGCCCGGGAGGTTTTGAGAGCCGGGATTTGGGATTCAGGATTCGAGATTCGGGATCCGGGGATTCGAGATTGCCGAGGGTTGGTGGCTGTTCTTAGTAGCCCAACGTCTGGCTGCAAAGCGCCGCCGTTGAATCTGGCGCGCCTGATGACGCGTTTTCGAGCGATAGCGACGCCCCCGATGCGAGGGATTCTGATGGCTCAGCGCGCATCGATAGGTTGGCTCTGAGCGAACGCGAAGCCCAACATCGCAACGATTGGATCTTGATTCGCGTTGACTCAGGCGGCGGGACGCGAGCCGCGGCGAACGAGTTCGGCTGCGTCGATGTTTTCGTACGCGCACAGCTCCTTGAGGCCGTACTCAAGCACTGCTCGCGCGTGCCCGGTGACCCGCGCCAAGAGGGAGTGCATCTGCGCGTCTTTCTCGTTCTTGTTCTGGCACTGCGCTGAGTAGGTCTCAAACGCCGTCAGCTGCAGCACCAGATCAGCAACCTGATTAGGGCATTCGCAGTCGACCAGACTGCGCACATCCTGCAGCGCCGCCAGCTCCATGTCGTTATACCGCCGCATTGGCGCCTGCTGCTCAAGGCGGAGGATGCCCGCCTCGATGGGTGCTGCCACAGCCTTTGCTGGATTTTGGGTCAGGTGCTTGACGATCAGGCCGAGCATGTTCGAACGCAACGACCGCGCGCTCACCGGCGCCCGCATCAGCTGGCGCTGCGGCCCGCGCAGTCTCTCAATGACCTCCCACTTCGCAAACGCATAGACGATGATGGTCAGCTCAGGCCGCAGCGCACGCTCGAATTCGGCGATCTCAGCCTCCGGAGTATGGCCCAGAAGCGACAGATCGGCCACCAGTGCGTCGACCTTGATCTTGCCGACGCTGGCGAGCAGCACCACTCGGTCATCGGTCGCAACAGCAACTTGCATGTTGCGCTGATCGGACTCTTCGGTGGTGGCACTCAGGTACTGAGGCAAAGTGGAATGGAAAATTGCGAGATTGACCACGTGCGTTCTCTGTGGGTTTGGTGAGGGGAACGGAAGTTAGCAGTCGTGAGGTCAATGAGCCGTGTAGCGCAAATGAGCCCCGTGTCCCATCCCGAAGGTTGCCACCGAATGTGACAATTGCGAAGAATAACAGTTTCATCAACAAATCTTGATCGGCTTTCGCCGATCCTTCGCGCATGGCCACTGCGGGGCCGCGGCGTTGGGCTTCGCTTCGCTCAGCGCCAACCTACGTTCGCGCCATTGGGGGATGTTCGATTCGACGGCGAAGCGCGGCGCTGCCCGGGCCTGAGATCAATTTTCGTAGCGCTGCTCGATTCCCGATTCCCAATTCCCGGCCTCTCAAAGCCACCCGCGCTGGCGCGCCATCCGATACGCCTCGATCCGGTTTTCCGCGCCCAGCTTGCCAATCGCCTCGCTCAGGTAATTGCGCACGGTGCCGGAGCTTAGGCCCAAGGTGTCGGCGATGTCGCTGCTCTTGCTGCCTTCGCCGGCGAGGCGCAGGACCTGGCGTTCGCGGTCGGTGAGGGGGTCTTCGTCGCCCCAGGCGGCGACCGCCAGCTGCGGGTCGATGGCGCGGCCGCCCTGGTGCACCAGGCGCAGGGCGGCGGCGAGTTTTTCGGCCGGGGCGTCTTTCAGCAGGTAGCCGCGGACGCCAGCGTCCAGCGCGCGGCGCAGGTAGCCGGCCCGGGCGAAGGTGGTGACGATCACCACGCGGGTGGGCAGGTCGAGTGCGCGCACGCGCTCGGCCAGTTCCAGGCCGGTGAGTTCCGGCATTTCGATATCGGTCACCAAGAGGTCAGGCATGTGCGTCTGCACGGCGACTAGCGCGGTGGCGCCGTTGGCGCAGGCGGCGACCACTTCGATATCGGGTTCGAGCCCGAGCAGGGCGGCCAAGGCGCCGCGCACCATCGCTTGATCTTCGGCCAGCACCAACTTGATCGAATGCCCGCTGCTCATGGGTTGGCGCCGCTCGACTGCGGCTGTGGCAGGCTGCGCGCCGCGCTCAGGCTGATACGGGTGCCGCCGCCGGTGGGGCTGTCGATGTCGCAGCGGCCGCCGAGTGCGAGCGCGCGCTCTCGCAGACCCTCGATGCCGGTGTGGCCGCTGCGCGCGGCGGCGCCGCCGCGGCCGTCGTCGCGAATGTTCAGGATCCACTCGCCGCGGGCGGGTTCGCCGGTCGCCTGCAGTTCGATCTGCACGTGCTGGGCGCGGGCATGGCGGATCACGTTGGTGACTGCCTCGCGCACGGCCAGCGCGAATTCGGCATCCACCGCGGGCGGTAGATCCAGGGTGGGCCGCCGCACCTGCAGCTGCACATCCGCGCTCAGCAGGGCCAGCCGTGCCGCAGCGAGTTCGGCTGCCAGCCCGCTGGCGCGGATGCCACTGACCGCCTCGCGGACCTGATCCAGCGCGCCACGGGCGGCGGTTTCGAGCTCGGCCAGTTCGGCCTCGGCGGCCTGTACGTCGAGGGTCAACAGGCGCCGCGCCAGCTGGGTTTTCAGCACCACCAGCGACAGGGTGTGGCCGAGCACGTCGTGCAGGTCGCGGCCGATGCGTTCGCGCTCGGCCAGCGCGGCGAGCCGCCGCACTTCGTCGTGGCTGAGCTTGAGCGCGGCCTGATGGCGTTCGCGGGTGCGCGCGGCGAGGATGCCGAAGCAGGCCATGCCGCCGATCAGGGCCATCGCCAGCGACACCCCGGCCGCGTAGCGCCAGTCCGGCAGCAGCAGCAGGAACTGCAGGCTCATCAGCGCCCAGAACGCGGCGGCGGCGGGAATCGCACGGCGCGCTGGCCACACCGAGGCCGACATGGTCATTGCGTAGATGACGAAGGTGTTGCCGCCGGCGCTGACCGTCATCAGCGCGTAGCCGAGCAGGGCGGTGGCGAGGATCAGCGCGCTGCGCCGCTGCGGGCTGGCGTCCTCGCGCACGAAGGCGAACCAGATCGGCAGAAACAGCAGGCAGGCGCCGACGCTTGCGAGCACCGCTTTCATTGACACCTGCGGCCAGAAGATCAGCGGCAGGAACACGAAGACCACGTAGATCAGCCCGAGCAGCGGATGCTGCTGGGGCACCGGATCGAGCGTGTAGCGGTCGGGTGTGAGCAGGGTGCGGGTGTTCATGGCGCTAGCGTACTTGCACCGCGTCGACGCTGAACTGGCCCTCGCCCGCACTGCCGCCGGCGGACAGGCTCAGGCCGGCGAAGCGCGCGGGGTCGAAGCCGGGCAGGGCGTGCAGGTCGATCTCGACGGTCTGCCAGCCGGGGCGAGCGTCGACTGCGACGAAAGCCGGCTGGCTGGGGCCGTTGAACAGCAGCACGGTCAAGGGGCGGGATTCGCTTAGCACCTGCAGCGAGAGGGTGTTCAGCGCGCTGGCGTCAATCGTCTGCATCGGCTGCGCGGCGGGGCTGTAGAACACCCCCGCCCAGGGCGACATGCCGTCCACGCCGGGGCCGACCAGATCGACGCTGACCTGCAGCGCGCCGGCGCTGCCGTCGGCGCCGGGGGCGGTGAGTTCGAGACGCGAGCTGGAGCGGCCGCCGCGCATCTGGTCGCTGGCGGGTATCCACATTGCCGGCAGTGCGTCTGCGTCGAAATCGGCGAGCGTGCCGGCGGCAAGCTGCGATGCCGCGGCGGCGCCCTCGGCGCTGGCGTCCGCCTGCCCAGCGCCGGCAACGGCGCGGCCGTTCTTCCACACCTGGCGCAGGGCGCGGGTGGCGAGAATATCGGCGCCCGGATCACCCTCGACGAGGACCAGATCGGCGCGCAGGCCCGCAGCAATCCGGCCACGGTCCGCGAGGCCGAACGCGTCCGCAGGCGCCGAGGTTGCCGCGCGCAGGGCCTCGACCGGGCTGAGGCCGGCCTCGACCAGCAGGGCCAGCTCCTGATGCATCGACACGCCGTGGGCGGTGCCCGGGTTGGGGGCGTCGGTCCCGGCCAGAATCGGCACGCCGGCGGCATGCAGGTCGGCGACGTTGGCCAGTGCGGCCTGCAGCAGGCTGATCCGCGGCAGCCCGAAATTGGGGCGGCTGCGCAGCGCCTGCTGCTGCGCGCTGGACAGGCGCTCGGCCAAGTCGGCTGAGGCCTGCAGATCGTTGTCGCGCCCGGCCACTGCGGCAATCACCGACAGGGTCGGCACCACGAAGGCGCGCGCCTGCAGCGCCAGCCGCACAAGTTCGGAATCGCCTGAGGCGTCCACCGGCACGTGCACCAGCCCGTTGGCGCCGGCGGCCAGCACTTCGCGGGCGTGCTGCAGCTTGGATACGTGGGCCAGCGCGAGCATTCCGCGCGCCTGCGCGGCCTTGATCAGCGCAGTCGAGGTGGCCTCGTCCAGCGTCGGCATGCGCTGGCCTTCCGGGCGATAGGCGCTCAAATCCTCGCGCACCAGCTTGACGTAGTCCGAGCCTTCGGCAGCACGCGCGGCGACCCAGGCTTCGGCTTCCTGCGGCGTGGTCAGAGTGGGTACGTTGATTCCGAACTGGGTGCCGTGGCCGCCGGGCACGGTGGCCAGAAAGCCCGCCGACCACAGGTCCGACTGGTCGGTCGCGTCCAATGCGGCGCGCTCGGCCCGCGCGGCCGCCAGCGCGGCGGGGTCGTCGAACATGTCGAGCATGCTGGTGGTGCCGAAGGGCAGGGCCTCGCGGCGGGCGCCGAGGTAGGCGTGCACGTGGGCATCGATGAAGCCGGGCAGCAGGGTCTGGCCGCGGCCGTCGATTGACTCAGTGCCGTCGGCCCGGATGTTCTCGCCCACCGCGATGATCAGCCCGTCGCGAACGTGCACGCTGGCTCGGGTCAGCATTTTCTCGCCGTCGAACACGCGGGCATCGCGAATGACGAATTCGCTGGGCGCCGGCGCGCTCTGAGTGCGCGTGCCCGGAGCCGTCGCGCGCTCAGGCGGCGCGCTGAACCACAGCAGCGCGCCCAAGGCCGCGGCGCTGAGCAGGGCCATCCAGGCCGGTGTGGGCAGACGCGCCATGGCTCAGCGCCCCCGCAGCCGTAGCGCGGCTAGTGACAGAAAGAACACCGTGAAACCCAGCAGCACCGCCACGTGCAGCAGCACGTTGACGCCTTCAATCTGGCCGTTGATGCCCAGCGCCAGCTGCGCCAGATGCCAGGCCGGCCAAATGACAGCCAGTTTCTGCACGATGGCCGGGAAGGCGAACATTGGAACCCACAGACCGGACAGCACCGACATCGGCAGGTAGACCAGGTTGACGATCGCCACCGCTGCCTGGCCTTTGACCAGGCTGCCGATAAACAGGCCCAGCGCGCAGAAGGGCAGGGCGCCCAGCAGTAGGGCCCCCACCAGCAGCAGCCAGTCGCCAAACGCCATGCTGACCCCGCCCAGGCCGAACGCTGCCGCGCTGAGCAGCAGCACCACGCACAGGCCGGACAGCAGGCTCATCACGATCTTGGCGACGAAGTAGGCGGCAATCGGCATTGGCGACACTCGCTTCAGTTCCAGCAGGCCGCTTTCGCGCTCCATCGCAAGGCCGACGCCGAAGCCGAACAAGGCCGGGCCGATGATGCCGAACACGCCGTAGGTGGCGAACAGATAGGCGGCTTTCTGGAAGCTGCCCCATTGGCCCGGAATCATCACCGCGAACATCAGATAGAACACCACCGGGAAGGCCAGGGTGGGCACCACGAAGGCCGGCATGCGCGCCATCTTCAGCACTTCGTAGCCGCATTCGAGGGCGTACAGGCGCAGGGTGGCGGCGGCGGACATGGGCAGCGATGCCGGGCGGCCCAGTGCAGCGGCGGTGTTCATGCGGCTTCTCCAATCGGGGTCGCGGTATCTGCGCTGCGGGTCAGTTCGATGAAGGCGTCTTCGAGGCTCAGCGCGCTCACTTCCAGCCCGCTCAGGCTGGGGTCGGCCGCCAGCAGCTGGCGCACCAGGGCATCGCTGTCGGCGCCGCGGATCGACAGCCGCGAGCCGTCTCTCTGCACGCTGTGCACGCCGGCCCAGCGGGCGATGCTGGCGACATCCAGCGCACTGCTGCAGCGAATGCGGCTGCCGCTGGCGCGCGCCTTGATGCCGGCTGGCGTGTCCTCGGCCAGCACCCGGCCGTGGTCGATCAGCACCACCCGTTCGGCCAGCGCATCGGCTTCCTCCAGGTAGTGCGTAGTCAGAACAATTGAAAGGCCCTGCTCGCGCAGCCCGCGCAGCACCTGCCAGAAGCCGCGGCGGGCGTCGACATCAAGGCCGGTAGTCGGCTCATCGACGAACAGCAGCTCGGGCGCGCCGCAAATGGCGACTGCGAACTGCACGCGACGCTGCTGGCCGCCGGACAGCGCGGCGTAGCGACGCTGGGCGAGGTCGCCGATGCCGGCCAGCGAGAGGGTTTCATCGACGCCGCGCGGGGCCGGGTAGTAGCTGGCGAACAGGTTCACCAGCTCGCGCACCTTCATGGTCTCCGGCAGCTTGGCCTCCTGCTGCATCACCCCGAAGCGGCGGCGGGTGGCGGCATCGCGCGGGTCGGCGCCGAACACGCTCACCGTCCCGGCATCGGCGCCGAAGCGGCCGGTGAGCAGGCCCAAGGCGGTGCTCTTGCCGGCGCCGTTGGGGCCGAGCAGGGCCAGCAGCTCGCCGCGGCGGATGTCGAGATCAATGCCGGCCAGCGCGGTGATCGCGCCGTAACGTTTGTGCGCTGCGCTCAAGCGGGCGATGGGGGCGCTGGGATGGATGGCGTCGCTGCGCATGTCGGGCTCCACGGGTGGGTGTGGAGCCAGCTTCGGCGATGCGTCGCGGCGCCGGCAGTGGAGGCTGTCAGCCGTGCGGCCTGACAGTTGTCACGTGCTGTCCTGTTATGTGCCGGCAGCGCGCCGAGCGGCGGCCGCGGCATACTGCGGCGACCTTCGGTGGAGTACCGATATGCGCGTTCCGATGTATGCCCTGACAACTTGGCTGCTGCTGGTCTGCGTGGCGGTGAATGTCTGCTTCTGGGGCGGCGTCGCGGCCTCGACGAGCCTGGCTCCGGTGCTGCGCGAGCCGCTGAGCCGGGAGGCACCGTTGGCCTACACCTATCTCCTGGCGGGCGAGGCGATTGCTGCGCCGCTGGGGCTGGACGAGAGTTTCGCCGCCTTCGCCGAGGGCCAGGTACAGGACCCCGCGCAGGTGCTTGAAGTCTCCGCACTCTCGGTGGATCGGCTGATGCGGGCGCGCAGCGGCTGGCTCAAGCCGCTGCACTCCGCACCGCTGCTGCTGGCGCCGCTGGCGCTGATCCTCTGGTGGCGGCGGCCGCGTGCGATCAAGACCTTTGGCGGGCGGCGCTAGCGACGCGCACGGGCGCTGCCCTGCGCTCAACGGTCGGCGCGAGCCGGCGCAGGGTCATGCCGTGGCGCGCGCCGGAAGGGCAGCGCCAGCAGCTTTCCAAGCTGAAGTTCGGTTGGATAGAGTTCGGGCGCATACACCCCCACCTGCGCCGGCGGGCGGCCGCGCCGCCAGGTGCCAAACACTTGGTCCCACAGCGGAATCACCGTGCCGAAATTGCCGGCCTGCGCGGGGTCGGTACTGTGATGGATTCGATGCAGGTCTGGCGTGCCGATCAGCCAGTCCAGCACGCTGGGCCGGGTGCTCACGTTGGCGTGCGCGAGCAGGCTTTGGGTCAGTGCGAAGCTGCCCAGTACCAGTACGGCCTCGCCCGAAAATCCCAGCCCCAGCAGCGGCACGCTGCGCGCCAAGCTGTCCCAGCCGGCATTGAGCGGGTGCGAGGTCAACGCGTTGGCGACGTTGAGCTTGTGCGGGCGGTGGTGCAGCAAGTGCGACTTCCACATCCAGCCGCCGCGGTGGCTTCGGCGATGCAGCCAGTAAGGCCCGAACTCGGCCAGCGGCAGCCCGATCGCCAGCTGCAGGGCGAGCGGCGCGTCGAGTGCATCGCCCGCGACTGACGCCAGCAGCAGGGTCGTCACCGCTTTCACCGTGAGATCCGACAGCAGGTTTAGCCCAAACACCTGAGTATCGCGCTTGAGCTCGCGAGCCAGCGGTCGCCAGTCGCTGCGCAGCGGCCGCCCGCGTTCGGCCAGCGCCAGCATAAGCACGACGGCCGCCAGCCAGGGCAGCAGGCGCAGCGGGTCCGGCCAGCCGGCGCTGAGCCCCAGCCAGCCGGCCAGGGCGAGCAGCAGACTCAGGTGCAGAATGCCGAAGCAGCAAAATTCTCTCGTCGAACCGCTGGTCGAATCCGTGGTCGGATGCATGCGCGTGAGCCCTCTCGGTAAAGGCTGTAGCGTCGGCACTCGGCTGTCTTCGCGCATTAACCCGGGTTAATAAACTGTGCACACTGCGTTGCCACCCGCTCTGCAGAACCTGATCGAACGCAGCACCGCCATCGTCCTGGTCAAGGGGGAGCTCCTGCTGCAGCCGGGTTTGCCCGTGGATCGGCTGTGGATGATTGAGCGCGGCCTGCTGCGTCGCTATTCGCTGGGCGAGGATGGCAGCGAGTTCACCCACGATTTCGTCGGCCCCGGGCGCTGGGTCTGCGGCGCGCTTCAAATGAGCGAGGGAAGCGTGTGCTGCGCGCGGACGTCGCTGGCCATCGAGGCTCTGCAGGTGTCGACTGTGCGCGCCTTGCGGTTGAGCGAACTGAATTCGCTGAGCCAGCGCGATGCAGCCAGCGCCGCCTACCTGTTTCAGCAGTCGCTGCAGCACGGCTCGGATCGGCTGGAGCGTGAGGCCGGTTTGGCCCATGCCTCGGCGGAATCCCGCTACCTCGGCCTGCTTGCCGCACAGCCCGGGATCGAGTCCACCCTCAGCCAGAAGCAGATCGCCGCGTGGCTGGGCATCACGCCGGTGGCGCTTTCTAGGATCCGCCGGCGCCGCGCGGCGGGCTGAGCCTGCGACCGTTGCTGTCACGTGCCTGCAGCGCGACCGGGCTGCTGCAAGAGCGACATTCGTTTGCGCGGATCAGCCCGGCGCGCTGCAGAAGGTCCGGTGCAGCACGCTGATGATGTCGTGCACCGGCCCGGGCGCGAGCGAGTAGTAAATCGTCTGCGCCGAGCGCCGGGTGTGCACCAGGCCTTCTTCGCGCAGCACGGCCAAATGCTGCGACAGCGCCGACTGCGACAGATCCAGCCCGCTGTTGATATCGCCGACGGTCTGCTCACCGCCGACCAGCAAGCACAGGATCAGCAGTCGCTTGTCGTTGGCCATCGCCTTCATCAGCTGGGCGGCGTCCTGCGCATGGGCGCGCATTTCGGCGGCGGCGGCGGCGGTGGCGGGGGCGAGCGCGAGGGGTTTGGGCATGGATGTGCAGGTTGGGTTGGAGTGGAGAGTGCGGCGAGATTTGAGCGGTTAGTGTGGGGGGTAGAGATCGGGGATTGGGGATTCCGCGGCCGACTTCGCGTGCGGGCTGCGGTGGTCGCTTCGATCGAGCGTCCGTTTCCAGAGCAGCCGGCCTACCTTCGGAAAATCCCTAATCCCTAATCCCTAATCCCGAATCCTAAATCCCCGTCCTCAATGCATCGTCACCGGCTGCCCGGCCTCGGTCCAGGCGGTGATGCCGCCGGCCAGAGAGCGCACGTTGTTGAAGCCGAGGTTCTGCAGGCTTTCCGCGGCCAGCGCCGAGCGCCCGCCGGTGCGGCAATACAGCACGATCGGCTGCTCGCGCACGGCCAGCGCCGGTTCGGTCACGCAGGCCACGGCCGGGTTGGCCTCGACCTGAAATTCCAGCACGCCGCGCGGAATGTGTACGGCACCGGCCAGATGGCCGGTCGCATATTCGGCTGCTTCGCGGACATCGATCAGCACGTAGCTGTCCGGTGCTTCAGCGGCCAGCGCCTCGACGCTGACCTCGGCAATCTGGGCGCGCGCTGCGGCGACGAGTTCGGCGGGGGATTTGGACATCTGAGTTTCCTTGATCGAACGCAAGCGGGGGCGGAGAAGCGAGGGTAAGAATATCAGTTGACGCTAATATTAGAGATCGCTAAATTAGAGGGCGTCAAGTCTAGCGCGAGCCGGGTATCCGCTTCAGGCCTCGCCCGTGGCCACCCGGACTCGAAGCGCACGCCCCCGAGTGTCGGCCGCGGGGCGGGCAATCTCGCGGCACCGGCGATTCAAGGACAACTGCTAATGGCCAAGATCATCGTGTTGGGCGGCGGCATCGGCGGTATCAGTGCGGCGTACGAGCTGCGTTCGGGCTTGGGCAAGGGTCACGAAATCACCGTGGTCGGCAACAGCCCGCAGTTCTCGTTCACGCCCTCTAACCCCTGGGTCGGCGTCGGCTGGCGCAAGGCCTCGGACGTACAGCTGGACATCGGTCAGTACCTGGCCAAGAAAACCATCCACTTTGAACACTGCGGCGCCACGGAGCTGAAGCCGAAGGACAACCTCGTCCGGCTCAGTGACGGCCGCGACCTCAGCTACGACTACCTGGTGATCACCACCGGGCCGCGGCTGGCGTTCGATGAAATTCCCGGGCTCGGGCCCGAGCATCACACTGAGTCGGTCTGCACCACGCCGCACGCGCTGCACGCCTGGGCTGCGTATGAGGAGTTCCTCAAAGCGCCCGGCCCGATCGTGGTCGGTGCCGCGCAGGGCGCCAGCTGCTTCGGCCCGGCCTATGAGTTCGCGATGATCCTCGATGCCGACCTGCGCAAGCGCAAGCTGCGCGACCAGGTGGCGATCAGCTTTGTCACCAGCGAGCCCTACGTCGGCCACATGGGCCTGGGCGGAGTCGGCGACTCCAAAGGCCTGCTGGAGGGCGAGTTCCGCCAGCGCCACATCAAGTGGATCGTCAACGCCAAGATCGCCGAAGTGCGCGCCGGCGAGATGGATGTTCACGAGATGAACGAGGCCGGCGAGAAGCTGCGCGAGCATCGTCTGCCCTTCAAGTTCTCGATGATCCTGCCGGCGTTTACCGGCGTCGAGGCGGTGCGCACCGCCGAGGAGCTGTGCAATCCGCGCGGTTTTATCAAGATCGACAAGCATCAGCGTAGCCCGGCCTATTCGAACGTGTTCTCGGCCGGCGTGTGCGTGGCGATTCCGCCGGTGGAGGTCACCCCGGTGCCGACCGGCGCACCCAAGACCGGCTTCATGATCGAGTCGATGGTGACCGCTATCGTTGATAACATTCGCGCCGACCTGCAAGGCCGCCCGGCCGAGGCGGTGGCGACCTGGAATGCGGTCTGCCTGGCCGACATGGGCGACACCGGCGCCGCTTTCGTGGCGCTGCCGCAGAACCCGCCGCGCAACGTCACTTGGGCCAAGGTCGGCAAGTGGGTGCATCTGGCCAAGGTCGCCTACGAGAGGTATTTCCTGCGCAAGATGCGCTCCGGCAAAACCGAGCCGCTGTACGAGAAATATATGCTGAAGGCGCTGGGCATCGAGCGCTTGAAGTAGGTCCGCGCGCTGGCGCGCTCGCGCGTCAACCGCAATTCGCAATCTGCAATTCGCAATCCGAATCCGAATTCGAAATCCGAAATCCGAAATTCGAAACTCGAAATCCGAAACTCGAAATTCCCGGTCCCCGGAGATAATCATGAACCTCGACCGCGCCATGTTCGCTTTTGCTGGCAGCATGATCCTGCTGAGCGTCGCCCTGACGCACTTTGTTTCGCCCTGGTGGCTGCTGCTGACCGTGTTTGTCGGCGCCAACCTGCTGCAGTCTTCGTTCACCGGCTTCTGCCCGGCGGCCCTGCTGATGACCAAGCTCGGCCTGCGCCCCGGCTGCGCCTTCAAGTAGGAGTTGTCCATGCGCCTTGCGTCAATGCCCGCCCTGCCGCTGCTGTTCGCTGCGCTCGTTTTGAGCGGCTGCGATGGGCCGACTGAACCCCTCGCCACGCCGCGTGTGGCCGCGACCGAGCTTGCGTTCATTGATGCCCAGCCGCGCCGAGCCGCGCGCGAGCGGGTCTGGGACGGCGTGGTCGAGGCGGTCAACCGCGCGACGCTGTCGGCGCAGACCGGCGGGCGGGTGCTGGAGTTGCCGTATGACGTAAACGACTTCGTCAAGGCCGGCGACGTGGTGGTGCGCTTCACCGATGTCGAACAGCGTGCCGGCCTGCGCCAGGCCCAGGCCGGGCTGAATGCAGCGCAGGCGGCCGCGCGCGAGGCCGAAGCCGACTTCAAACGCATCAGCGAGATCTATGAGCGGCGGCTGGTCGCGCGTGCCCAGCTCGATCAGGCGGAGGCGCGCGTGGCCAACGCACGGGCGCAGCTGCAGTCGGCCCAGGCCGCGCTGAAAACCACCGAGGAGCAGCTCGACTACACCGAGGTGCGGGCGCCGTACTCCGGCATCGTCACCGAGCGGATGGTCGAAGTCGGCGAAACCGTGGGCCCGGGCCAGCCGCTGATTGCCGGGCTGTCGGTCGAGCAGCTGCGGCTCAACGTGCAGGTGCCGCAGAGCGATGTGGCGGCGCTGCGCGAGCACGGCCGCGCGTTCCTGCTGCTGGCCGATAGCCGCCGCATCGAGGCCAGCCGGGTGACGATTTTTCCGTACGCCGATCCGGCCAGCCACAGCTTCAGCGTGCGCGTGGAGCTGCCGCAGGCCGAGACCGGCCTGTCGCCCGGCATGAGCGCCAAGGTCGCTTTCGTGATCGGTGAATCCGAGCGGCTGCTGCTGCCGGCCGACGCGCTGGTCAAGCGCAGCGAAGTCACCGCCGCCTACGTGCTCGGTGAGCAGGGTCTGGTGCTGCGCCAGCTGCGTCTGGGCCATCGCTTCGGCGACGAGGTCGAGGTGCTCGCCGGGCTCAAGCCGGGCGAGCAGGTGGCGCGCGATCCGGTCGCCGCCGGCCTGCTGCTGCTGCAGCAGGCGCGGAGCCGCAACGATGGCTGAGCAGGCACCTCCCGTGTTCCCGCGGATGGGTATTTCCGGGCGCCTAGCCGCGGCCTTCCAGAACAATCCGCTGACGCCGATCCTGGCGATTGCCGGCCTGCTGCTGGGGCTCATTGCGGTGCTGATCACCCCGCGCGAGGAAGAACCGCAGATCGACGTGACCATGGCCAACGTGTTCGTGCCCTTTGCCGGCGCATCGGCCGAGGACGTCGAGAACCTGGTCAGCTACCCGCTGGAGCAGGTGCTGTCCGAGATCGAAGGCGTCAAGCACGTGTACTCGATCAGCCGCCCCGGAATGGCGGTGATCACGGTGGAGTTCACCGTCGGCGTGCCGCGTGCCGACGCCATTCTGCGGCTGTACAACCAGGTCTATTCGAACGCCGACTGGGCGCCGCCGGGCTTGGGCGTCGGTCAGCCGCTGGTGCGGCCGATGGGCATCGACGACGTGCCGGTCATGAGCCTGACCCTGTGGACCCAGGACCCCGCCCGCGGCGGCGTCGAGCTGGCCGAGGTCGCGCACACGCTGGAGACCGAACTCAAGCGCGTGCCCGGCACCCGCGATGTCTACACGATCGGTGCACCCGACCGCGCGGTGGTGGTCGAGCTCGACCCGCTGCGGCTGGCCGCCTACGGCATGGACATCAATGATCTGGCCGGCGCGCTGGCGGCCAGCAATGTGGTGAGCCAGGCCGGCGAGCGGACCAGCGCGGAGGGCCAGATCCCGGTCACTGCCGGCCGCTTTCTCGCCGACGCCCAGCAGGTCGCCGAGCTGGTGATCGGCCTGCGCGACGGCCGTCCGCTGTTTCTGTCGGATGTCGCTGAAATCCGCCGCGGCGCGGATCTGCCGACCCAGTACGTTTGGCATGCGCCGCTGCAGGCCGGCGTGGCGCCCGTGATGCATCCAGCGGTGACGATCGCGGTGGCCAAGAAGCCCGGCGCCAACGCCTCCGACATCACCACCGCGATCGCCGCGCGGGTGGACGATCTCAAGCTCAGCCTGATCCCGCAGGGGATCGAGATCGACATCACCCGCGACTACGGCCGCACCGCCAACGACAAGGCGGTCCAGCTGATCCAGAAGCTGATCTTCGCGACCATGGCGGTGGTGCTGCTGGTGCTGTTTGCGCTGGGCTGGCGCGAGGCCGTGGTGGTCGGCTCGGCGGTGGTGCTGACCCTGGCCCTGACCCTGTTCGCCAGCTGGGCGATGGGTTTCACGCTTAACCGGGTGTCGCTGTTTGCGCTGATTTTCTCGATCGGCATCCTGGTCGACGACGCCATTGTCGTGGTCGAGAACATTCACCGGCACATGGCGCGCGGCGGCAAGACCCTAGTGGAGGCGATCCCACCGGCGGTGGACGAGGTCGGCAGCCCAACCATTCTTGCAACCTTCACGGTGATCGCCGCGCTGCTGCCGATGGCCTTCGTGAGCGGGCTGATGGGCCCCTACATGCGGCCGATCCCGATCAATGCCTCCGTGGGCATGCTGATCTCACTGGCGATCGCGCTGATCGTCACGCCTTGGCTGTCGCTCAAGCTGCTGGCGCGGCATGGGCATGGGCATGGGCACTCGGGTGCGGACAAGCCGGCGGGTCAAGACCCGGCCTACGTTTCGTCAGAGCAGGCGGTGGGCCAAGACCCGCGTTACGTGCAGTCGCAGCGCGATGCAGTTCTCCCCTCTCCCGTCGGGAGAGGGGTTAAGGGTGAGGAGCCGGGCGAAGCGCGCGGGTCGAACCCGACGAGCGCACACGGCTCCGGCATCGCCGGCCGCCTGCACGCGCTGTTCGAGCGTCTGCTGCGGCCCTTTCTCGATCCAAAGCGCGGCGGGCGTCGGCGCGGCTGGCTGTTCGCCGGCATCGTCGGTGCGGTCGTGCTCTCCGCCGGCCTTGCGGTGGTGCAGTTGGTGGTTCTGAAGATGCTGCCCTTCGACAACAAGTCGGAGTTTCAGGTCGTTGTCGACCTGCCCGAGGGCAGCACGCTGGAGCACACCAATGCGCTGCTGCAGGAGCTGGCGCTGGCGCTTGCCGAGGTGCCGGAAGTCGCCGACATGCAGGGCTATGCGGGCACTTCCGCGCCGGTCAATTTCAACGGTCTGGTGCGCCAGTACTACCTGCGCGAAGGGGCCAATGTCGGCGACCTGCAGGTCAATCTGGTGGCCAAGGCCGAGCGCTCGCGCAAAAGCCACGATCTCGCCCGCGCGGTGCGGCCGGCCCTGCAGCAGATCGCCGCGCGCTACGGCGCCGCGCTGAAAGTGGTTGAGGTGCCGCCCGGGCCGCCGGTGCTGTCGCCGCTGGTGGCCGAGATCTATGGGCCGGATGCCGCATCTGCGCGGCGCATCGCGCTTGAACTCGCCGAGATCTTCCGCGACACCGAGGGCCTGGTCGATATCGACACCACGGTCGAGGCGGCCGCACCGCGCGAGATTCTGGTGGTCGACCGCGAGCGCGCAGCCCGCCTGGGTTTGAGCCAGGCGCAGATCGCGCAGGCGCTGCAGGCGGCGGTGTCCGGCGTCGATGCCACCTACCTGCGCGACGGCGCATCGAAGTACCCGGTGCCGGTGCGGCTGCGTCTGGCCGCTGGCGACCAGGCCAGCCTCGATGCCCTGCTTGGCGTGCGCCTGCGCACCGCCGACGGCCGTCTGCTGCCGCTGTCTGAAGTGGTCAGCGTCGAGCGCGCCGAGTGGGAGCCGGCGATTTACCACAAGGATCTGCTGCCGGTGGTCTACGTGCTGGCGGACGAGGCCGGCGCGCTGGACAGCCCGCTGTACGGCATGTTCGCGGTGGTCGCAAAGCTGGCCGAAGCGCGCCCCGCCGGCTTCGCGCTGGAGCAGCATTTCTTCGAGCAGCCCGCCTCCACTGCGGGATTCTCGGTGAAGTGGGACGGCGAATGGCAGATCACCTTCGAGACGTTCCGCGACATGGGCATCGCCTATGCCGCCGGCATGCTGTTGATCTACCTGCTGGTGGTGGCGCAGTTCCGCAGCTATGCGGTGCCGCTGGTGATCATGGCGCCGATCCCGCTGACGGTGATCGGGGTGATGCCCGGCCACGCCCTGCTCGGTGCGCAGTTCACCGCCACCAGCATGATCGGGATGATCGCGCTGGCCGGCATCATCGTGCGCAACTCGATCCTGCTGGTGGACTTCATCAACCACGAACTCGCCGCCGGGCGCAGGCTCGAAGACGCAGTGATCGAAGCCTGCGCGGTGCGCGCGCAGCCGATTGCGCTGACTGCGCTGGCGGCGATGGCCGGCGCGTTCTTCATTCTGGACGACCCGATTTTCAACGGGCTTGCGATCGCCCTGATCTTCGGCATTCTGGTTTCCACGGTGCTCACCCTGCTGGTGATCCCGGTGCTGTACTTCGCCCTGCTGAAATCCCGCGCCCGCAAGGAGACCGCCTGACATGAGCGACGACACTCTGATTCTCGCCTGCCCACACTGCCACGGCTTGAACCGCGTGCCGCAGGCGCGGCTGTATGAACGCCCCAACTGCGGACGCTGCGGCGGCGGCCTGTTTACCGGCAGGCCTTTTGAGCTGGATGCCGCGAACTTCGAGGCGCACGCCACGCGCGCACAGCTGCCGCTGCTGGTGGATTTCTGGGCGCCGTGGTGCGGGCCCTGCCGACAGATGGCGCCGGCGTTTGCCCAAGCTGCGAAGGAGCTTGAGCCGCAGTTTCATTTGGCCAAGATCGACACCGAGGCGCAGCCGGCCTTGGGTCAGCAATTCGGTATCCGCAGTATTCCGACTTTGGCCCTGTTCCACGCCGGCCAGGAAATCGCGCGGCAGTCCGGCGCCTTGCCGGCCGCGCAGATCGTGCAGTTCGCGCGGAGCGCCTTCATGCAGTACGTCCAAGGAGCCTGAAGCATGAGCGAGACCGAGAGCTTCACCGTCACCGTCGAGCAGGAGCAGGACTACAGCTTCCGCGTGAGTTTTGCCGGCACTGCCATCCCCGACCTGATGACCGACGAGCCGGAGCCGCTGGGGGGCGGCACCGGACCCAACCCCTCGCGCTTGCTGGTGGCGGCGGTGGCGAACTGCATCGGCGCCAGCCTGCTGTTTGCGCTGCGCAAGTACAAGAATGAGGCCGGTGCGCTGGTGGTAAAGGCGACCGCACAGATGGGCCGCAACGAGGCTGGACGCATGCGCGTGGCGACAGTCGATGCGCAGATCAGCCTGCCGGAAATGGCCGGCAGCTATCAGAACCTTGATCGTATTCTGGCCCAGTTCGAACAGTTCTGCGTGGTCACCGAAAGTGTACGTTCGGGGGTCGAGGTGAATGTCAGCGTGGTCGACGTTACCGGCGCGCGACTGCATGGCGTACCTGTGCAGGAGGCCGATGCGAAAGAGTCCAGCGCGAAAGAGTCTGCCGCGCAGGAGTCCACAACGTGAGCCGCCCCTGCGGCCTCAGGTTCGGTCTGCTGCTGGCGGCCGCGCTGCCCCTGCTGGCGTGCGCGCAAGCGCCTGCTGCAGGCTCAGACGGCGATGTCGCGCGCGCAGAGGCCGCGATCGCCGACCTCGGCCAAAGGCTGCGTTCGGTGCTGATGGAGCGCATGCAGGCACAGGGTCCGGTCGATGCGGTCGACGTCTGTCACCAGCAGGCGCCCGCGATCGCCGCGAGCGTCGCTGCAGCGCACGGCCTGCGGATTGGACGCAGCTCGGATCATCTGCGCAGCCCGCAAAACGCGCCGGACGACTGGCAGCAGGCGGTGCTTGCGGAGTTCGCCGAACGCGCTGCTGCCGGCGAAACCCCGCAAAGCATGAAGCGCGCGGAGGGCGGCGAGCGTTTTCGCTACGCGAGCGGCATCGCGGCCGAGGGCCCCTGTTTGGTCTGTCACGGTACTGAGGTGTCCGTGCCGGTGCGTGAGGCGATCGGTGCCCGCTATCCGCGGGATCGCGCCACCGGCTACGCCGCGGGTGATCTGCGCGGTCTGTTCTGGGTCGAAATCGACCGCGTGCCCGCGGTCGATCCAGAGGCCGCGCCAAACAGCTGATCGTGGCGGGCAGATAGCCCCGAGAGGTGGTGTCCAGACAGCGGCTGGGCGCGCGCAAGTCAGTCTGGCCGGGAGACCCTGTTCGTCGTTTGCCGAGTTCGCTTTTCAAGAGCCGAGCGCCCAGTCCTTCGGATCCATTGGCTGCCGGCCGGGGGCGACGTCGGGGTACAACTGCGTGCACCGAAAGGCAGTCGTGCAATTGTCCCTGTCCGCTCGTTCTGCACGGGCGGGCAGAGCGGGCTTGACGCGCAGGCTCCAAGCCGCCAGCGTGCAGGTCCGCCGGCTGCTGTGGATTTCTCTGCGTGAACAGGCCCCGCCCAAACCTATCCGGCGTTTTCCGCAGCCGATCCACCCTGGCGACGGTGATGCTTGCTCTGCTGGCGCCAGCGATGAGCGCCGCTGCGGAATGTCCGGGCGGAGGCGTACTTTCGCCGGAGGCGCTGGAGCAGGCGGGCGTGCGCATAGGCGAGCTCAGCTTTCTCCGCAACAATGTGTTCGACACCGACCTGCCCGAGGAAGATCGCGCGCTGTTTCGCGCCGCCAACCGCGTGCATCGGGTCACCCGCGAGAAGACCATTCGCCGCCAGTTGCTGGTCAAGCCCGGTGATCTTTATCGGCAGCGGCTGCTGGATGAGAGCGAGCGCATCCTGCGCAGCACCGAGTACCTGCGAGAGGCCGAGCTGAGGCCGGTCGCCTGCGTCGACGGCCGCGTCGACATCGAGGTTGAAACTCGCGATGTGTGGTCGCTTAACCCCGGGATTTCGGGCGGTCGAAAAGGCGGTGAGTCGAGCTTCGGCATCGACCTTGAAGAAAGCAATCTGTTTGGTACCGGCGCATTGCTGGAGTTCTCGCGCAGCAGTGACGCCGACCGCAGCGGCAACTCGCTGCGCTATCGCGATGACCACCGGTTCCGGCCCTGGGTCGGGATCGACGTGCAGGTCGACGACAACAGCGACGGCAGCGGCTACGCGCTGGCGGTGCAGCAGCCGTTCTATTCGCTGGACAGCCGCCGGGCTTGGGGCGTTGGAATCAACACCCTGACCCGCGCGGAGTCGCTTTATGATCTGGGTGAAGAGGTCGCGGAATACCGCATCGGCAATCGCGATCTGGACCTGTGGTGGGGCATCTCGACCGGGCTGCAGGGTGAGCGCGTGCTGCGCTACAGCTTTGGCCTGCGCGACCAGCAGCGCGATTTTTTGCCCTCGCGAGATCCCGAACTGCTTGGGCCGCTGCCCGAGGATCGCCATCTGAGCGGTCCCTGGGCCGGCATTGAATACATCCAAAATGACTGGGCGCAGCTGCGCAACTACGACCAGATCGACATCACCGAGGATGCCCTGCTGGGCGTGCGATTCTCGGCCCGGGTCGGTTGGGCTGATACCGCGTTCGGCGGCGACCGCGATGCCTGGTGGGGCGACGCCGAAGCCAGCCGTGGTTTTCGTCTGCCGGCCGATTCGCTGCTCCGCTTCAGCGGCCGCTTCGCCGCGCGCGAGGAGAGCGGTGAGATCCGCAACATGAGCCTCTACGGCGATGCGCGGTTCTACCGGCAGAGCGGCGAACGCCGGCTGTTCTTTGCCGAACTTGAGGCACAGTACGGCCGGAACCTGGATCTCGACAACCGTGCCTACCTAGGCGGCGAGAACGGCCTGCGTGCCTATCCGCTGCGCTGGGCCGGCGGCGAGAGCTTTGCCCGGCTGAGCGTCGAGCAGCGCTATTTCACCGACTGGTATCCGTGGCGGCTGTTCCGGGTCGGCGGGGCGATTTTTGCTGATGTCGGCCGCACCTGGGGCGATGACGCATTGAACCGCGAAAACCCCGGCGTGCTCGCCGACGTCGGCATCGGTCTGCGCCTCTCCAACACACGCAGCGCGTTTGCGCGGGTGATCCATATTGACCTCGCGGTGCCGCTGCAGCGCGACCCTTCGCTCAAGACCGTCGAGCTGGTGATCGAGGCGCGGCGCGCGTTCTAGGAAATCTCTGATAAGTCGATGCTTCGCGCAGCGCTAGCGGGCCGAAAGTCATCCACATTGAGGCCTGCGATTTCGTCCAGCCGCTGCAGATTGCGATGCCGCCGCCCTTTCCCTGCGCCCCGCCGGCGACCGCGGCCGTACTTGAGTTCAGCGCCACGGCTGAACCCAAAACTGACGTGATTGCGATACGAGAACCCCCCACCTCAAGGCGCCCGGCGCCTGGCTTGGTTGGGGCGCCTACAGCAGCGCGCCGCGGTTGATTTCCGCACGCAGTTGATTTCCGCCCGCGCCGCCGGTGCGCGGGCGCCTCAGGATGGCGCCCCCGGAAACTGGTTCAGCGGCAGCTTCAGATAGCGGACGCCGTTCGACTCGGGCTCCGGCAGCTGGCTGGCGCGGATATTCACCTGCACGCTGGGCAGGATCAGCTGCGGCATGGCGAGGGTGGCATCGCGGGCTTCGCGCATGGCTACGAACTCAGCCTGGCTGCGGCCGCCGCCGAGATGGATATTGGCGTCGCGCTGGGCGCCGACGGTGGTCTCGCAGGCGGCGTCGCGGCCGCCCGGGGAATAGTCATGGCAGACGAACAGACGAGTGCTGTCGGGCAGCGCAAACAAGCGCTGGATCGAGCTATACAGTCGATCCGCGCTGCCACCGGGGAAATCGCAGCGGGCGCTGCCGCCGTCCGGCATGAACAGGGTGTCGCCAACAAACAGCGCATCGCCAATGCGATAGCTGACGCTGTCGTCGGTATGGCCCGGCGTGGCAATGACCTCAGCGCCGAGGGCGCCGAGCTGGAACGCCTCGCCGTCGGCGAACAGATGATCGAACTGCGAGCCGTCGACCGCGAGCTGATCGCCCAGATTAAACAGCGCGCGGAAGGTGGTATGCACCTCGCGGATGCCCTGGCCGATAGCCAGCCGCGCGCCCGGCAGCTGTTCGCGCAGCCAGTGGCCGGCGGACAGGTGGTCGGCGTGGGCGTGGGTTTCCAGAATCCACTTCACCCGCAGACCGCGCTGCTTGGCGGCATCGAGGACCTGCTGCGCAGATGCGGTGGAGGTGTTGCCGGACTTCGCGTCAAAATCCAGCACCGGGTCGATGATGGCGGCGGTCGCGCTATCTGGGTCCCAGACCAGATAGGTCCAGGTGCAGCTTTCGGGTTCCAGAAATGGAAGGACGCGGGGGCTCATGGGTGATCTCCTTCAGTGGCGTTGATATGGGAGGGCATGGGTGATGGCTCAGATCAGCTGCGGTGCACTGCGAACAATGATGTAGACGCCCATCAGCAGCAGGAATATCGCAAACACGCGGCGCAGGGTCTGCTGCGGCAGGCGTCCGGCCAAAAGCATGCCGGCGAAGCTGCCGACCGCACCGATCACAATGAACAGCCCGATCAAGTTCCAGTCCAGCGACAGGCCCTGCGCCTTGAGCACCGGCAAATAGCCCGCAAAGCCGGTAAAGGACTTCAGCGCAATAATCCACAGGCTGGTGCCGATTGCGCGCTGCATCGGCAGCCTGGCCAGCAGCACCAGCGGCGGCACGATCAGGAAACCGCCGCCAACGCCGACCAGCCCGGTGACTACGCCCACGACCAGGCCATCGCCCGCGCTGGCGATCCGGCGCCGGGGCGCCCGTGCGGTAGCGGCGGGCGCAGCCGGGCTGCGCAGCATCATCGCCGCGGCCAGCAGCATCACCACGGCAAACAGGCTGAGCTGGGCTGCGCCGGAAAACCACTGCGACAAATACGCGCCCGCCCAGGCGCCGGCCATGCCCGGCAGGCCGAACCACAGCAGACTGCGCAGATCGACCTGGCGACGCCAGGTCCAGGGCAGGGCAGCGGCCAGCGCGATGCCGCCGACGATCGCCAGCGACCCGGCGATGGCGAGTTTTTCAGGCTGACCGACCAGGTAAACCAGGATCGGCACGGTCAGGATTGAGCCGCCCGAACCGAGCAGACCCAGGCTCAGGCCGATAGCCAGCGCGCCCAGCAAGGCAAAAATCATCTGCGGTTCTCTGTGAAGAGAATCGCGCAATTATATTAGATACATCTAATGTATGGAACCTCGGGCCGCGCTCGACGTTCAGAACTCGCTGCAGGCACCCGGCCTGCTTGGCAATTTCCCAACTCTCGCGGACACTTGCGTCATGCTCAGTCGCTCCTTCGTTCAGCTAGCTCTCGCCGCAGCCTTGGCCATGGTCTTCGGGCCGGCCGTGGCGTCTAGCGTTTATCGCTGCACCGGCGAGCATGGCGAGACCGTGTTCACCTCGAACAAAGCCGGCTTCAGCGGCTGTCGACGACTGGCTGTGCCGACGACCTTCAACTCCGGCCAGGTCTCCAGCCCACCGCCCGCAGCCCCTGTGGTTATGGCGCCGATTGAGGCGCCAGCGCAGGCCACTACATCCGACGCTCCGCCGCTTCTGCAGACTGCGGTACCGCCGCCTGCGGCGGCGCTGAAGCCGCCGCTGCCGCTGGGCCAGGCGCAGGTTGAATTCCGCACCCGCAGCGATGGCGGCGAGGTTGCCGCGCCGGCCAAGCCGGGCGCCGCCAGCGCGCGAGTGACGCGCGGCGCGGTGTACCGCTACGTCAAGGACGGCGTGACGCACTACACCAACCGTCGCCCCAGCGGCCAGCGTGCGCAGGTTCTGTTCAGCTACATCGAAACCTGCTTCGCCTGCGCGGTCAGCAGCAGCGTCGACTTCAACGCGGTCGGGCTCAACCTGACCGCCTATGCCGACGAGGTGCGCCTCGCCGCCAATCTGCACGGCATCGAAGAAGCGCTGGTGCGCGCGGTCATCCACGCCGAATCCGCGTTCAACGTCAACGCGCTGTCGAACAAGGGCGCGCAGGGCCTGATGCAGCTGATGCCCGACACCGCTGCGCGCTTCGGCGTGACCAACCCGTTCTCGGCGCAGGACAACATCGGCGGCGGCGCCGCCTATCTGGCCTGGCTGCTGCGCCGCTTCGACGGCGATGTGCGTTTGATGGCCGCCGGCTACAACGCCGGCGAGGGCGCCGTTGACCGCTTCGGCGGCGTGCCGCCCTATGCGGAAACTCAGGTCTTCGTCGAGCGCGTCGGCGTGCTGCTCGGGCGTTACCGCATCGAGCTGGCCGCGGCCGAGACGGCGGCCGGCTCGGGCTGAATTCCGCGCGTCTCTGCCTCGATCAACGGCCTACTGGCTGGACGGGCGCTGGATGAGCTCCAGCTCGCCCTGAAAGGGCACTCCGGCGCGCAGCCCGGCAATGTTTATCTTGCTTCCGGGCGCGAGCGCGGCTTCTTTCGTGCGCAGGCTGGCTTGGTCAGCGATGGGCTCACGGTCGAACTCCAGCAGCACGTCGCCGGCGCGCAGACCCGCCGCGTATGCCGGCCCGCCGCGATAGATCCCGCGCAGGGCCACGCCGCGGGCGCTGCCCGGAGCAAGCGACCCGGGCAGCACGGGCGCATCGTCGTATTCGGCGCCGATCCAGCCGCGGGTCACCACGCCGTTCTCGCGGATCTCGCGAAAAATCTGCGCGGCGATTCGCATCGGGATCGCAAAACCAATGCCTTCGGCGCCGCTCAACACGCTGCGCTCGTCGCTGCGCCGGCTCAGTACGAGGGTGTTGATGCCGATCAGTTCGCCGCGCGCATTCACCAGCGCACCGCCGCTGTTGCCGTTGTTGATGGCGGCATCGGTCTGGATGAAGTCTTCGGCGAAGGCGTGTTTGCCAGTACTGCGGCCCAAGCCCGAGACGATGCCCTGAGTGACCGTCTGGCTCAGCCCGAACGGGTTGCCGATCGCCAGCACCACGTCACCTACGCTGCTGGCGACCTCCGGGTCCAGCTTCAGGGCCGGCAGCCCGCTGCCCTCCATCTTCAGCACCGCGAGATCGGTTTCCGGATCGCTGCCGACCACCTGGGCCCGGGTCACCCGGCCGTCCCACAGCACTACTTCGATCTGCTCCGCGCCCAGCACCACATGATGATTGGTGAGCATGAAGCCGTCTTCGCTGACGATCACGCCGGAGCCAAGCGCGCGCAGCCGGCGTCGGGTGGGGACATCGGTGATGCCGGAGAAACGCTGGGTGGTGGCGTCCGGCACCATCACCGTCATCGGCACGGTGACCTCGCGGTCGGCGTAGATGCTCACCACCGAAGGCGAAGCGCGGCGAACTGCATCTGCATAGCTGAAAACGCTTCCGTTGCTCTCCGCGGCGGGGCCATTGCGCAGCCGCTCGGCCCAGCCCGGCGCCAGATACAGCACGACAAAAGCGCCGGCGAGTCCGACAACCGCACTTTGCAGCAGAAACAGAAGTGGACGAGGGCGAGGCCGCATGGGAATCCGGGAAGCAGGATAGCCCGGCATTGTGCCCTGTGAAGGCTGCCGGCGCAGCGTCATGGGCGGTCGGCTGCGTTGTCGGTGGCCGAGCCCATCCGCTACACTGCGCTGCTTTGCAAAGGCCCTTACCCGGCCCTGCACCGTCTTCCCTTTTGCGCAAGTGCGGAGAGCCGTATGGCTAACCAAGATGTCGACACTGGCCGCCGCCGCTTCCTGACCGTCACTACCGCCGTCGTCGGCGGCGCTGGCGCGATTATGGCTGCCGTGCCTTTCATCAGCTCCTGGCAGCCCAGCGCACGCGCTGAGCTGGCGGGCGCGCCAACCACCGAGAGCATCGGCAAGCTCGAGCCCGGGCAGCGTCTGACGGTGACCTGGCGCGGACAGCCGGTCTTCATCATTCGCCGCACGCCGCAGCAGCTGGAACTGCTGGCCTCGCCGAACGACCGGCTGAAAGACTTTGATTCGGCAAACCCCGAGCAGCAGCCGGAGTACGCCAAGAATTCGTACCGCTCGGTCAAGCCCGAGTATCTCGTGCTGGTCGGCCTGTGCACCCACCTGGGCTGCGTGCCGCTGTTCAAGCCGGAAGTGCAGGCCGAGCCTTTCGACGCGGACTGGAAAGGCGGCTTCTATTGCCCCTGCCACAACTCGCGCTTCGACCTGGCCGGCCGCGTTTACCAAGGCGTCCCTGCACCGACCAATCTGAAGGTGCCGCCTTACCGGTTTGTCGACGACAGCACCCTGATTATTGGCGTAGATCCTCAGGGAGCCGCGTGATGTCGAGCATGATCAACCGCACCGTCGAGAACGTCACCCAGTGGGTCGACGATCGCGCCCCTGGCCTCAAAGGCGCCTACAACAAGCACATCGGCCAGTACTACACGCCGAAGAACTTCAACATCTGGTACTACTTCGGTTCGCTGGCCCTGCTGGTGCTGGTCAACCAGATCGTCACCGGCATCTGGCTGACGATGAACTACAAGCCGTCCGCCGCCGAGGCGTTTGCCTCGGTTGAGTACATCATGCGCGACGTGCCCTGGGGCTGGCTGATCCGCTACATGCACTCCACCGGCGCTTCGCTGTTCTTCGTGGTGGTGTACCTGCATATGTTCCGCGGCTTGATCTACGGCAGCTCGCAGAAGCCCCGCGAACTCGTCTGGGTGATCGGCGTGGCGATCTTCCTGGTGCTGATGGCCGAAGCGTTCCTCGGCTACGTGCTGCCCTGGGGCCAGATGAGCTACCACGGCGCGCAGGTGATCATCAATCTGTTCGGCGCCGTGCCCTTTATCGGGAACGAGCTGACCGAGTGGATCCGCGGTGACTATCTGGTCTCCGACGCCACCCTCAACCGCTTCTTCGCCCTGCACGTGATCGCGCTGCCGCTGGTGCTTCTGCTGCTGGTGGTGCTGCATCTGGGCGCGCTGCACGAGGTCGGTTCAAACAATCCGGACGGCGTCGACATCAAGAAAATGAAGGGGCCTGACGGCAAGCCGCTGGACGGCATCCCGTTCCATCCCTACTACACCGTCAAGGATCTGTTCGGCGCCGGTGTCTTCCTCACTATCGCCGCCTTCATCGTGTTCTTCGCGCCGACCTTTGGCGATCTGTTCCTGGAGTACGACAATTTCGTGCCGGCGAACCCGATGGTGACCCCCGACCACATCAAGCCGGTGTGGTACTTCACCCCCTACTACGCGATGCTGCGCGCGGTCCCGGACAAGCTGTTCGGCGTGATCGTGATGGGTGGCGCGGTGCTGATCCTGTTCCTGCTGCCTTGGCTGGATCGCAGCTCGGTGCGCTCGATTCGCTACCGCGGCCCGCTGACCAAGCTGCTGATCACGATTTTTGTGGTCGCTTTCATCAGCCTGGCCTGGCTCGGCCTGCAGCCGGGCAGCGAGATGCAGACCCTGATGGCGCGCATCTTCACCGTGTACTACTTCGCGTTCTTCCTGTTGATGCCGCTGTGGTCCCAGTGGGACTCCACCAGGGCGGTGCCGGAACGAGTGACCACGCATGATTAACCGCCTTGTCGCTGTCGCCTTCGTCGCGCTCGCCGCGTTCGCTTCTGCTCCTGCCTCCGCGGCAGGCGGTGCGGCGCTGCTGGAAAGCAACGTCAACCTGAAAGACCAGGCGTCGCTGCAGCGTGGCGCCGCGCTGTACATGAACTACTGCGCGGGCTGTCATTCTCTGGGCTATCAGCGCTATTCGCGGACGGCCAAGGATCTGGGGCTGAGCGAAGATCAGGTGATGAGCTACCTGAACTTCACTGGCGCCAAGTTTGGCGAGCACATGCTGTCGGCCATGGATCCGGGCGATGGCGAGGCCTGGTTCGGCAAGGCTCCGCCCGATCTGTCGCTGGTTGCCCGCGCCAAGCCCGGCGGCCCCGACTGGACCTACACCTTCCTGAAGTCCTTCTACGTCGACGAAACGCGCCCGGCAGGCTGGAACAACACCGTGCTGGTGGGCTCGTCGATGCCGAACGTGCTGTGGAACCTGCAGGGGATCCAGCGCCCGGTTTACGGCGAGGCTCAAGGCGGCTCTGCCGCCCCGGTGTCCGGCTTTGAGCTGGCCCCGCAGGGCAGTCAAAGCCCAGCCGAGTTCGACCGCACGATCCGCGACATCAGCGCTTTCCTCGCCTATGTCGGTGAGCCGGCGGCCCTGAAGCGCGAAGCCTACGGCGTGTGGGTTATTCTCTTCCTCGCGGTCTTCACATTGCTCGCCTGGCTGCTCAAGACTGAGTACTGGCGCGACGTTCACTGACAGACCGCACGGCGGCCGGCCTCGATCGCGGGGCTGGCCGAACCCTGAGCCTTGGGAAGGGGAGATACGGGATGGCATCGAGTTCGCGTCTGCGCAATGCGTTGACCCTGTTTTCAGCTCGCGATTGCGCGACCAGCCATCGGATCAGACTGGTCCTGGCCGCCAAGGGCGTGACCTACGATCTGGTGGGGGTGGATCCGGAACAGCCTCCCGAAGATCTGCTCGACCTCAACCCAACGCTCAGCCTGCCGACCTTGGCCGACCGCGATCTGGTTCTGTATTCCGCGTCTGTCCTTAGTGAATACATCGACGAGCGCTACCCGCATCCGCCGCTGATGCCGATCGATCCACTCTCCCGCGCGCGCCTGCGCCTGGCCATGCTCCGACTGGAGCAGGAATGGGTTCCCGAGCTCGAAGCCATCGGCTCGTCCTCCAAAGCGGAAGCTGAAGCCGCTCGGAAGCGGATGCGTGAGCTGGTGCAGGCGTCCCTGCCACTGTTCAAGGCCTCGCGCTTCTTCCTGAACACTGAACTCTCGCTCGCGGACTGCGCACTGGCGCCGATCCTCTGGCGATTGCCTGCGGCTGGGGTCGATCTGCTGCGCGACGCCAAAGCGATCGAGGACTACGCCCAGCGGATTTTCCGCAGCCCGATTTTCGGCCGTAGCCTGATGCCCGAAGAGCGCCACTACCGCGACCTGCCGACCGGCTGATCGTGTCCTCCTGCCCCATCGCGGCAACTCGCGGTGTCGGGCCTGAATCGACAAAGCGACGAGCCTGACCTGATGAGCACTGCCGCACCCCCGCGCATGACCTCCAACCGCCCCTATCTGGTGCGGGCGATGTACGACTGGATCACCGACAACGGTCTGACCCCCTACCTGCTGGTCGACGCTGTGGCACCCGGAGTGCAGGTCCCGGCCTTCGCTGTCAAGGACGGCAAGGTGGTGCTGAACGTGGCGATGCGCGCGGTGGAGGCGCTGGAGCTTGGCAACGATCGAATCCGCTTTCAGGCGCGTTTTTCCGGCACCAGCCACGCGCTGTCGATTCCGTTGCCCGCGGTCGAGGCGATCTACGCCCAGGAAACCGGGCAGGGCATGATGCTGCCGCCCGACAGCGAAGCGATTGCCGAGGCGGAGGAGGCGGAGGATGCCGCGCCGCCCGAAGGCAATGACGAGCCGCCCAAACGCTCGCACCTCAGGGTGATCAAATAGCCCGAAACGGTCGCCTTCCGCCGGCGCGACCGACTGTGGTCAACCCCAGTTGCCGAAGCTGCGCCCGGGAAGCGCTGCCTGCACCGGCGGCGGCGCGGTTTCCGTCAAGGGTTCGGGCGCGGTGATCCAGAGCAGGTCGACGCCGAGCAGGGCCAGCGCGCCGCTGGCGCGGTCGCTGCCCTCCCGCGAGTAGTCGAAGCGATAGTGGCGGACGATCCCGAGCCGCCCCTTGGCGTTGCGCTTCACTCCGAATTTCACCAGCGCGACGGTGTGGTCCAGCAGCTGCACGCCGGCGCGTTCGCAGGCTTCGAAGCCCAGGCGGCGCGCCACTTCGGCCGCATCCCGGGCGCGCATCCAGGCAAACAGCCCAAAGCCGAAAGCAACGAGCACGAGCAGAGTTGTGTCCATCCGCGGAGTTTGGGGGCGAGATGCCCCCCTCGCAAGGCCGCATCCGCCGCAGACTGCCAAATCGGACACGCCGACACTTTGCAACAAAATGTAATCTAGACCGCCGGATGCAGGCGTCCGCGACTCAGGTTGGGGATCCTCGCGTGCGCCGCCCACTGCCTGCGAGCGAGCACAAGGGGCCGGCCAGCGACAGGCGAGCGGCCGCATCGCACGCAGATCCGGCGAGGGTCGGGCAGTCGCGCTCAGTGGCTGCCAGAAGCCGGCGCAGCGTGGCGCGAACCATCAGGGAGCGGGCGATGGCGACACAGTGGATCGAAGGCTATCGAATCGAGGTGGAGCTCGGGCACACGCCCGAACTGCAGCTGTGGGCTGCGCGACAGCTGCAGCAGGACGCTCCGGTGCTGCTGCAGATCTGGGAGACCGCCGGAAATGCCGACCGCGGCGCGATGCGCCAGCTGGCCGCACAGCGTCATCCGGGGCTCGCCGTTGTGCTGGACATCGGCCAGACCGCCGACGGCAAACTCTACGTGGCGCTCAACGGGCTACCGGGCCCAAGCCTCGCCGAGCGTCTGCGGCAGGGGATGGACTTGGAGCAGGCCTGCAGCATGTTTCGACGGCTGGCGCTGATCCTCCACCATCTGCAGATCCGCGGCGACCTGCTGCCGGGCCTTGATGCCGATTCGATCTTCAACGATGCGCAGGGGCGGCCGGTGGTCACCCGGCTGCATCAAGCCTCGGCGGAATACGGCTTCGACACCTGTGTCCGACGGCTCGGCGTGTTGATGCACGAGGCTTTGACCGGCTACGCCCCGGCCGACGACCACGCCCAGCTTCCCGACTACCTGCGGCGATGGCAGCTCCTAATGGATAGCTGCCTGCAGACAGGCCGGGTGGACAGGGCCTCCGACCTGATCGCCCAACTCGACAGTCTGGAGGGGCGTCAGGCGGCCGCCCCTGCAAAGCCAACGGAAGCAAATCCTGCCGTCACTCAGGTGCCAGCACCCACGGCAGCAGTCGCAGCCTCAGCTGCGGCAGCAGTCGCATCCTCCCTCGCAACCGCAACCGCAACCGGAAACGCAGCCGCAGCCGCAGCCGCATCCGCATCCGCATCCACATCCGCAGCCCAATCAAGATCAACGTCTGCGCCAGCCGGCAACAGCGCCGCGGCCGACGCCCTGTCGTCCGCGCCCGTTCGTCGCGCTGACAGCAGCGCGGCCTCCGCGCGAGCCGCTGCGACTTCTGCCGCAGATTCTGTCGCCGTCGATTCGCTACGCACGACCGCCCCCTCGCGCAGGCTTGAGCCGGAGCCGAACCTGAACTCGGTGCCGAGCACGTCGGCCAGCCGCACCCAGAGCCGCTTGCCGGGCGCTGAGCCGATGGAGAAACCCTCACGCCTGCCGCTTTACGCGGCGCTCAGCCTCGGGCTTCCGCTGCTGCTTTTGTTCGCCTGGTGGGCGCTGACCTGGGGCGAGCAGGCCGCGCCGCCGCCCGCCAGCGCTGTCGCTTCACCGGCTGCTCCGCCCCTAGGCGCGCCCGGCGACCTGCTCTACGGTTCGCCGGGCCTCCCGGACCCCCGGCAGACTGCAGCGCACGCAGGCGCGTCCGCGCCGTCTGATCTCGATCAGGACGCTGCATCGGAGCGTTCCATCGAGCTTGACCTGGCCGCGTTGCCCACGGTCGAGGATCCGGTCGCGCGCTTCATCCTGTTCGGTCGCGCCAATCTGCAGGCCGGGCGCTTGATCGATCCGCCGCAGCGCAATGCGCTGGAGCGGTTTCAGCTGGCGCTGCGCATCGAGCCCGGCAACCGCGAGGCCCGCGACGGCATCGCCGAGGTCGCGCAGCGGTGTCTTGCCGAGGCCGAGGCCGCGCCGTCCCTGGACCTGAAGCTGCAGGCGCTGAGCTGCGTTGACAGCGTCGCCGCCGCGCACGAAGCGGGGCAGCCGGCCGCGGCAGAGGCGCAGGCGATGCGGCTGCGGGAAATCGAACGCAGGCTCGCTGCTGCCGCGGTCGCGCTCGCCGACTGGCGCGCAGAGGACGCGTCCGGCCTCTACGCGGAGGCCCTGCGGCTCGATCCTGATTCGGAGTCGGCCAAGGCCGGGCAGGCGGAAGCGCAGCGCCAGGGCACACCCGGCTATCGGTTCAGCGACCCGCTGCGCAGCGTTGGGCGGGGTCCACAGCTGCAGATCGTGGGGGGCCTGGCCTGGGGCCGCTTCGAAGTGAGCGTCGACGAATACGCGCGCTACTGGGAACGTGCCGGAAAGGCCCGCTTCGGCAGCAGCCTGCCGACTTGCCGCGACCGCGAATCGGTGTTCCGCGGCTCGCGTCGTCGCGGCTGGCAGGCGCCAGACCTGCCGCAGGGCGACGACCATCCGGTGGTCTGTATCAACGCCGCGATGGCGGACCACTACGTCGAGTGGCTGAGTGCCGAAACCGGCCAGCGCTATCGGCTGCCGGGCCGCGCTGAATGGCAGGCCGTTGCCGGAGCGCCGCCGCCGGCGTGTTCGATCAACCTGCGCGACCAGACGGCTGCGCAGGCCTTGAGCCTGCGCAGCGCCAGCGAATGCAGCGACGGGCACGCCTACACGGCCCCGGTCAGCGCCGCGGGCGGCGATTCGGGGCTGCTTGGTTTATGGGGAAATGCCGGCGAATGGCTGGCCGACTGCGAGGGCAGCAGCTGCCGCGAGCGGCTGGTCGCCGGCGGCAGCTGGTTTTCCGCGGCCGACGAACTGCAGCCGCGCGGCTTTGCAGCCGAGCCCGGCTTCACTACCATCGGTCTCCGGGTGGTCCGGGAGCTGTCCGCGGCAGACTAGCTGCGGATCGATCTGCGGCCCGACCGCCCTGCTGCGGTTGTGCGGCAGCGGGGCTATACAGATGGGCTTGCGCCTATTCGAAGCGGGCTACAGTGCGAGACCGCCGCGAAAGCGCGCGCTGCAGCTACCTGCCCGGGCCGACCGCAGGCGCGCTTTCGGGCGCGAGGGGTCTCTCCACCACAGTCATAACGAGGACGGCGATGAAACTCATTTTCCCCAATGGCGAACACGGCGCGGTCCTGCTTGGCCCCGGCCGCAGCCGCGTGGGTTCCGCGCCTGAGGCGTTGATTCGCCTTGCTGCCGAGGGCGTGCTGCCCGAGCACTGCGAGCTCGAGCTCGCCGGCGACCGGCTCAGCCTGCACTACGCTGCGGGCAACGCCCAGCTGACGGTCAACGGCCAGCCGGCTGAAATCGGCCAGCAGCTGCGCGCCGGAGATTCACTGTCGTTTGGTCCGGTCGGCGCACGGATAGTCGCGGTGGAACGGGTGTCCAGCGCACCGGCGCCGCGGGCGGCCAAGGTGGACGACTCCGGCGCCACCCGGGTGCGCGCCGCGCTGCCGAGGTTTTTGCTGCGGGGGGTTTCGGGGGCGGCCTTTGGCAAGAATTTCGCGATCGCCGCGCCGCAGGTCATCGGCCGCCACCATGAATGCGACATCTCCATTCCCAGCGAGGAGATCTCGCGCCGACACGCGCAGGTCAAGCCGACTCCGGACGGCCTGCTGGTGGAGGATCTGGGCTCGTCCAACGGCACCTTCATCAACGGCCAGCGCGTACAGAGCGGCCTGCTGAAGAACGGCGATGAGCTTCGACTTGATGCGATCCGCTTCATGCTGGTGGTGCCGGGCCAGGAAATGCCCAAGCAGGCAACGAGCCCGGAGACGCCCGCCAAATCGGGCAGGACCGGCATCGCATTCGCCATCATCACCGTCGTCATCCTTGCAGCGATTGCAGTGGCGTTTTTGGCGCGCTGAAACCACGCCTCCGCGGCTGCGGCGCTCCGGGCCGCAGCGGTTGCGTCGCGGACCTGTTTGCGCTGGGCGCGCACTTGAACGACCAGAGAGTTTGGCCCGGTCCATCTGGCGTGGCCGGCGCCTGGCGTAGTCCGGCCGCCGCGGGAAGCGCCGCGCTAGCCCCCCGCTTGGATGAGGGCGCTGGCCGCAGTGAGATCCGGGTCGCCCTGATCCGCTGACTGCGATCCCGACCTCGACCTCGACGGTCCGCCTGCCCGCGAACCTCCCGAACTCGTCAGCGCGCGCGCCGATTGTGCCGGCGCGCTGACGTCTGCATCGCCTGCAATGCAGTGGCCCACCCAAGGAGGCCACCATGAATCGCAGAGATGCATCCCGCAGCGCCCCAGTCTCGCCCAGCGCATGTCGCTGGGCGTCTCCGTTCGTGCTGCTCGCGCTGGCGCTTGGTCAGGCGCCTCCCGCCCGCGCCGAAGGCCTGGAAATGCGCAGCCCGCAGGGCGACTGGCAGCAGGCCTTCGCGCTGGACACCTCGGTGGACATGCGCATTCGCGGCCTGCTCGCCGAAGTGCGCGTGCGTCAGCGCTTTTCCAACACCAGCGGCGAATGGCTGGAAGGACGCTATCGTCTGCCGCTGCCCGATCAGGCCGCGGTCGGCAGCCTGCGCATGCAGGTCGGCGAGCGGCTGATCGAGGGTGAGGTGCAGGAAAAGCAGGCGGCCGCAGCGACCTACAGCCAGGCCGCCAGCGACGGCCGCACCGCCAGCCTGGTCGAGCACGAGCGCGCCAACCTGTTCAGCACCCGGGTCGCCAATATCGGCCCCGGTGAAACCGTCGAGATCGAGATCGGCTACTGGCAGGCGGTCCGCTGGCAGGACGACGAATACCGCATCGGCCTGCCGCTGAGCTTCGTGCCGGCCTATCACGGCGGGCGCAGCGAGCCCGGGCACTGCCTCGACGCTGCGCCAGCGGCGTCGCTTTCGGCGGTGCCTGGCGCGATTGACCTCGGCGTGGCGGCGGCGCCGGGCTTTCGCCTCAGCGTCGATCTGGACGCCGGCCTGCCGCTGGCTGCCGTCGAAAGCCTGACTCACGAAATTGTGGTGCAGCCGCTCGGCCAGGCGCGGCGCGTTGAGCTGGCCGCGGGTGAAGTCGCCAGCGATCGCGACTTCGAGCTGCGCTGGCGGCCGCAGCCCTCCGCGCAGCCGCGGCAGGCGGTGTTCGTGGAGCAGCGCGGAGATGCAGCCTATGTCTTGGTCAATCTGATCCCGCCGACGCTGCCTATCACGCCGATCCCGCGCGAGCTCATTCTTATCGTCGACAACTCCGGTTCGATGCAGGGCGCCTCGATGGAGCAGGCGAAATCCGCAGTGGACCGCGCGCTGAGCCAGCTGGCGCGCGGCGACCGCTTCAACGTGATCCGCTTCGACGACAGCTTCGACAGCGTGTTTCCGCAGCCGGTTGACGCCAGCGCCGCCAATGTCGCCCGCGCCCGCAGCTTCGTGCAGGCTCTGGCGGCCAGCGGCGGCACCGAGATGCTGGCGCCGCTGCTGGAAGCCTTCGCGATGCCGGCCACCGCCAGCCACCTGCGCCAGGTGGTGCTGATCACCGACGGCGCGATCGGCAACGCCGAGCAGCTGCTGAGCCATATCGAGCACGGCCGCGGCGAAGCGCGACTGTTCACCATCGGCATCGGCAGCGCCCCCAACGCGCAGGTGCTACGACGCGCGGCGGAGCTTGGCCGCGGCGCCCAGGTGACGATCCGCCGCATCGAGGACGTCGCCGCCGTCACCGACGCGCTGCTGCGCAAGCTGAGCGCGCCGGCGCTGAAGGACCTGAAGTCGAGCTGGCCGGCCGGTGCAGAGGTCTTCCCCGCGCAGGCAGGCGATCTGTATCTGGGCGAGCCGCTGCAGTTTCTGGCGCGGCTGCCGCAGGGCGCCGGTGACCTCAAGATCGAGGGCCGGGCCAGTGGCCTGCCCTGGAAGGCCACAGCGGATCTCGCCGATCGCCGGCTGGCCTCGACACCCGGCGTTGCGCGGCTCTGGGCGCAGGCGCAGATCGAAGCGCTGCAGGATCAGCTGCGCGGCGACGCTGACCCGACGCAGGTGCGCGATGCGGTGCTGGCGCTGGCGCTGGAGCACCAGCTGGTGAGTTCCTACACCAGCCTGGTCGCGGTGGACCGCACGCCGCGGAGGCCAGAATCGTCCGAGCTGGCCGCGCTGCAGTTCGCCAACGCCGACCCCGCCGGCAGCCACGACTTCGCCGCCACCGCCGACGGCTTCGAGCTGAAGCTGCGGCTGGCTGCGCTGCTCGCCGGGTTCGCGCTGATGCTGCTGGTCTGGCGGCGCGAGGGCGCTCCGGGCGAGCGGCGCGGCGCGCCGGAACGGGGCTGAGTCGATGCAGATTCGCCAGAGGTTTGCGGCCGGAGCGCCGCTGCTAAGGGGCAGGGACGCCCCGCCTGCATGGCGCTCGCGTTCACGCCTGCTGCCGGCGCTGCTGCTGGCCGCTGCCGGCCTGCTGGCGGCGCAGGCGCTGTGGATTCCGGCCAAGGCGGCGCTGGCCCAGCAGCTGCTGGAGCAGGCCTGGCAGCGCAGCCTGACCAGCGCTCAACCGCAGCGCCCTTGGCCGTGGGCGGACACCGCGCCGGTGGCGCGCCTGCTGCGGCTGTCGACCGGTGAAAGCCAGATCGTGCTGGCCGGGGATTCCGGCCGCACCCTGGCCTTTGGACCGGGCTGGAACGAGGCCAGCGCGGCGCCGCTGTCCGGCGGCACCGCCCTCATCAGCGCCCATCGCGACACCCATTTCGCTTGGCTGCGGGACATCGCCGACAGCGAGGAAGTCGAACTGCAGTCGACGCAGGGCCAGCGCCGCTACCGGCTGCACTCGCGGCGGATAGTCGACGTTCGCCAGCAGGGCTGGGTCGCCAGGCCCGACCGCGACGCCCTGCTGCTGGTGACCTGTTGGCCGTTCGACGCCGTCGATGCGCGCGGCCCCTTGCGTCTGCTGCTTGAGTTTGAAGCCGTCGCCGCGACGGATCAGGGGCGTGGCTAGTCGACTTCAGCGAGCGCGTTGCGCGGCGCGCGGACAATGGCGCGATTCGACAGCAGGCTCCAGCCCTGCCGGCTGAGCGCGCGCTGCGCCGGCATGCTGAGCTCGCCGCTGGCCACCAGGCTGCGCTGCGGGTGATCCCACAGGCCCGCTTCGGCAAACCAGCGCGCGGTGTCGGCGGTCCAGCTCAGCCGATCCACCGGCAGCGCGAACACCCGTTCGCCGTCGGCCGTGTCGTAGGCCAACAGTGCGCCGATGCCCACGAAGCTGCCGCCGCGGCTGCGCTCGCCCAAGTGCGCCAGCTGCAGCTTCAGCGTGTTGACCATGAAGCGCGCCTCGACCTCGTTCTGCGCCATCAGCGCGATTTCCAGCAGGCTGTCGATGCCCGCAGCCGGCGCCAAGGCCTCGATGGCCGCGACCAGCTCGGTCTGCAGGGTGGGCGAGTAGCGGCCGAACTGCAGGAAGCTGTAGCGCAGGTCTTCATCGGCGCCCAGCGCCATCAGGCGCTCGTCGTTGCGCGCGCGCAGGTCCTCGGGCGGCAGCTCCAGCACCAGCCGGTTGACGTCGCTGGAGGTGCCCAGCACTTCGCTGGTCAGCGGGTCGATCAGCCCCATCGCCTGCTGGATGCCGAGCCGGCCGGCCGTGGCGGCCCAGGCCAGACGGTCAAGCCGCTCGCGAATCAGCAGATTGCCGGTGTAGGGATCAATCCCAAGCCGCGCCGCCAGTTCGCGGCGGGCGCGACCGTAGCCGGCCTCACTTTTGGCCAGCCGGGTGATCTCATCGCCCACGTCGCCGAACCAGTTGTCCTCGCCTTGCTCGCGCGGGCGGCGGCTGGCGGCCATCGGCGCATCGGCATCGGCGAACGGGTTGCCGTCGTGGCTGATGCGCTGGTCGGCGCGGGCGCCGAGGCGCTTGGCGCGGGCGCCAAGTTTTTGCACGCGCTCGTTGAAGTAGCGCCAGACGCCTTTCGGCAGGCCGACCACCGCCTCGCCGGGGCGCTGGATCACCTGCGCGACCGCGCGCAGCGGCGCCATAACCGTTGCCGCGCCGGACTTGACCAGCGCGGAGCTGACCGACTCCGCATGCAGGGCGCGCAGGGCCTGCATTTCCTCGATCCGGATCGCCAGGATCTCGGTGCTCTCGGCGGTCAGGCTGCCGAAGTCGGTGTGCAGGACAAAGTGCGCCTGGAACCCGTGCAGCTGGGCCAGCGGATCCACTCGGTAGTTTTCGCCCTGCAGCAGCGCCGCCGGCACCAGCGCGGAGGCCGGCAGAGCTGGCTCGCTTTCGGTTTCCTCCACGGCATCGACCGGCGCGGGCTCGGCGTCCGCGCGCAGCTCGATCTCCGGCTCGTAGTGCAGGAACGGATCAATGAAGTCGTCGGCCGCCAGCGCGGCAGTGCCCGGCAGCAGCGCGCCCAGCAGGGTCGTCAGCAGCGCCATCCGCAGCGCTTTGCGAAGAGGCCTCAGTTCCAGCTGCATACGACCTTGCCGCAGTGCCCGGCTTCCATCAGGTCGAAGCCGCGCTGGAAATCGTCGATGTGGATCTGGTGAGTCAGCACCTTCTGCAGCGGGAACCCGGTCAACAGCATCTGCGTCATTTTGTACCAGGTCTCGTACATCTTGCGGCCGTAGATGCCCTGCACAGTCAGGCCCTTGAAGATGATGTGATCCCAGTCGATGCCGGCGCCCTTGGGCAGGATTCCGAGCAGCGCGATCTTGCCGCCGTGGTACATGCAGTCGAGCATGTCGTTGAAGGCGCGCGGGTTGCCGCTCATTTCCAGGCCGACGTCGAAGCCCTCCATGTGCAGGTCGGACATCACGTCTTTCAGCGAGCTGTTGGTGACGTTCACCACCCGGGTCGCACCCATGTCGGCGGCCAGCTTCAGGCGGTAGTCGTTGACGTCGGTGACCACCACGTTGCGCGCACCGACGTGCTTGCAGATGCCGGCGGCGATGATGCCGATCGGGCCGGCGCCGGTGATCAGCACGTCCTCGCCGATCAGGTCGAACTCCAGCGCGCAGTGCGCGGCATTGCCGTAGGGGTCGAAGAAGGCCGCCAGCTCGCTGGGGATCTGATCGGGGATCGGCCACAGGTTGGATGCGGGCACCGCCACGTATTCGGCGAAGGCGCCGTTACGGTTCACGCCAATACCGACCGTGTGCGGGCACAGGTGCTGGCGGCCGGCGCGGCAGTTGCGGCACACCCCGCAAACGATGTGGCCCTCGGCCGACACCCGCTGGCCGACCGTGTAGCCGGTGACCGCGCTGCCCAGCGCGTGGATGCGGCCGACGAACTCGTGGCCGATGACCAGCCCCGGCTTGATCGTGCGCTGGCTCCATTCATCCCACGCGTAGATGTGCAGGTCGGTGCCGCAGATCGCGGTCTTCTCAAGCCGCACCAGCACCTCGTTGGGGCCGATCTCGGGCACCGGTACCTGCTCCATCCAGATGCCCTTGCCGGCTTCGCGCTTGACCAGAGCTTTCATCATCATCGTCATTGCCGAGAATCCTTGGGTTTGCGGGAAGCGAGCCGCTGGCGCGTGGAGCGGCCAGTGCGCGGATTATAGGTGCGCGTCGACTGTGCGCTCCGTGCCGCTATGCTGCGCGTTCATTTTTCCTGCCGCTCGGACCTCACGCCCGCATGGACCTCGACGTCTGGCTGGAACACCAGCTGCGCCTGCACCCGAAATCGATTGAGATGGGCTTGGAAAGAGTGCGCCCGGTCGCCGAGCGCCTGTCCGTGCTGCGCCCGGCCAGCCGGGTCATCACCGTGGGCGGCACCAACGGCAAGGGCTCAACGGTGGCGATGCTGGAGGCCGCCGCGCGGGCCGCCGGGCTTCGCGTCGGCGCCTACACCTCGCCGCACATCGAGCGCTACAGCGAGCGCATCCGCATCGATGGGCGCGAAGTCGAGGACGCCCGGCTGATCGCTGCCTTCGAAGCCGTCGAAGCCGCGCGCGCCGACGCCGCGCTGACCTTCTTCGAGTTCGGCACGCTGGCGGCGCTGTGGCTGTTTGCCCGCGCTGAGCTCGATCTCGCAGTTCTTGAAGTGGGCCTCGGCGGGCGCCTGGATGCGGTCAACCTGATCGACTCGGACATCGCCATCGTCACCACGATCGACCTTGACCACATGGACTGGCTGGGCCCGACGCGCGAGCACATCGGCTTCGAAAAAGCCGGCATCTTTCGCCGTGGCCGACCGGCTCTCGTCGGTGAGATCGATCCACCGGCTCGCCTGCTCGAAACGGCGCAGGCATTGGGCGCCGACCTGCAGCGGCGTGGGCATGAGTTCGACATCGAGCGCATCGGCGACCGGCTGAGCTATCGCGATGCGGCCGGCGCGCTGGACCTGCCGCTGCCGCAGCTGGCGGCCTCTGCGCAGATCGACAACGCCGCGGCGGCGACGCGCGCGCTGCGCTTGCTGGGCCTGCCGGCTGAGGCGATCGCTGCGGGCATTGCCGCCGCCGCACCGCGCGGGCGCCTGCAGCGAATCACCGGCGAGCCTGAGATCGTGCTCGACGTCGGCCACAACCCGCAGGCCGTGCGCCAGATCGCGGCGTTTCTTGCCGAGCACCCAAAGCCGACCCGCGCGGTGTTTGCCGCGCTGGCGGACAAGGACATCGAAGCTCTGGTTTGCATCCTCGACCCCGCGATCGAGGCCTGGCACGTGGCCGGGCTGGACGTGCCAGGCCGCAGCCAGACCGCCGATGCGCTGGCCGAGCGCGTGCGTGCCGCCTTGCCGCAGGCGCGGATCTCCAGCGTCGGCTCGGTGGCGGATGCGCTGCAAACCGCTGTGAATGCCGCCGGCGTCGGCACTCGCGTGCTGGTGTTCGGCTCCTTTCACACCGTAGGCGAAGCGTTTGCCGCGCTGCGGCAGTCCGGGAGAATCAGCGAATGATCGTCAACTGCATCCTGTACCGACCCGACGGCAGCCGCGAGGCCGTCGACTTCGAGCGGGTGTCCGATGTCCTTGAAAGCGGCGAAGGTTTTGTCTGGCTGGGCCTGCTTGAGCCGGAGCCGGAGTTGCTGGAGCAGCTCGGCGAAGAGTTCGGCCTGCACGAGCTGGCCATCGAGGACGCCCACAAGGCGCATCAGCGGCCCAAGGTCGAGCTGTTTGAAAACACACTGTTCATCGCCGTGCATACGGTGCAGCGGGTCGAAGAGAAAGTGCACTTCGGCGAGACCCATCTGTTCCTGGGTGAACGCTTTTTGATCACCGTACGCCACGGCAGCTCGCTGAGCTATGAGCCGGCTCGCGCCCGCTGCGAGCGCGACCCCGAATACCTCGCGGCCGGTCCCAGCTTCGGTCTTTACGCGGTGCTCGACCAGATCGTCGACAACTACTTCCCGATCGTCGACGGGTTTCGCGCGAGCCTGGATGATCTGGAGCGCGACATCTTCAATGAGGATTTCCGCCGCGACACCATCGAGCGCCTGTATCAGATGAAGCGCGAGCTGACCCGGCTGCGGCTGGCGGTGGCGCCGCTGCAGGATGTGCTCGCACCCCTGGTGAGGCTGTATCCGAACCTGCTGCACCCGGAGACCCGCGTGTACTTCCGCGACGTGCTCGACCACGCCAAGCGCATCAACGACGCCACCGACACCCTGCGCGAGATGCTGACCGCAGCGATGAGCGTCAATCTCGCGCTGGTGACGGTTGCGCAGGGCGAGGTGGTCAAACGCCTGGCCGGCTGGGCCGCGCTGCTGGCGGTGCCTACGCTCGTGACCGGCTGGTACGGCATGAACTTCGCTGCCATGCCCGAGCTGGCCAGCCGTTTTGGCTATCCCGGCGTGCTGGCGCTCACCCTGGGCATCGTGCTGCTGCTGTACCGCAAGCTTAAGAAAGTGCGCTGGCTGTGAGAGCGCCCTGGGCCGCAGCTGAAGGCCTGACAACCCCCGCCATGCATTCGCCGGAAGCGCCGTGTATTATGCGCGGCCGCTTCAAACATCCATCCATCCGAATACAAGGATAGAGCTCCGATGAGCAGCTTCCTCTTCACCTCCGAGTCGGTCTCCGAAGGCCATCCGGACAAGATCGCCGATCAGATCTCCGACGCCGTACTGGACGCCATCCTGGCCCAGGACAAGCGCGCGCGCGTGGCCTGCGAGACGCTGGTGAAGACCGGTGTGGCGATCGTGGCCGGCGAGATCACCACCGAAGCCTGGATCGATCTCGAAGCGCTGACCCGCCGGGTCATCCTCGACATTGGCTACAACAGCAGCGACGTCGGATTCGACGGCGCCACCTGCGGCGTGCTCAACCTGATCGGCAAGCAGTCGCCCGACATCAACCAGGGCGTCGACCGCAAGAAGCCGGAAGAGCAGGGCGCCGGCGACCAGGGCCTGATGTTCGGCTACGCCACCAACGAGACCAAGGAATACATGCCGGCGGCCATCCACTACTCGCACCGTTTGGTCGAGCAGCAGGCCAAGGTGCGCAAGAAGGGCAAGCTGCCGTGGTTGCGTCCGGACGCGAAGTCGCAGGTCACCCTGCGCTACGAGGGCAACAAGGCCGTCGCCATCGATGCCGTGGTGCTGTCGACCCAGCACGATCCGGGCGTCAAGCAGAAGGACCTGATTGAAGCTGTGCGCGAGCACATCATCAAGCCGGTGCTGCCGGAGAAGCTGCTGCACCGCGGCACCAAGTTCCACATCAACCCGACCGGCAAGTTCGTGATCGGCGGCCCGGTGGGCGACTGCGGCCTGACCGGCCGCAAGATCATCGTCGACACCTACGGCGGCTGGGCCCGCCACGGCGGCGGCGCGTTCTCCGGCAAGGATCCGTCCAAGGTCGATCGTTCGGCTGCCTACGCAGCGCGCTACGTCGCCAAGAACGTGATCGCGGCGGGGCTGGCGGATCGCTGCGAAATACAGGTCAGCTACGCCATCGGCGTGGCCGAGCCGACTTCGATCTCGGTGACCACCTTCGGCACCGGCAAGATCGCCGACGACAAGATCGAGAAGCTGATCCGCCGACATTTCGACCTGCGCCCCTACGGCATCCTGCAGATGCTGGACCTGGTGCATCCGATGTATCAGGCCACCGCCGCCTACGGCCACTTCGGCCGCAAGCCACAGTTGATCACCCTGGCCAACGGTGAGACCTACACCGCGTTCTCATGGGAAAAAACCGATCGCGCCGAAGCGCTGCGCGCGGATTCGGGTTTGAAGTAGTCGGAAACTGTGGTGCGCACGAACGCGGCCGCCCGAGGGCGGCCGCGTTCGTTTGTGGGATTTGGGGTTCGGGATTCGGGATCAGGGATCAGGGATCAGGGATCAGGGATTCGGGATGGAACGACCACCGCCGCGGCGCGCGGCCCGCGTCGACTGCTTAGGTTGGCGCTGAGCCGAAGGCAGCGATGCGGGCCGCTTTGGAGCTGTCGGTGGCAGCTCCAGGCCCGAGGAGCCCGAGCGAAGCGAAGGAGCGAATCCCCCCGCCCGCAACACCCGACCGCTGCGACGTTGGGCTTCGCGTGCGCTTAACCCAACCTACCTGGCTTCGCTGGCGCTCGACCCAACCCATCAAGCTTCGCTGACGTTCAACCCAACCTGCAGAGCGTCGATCCGGTGCGCTTCCGACCTTCGGCTAATCCCCGATCCCAGATCCCCAATCCCGTCACCAGCCCCAACCCTTACCTCAATCAAAAAGCCACCCGCCGCTCCGCCTTCAGCTGCGGCAGCAGGCGCAACTCGCCCTTTTCCTCGGGCGTCAGGTTCTGCAGGCCGATCTCGCGAGCGCGTGCGTGCAGTTCGCGTTCGCGCTGTTCCAGCGCCTGCAGCTCCAGCCCGCGGATGGCGCCGTCGAAATCTTCGGCCCAGCCTTCGGGCGGGACGATCACTTCGGCCACCGCGAGCTTGGTCAAGGCCGCCGCGTCGGGACCGTCGCTGTAGCCCTCCAGCAGCGCGCCGGTGCTGATGTCTGGCCGCGAGCTGCAGCGCTCCAGCAGGCCGACCAGCAGCGGCACGCCGGGCTGGTCGAGGTAGGCGAACACGTACGGAGGCTCGGTCCGCTGCGCCAGCGCCGGCTGCTGTAACAGCAGCTCGATGGCGATGCGCACCATCGAGCGCCTTTGGGACCTGGGTTTCGGCGCCGCCGCCGCCGCCGGCCGCGCGACATCGGCGCGCGCCGCCAGCCCGGTCAGCTCGGCCAGCTTCTGCCGCATCAGATCGCGGAAGGCGCCGTCGGGCATTTGATCAATCATCGGCCGCGCGCGCTCGACCAACCGCGCGCGGCCGTCGAGGCTGTCGAGGCGGATATCGCGGCTCATCTCGGCGAAGAAGAACTCCGACAGCGGCATTGCCTGCGCAAGCCGCTTGTCGAATCCTTCCGCGCCCTCGCTGCGCACCACGGTGTCCGGGTCTTCGCCTTCGGGCAGAAACAGAAAATGCGCCTGGCGGCCGTCGCGCAGGCGGGGCAGGGTGGATTCCAGCGCCTTCCAGGCCGCAGCGCGGCCGGCGCGGTCGCCGTCGAAGCAGAAGAACACGTCGCCGGAATTGCGGAACAGCAGCTCGGCGTGGTCTGACGTCGTGGCCGTACCCAGCGTGGCGACGGCCTGGGTCACCCCGAACTGGAACAGGCTGACCACATCCATATAGCCCTCGACCACGATCAGCCGGGGGATCCGCGAATGCGCCTGCCGCACCTGCCACAGGCCGTACAGCTCGCGGCCCTTGCGGAACAGCGGGGTCTCCGGCGAGTTCAGATATTTCGGACTGTCATCGGCGGACAGCACGCGGCCGCCGAAGCCGATCACCCGGCCGCGACGGTCGTGAATCGGAAAGATCAGCCGATCGCGGAATTTGTCGTAGGTGCGGCCGGTGTCGTTCTTTGACAGCAGGCCGACCTTGTCCAACAGCACGCGCTTGGCCTCGTCGCGGCCGAGCGCGGACAGCAGGCCGTCCCAGCCGGCCGGCGCGTAGCCGATCTCAAAGCGCGCCTGGGTGGCGGCGTCGACGCCGCGCTTGTTGAGGTAGCTGCGCGCGGTGGCGGCCTCTTTCAGCTGCGCGCGGAAGAACGCGCTGGCCTCGCCGGTGGCCGCGTACAGCGGGCCGAAATCGTCCTCGCGGCCGCGGTTCGGTTTGTTCTCGCGCGGCACTTCCATGCCGGCGCGCTTGGCCAACTCGTCCACCGCGTCGAGGAATTCGAGGCGGTCGTACTCCATCAGGAACTTGATCGCGGTGCCGTGCGCGCCGCAGCCGAAGCAGTGGTAGAACTGCTTGGTCGGGCTGACCGTGAACGAGGGCGAGCGCTCGTCATGGAAGGGGCAGCAGGCGGTGTACTCGCGGCCGGCGCGCTTGAGCTTCACGCGGGCGTCGATCAGCTCGACGATATCGGTGCGCGCCAGCAGGCTGTCGATGAAGCTGTCGGGAATGCGGGACATGAAGGCGCAAGTGTAGCCGGGCTGCTCGCTATACTCCGCGACTGACCCGCAGCGGATGAATGGTCCATGGATGCAGCCCTGAAGCAGCGCCTGATCGGTGCCACCGTGCTGGTGGCGCTGGCCGTGATCTTTCTGCCGATGCTGCTGGACGGCCCCGACGCCGAGCGCGAGCCCGGCACGGAGCAGCTCAGCCTGGAGTTGCCCAACCGCCCGGATCGCCCGCTGGAAACCCGCGAGCTGCCGGTGCTACCGCCCTCTGCGCCGAGCCCGCTGGCCTCGGCCGGAGCGACTGCCGCCGAGGGCGCCGAGGTCCTGCCGGTGGTCGATACCGGCAGCCCGCAGCGCGTGGATGCGCTGAGCGGCGAGCCGGTCGGCAGCTCTGCGCAGGCGGCGTCTGCGCCTTCCACAGCCAGCACGCCGGCCCCGACGGTGTCCGCTACGGCACCGGCCGCAGCGCCGCCGAGCCCAGCGCCCGAGCCGCGAGCGCCCGCTGCATCAGCGCCGTCCACGGCACCAAGCCCCGCTTCGCCCGCTACTGCGCCCTCGGCCAGCCTGCCGGTGGCCACTGCCGGCGGCAGCTATGCGGTGAATGTCGGCAGCTACGCCAATGTCGCCAACGCCGAAAATCTGCTCGCCAAGCTCAAGGCCGGCGGCGTGGCCGCCTATGCCGAGAGCGTCAGTTTCGACGGCCGCCCGGTGCGTCGCATTCGGCTGGGGCCGTTCGCCCAGCGCGGCGAAGCCGAACGCGCGCGGCAGGCGGCCTTGGCGCTGGACCGCAGCCTGCCGACCAGCGTGATCAGCCTGGAGGCCGCAAGCCCTGCGCGCGCTCCGGCTCGGCAGCCGGTGGCCTCCGGCTATGCGGTGCAAATCGGAGCGCTCAGCAGCGAGGCCGACGCCAACGCGCTGCGCAATCGCGCTCGCGGCGCCGGCTTTGCCGCTTTCGTTGAGCGCGCGACCACCGATACCGGGCCGCTCTGGCGCGTTCGGGTCGGGCCTGAGCTTGATCGCCCCAGCGCCGAACGCCGGATGGCGGAGCTGAAATCCAAACTCGCGATCGACGGCCTCGTGGTCAGCCATCCTTGAATGATCGCTACGCGCGCGCATGTTGAGCTGGCCGGACATCGCCCTGCTGGCCATCGTCGGCCTGTCCACCCTGGTTGGGCTGTGGCGCGGTTTCGTGGTCGAAGTGATGTCGTTGGCGGTGTGGATTGCTGCGTTCTGGCTCGCCTTCAGCTACGGCGACGCCGCCGCGCTGCTGTTCGAGGGCCTCGTCGAAGCGCCGTCGGCGCGCCTGCTGCTGGGCTATGCGCTGCTGTTTACGCTGGCGCTGGCGGTCGGCGGGCTGGCCACCTGGCTGATGGGCAAGCTGGTGAAATCAACCGGGCTGTCCGGCACGGATCGCCTGCTGGGCCTGGTGTTTGGCCTGGTGCGCGGCTACGCGCTCGGCGCCGTCGCGGTCCTGCTGGCTGGCTTCACGGCACTGCCGGGCGACCTCTGGTGGGAGCAGTCGCGGGTCATTCCGACCTTCCAGCGCGGCGCCCAGTGGATGCGCCTGCACCTGCCGAAATCGGTGGCCGAGCAGGTCAACTTCGTGCCGGTGATTGAACTCAAGCTGCCGGTGCCCGGCGCCGCCCCTGCAGCGACAGCGCCCGACGCGCGATAATGCTCCGCTTCGCCGCCTGGCGAAGGCCCCCCAAGGAAGCATCCCATGTGCGGAATCATCGGCATCGTCGGCACCGGCCCGGTGGCCCCGGCCCTGTATGACGGCCTGACCGTGCTGCAGCATCGTGGCCAAGACGCGGCCGGCATCGCCACTGCCGACGGCCTGCGGCTGCGCGTGCACAAGGGCAACGGACTGGTCAAGGAGGTGTTCGACGAGCCGCAGATGCGCCTGCTGGGCGGCCGCATCGGTATCGGCCACTGCCGCTACCCGACCGCCGGCTCTGAAGGCTCAGACGAAGCCCAGCCCTTCTACGTCAACTCGCCCTACGGCATCGCGCTGGCCCACAACGGCAATCTGATCAATACCGATGCGCTGCGCGGGCAGGTGTTCGAAACCGACCGCCGCCACGTCAATACCGCCTCGGATTCCGAAGTGCTGCTCAACGTGTTCGCCCATGAGCTGGCCGAGCAGGGCACGCTCTCGCCCGAGACGATCATCCGCGCGGTCAGCAATGTTCACGCGCGCTGTCGCGGCGGCTACGCGGTGGTCAGCCTGGTGCTGGGTGTCGGCCTGGTGGCCTTCCGCGATCCGCACGGCATTCGCCCGCTGGTGCTGGGCCGTCGCGACACCGCTGACGGCATCGAGTACGCCGTGGCGTCGGAAAGCGTGGCGCTGGACATTCTTGGATTCACTCGCATGCGCGATGTGCTGCCCGGGGAGTGCGTGGTGGTCACCGGCCGCGGCGAACTGCACGCCGAGGTCTGCGCGCCGGTCAGCGTGCATTCGCCCTGCATCTTCGAGTTCGTCTATTTCGCGCGGCCGGATTCGATGATGGACGACGTTTCAGTGCACAAGGCGCGCATGCGCATGGGCATCAAGCTCGGCGAGAAAATCATGCGCTTAAGGCCCGACCACGACATCGACACGGTGATCCCGATTCCCGACACCTCGCGCACGTCGGCACTGGAGCTGGCCAACGTGCTCGGCGTCAAATACCGCGAGGGCTTCATCAAGAACCGCTACATCGGGCGAACGTTCATCATGCCGGGGCAGGGTGAGCGGGTGAAATCAGTGCGCCGCAAGCTGAATCCGATCTCGCTGGAGTTCCGCGATCGCGTGGTGCTGCTGGTCGATGACTCGATCGTCCGCGGCACCACCAGCCGGCAGATCATCCAGATGGCGCGAGAGGCGGGCGCGCGCAAGGTGTATCTCGCCTCGGCCGCGCCGCCGGTGCGCTATCCCAATATTTACGGCATCGATATGCCTTCGGCCGAAGAGCTGGTCGCGCACGGCCGTAGTGAGGAAGACATCCAGCATCAGCTCGGCTGCGACTGGCTGATCTATCAGGATCTCGAGGACCTGAAGGAGGCCGTGGGTGGCCCGAAACAGCGCCTGACCCACTTCGACGACTCCTGCTTCACCGGCGAATACGTCACCGGCATTGACGCGGACTACTTCGAGCGCATCCGCGCGCAGCGCTCCGACGACGCCAAGCGCCTGCGTCGACAGGCCTGAGCGAGAGCATGCAGAGATCGATCCTGCCTGCGGATATCCACCGCGCCGCGCTGCAGGCCCTGCAGCTCTGCGACCCGGCAGAAAAATGCCGGGCTGCCGCCGCGCTGTTCGCCGCAGTCGTTGATGACCACGCCGCACCGAGCGCGTCTTCACCGGCGGCCATTGCGCTGCCGATTCCCGGCCGGCCCGAGCGGCCGCGGCTGATTTCGCCGCGCGAACTACCGCAGCGCGGGCTGGGCACGGACGAGGGTCGAGCGGCTTTTCTGCACGCGATCGCACACATCGAATTCAACGCCATCAATCTGGCGCTCGACGCCATCTACCGCTTTCGCGATTTGCCGGCGACGTACTACCGGGAGTGGGCCGAGATCGCCAGCGACGAGGCCCGGCATTTCACCCTGCTGCGCGCGCGCCTGCAGAGCCTCGGCTTCGACTACGGTGACTTCGACGCCCACAACGGCCTGTGGGACATGGCCTGCCGCACCGCCGACGATTGCCTCGCCCGCATGGCCCTGGTGCCGAGGGTGCTGGAAGCGCGCGGGCTGGATGTCACGCCGGGCATGATCGAGCGGCTCAAGCGCGTCGGCGACTCGGAGTCCATCGAGATCCTTGAGCTGATCCTGCGCGAAGAGGTCGCCCACGTCGCTGCCGGCAGCCGCTGGTTTGCCTGGTGCTGCGAGCAGCGGGGCCTGAGCCCCGAGCCGACCTTTGAGGACCTGCTGGATCAGCACGCTCCGGACGCCGTGCGCCCCCCTTTTAATGAGCCCGCACGCACCGCCGCCGGCTTCAGCGCCGCCGAGCTGAGCCGTCTCGTCGCGCGGTCAAGTAAACGCGCGTAGCCAAGCGCGGCGGCGCAGCGTCCTATCGAAGCGTGACGAAACCCGAGGATCTGAAAATTTTCGGATCAACGTGGCCTGAACGCCTGCACCGCTGCGTATAAACCTTCTGAGATCCCCCAGGTCCGGGGGCTCAACAGGGTCGAACGGTCACTTTGCAAACAGGTGTTTCCTGTACGTGAAGCCTGTGCTAGCCTTTGGCGGGTATGGGGGTGATCGGACGAAAACCGTCCAGATCAGTATCTTGAAGCACACTTCTGACAAAGAGGGTGGAAATGAAAGCAATGACTCAGAGCATCCTGGCCGCGGCGCTGCTGCTGGCCCTCCCCTTCGCCGCATCGGCGCAGGCCACTTGTACTAAGAACGCTTGGAACGGGAACACCGGCGCGGCGACAGGTGCACTCGCGAGTGGCCCTGAGCTGCCTACGGGCAACGCGAACAAAATCGCTCGCTACAGCGGTAAGTGCGCCGTGCGCGCCACCACAGGGCAGTTCGTCACCGACGACACGCCCAGCGCAGAGGCGACCTATCAGGCTCGCTTCGCCTTCTACACCGGTGGCAGCGGCAAGGTGTTCAGCGCAACGGCCAGCAATGCTGGCGCCGGCGCGGAAATCGTTGGCGTAAGTTTCAACGGTTCGGCCATCAGCTTCAGCGGCGCGACTGGCGTGGCCACGGTTCCGGCAGTTGCCAACAGGTGGTATCAGGTGCGGTTTACCCACAACAACGGCGGGGCGTTCACTGCGTCCGTCAAGGGCAACGCCGCGGCGTCCGCCACGACCGTTACCGGCACGTCGGCCGCCGGCACCGTGGGTTCGGCTTCGCTTGGGTTTATCGGCGCAGGAACGGGGTCGTTCAACGTTGACTCCTTCGAGTCGACCCGTTCAGCTACCACGCCGATTGCGTTCCAGTGCCGCGGCAACGCGAACGCCACCGACACGATCATCAGCTTGGCTGACCGTATCGCAGTGAATGCTGAGATTTTGGGGACCGCCTTAGGCAGTAGCGTAGCGTCAGGGCAGCCTGACATCACGGAAGATGGTCTGGTATCGCTTGGCGATCGCCTGGCGATCAATCAGATCATCCTAAATCCGCCGCAGGGTTCAACCTGGTGCGGCGGCGCTAACTGAGATTGAGGAGTTACCCCATGAACAAGTTGATCATCGCTTCTGCCATACTTGCTCTCGCCGCGTTTTCTATGAATGCAAGCGCCGAGCAGCTGCTCTTTACGAAAGGGGGAATGAGCAAGTCGGGCTCATCCGTTGCTGTTGATTACGTCAGTGACGGTAAATCTGTTGGTCTTCAGATTGAAGTGGATCTGCCCAGTAAGGCGCAGGTCGATTTGGGCAATTTTGCAAAGTCCCTGCCGAAGGGTTTCACCTTCGAGCACAACGTCTCAAACGGCAAGCTAGTTATTCTCGTCGTAAACAACTTAAACCAGCCGTTTCCGTCGGGCCTGATTTCGCTCGGCACCATTAAAACAGTGGGCGGTTCGAGCGATCTGATTCTTAGCAAGTTTGAATCAGTCGGGCCAACGGGTGAAATTCTGGATGCAGAGATCGTCCAGTAATTTTTCTTAATTAAAAGCAGTCCCGCAAGGAAAAAACTATGAACTTGGTGAGAACGTGTCTGGCAGCTTCGTGTCTGTTGGGCTTTGCGAATATCGCAGGTGCCGGTGTGGTTTCGGTCACTCCCGCAACTGCGACTGCCCTTCAGGCCGGTGGCGCGACGACCCCAACGCCCCACTCTATCGTCTATCAGCCGGCCGCTAGTGGAGAGACTACCAATAACTTCTCCGCTCGATTGGTTTACAACGCTGCGGTTTTGACCGCGAATCTTGATGCTGCTGGCGGCCCGGGTAATCTCACGGGTTCCTGTGTTCTGGGCGCGGCTGGGACAATCACCATTGTGACCCAGAACAACTTGGCTGCAAATCTGGCCGCAGGTACGATTTGTCAGGTCGCGTTTTCGTCTGTGGCGAGCGCTGCGCTCGGTGCCTCTCCCCTAGATTTGCAGGTGGACGCAGCTCTCGGTGAGGGTTGTTTGCCATTTCCTGGCAATCCGGATCCGACCTGCACATTTGTAGATGCGTCGGTGAATATCATCAACGCCCCGCCCAACACCAATCTGTCCTACGCCCCGGCCGCGGGCAGCACGATCAGCTTCCCGACCGGTGTGGCGCTGACTACTCAGAACTCGTCGATCACTGTGACCGGTACCGGCACGGTGGGCGCGGGTACGGTCTCGGGCTGTGCGATTACGGGTGCCGGTGCTGCGTCTTTTGGTCCGGCTCCGGCCAACCTGAGCGTGAACGGCGGCGCAACCGGTGCATTGGCACTCACCTGCACCCTGCCGAACTCCGGCGGCGCGGCGACTGCAACGTTGACCTGCACCGAGACTGACGCCGACACGCCTGCCGGTGCCTCGCGCACTTGGAACCTCAGCTGCCCGCAGGGCACGCCGGTTCCGGGCCCGGGTTACTCCTCAACGCCGGCAGCGGGTGCAAACCTGACCTGCAACGGCGCGCCGGGCAGCACGGTCCAGACCAACATCTTGATTGCCAATAACGGCAATGTGGGCGCGGGTTCGGGCCTTAACTTCACCTGCACCACTTCGGGCGCTCCGTTCTCGATCGTCAGCGGCGGCACTGCCGCTGGCCTTGCGGTTGGCGCCAGCCAGACCGTAGTCGTCGGTTGCGTTGCTCCGGCCGAGGGCGCTCCGGCGGCCACCGGCACCGTGAGTTGCACCACCAATGCTCCGGGCGGTGCGCGTGTGTACAACCTGAGCAGCATCGGCGTCACCCTGCCGCCGCCGGTTGCACGCCCGGCCGTGGTTTCCGCTACTTCCACCTGGTCGCAGCTTGCGCTGATCGCGCTGCTGGCGGGCCTGGGTCTGGCAGTGGTTGGGTTCCGCCGCGGTAACTGATCCTGCCGCAAGGCAGTCAGGGAAAAGGGCGCCTTCGGGCGCCCTTTTTCTTTGTGGGCAGTGCGCAACGGCCCCACCTGAGTGCGTGTTCCGGCGGCGGAGAACATCGCCGTGCAGCTGGGCGAGTTTCTGATCGATCGAAGCTGCGTGCGCGACATGCCCAGCGCGCGCCGATCGGAAGGCCGCCTCTTGGTCAACCGTGAGCTGATCAAGCGCTGGCGATACCCCGCTAATACAGAAGCCTGAGCTCACTCCAAGCGCAGGCGGGTCTGACAGAGCCCGGACAGCATTTTTCAGAGCGCGTGAACTATTCAAGCGAAGTTGCCAAGCGTCGACAATCGACCGTGGCACTGTCCGATTTCACAAACAATTCTGTTGGGTCTGGTGGAGCCCGAATGGCTCTCAGGAGGCGTGAACTATTCGAACGCAGACGCCAAGGGTCGACAAGCGGTGGTGGCAGATCTCGGTGCGCGAATAGGCGAAAGTTGAGCGTTCGGCGAACCAATTGGCCGCGGGATTCACGTGTGCGCGCCGCCGCAGGAGTTTTCGCGAAACGAACGCGGAGAGGCTCTGCATGAACCGCTTTAACCACGGACGCTCAAACCTTCGCCAGGGACACGTAGACAACTCCCGGGGCAATCGCCGATGAACCAAAACCTGCCTAGAGGTGGTCGTCCAGGGACAGGATGATCCCGCCGTCCTCGGCGCGCTGCAGTCGGGTGATGCCGGGGAATTCGGACTCAAGACGATCGAGCTCGCTGGCGACCGCGATTCGCTCGCTGGCCCCGGCTTTGGGTGCGGTTGCCCGGGTCAGGGCCTCACGGATGATGCGCGACTGGATCAGCGTGGTGGCGACCAGATTACGCAGCTCGCCGTCGTCCCAGGGTTTGCACAAGAAGCGCGAGACCTGCGTCTCGTTGATCGACGCCAGAATCGCGTCGCGGTCGGCGTAGCCCGAAAGGATCATCCGCGCAACGTGGGGATGCATTTCGATGGCCTTCGACAGAAACTCGACGCCGCTCATTTCCGGCATGCGGTAGTCGCTGACGATCAGATCGAAATCGTCTTCTTCGAGACGTTCCAGGGCCAGCGCGGCGGAGCTGAAGGTTTCCACCCGCAGCCCCTCGCCGCCGAGCATGTCGACATTGATGAACGACAGACAGCGGCGCAACGCGTTGAGCACGTAGGGCTCGTCGTCGACCAGCAGCACGCGATAGACGGTGGCGGCATTGCTCATGAAATCGGTGCCTCGTTCGCGCTCTGGGTGATTGGCAGACGGATCAAAAACAGCGTGCCCTCGCCGGGCGTACTGGTCACATCGATGCTGCCGTGGTGCTTCTTGATCAGCCCATACGAGATTGCAAGACCCAGGCCAGTGCCAGCGCCCACCGACTTGGTGGTGAAAAATGGATCGAAGATGCGCGGCAGCACGTCATCCGGAATGCCTTCGCCGTCGTCACCAAAGGCGATCACCACATGATCGCCGTCGAGGCTGGTGCTCACCGTGACAATGCCGCGCTCGGCGATCGCCTGGCCCGCATTCAGGAGGATGTTCATGAACACCTGGTTGAGCTCGGAGGGAATGCACTCGATCTGCGGAATTTCACCGAAGGTCTTGACCACCTGCGCTTTGTATTTGAGATCGTTCCAGATGATGTTGAGCGTACTGTCCAGCCCCCGGTGGATATCGGCAAGCACAAACTTGTCGCGTGCGTCGCTGCGCGAAAAGTCCTTGAGATCCTGCACGATCTTGCGGACCCGCTCGATGCCCTCGCGGGACTCCTCGATCAACTGCGGCAGATCGCCCTGCAGAAAGTCGATGTCCAGCCGCTGGCGCAGGTCGCGAATGTCGGTACGCGCGCGCTCGGCGTTGTCGCTCTCCAAGGCGCGGTCGTAATTTTCGACCAGGGTGAGCAGTTGCTTGCTGTATTCCTGCAGCGTGGCCAGGTTGGAGTGCACGTAGCCAATCGGGTTGTTGATCTCGTGCGCGACGCCGGCGGCGAGCTGGCCGAGGGAGGCGAGTTTCTCGGACTGCAGCAGCTGCTCCTGCGCGCCCTTGAGCTTGCGATAGGCCACCTCAAGCTCATCGTTGCGCGCCTGCAGTTCGGATTTGCGGGCGTACTCGAAGCTGATATCCCGGGCCGACACGCCGTAGCACTTCAGCGCGCCGTTGTCGGAGCGAACCGCAATGATCTGCAGCATCAGCACCAGCGGCCGACGTTGACCGATCGGCAGTGCCACCTCGCCGCTCCATTCTCCGGCCGACGCCGCCATTTCCAGCGCGAAAGAGGGCAGCAGGTCGGGGTGCAGCTCATTGATCCGGCGGCTTCCGGGCTGGCGCCCGGAGCCTACGGTGATCTGCACCGTGATCGCGTGCGCCGAGCGGTTCGCATACAGGATGTGCAGCTCGGGATCGACCAGAAACAGCGGGTTCTGGCTGCCGTCGGCTACCACCCTCAGCAGCTGCAGCAGCTCGGCATCGGGTTCATTGAGGGCAGGGAACATGGGCGCCTCCTGCGCCTGCGCGTGGCCACCACTGTGGCGAGCCGTAGCCCGCTGTGCAAGCAGGGTGTAGACGCTGGTGCCGGCGGCTAGCTGTGGATCGAAGTTAAGGCCGTCCACTGGACCTCCGAGTCAGGCTTCTGCCAACCGCCTGGGCAGCGGCGAGTCGTTACGGCCGCCGTGGGCGTCATAGGCGCTGGCCGGAGCCACCGCGCCGAGCGTCTGCAGCAGCCAGGAGGTCTCCTGGCGGCGCCGCAGCAGCAGGCTGGCGTTGCCCTGATGCTGTTCGAACGCGAGCCGCAGACGAGACTCGACTGCGGCCGGCACCGCGTCTCCGGAGGCGGCGGCGCCGATTTGATCGAGCGCCGCAAGTTTTTGCTCGCCGAAGCGCAGCAGGGCGTCGGAATCCAAGGCGACCAGCGCGGCGCGTTCGCCCTCAAGGGCGGCCTCCAGTGCCGATAGGGCCACCTCAAAGCTCATTTCAGGCTGCCTTCGATTTCCATCAGCCGCGACGCGATCGCCTGCGGGTCGATGGTGTAGCGGCCGGATTCGATCTCCGCCCGCAAGCGATCGACGCGGTTGGCGTCAAGGCCAGGTTCGCTGGGCTGCGATTGTCGCGCGGCGCGAAGTTCGACCGAATCGTTGCCGAGCTTGAGCCCGGTGCTGGGGGACAGCGCGGCGACGGCGAGTTCTTCAGGGCTGCCGGCCCTGCGTGGCTGGGCGTCGATGCGCACGGCACCGGGAACATTCCCTACCCCATCAATTTTGGTGTTCATGTCTGGCTCCGAAAACCGCTTCCTACGGCCAATATCGGCCGTATGCGGGGGAACTTTAGGGCCATCGACGCAAAAAAGTCGGCGCGTGTTGAGCGCTGCGCGACCGCCAGCGCTTTTTCGCCGCGGCGCGCTGTGGCGCACTCAAACGCCGCCTGCAGGGCGCCATCGATGCGCGCGCTGTTCACAGCATCACCTCCACTTCGCCGCGGGCGTTGACCCGGCCGCGAATCTGCCGCCGCGAGCTGGCGTTCTCGACGCTGACCTGCTCATCCTCGCCGGCATCGCCGAGCGCACGGCCTGCGCTGCGCACCTCCAGCCCGCCGCTACGCGCCACCAGGGTGACCTGGTCGCCGCGGCGGATCAGCCGAGGTGACTTCAGGTCGGGCGCCATCAGCGGGCTGCCCGCCGTCAACGAGCGCGAAGCGACGCGCCCGATCGCCTGGGCCGGATCGGTCAGCGCGCCGGAGGCCAGCCCCGCCAGATCGCGCGGTTCAAGCCGCAGCATGTCGGCGGAAACGGTCTGGCCGGCGGCCAAGGGCCTCACCAGCACGAGCGCCTCGCCCAGCCGGATGACCTTGACCGGCACAAAGATCTTCCACGCCATCGGTCCGGCGCAGCTGACTTCCGCCACGCCGCGGTGGCCGACGTGGGCGCTGAGTCCGTCGCTGCACTCGGGCATGCTCAGGCCCGGGTCCAGCGAAGCCTCAGCAGTCACGCCCGGTCGCTGGCCGGCATCGGGCGCGACCGCCGCGACCGCGGCGGCGGCAATCCGCTCGACCGGCTCGAAGCTGCCGGGCTGCGCGCGCAGTGCAGCAGCCGGCAGGCCGGCGGCGAGTGCGATGAGCAGGAAGCAGAGCAGGCGCATTGCGGGGAGTCCGACGAGGCAGGGTGATGTCACTGCGAATGCAAGCGCCGTGCCCGCGGTGCTGCGGCTGCGTCGACTGCCGCGGCTGCGACCGGCCAGCATGTCGTCAAGCCGGCGGACCGAGTCGACACGCCGGCGGCCCGGAGTTTGCACGCGCCTTTGAGCCTTCCTTAAAGTCTTCGACAGCGCCCCATGAGCAGCGACCTGCTGGATCGAATCGAACAGCGCACGCGCCTGGCCGGCCATAACCGGCTCGCCCTGCTGCTGTTCCGCCTTGGCGGGCGCCAGCTTTTTGGCGTCAATGTTTTCAAGGTGCAGGAGGTGCTCAAGCGACCGCAGCTGCAGCCCTTGCCGCAGTCGAGGCCGCCGCTGCTGGGCCTGGCGGACATCCGCAAACGGTCGGTACCGGTGCTGGACTTGGGCGCCGCGGTCAAGCACCCCGAGTCCAGCCTGGAAACCTCTCACTATCTGGTTGTCACCGAGTTCAACCGATCGGTGCAGGGTTTCCTGGTCAGCGCGGTCGAGCGCATCGTCAATATCGCGGTGGAGCAGGTGAAGCCACCGCCCGACAGCAGCGGCGGGTCCTACCTGACCGCGGTGACCCGTTTCAACGAGGAGTTGATCCAGATCATCGATGTCGAAAAGGTGCTTGCCGAGGTCATCGGCGGGCCGCCCGGTTTGTCTGCGGAACTGCGCCTGCAGGCGATTGCCGGGGCGACCATCCGGGTGCTGGTGGTGGACGATTCGCGGGTCGCTCAGCATCAGGTGCAGTCGGTGGTCGAAGCGCTGGGCGCCACCTGCGTGCTGATGCCGGACGGTCGGCAGGCGCTGAATCATCTCAAAGACCTCGCCAAGCGCGGGATCAAGCCCTCCGAGCATTACGCCATGGTCATTTCCGATATCGAAATGCCCGACATGGACGGCTACACCCTGACCACCGAGATCCGCCGGGACCCGCAGCTGGTCGACCTCTGGGTGATGCTGCACACCTCTCTCTCGGGCATCTTCAACACGGCGATGGTCGAGCACGTCGGCGCCAATGCGTTCGTGGCGAAGTTCAACCCGGACGATCTGGCGGAATGCGTGCTGGATCGGTTTGAGCTCCTGGGTTTGACCGAAGAGGCCTAGGCCGCGACAGAGAAATGGCGGTGTTTTGACGCCAGATCTCTGACGAAATTTGCGGCACGGGTCTTGCCGTGTTCCGGGTGAGCCTGGTTTCAGGCATTCCGGAGACCCGGACATGAGCGAGTCCACCCCAGCTATGTTTGGCATCCACGGTGCGGCCATAAGCCTGCGCCAGGAGCGCCTGAAGCTTCTCGCCTCCAACATCGCCAACGCCGACACGCCGAACTACAAGGCGCGCGATCTGGATTTCGAAGCGGCCCTGAAGCGGGCGATCGGCGAACAGCTGCCCGGTTCGCCAACCCAGACCCATGCAGCGCACGCGAGCGGAGCCCCGCCGGGCGCCGAGGACGGCCTCGTCTACCGGCTGCCGCTGCAGCCCAGCCTGGACGGCAACACCGTCGACGGCGAATACGAGAAAGCCAGCTTTGCCCGCGCCGCGCTGGAGTACCGCGCCAGCCTGAACTTCGTCGAAGGTCGGGTGCGCCGGCTGATGACCGCGATCACCGGGAGCTAACGATGCCCTCCATGAAGATTTTCGACATCGCCGGCAGCGCCATGGCCGCGCAGTCGGTGCGCCTGAACACGGTGGCCAGCAACTTGGCCAATGCCGGCAACGTCAGCGGCGATCCCAAGACGGTCTACAAGCCGGTCGAGCCGGTGTTTCAGACCCACGCCATCGACCCCAGTCAACCCGGCATCGGCGGCGTGCGCGTGGTCCGCATCGAGCAAAGCCAGGCCGAGCCGATCAAGCGCTACGAGCCGGGCAACCCGCTGGCTGATGAGCAGGGCTATGTGTATGCGCCCGACATCGACCCGGTCGCGCAGATGGTCAACATGATGTCGGCGGCGCGCGCCTACCAGGCCGATGTCGAAATGCTGAACACCACCAAAGAGCTGGCCCTGGCCACGCTCAACGTCGGCCGCTGACCGCGCCGGCCTGATCGCTGACATCCCCTGACATTCCCGAGGTATCGCCATGAGCGTCAACGCCAGCGACATGTACACCCAGCTGGGCATCCGGCAACAGACATCGACCGGCCCGCAGCGGCGGAGCGAGATGGGGCAGGAGGATTTCCTGCGGCTGATGACCGAGCAGCTGAAGAATCAGGACCCGCTGAAGCCGATGGACAACGCTGAGTTTCTCGGTCAGATGGCGCAGTTCTCCACGGTCAAGGGCATTCAGGAAATGAACGGCGGGCTGCAGAACCTCGGCTTCCTGATGGGCGAGTCGCAGGCCCTGCAGGCGGCCGCAATGGTCGGACGTACCGCCTATATCGGCACCGATGTCGCAACACTTGAGGGTGGTTCGGAAATCCGCGGCAGCGTGACCGCGACTGCCCCGGGCCCGGTCACCGTCGAGGTGCGCACGCCGGCCGGCCAGCTGGTGCGCAGCTTCGTGGTCGAGGCCACCGCCGTCGGCACCGCCGACTTCAAGTGGGACGGAATGAACGCAAGCGGCCAGCCGGCCGCGCCGGGCGAGTACCGGATCAAGGCCAGCCAGGCTTCCGGCGCGGTGCCGACCCAGATAGCCACCCGCATTGACAGTGTTTCCTACACCTCGCAAGGGGTGGTTCTCAACCTGGTCGGGATCGGCCCGACCACCTTCGATCGCATCAGCCGTATCGGCCAGGCCTAAGCCGCCACCAGAGGACATCACCATGAGCTTCCGTATTGCACTCAGCGGCCTGAACGCCGCATCCGCTGGCCTCAACACCACGGCCAACAACATCGCCAACGTCAACACCGTGGGCTTCAAACGCTCGCGCACCGAGTTCGGCGATCTGTTCGCCAACTCCGGCTACGGCCTGCAGCGCAATGCCGTGGGCGCCGGCGTGCGGGTCAGCAATGTGGCCCAGCAGTTCGCCCAAGGCACCATCAACTTCACCGACAACGCGCTGGATATCGCGATTTCCGGCAACGGCTTTTTCACGCTCAGCCGCGAAGGCCAGCAGGTGTATTCGCGCGCCGGCAATTTCGGCGTTGATCGCGCCGGCTACGTGCAGAACTCGACGGGCGATCGCCTGCAGGTGTTTCCGCCGACGGTGTCGGCGACCGGCCAGATCACCGGTTTCAACAACGGCCAGCTGGCGGATCTGCGGCTGTCGCTCAGCGAGGCTCCGCCGCTGGCCAGCTCCACCGTCGAGATCGGCGCCAACCTGCCGGCCAACGCCGTGCCGCCGCTCGTGGCGCCGTTCGATCCCAATGATTCGCAGACCTACAGCCACGCCACCACGGTGACGGTGTATGACTCGCTCGGCGTGTCGCACAGCGCGTCCTACTACTTCGTCAAGACCGCCATCCCCGGCGAGTGGGAGCTGCACACCCAGATCGACGGCACCAACGTGTCCGGCCCTGACCTGCTGCAGTTCGGGCCTGCCGGCCAGCTGCTGGTGCCGGCCACCGGCGCCTTGACCCTGCCGCCGTTCACGCCGACCAACGGCGCCAATCCAATCACGCTGGAGCTGCAGCTCAGCGAATCCACTCAGTTCGGCAGCAGCTACTCGGTCAATCGCCTGGTCCAGGACGGCTACCCCACGGGCCGCTTGAGCAGCCTCGATGTGGCCGAGGACGGCGTGGTGTCGGCGCGCTACACCAACGGTCAGGCGATCGCACTGGGGCAGATCGCGATGACCAATTTCTCCAACACGCAGGGCCTGCAGAAGCTCGGCGACACCGCTTGGGCGGAGACCTCCGAATCCGGCGCGGCGCAGCGCGGCGCTCCGGGCAGCGCCAACCTCGGCCTGCTGCAGGCCGGTGCGCTGGAGGCCTCGAACGTCGACATCACCGAGCAACTGGTGGAGATGATCAACGCCCAGCGCAACTTCCAGGCCAACGCGCAGATGATCTCCACCGCCGATCAGATCACCCAGACCGTCATCAACATCCGCTGATGAGGCAGGCGCTGCGGCGGCGAGATCGCCGCAGCGCCTGACCTGCCGATGCCCCTGACCTGTCGCAGCCCCGAGAGCCACCGCCATGGACAAATCCCTCTACGTTTCGATGACCGGCGCCGCCGCCACGCTGCGCGCGCAGGCGTCGGTGTCGCAGAACCTGGCGAATCTCAGCACGCCGGGTTTCCGCGCCCTGCTCAGCCACACCGAAACCTTCAAGGTCGAGGGCCACGGCTTGAAGTCCCGCTTCGACGCCACCGGCACCGACGGCGGCTTCGACAGCCGGATGGGCCCGCTGATCAGCACCGGCCGTGAAACCGACGTGGCCCTGAACGAGGGCCTGTGGCTGGCGGTGGCGGACGGCGAAGGGCAGGAGGCCTACACCCGCAGCGGCGAGCTCAACGTCAACCAGAACGGGCTGCTGACCACCGCCTCGGGCCGCCCAGTGATGGGCGAGGCCGGGCCGATCGCGCTGCCGCCGTACTCGAAGATGGAGATCGCCAGCGACGGCAGCGTGTCGATCGTGCCGCTGGGGCAGGGGCCTGAAACTCAGGCCATCGTCGCCCGCCTCAAGGTGGTGGAAGCCCCCGGCGCCGAACTCAACCGCGGTGCCGATGGGCTGTTCCGGCGCAGCGACGGCGAACTCGCAGCGCCGGTCGGCGGCGCGGTGCTGATGACCGGGGTGATCGAAAGCAGCAACGTCAATGCCGCCGACAGCCTGGTCAAGATGATCGAGCTTTCGCGCAGCTTCGAGATGCAGATCCGCTCGATCAAGACCGCAGACGAAAACGCTCGCGCCTCCAACAGCCTGCTGCGCCTGTCCGGCTGATCGGCGCCGCGCCGGTCGCCCTGATCGCGCCAAGCCCTTTACGCATCACTTTTCGCACCACCTGAAGTACCTGAACCGGAGTTCCGCCATGTTCCAGTCCCTGTGGGTTGCCAAGACCGGCCTCGATGCGCAGCAGACGCGCATGACCGTGACCTCGAACAATCTCGCCAACGTCAACACCACCGGCTTCAAGCGCGGCCGCGCCAGCTTCGAAGACCTGCTGTACCAGAACGTGCGGCAGCCGGGCGGCGCATCCTCGCAGCAGACCGACCTGCCCTCGGGCCTGACCACCGGCACCGGCGTGCGGGTGGTGTCGACGCAGAAAAATTTCATGCAGGGCAACCTGCTGCAGACCGGCAACGCGCTGGATCTGGCCATCAACGGCCGCGGCTTCTTCGAGGTGCTGATGCCCGACGGCAGCACCGCCTACAGCCGCGACGGCAGCTTTCAGATCAACGCCCAGGGCGAGATGGTGACCGCTTCCGGCTACACCCTGCAGCCGGGCATCCAGATCCCTGAAGGCTCGCAGAGCGTGTCGATCGGTTCCGACGGCACGGTTTCGGTGCAGCTCGCCGGCCAAGCCCAGCCGATCCAGATCGGCAACATCAGCCTGACCGACTTCATCAACCCGGCCGGCCTGCAGGCCAAGGGCGAGAACCTGTTCATCGAGACCGGCGGCAGCGGCCCGGCGCAGCAGTCGACCGCGGGCCTGAACGGCCTCGGCCTGCTGCAGCAGGGCTCGCTGGAAAGCTCGAACGTCAACGTGGTCGAGGAGCTGGTCAGCATGATCGAGACCCAGCGCGCCTACGAGATGAACGCCAAGGCGATCTCCACCACCGACGGCATGCTCGGTTTTCTGAATAACAACCTGTGAGTGCAGCCATGAACCTGCGCCTTGCCACCCTGACGAGCGTCCTGCTGCTGAGCGCCTGCGCAGCCTCAGGCCCGACTTCACCGCCGCCGGGCTTCGAGCCGACGCTGTCGGCGCGCGCGGAAGCGACCCCGGCCACGCCCGGCGCGATCTACCGCGGCGGCGGCACCGGCGGGCTGTCCCTGTTCGCCGATCAAAAGGCGCGCAACGTCGGCGACATCCTGACCATCCAGCTGGTTGAGCGGACTCAGGCCAGCACCACCTCCAGCACCAGCACCAGCAAGGGCAGCAGCGTGGCGGTGCCGGCGCCGACCCTGTTCGGGGCCTCGCCGACGATTGCCGGGCGCACGCTTGATTCCGAACTGGGCGCCGACAGCAGCTTTGAGGGCAGCGGCGATTCCAGCCAGGGCAATCAGCTCAGCGGCAGCGTCACCGTCACCGTCGCTGAGCGCCTGGCCAACGGCTATCTGGTAGTGCGCGGACAGAAGTGGATCCGCATCAACCAGGGCAATGAGCACATCCAGGTCCAGGGCATCGTGCGGCCGGCCGATATCGGCCCGGACAACACGATTTCTTCCAGCCGCGTCGCGGATGCGCAGATCGCCTACCGCGGCCGCGGCAGCCTGGCCCAGGCCAACGCCCAGGGCTGGCTGACCCGGTTCTTTCAATCCTCCGCGTTCCCGATGTGAGGCTGCCCATGCGCGCGCTGCTCGCCACCGTACTTTCCAGCCTGCTGCTGCCCGGCCTGCTGCTGCTCGCCGGCCCCGCCAGCGCCGAGCGGGTCAAGGACATCGCCCGCGTCAACGGCGTGCGCAGCAACCCATTGATTGGCTACGGCCTGGTGGTCGGCCTTGCCGGCACCGGCGATCAGACCAGCCAGGCGCCGTTCACCGTGCAGAGCCTCAAAACCATGCTCAACGAGCTTGGCGTGACTATTCCGGCGGGCGTCAATCCGCAGCTGAAGAATGTCGCCGCAGTGGCCATCCACGCCGAACTGCCGCCGTTTGCCAAGCCCGGCCAGAACATCGACATCACGGTGTCGTCGATCGGCAACGCCGGCAGCCTGCGCGGCGGCGCGCTGCTGATGACGCCGCTGAAAGGCGTCGACGGCGAGGTTTATGCGATCGCCCAGGGCAACCTGGTGGTGGGCGGCTTCGGCGCCTCCGGCAGCGACGGCTCGCGGATCACCGTCAACGTGCCCAGCGCCGGCCGCATCCCCAACGGCGCCATCGTCGAGCGCTCGGTCCCTGACGGCATGGCCAGCAACGGCGAAGAGCTGGTGCTCGATCTGCACCGCGCCGACTTCACCACCGTGCAGCGGCTGATGGAGGTGATCAACCGCACCTACGGCCCGGAAACCGCGCGTGCGGTCGACGGCGGCAGCGTGGCCGTGCGGGCGCCCTTCGATGTCTCGGCGCGGGTCGGCTTCATGAGCCAGATCGAAAACCTAGAGCTCAACCCGGGCGACGCGCCGGCGCGCGTGGTGGTGAACGCGCGCACCGGCACCATCGTGATCGGTGCCGGCGTGCGGGTGATGCCGGCGGCGGTCGCGCACGGGTCGCTGACGGTGAGCATTTCCGAGCGGGTGCAGGTGAGCCAGCCGAATGCGCTGGCCGGCGGCGAGACCGTGGCGGTGCCGGAGTCCAATATCCAGGTCGAGCAGAAGGAAAGCCGGATGTTCGTGCTGCAGGGCGGCACCTCGCTCGAGGAGATCGTGCGCGCGGTCAACGAGGTCGGCGCCGCGCCCGGCGACCTGATCGCCATCCTTGAAGCCCTGAAACAGGCCGGCGCACTGCGCGCCGAGCTTGAAATCATCTAGGCCAAGCCGATGAAAGCCGCAATCCCCGATCTGGCGATGATGAACCGGCTCGCCGTCAGCGCACCGGCGTTCGCGCCGAAGGCCGCTGCGCCGGACCAGGCCGCCGACACCGCCCGCCAGTTCGAGGCGCTGTTCGTCGAGCAGATGCTGAAGACCATGCGCGAATCCTCGATTGGCGACGACGCGATGTTTCCGGGCCAGGCCGGCCTGTTTCGCGAGATGCACGACCGCGAGGTGGTGAAATCCGCCAGCAGCGGCCAAGGCTTTGGCCTGGCGCCGATGATCGAGCGCTCGCTGCGGATGCAGCAGTCGGCGCTGGAAGGCGACCTCCAGCCGTTGGCCCTGCCGTCTGCTCCGGGCAAATCCTTTCCGCTGGACGGCTATGCCCGGCTGCTGCCGGCGCAGCGGCTGGAGCGCGCGGCCTCAGCCGCCGACGCCAGCGGTGCGGTGACCCCGGCCCTGCATGGCAAGCACGCCGCAGCGCCCTTGGCGCCGACTGCACCGGAACCCGCGCCGCGCAGCGTCGAGACGCAAGCTGAGCCCCCGCGCTCGAGCGAGACGCGCGCCGCCGCAGCCGCTGCAGCCAGCGATCGGGTGTCGTCGGCGACGCCCAAATCAACGCCCGAGCAGTTCATCGAGCGGGTCTGGCCGCACGCCCAGCGCGCGGCCGCGGCGCTGGGTGTCGATCCGCGCATGCTGGTCGCCCAGGCCGCGCTGGAAACCGGCTGGGGCAAACACGTGCCGCGTGCCGCTGACGGCGGTGCCGGCAACAATCTTTTCGGCATCAAGGCCGGGCGCAGCTGGCAGGGCGAGCGTGCCAACCATCTGACCCAGGAATTCCGCGACGGCCGCCTGCAGCCCGAGCGCGCTGATTTCCGCAGCTACGACAGCGTCGCCAGCAGCTTCCAGGACTATGTCGAGCTGGTGCGCGGCAACCAGCGCTATGCGCCGGCGCTGGCGGCGGCCGGCAATAACCACGCCTACGCCAGCGCGCTGCAGCGGGCCGGCTACGCCACTGACCCGCAGTACGCGGCCAAGCTGACTTCGATCGCCCACGGCCCGCGCCTGAACCGCGCCATCGCCGCGCTCGGCCCGGACCCGGCGGCCCCCGGCGCTGCTGGCAGCCTGCTGGCGCAGAACCTGCAGGCGAAGCCCGACATAGACGCGGCGCGCGGCTGATCGCGCGTTCACTCCGGAGCGGTGGCGGTCGCGTGCCTGAACGGGCTCGCTCAAGTCCGGCGCGCAGCGGCCGATATTGACGGCGAGGTGACCCATGTCCGACCCATTTTCCATAGGCACATCCGCCCTGCTGGCCTTCCAGCGGGCCATGGCCACGGCCAGCAACAACGTGGCCAACGCCAGCACGCCCGGCTACACCCGGCAGCGGGTCGATTTCTCCACGCGCCCCGGCCAGGGCCAGGGTTTCGGCTTCATCGGCTCCGGCGTCCAGATCAGCGGCATCAACCGGATGCTCAACACCTTTTTGACCAGCCGGATGGACTCCAGCGCCTCCGAGCTGGGACGTCTCAGCGTGCTTGGCGGCTTGTCGAACCGGGTGGATCGGCTGGTCACCGATTCCGGCAGCTCGCTGAACCGGCCGATCTCTGACTTCTTCGATTCGGTGCAGGGAGTGGCTTCCGAGCCGTCCTCGCAGGCGTCGAGGCAGGTGCTGCTGGAGGGCGGCCAAAACGCGGTGATCCGCTTTCGCACCCAAGCCGACCAGCTGAACCAGCTCGATCTCGAAACCGGCCAGCGCATCACCAACACGGTGGACGAGGTCAATCGGCTGAGCGAGACCATCGCTCGGCTCAACCGCGATGTCGCACGCGCTCGCGGCGAGTTCAACCAGCCGCCGAATGGCCTGCTCGACCAGCGCGACCAGGCGATCCGCGAGCTCTCGGGCAAGATCGGCGTCACCACCTTCGAGGCCGACGACGGCTCGATCAACGTGCAGACGGCTTCCGGCGCCAGTCTGGTGCTGGGTATCAAGGCGCAGCGTCTGTCGGTCAGCCCCGATCCGTTCCGGGTCGATCGCCAGCAGCTGTCGGTGATCAGCAGCGCGGGCACTCAGCGCCTGGGCACGACCGGTTTGGGCGGTGAGCTGGCCGGCCTGTTCAATTTCCGTCGCGACGTGATCGATCCCGCCCAGGCCCAGCTCGGCCGTCTGGCGCTGGGCATGACCGAAGGCTTCAACGCCCAGCATCGCGCCGGCGTTGACTACAACGGCAGCCTGGGTGCGAATTTCTTTCGGCCGATCGCGCCGACCGTGCTGCCGGCCACCGCCAATGCCGGCACCGCCAACTTCACCGCCAGCGTGTCCGATGTCGGCGCCGTCTCCGGCCGCGACATCATCGTTCGCTTCGACGGTACGACCTGGGCTGCGCGGTTGGCCTCTACCGGCGCCAGCCTGCCGATGACCGGCAGCGGCAGCGCCGCCGATCCGTTCGTGGTTGAAGGCGTCAGCCTGGAGCTGAGCGGCGCCGCCAGCGCCGGCGACGACATCATGGTCCGCACCGGCTCTGACGCGGCCCGGCAAATGGCGATGGCGATCACCGATCCCAACCGCATTGCCGCAGCATCGCCGCTGCGCAGCAGCGTGCCGCTGTCAAACACCGGCAACGGCCTGCTTGGGCCGATCCGCATCGCCGACCCGGCCAACCCCAGCCTGCAGGCGCCGGTGACGATCCAGTTCACCGGGCTGGGCGTGTACTCGATCAACGGTGCCGGCGCCTTTCCGTACACCCCGGGCGACACGATTGCGGTGAACGGCTGGGAGGTCACGCTCGACGGCAGCCCGGCGGTCGGCGACCAGTTCGTGTTCGGTGCAACCCCACCGCGCTCCAGCGACAACGGCAATGCGCGCCTGTTGGGCAGTTTTGGCCGCGAGGGCCTGTTCAACGGCGGCGCGCTGTCGATTACGGGCGCTTTGAGTGAGCTCACCGCAAGCGTCGGCGGCAAGGCGCGCCAGGCCGAGTACGCGCTGGGCGCGCAGCGGGCCATCGACACCCAGCTGCAGGACGAACGCGACTCGCTGTCCGGCGTCAACCTCGACGAAGAGGCGGCCAACCTGCTGCGCTATCAGCAGTCCTACCAGGCGGCGGCGCAGATCATCAGCATCGCCAACCAGGCCTTTGATGCACTTCTGAATGCAGTGAGGCGCTGAGCATGCGTATCTCCACCAACCAGCAGTTCACCCAGGGCCTGAACGCGCTGCTGGCGCGCCAGTCCGAGGCCCTGAAGACTCAGCTGCAGCTGTCCAACGGCCGCAAGTTGAACAGCGCCGCCGACGATCCGGTCGGCGCCGGTGTGGCGGTGCAGCTCGATCGCGCGCGCGCCGAGCTTGAGCGGTTTTCGTTCAATTCCGGCGCGCTGGCGAATCGCTTGAATCTTGCCGAAACGGCGATGACTTCCTTAGGCGAGCGCGTGCAGCGGGTGCGCGAGCTGGCCATCCAGGGCTTCAACGGAACCCAGTCGGCGGAATCACGCTCGGCCATCGCCAACGAGCTGGAGCAGGAGCTAAAGGCCCTGTATGGGCTGGCAAACTCCGACGACGGCGCGGGCAGGGCGCTGTTCGCCGGCAGCCAGGCCACCACGCAGCCGTTCAGCCCGGGGCCGGGCGGAGTGGTCTACGCCGGCGACCAGGTGCAGCGGCGGGTCGACGTGTCGCCCTCGCTGGCGGTGGCCGACGTCGCGCCGGGCAGCGAAATCTTCCTGCGCATTGCCGACGGCAACGGCACCTTCAGCGCCCGCGCCGATGCCGCCAACGCCGGCACCGCAGTGCTGCAGTCGGCCGCCTTGTCCAGCAGCACGCCGTGGCTGTCGGACAGCTACCGCCTGGTGTTTGACGGCGCCGGCGGCTTCAGCGTGGAAGACGGCGCGGCCACGGTGATCGCCACCGGCACCTACGTGGCGGGCCAAGCAATCGAATTCGGCGGCGCGCAGCTGCGGATTTCGGGCACGCCTGCGGCAGGCGACAGCTTCAATGTCCAGCCCTCGCGCCCGCAGGATCTGTTCAGCACGGTGCAGAGCGTGATCGACGGCCTGCGTTTGCCGGCGACCACGCCTGAACAACGCGCGCTGCAGCAGAACGCCTTTTTCGCCAGCCTTGAAAACCTCGGGCAAGGCCTCGGCCAGATCATCGACGCGCGCAGCAAAATCGGCGCCGGCCTGAACACCCTGGACCGCACCACCGAGGAGCGCTCGGCCCAGGTGCTGAGCCTGTCGACCACGCTGTCCGATATCCGCGACGTCAACTACGCCGAAGCCGCCAGCCGCCTCAGCCAGCAGCTACTGATGCTGGAGGCCGCGCAGGCCAGCTTCGCCAAGGTGCAGAGCAACTCATTGTTTAACTTCATTCGTTGATCTGCTGCTGTAGGGGCGCCAGAAGCCGCCGGCCTGGCTGCGGCTGCCGCACGGTTGATCGGTGGGGCTGCGCTTTAGGGCGATTTATGGTGAAACGCACTGCTGGGCTGGTCTTTGCGGCCTAGGCGCATCGTGCTTCAGTTCGGATCGCGGCTGGCGCGTTCGTCGTACTGGCGAAAGGCGTCCTGCACCTGCAGCCGCAGGTCCTCGTCGTCCCAGGGCTTGGTCAGGAACTTGTAGATCGCGCCGCGGTTGATGGCGTCGGTCAGCGTGGCGAGGTCGGTATAGCCGGACAGCACGATGCGCATGGTGGAGGGATACATCTCCTTGACTCGGGACAGGAACTGGGTGCCGCTGATGCCCGGCATGCGCTGATCGGAAACAATCACCTGCACCTGGTTCTTGGCCAGCAGTTCGAAGCCTTCGGTGGCGTTGGTGGCGGTGTGGATGACATAGCCGTCCCGGCGCAGTACCCGCACCAGCGCGCGCAGCACGTTCTCCTCGTCGTCGACCAGCAGCAGGCCGCGTTCGGGTCGCGCCAGGCTCATTATCGTTGGCGACACGTAGCGCTTGGCCAGCAGGGTAGTTGCTTCATCGACCGGCACCGGCGGGCTGAACAAAAAACCCTGGAACTCGTCGCAGTGGTTGCGCAACAGGTAGCCGAACTGGGCCTCGGTTTCCACGCCCTCGGCGATCACTTTCAGATGCAGCTCGTGGCCCATCGCGGTGATCGCCCGCGCGATCGCGGCTTCGCTGCCGGCCAGCGCCACGTCCATCACGAAGCTCTGGTCGATCTTCAGGCGATCGATCGGGAATCGCTTTAGCTGGCTCAGGCAGGAGAAGCCGATGCCAAAGTCGTCGAGCGCGAGCTGCACGCCGAGTGCCTTCAGCTTGGACATGACCTCAAGCGAACGGCTGAGGTTCCCGACGATGGCGGATTCAGTGGTTTCCAGCTCCAGCATGCCCGGCGGCAGCTTGGCGTCCTGCAGTGCTGCGCGCACCTCGTCGACAAAGGAAAACCGATGCAGCTGCACCGCGCTGACATTGACCCCGACCCGCAGATCGGTGTGGCCGGAGTCGTACCAGCGGCGCGCCTGTCGACAGGCTTCCCCCAGCACCCAGCGGCCCAGTTCGACGATGCTGCCCAGCTCTTCGGCGACCTGGATGAAGCGACGCGGCTCGATCAGGCCGCGGTCGCGGGTGCTCCAGCGCACCAGTGCTTCCATGCCGGTGATGCGGCCGTTGCTGCCGCTGACCTGCGGCTGGTAGTGCAGCACGAACTCGTTGCCGGCGATTGCGCTTTTGATCCGGCTGCCGAGCGACAGGCGCTCGCGCAATTCTTCGGCGTGCGAGGCCGAGGACGCCTGCACCGAATTGCGGCCGCTGCGCTTGGCCCGATACATCGCGGATTCGGCGCACTGGAACAGTTCGACCGGATCGCGCGCGCTGTCGGGGTACACCGCCATGCCGATCGTGCCGGACAGGAACAGCTGTGAGCCAGCGACCGGTACCGGCACCTCCAGGGTCTCGCGGATCTGTTCGGCGATCTCGGCGGGCAGGCTTTCACCGCGACGGTGACGCAGGGCCAGCACGAATTCGTCGCTGGTCAGACGCCACAGCTTGCCGGCGGCGCCGGTGATGCAGCGGATGCGCGAGGCCAGCAGGCGCAGCACCTCGTCGCCGGCGCGGTAGCCCACGCTCTCGTTGACCGACTGGAAGCGGTCGATATCGATGCACCAGAGCGCGACGTCCTCACCGCTGGCGGCGGCATCGGCCATCAGCCCGCGCAGGGCCTCCTCCGGCTCGATGAAGCGGGGCAGGCCGGTGACCTGATCGTGACGCGCCAGGTAGGCCAGCTCTGCCTCGTGGCGGCGGCGGTCGGTGAGGTCGGTGGAAACGCCGATGTAGTGGGTGACAGTGCCGCCGGCATCGCGCACCGGTGCCAGCGTGAGCTGGTTCCAGAACAGGGTGCCGTCGCGCCGATAGTTGCGCAGCACGACTTCGCATTCGTCCTGCCGCGCCAGCGTGTCGCGAAGGATCTCCAGCGATTCCTGATCGCGGTCGTCGCCCTGCAGGAAGCGGCAATTCTGGCCGATGATCTCGGATTCGGAGTAGCCGCTCATCCGCACGAAGGCCGGATTGGCGTAGACGATGGGCAGATCCTTGACGCGCGCATCCGCAATCAGCATGCCGCTCTTGCTGGATTCGAACGCGCGCGCCAGCAGGCGGGCTTCATTTTCGGCCGCCAGCCGGGAGGTGACGTCGTTGATCAACACCAGGCGCGCGCGGCGGCGTTCGAACTCGATTTCGTGCGCGGTGACGTCCACCCAGATGACCGAGCCATCCTTGCGCACGTGGCGGACCGGGCCCTTGCGATACGCGCCGGTCGGCGAGGCGCGCAGCTGCGCAAGGAATTCAGGCACGTCCTCGGGGGGGCGAAGCTGGGTGGAGTCCATCCGCGCGAACTCCTCGCGCGAGAAGCCGTAGTGTTCGACGGTGGCGCGATTGACCGCCAGGAAGCGCAGGGTTTCGTTGTCGCAGACCCACAGCGGCTGCGGGTTCTGCTCGAACAGCAGCCGATAGCGCTGCTCGCTGCTTTCCAGCTGGCGGATGTCCTCGGCACGGTCCAGCGCATAGCGCACGCAGCGGCCCAGGCGTTCGGCATCAAGCCCGCCCTTGACCAGGTAGTCGGCGGCGCCGGCCTCCATCGCGCGCAGGTCGACCTCGCGGCTGCCTTGGCCGGTCATCAGGATCACCGGGATGTCCAGCTCGCGGCGGGTCACTTCCTCGATGAAGGCGATGCCGCTGTCCGGGCCGATCCGGTAGTCGACCAGGCAGATATCGAAGCGCTCGCGGTCGATCAGTTCATAGGCGCGGGTCAGGCTGGGAGCCGCCACCACTTCCGCGCGGAAGTCGTCGACCTCCGCAAACAGCGCCCGCGCGAGAAAGACGTCGTCCTCGTCATCGTCGATCAGCAGTACGCGGATCTGGTGGGTGTTGCGCAGTCTCATTTCGGCGAAATCACCTGATGCGCCCGGAGCAGTCGAGCCAACGGCGGGCGATCACGCCGACCAGGTCGAGCAGGGCGCTGAATTCGACCGGCTTGACGAAGTAGGCGTCGCAGCCGGCGCGAGCGGCGCGGCTGCTGTCATCTTCAGCGGCTGAGGTCGACATCATCACCACCGGGACGGCCTTCAGCGCGGGATCCTGCCGCAGCCGGGTGAGGGTTTCGCGACCGTCCATCAGCGGCATGTTGAGATCGAGCAGGATCAGTCGCGGCAGGTGCTCGCCGGACAGGTGATCCAGCGCCTTCAGCAGGGATTCGCCGTCGCCGTGGAAATCGAGCCGACAGCCGAGGCCGCAGCTGCTGAAGGCATCGGCCAACAGACGGCGATCATCGCTGTCGTCTTCGGCGACCAGAATCCAGCAGTTCGGCGAACAAAGGTTTCCCATTAGCGCGAATCCTCGCAGACCTCAGTGCCGCTGGAAAGAGCAGGCTGGCCCACCGGCAGCTCGATATGGAAACGGGCGCCCTGGCCGGGCTGGCCGTCAGCGTGGATCCGACCGCCGTGGCGCTCGACAATCTTGCGCACGATCGCCAGCCCGATCCCCGAGCCTTCGAACTCGCTGCGCCCGTGCAGGCGCTGGAAGGGCGCGAATATCCGGTCCTGGTAGCGGTTGTCGAAGCCGATGCCGTTGTCCTCCACGGTCAACAGCGCCGTCGCCGTTTCGCCGGCGCGACTCGCCTCACGCAGGCGCGCCGACACCCGCACCTGCGGCGGGCGCCCGGGGTGGGCGAATTTGAGCGCATTGCCGAGCAGATTCTGCAGCAGCTGGCGCATTTGCGTCGGATCGGCCCAGATCTCCGGCAGCGCCTCTGTCTGCACCTGTGCGCCGCTGCTCTCGATGCGGCTTTCCAGGTCAGACAGGACTTCGCTCAGTACCTTCGACAGCGCAACCCTTTGCGGGCTGTGGGCAGCGCGCGACACCCGCGAGTAGGCCAGCAGGTCGTTGATCAGTGTCTGCATGCGCGCGGCTGCGCCGCGCATGCGCTGGATGTAGTCGGCGCCGTCGGCATCGAGTTGATCGGCCAGGTGCAGGCGCAGGCGGTCGCCGAAGGCCTGCACCTTGCGCAGCGGCTCCTGCAGATCGTGCGAGGCGACGAAAGCGAAGTCCTGCAGCTCCTGGTTGCGCGATTCAACATCCGCCAACGCTGCCTGCAGGGCCGCCTGCGCGCGCCGCTCCGCGCTGACGTCGGTGGCAATCAGGAACACACCGACGGTGGCGCCGTCGACTTCGATCGGCAGCGTGGTGGTGACCGCATCGAACACGCGGTTGCCCGGCCCGAGCGCGGCGTGCTCGAAGCGCTGGGTGCTGCCTTGGGCGGCCAGTTGGACCTGCTCGCGCATCTGCTCGGCCGCCTGTGCCGGCACGATCGTGCTGATCGGCTGGCCAATCAGCGCGCTGCGGTCGCGGCCGCTGGTGGCCTCGGCGGCGGCGTTGCAGTCCTCGATCCGCCCGCCCGGCTCCAGCGCGTACACCGAGTCCGGCACCAGGGTGAACAGTGAGCGCAGGCGCTGACGACTTTCTTCGATACGGCTGCGGGCATTGGCGGTCTTCATGGCGATCGCCGCCAGCGAAACCGCGGCATCGATAGCCGCCAGAAGCTCTGCGTCGGGCCGTCCCGCGGCCCTGTCGTACACCGTCAAAACGCCGATCAGGGTGGACTCACCGCCGAGGATCGGGGTGGCGCAGACCGAGCGAACGCCGGCCTCGGCGCAGATCGCGTGGATGCTCGCGAACTCCTCGTTCGCAAGGATGTCCGGCTCAACGATCTGGGTGCGGGTCTCCGCTGCGAGTCGGCTTGGCGCGACGCGCGACACGCGGCTCAGCGCAAACACCTGACGACGGAATTCCTCCGGCAGCGAGGGCGCCTCATAGGCGCTGATGCCGAACGCGGGGTCCAGGCCATAGGCGATGCCGACGCGTCGTCCGAAGCTGCTCTCGAGACTGGCGATCAGCGCCTGCAGGCTGGTCACCAGCGGCTGGCCGGTGGCGATGCTGCGCAGCACTTCGGAGTGCGCGCGTTCGCGTTCTTGGCGCTCGCGGGCGCGAGTGACGTCGCGCAGGGTGCCCAGCAGATGGTGCGCGTGGGCCTCCAAGTCCTGCCCCCGCTCTGCCTGGGCGTGCACCCACATCAGGCGGCCGTCGCTGCGGCGGAAGCGGAATTCCGCGTCCAGCGCGGGCCCGCCCTTGAACAATGCGCGCAGCACGTGCGCCAGATACGTTCGGTCAGCGGCCTCCAGCAAGCCGCGGATCTGCTCGATCCCGGGCACGCGGGAATCCAGCAGCAGCATCGACCGCACCTGGTCGGAGACCTCGATCCCGCTGGGCTCGTCGCCATCGAAACGCAGCTGCCAGGTGCCGAGGCCGGCGACGCGCTCGGCGCCCGCCAGCAGCGCGCGGCTGCGCGAGAGCCGGTCCACCTGGATCTGCAGGTCGGCGCGGGTCACCTGCAGCATGTCAATCAGGCGAGCCCAGTCCAGCGACAGCGCAACGATCTGGCCGAACTGCATCAGCACCTCAAGATCGTCCTCGGCAAAGCCGCGCGGGCCCGGATCGGAGATCTGCAGATAGCCGAGGTCGCGGCCGCTGGACTCCCGCAGCGGCACGCTGAGCAGCCCCGCCAGCGGCAGCCCCAGCACTTCCGGTTTCGGGTCGCTGTAGGCGCACTGCGCCAGCATCTCGACCGTGCTGAGGTTGACCGGCCCCTGCGCACCGACTGCTCGCAGCAGGCCCTGCACCGCGGCATCGAAGCAGGGTGGCGCACCGCCGCCGGCAAAATCGACGACCATCGCGTCGCCCACCCCGGCGGGCGGATCGGCCGCCGGCAGCAGCATCACCAGGCGCACGCCGAGCGCGCTGCGGATTTCCGCCAGCAGCACCGGCACTAGGTCAGCGGCGCCCAGCTTCTGGCTGGCCAGCAGCGACACCCGGTTGAGCGCACGCAGCTGCTTGCCCTGCCGCTCGGAGCGCGTCAGCGCCGCGACCAGCTCCGCCGCCTGACGCTGCTGCGCGCTGACGTCCTGCAGGGTGCCGGAGACGCTGACCAGGCCCCCGCCATCACGCTCGGCGCGGGCCAGGCTGAGCGCCGCCACGCGCGCGCCCGAAGGCAACTGGATGGCATGTTCCAACTGGATTTCGCGGCCCTCGCTCAGCAGTGCATCGAGCGCGCTGGCCAGGCCCGAGCGCTGCTCCGCCGGCACATGCTGCAGCAGCAGATCTCTAGATGGCGGCAGCTGCCCGGGGACGAGCCCGAGAATTCGATAGAGCTCGTCGCTCCACAGCCAGCGGCCGCTGCGCAAATCAAGCTGCCAGCTGCCGACCTTGGCCAGCCGCTGCGCCCCGCGCAGAGTGGCCTCGCTCAGCGCCAGCCGCTGCGCGCGGTCGCGCTGGTCGCTGACGTCGCGCAGCAGCAGCGCCATGCCTTCCGGATGTGGAAACCCCCGCAGCTCCAGCCAGCGCAGGCTGCGCGGCTGGTAAGCCTCAAAATGCAGGCGGGTCTGCAGTCTCGTGGCCTGCGAAAGCTGTCTCGCGGAGTCGACCTCCTGCAGCTGCGGCCAAAGCTCCATCAGCGAGGTGCCGGCAGTGAGTTCGTCCTGTTCGCCCAGCAGACGGGCCGCCTGGGTGTTGGCAAAGGACAGCTTCAGCTGGCGGTCAAGGAAGAGGAATCCATCGCTGATGCTGGCCAGGATCAGGCCGATCTCATCGAGCGATCGGTCCAGCGCCGACTCGGTGGCCACGCGTGCGGCGACTTCGCGTTCAAGGCCGTGCGCGATCGCTTCCGCATTGATTGCGCGTTCACGGGCGAGGATCGCAAGCCGCAGCGCTGCGGCGAGGGTGCCGCCGAGCAGGAGGCCCATCACCAGCAGCAGGCTGGGCAGGCGCGAGCCCATCAGCCGCAGGGTGGCCTCCAGCGGCACCACGCGCAGGGTCCACGGCTGCCCCAGCAGTTCGATCGGCAGCTCGACGCTGCCGCCGCCGCTGCCGGCCTCGTCGGTCCGGTAGGCATACAGGCCGATCTCGCCCTGGCGCAGCTCGACTGCGTAATCGAGCTCGGGCCCGTCCAGCGCCGGCTGCAGCAGAACCGACATATCCACCAGCAGTCGTCGTCGCTGTCCGGCCTCAAGCGTCGCGACCGACACCAGCAGCCACGGCGCGCGCCCGCTGCCCAGCAGCGGGCTAGACTCGATCGCGGCATGTTCGGGCATGGCCGCAAGCAGTTGCTGAAGCTGCGCTTCAGCGCGCTGCAGAGTGTCCGATAGGGCCGGGTCGCGCAGCCGCCAGCCGAGGCCGGCCGGATCGGCCACCGCCAGCACCGCCGGCTGGAGGTCCAGCAGCAGGGACGAATCCGCCGGCCGCCGCTCCAGTGCCCGCACTTCCCGGCTGAACTGGTCGAGCCGCTGCAGCACGCGCGCCTGCAGCTGGCTGGCGACATCGCGGCTGGCGCGCTCAATGCGCCCCGCATCGTCGGGCTGCACTGCAAGCCAGCCGACCACACCTAAGCAGACCACCAGGGCGCCGACGCCCGCGGGCAACAGCATCGACAGCGGCCGGCGCGATTCGCTGGCGGATTCAGAGCTCAGCAGCAGGGCGATGCCGAGGGCGAAGTGGCCGATCGACGCCAGCGGGTGCAGCGCGTGGCCGTCGCTCCAAGGCTGCAGCGCTTCGGTCTGCAGCAGAAACCCCAGCAGGCCGAGGGCAGCGACGAGAATCACCAGCAGTCCGCTGCTCCAGGCGGCGGTGCGCCACAGCAGGCGCTGCTGACTGCGCTGAACGCAGATCACGCCGAAGCAGGCGATGCCCAAGGCCAGGCTGGAACCGAGCGGCAGCGGATCCAGCCGTTGGCCCTGCGGAGCCAGCAGCGCCCACCAAGCCAGCGGCGCCAGCATTGCCAGCAGCAGCATGAGCAGGAGCCAGACGTTTTTTTGCCCGCGCCGGCGGCCCAGCGAGGCCAGCACGCCGGTCACCGCGGCGTTGGCGAGCGCAGTGACCAAGGAGACCGGCCCAGCGGCCACGCCGAACAGGCCCGCAGCGGCCAGGCCGCCTTCCAGCAGCGAGGCCGCCAGCGCCAGCGCGATCGCCAGACGCACGCCCTCGCTCACGCCAACGGCGCCGATCAGGCCGTGGCGCAGCACGGCGAGCCCCAGGCTGAGCGCGGACGCCGCCAGCAGCATGTCGAACGCGAATCCGGCCGCGAGCACACGCTCGGGGCCGAAAACCCCGTAGTGATGCAGGCCGCCGAGCAGCAGCACGAAGCCGGCGATCAGACTGCTGAATCCTCGGCGGCGCACGCCCGGCAGCCGCCATAGCGCGACGGCAGCGGTCGCCGCCGCCAGCCCGAGGATCAGCGCTCCCTGGGTGCCATCCATGGCGGACAGCGCCCGACCCGACTCGACCACGATCAGCATGGCGCCGACCAAGGCCGCCTGCAGGGCCAGCGGGCGGCGCAGCTCCGGAAGGGGCCAAAGCAAGGCCAGCACGGCGACCGCGGTCCACGCCGCAATCGCGGCGCCGCTGAAGTGGCCGAGCGCGCCCTCGCCAAGCGCAAGGCCGGTCAGGAGCAGCAGCAGGGCCGTGGTGGCCCAGTCCAGCCAGGGTCGTATGGCGAGCAGCGCAGGCATCGAGTTCGGACGGGCTCCCGCAGGGATGGGCCGGAGCTTATCGGCCCCGGATGCACCCTGTCGCGGGGTGCGTGCGAAGTTCCCCGCAATTCCGCGGCACGCCGTATGCAGGATCAGGCGGGAGGCGCACACGGCTCGACCCTTCCGGAGGCCCGTAAACCATGCTGAGCATCGCTCGGACAGGCAACAGCGGACCGGCATCGCAGCCGCTGCGCGCCGGAATCCCGACGCTGTGCGCGGCCGTTCGGGGCGTGCCTCCGCGGTCGGGACGGCGCCGATGATCTCCAGCGAGGTCGTGCACAGCGCTGCCGCCGAACCCGCCGCTGCCGTGGCGGACCTGCTTGGCCAACTGGCCGAGCGTCGGCCCGGGCAGCTGCCGCAGTTCGGCCTGTTTTTCTGCGATGGCCTGTATTCGCTGCAGGAGCTGGCCACGGCCCTGGACGGCAATTTTCGCTGCCCCCTGATGGGCTGCACCAGCGGCAGCCAGATCGGCCCGGCCGGTTTCAGCCAGGGCGGGATTTCGCTGCTCGTGTGCTTTGGCGATGAGCTGCGGCTGCAGCCATTTTTGATCGAGCCGCTGGGCAACGCGGCCGCGACGATCGAGGCCCTGTCGGCCGCGCTTGCCGCGAATCGCCTGCAGGAAGGCAGCAAGCGTTTCGGGCTGCTGCTGGTCGATGGCCTGCACGAGGGCGAAGAGCGGCTTTCGCATTTGCTCTACCACGGCCTCGACGACCTTCCCTTTGTCGGCGGATCGGCGTCCGACGAAATGCGTTTTGAGCACACCCCGGTCTATTTTGGCGGCCGCTTTCGCAGCAATGCGGCGGTATTCGGCGTGTTCGAAACCCGCCGGGCGTTCATGGCGTTCCGGGTGCAGCACTTCGTTCCGCGCGCCGATCGGCTGGTCATCACTGACGCCGATCCCGAGCGCCGGCTGGTGATCCAGATCAACGGCCTGCCGGCCGCGGAGGTGTACGCCAGCGTGCTTGGGGTGGCAGAAGCAAAGCTCGACGCCGAATTGATCGAGTCGCACCCGCTGCTGGTTCGGCTCGGCGAGCAGTACGTCGTGCGCGCGATCAGCCGGGTGACCCACGGCCGCGCGCTGCGCTGCATGTCGGCGATCGAGGCCGGGGTGCTGGTCGGCGTGGGCGACGTGCAGTCGCCGCTGGCGGCCCTGGAGCGCGGTTTCGAGAAAGTGCGTGCGCAGCTCGGCGAGACCGCGCTGGTGCTCGGCTGCGACTGCACCCTGCGCCGCCGCCAGGCCGAGCGCGACAACGCCGTGGCGCGTATCGGCGGCTTTCTCGCGGCCCAGAACGTATTTGGTTTCTCGACCCACGGCGAGCAGATCAACGGCCTGCACGTCAACCAGACCTTTACCGCGATTGCGGTGGCGTCGCACTGAGCAGCCATGCCCCAGACCCCGCACTCCGGCTCCACCTATACCCCGTGCCCGATGCCGCCAAGCGAGCTGCCGCCCGGCGCGACCTCGGCCGCGCAGGTGCCGCTCGATGACGACGGTGACCCGCGCCTGCAGGTGCAGTCCATGGCCCGGATGCTGGCGGCGCGCGACCGCACCATCGATGTGCTGGTAAAGCGCCTGGAGAGCCGAACCGGCGGCGATGCCTCGGCCTTCGCCCTACTGGAGCAGAACATGGCGCTGGAAGCCGTGGTGTCGCGCAAGACGCATGAGCTCCAGCGCGAGCGCGAGCAGCTGCAGGAGGCGCTCTCGGTGCTGAGCAGCACCCAGGCTCGGCTGCTGCAGTCGCAGAAGATGGAGGCCATCGGCCAGCTGGCGGCCGGCGTCGCCCACGAGATCAATACCCCGATCCAATACGTCTCCGACAACGTCACCTTCCTGCGCAGCGGTTTCGACACTCTGCTTGGCGTAGTCGACCAGCACCTCGCGCTGCTGCTTGAGGCGCGCCAGGGCGCGTTGGCTGACGACTCTCTGGATGCGGCCGAGGCCGCGCTGAAGGCGGCCCGGCTCGACTACCTGCGGCGCAACGTGCCGGATGCTTTCGAGGAGTCGCAGGAGGGCCTGAACCGCGTTGCCACCATCGTCACCGCGATGAAGCGCTTCTCGCACCCTTCCGGCGCGGAGATGGAGCCGGTTGATCTGGACGATCTCGTCACTACGACGGTGATGGTGGCCCGCAACGAGTGGAAATACGTTGCCGAGCTGGAAACCTGCTTCGACGCCAACCTGGCGCAGGTGCCGTGTTTCCGCGACGAGATCAGCCAGGTGGTGCTGAATCTGATCGTCAACGCCGCACACGCAATCGCTGATGTCCAGCTCAAGGCCGGCGGCGGCAAGGGCCGGATTCTGATCTCCACGCGAATGAGCGAGAACCACGCGGAGATCCGCATCGCCGACAGCGGTGGCGGTATTCCCGAAGCGATCCAGCGTTCGGTGTTCGATCCTTTTTTCACGACGAAGCCGGTCGGCAAGGGCACCGGCCAGGGCTTGGCGATGGCCTATGCCACGGTCGTCGGCAAGCACCGCGGGCGGATATTTTTTGAAGTGGAGGACGGCGTCGGCACCAGTTTCATCCTCCATCTGCCGCTGCAGCAGGCGCCTGCCGCAGCGGAGGAGAGCTAGCCATGCGCGTGCTTTTTGTGGACGACGAGCGACGCGTGCTGGTGGGGATCGAGCGCATGCTGTTCGGCCTCAACCGCGACTGGGAGGTGCTGCTCGCCGGCAGCGGCGAGGAGGCGCTGGCCGAGCTCGAGCGCGGCCCGGTGGACGTGGTGGTCTCGGACATGCGCATGCCCGGCATGGACGGCGCCGAGCTGCTCAAGCGGGTGCGCGAGCGCTCGCCCTCGACGCTGCGCATGCTGCTGTCCGGCCACACCGAGACCGACGCCGCCATGCGCGCGCTCGACGTCGCCCAACAGTTCTTGTCCAAGCCCTGCGAAGCGCAGGCACTGGTGGAAACCATTGAAGGCGCCGTGACCCTGCGCGATCTGCTCAGCGACCCGGCGATCAGCGAAACGGTCGGGCGGATGGCGCGCCTGCCGGCGGCGCCGCGGGTGTTCGCCAAGCTCAACCAGGCCCTGCAGGATCCGAACTGCGACGTGACCCAAATCGGCGCGATCCTGGCCGAGGATCCGGCGATGACCGCAAAGGTGTTGCAGATGGCCAATTCGGCCTTTTTCCCGTCCGCCGGCCGCACCGTCACCGATCTGAAGACGGCAGTGATGCGAATCGGCTCGGTGATGATCCGCAATCTCGTGCTGGCGGCGGAGGTGTTCTCGCAGGATGCCTCGCGGTCGGATGTTGCCTCGCTGCAGAGGCAGGCGCTGATGGCCTCGATGCTGGCCAGCAAGATTGCCTCCGGCCGCGCCGACGCCGATCAGATCGGCATCGCCGCACTGCTCGCCAACGTGGGGCGGCTGCTGCCCACGCCCGAGGGTGAGGCGGCCGCGCGGGTGGGCCATGCCGAGCTCGGCGCCTATCTGCTCGCCATGTGGGGTCTGCCGATGCTGATCGTCGAAGCGGTTGCGCATCACGCCGAGCCGGATCGCTGCCCGCAGAGAGAGTTCGGGCCGGTCGGCATCGTGCATATCGCGGTCGCCTCGGTGGCCGACGAGCCGCTGGATGAGGCCTACCTGCAGCGCGTCAATGTTGGCGAGTATCTGCAGGACTGGCAGGGCATTGCCGCCGGTCTGCGCGGGAGCGCCTGATGGAGAGTTCGCTGCCGAGGGTGCTGTGCGTCGACGACGAGCCCAATATCCTGCGCGCGCTCTCGCGCAGCCTGCATGGCCGCTTCGAAGTAGAGACCGCGCTCGGCCCGCATGCGGGCCTGGAAATGCTGGCCAGTGAGCCGGCCTTTGACGTGGTGCTGTCGGACATGCGCATGCCGGGCATGGACGGCATCGAATTTCTGACTCGGGTCAGCCAGCGCTGGCCCGGCACGGTGCGCATGCTGCTCAGCGGCCTCGGCGACACCGAGGCCGCGGCGCGCGCGCGCGCGGAAGGCGTGCTGCACCGCAGCTTGGCCAAACCCTGCCCGGTCGATGAGCTGCGCGAAGCGCTGGTGGACGCACTGGCGGCCCGCCGCTGAGAGCGGCCTGACGCCGGCGTGCGCGCCTGTCCGAAGCGACCGTGATTGGAGTGATTGGCCCGTCTGCGAGTGCGCGTGCAGCGGGCTCACATCCGCTGCAGCCTGCGGCGCGCCGTGCCGATCGCATGCGGCCGGCCGAGGCGCTCGCGGGCTTGAGTTCACAGGGGCGAAGCCGTGCGTGCCAGCTGCGCAGCTTGAGGCTGGCGAACCAGCACGGCCGAGCTCAAAAACCGCTTCCACCAGTCGGCGGGCAGGACGTGCCCAGACCGCTCAGGCGTCCAGATCGGGGATCAGTTCGCTGCGCAGGCGTTCGATCAGGTCCTTGATCCGCAGCTTGCGTTTCTTCAGGCGACAGATCTGCAGCTCATCGACCCACGCCATCTGCGCCATCTGCTCGATCTCCGCATCGAGGTCGCGGTGCGTCAATTTCAGCTCGGCCAACTGACAGGCGAGGTCGACGGTGTCGCTGGTCGGCATTGCGGCATCCACAGCGCTGGGAAAACGAGCCGCGAGCTTAACCCGCGGCGCCCAAGCCGCAACAGGCGGGCGGCGGATCGGGCCTGGCTCCAAGCCCCCGGGCGCACCTCGCGGGCGCGCGCTTGAGTTTCAGCCCGCGCTGGACGAACGCCGAAGCCGTGCTCCGGCGGGATGCGTGCGGTCAGGCTGGTAAACTGCGCGGACCGCCGCAGCGCCTTTCGCGGTCGTCTCCGGCTGATCCCGTACTCACCCATGTCCAGCGCCCGCAAGCAGCGAGTCGAGAAACACCCACGGGCCCGGCCCGGGCGGTGTCTGGGCGGCCAGACGAGCGCTGATTTCGGCGCGATCGAAGCCGGAGCCAGGGCCAGGGATCCGGCTGAATCCGCAGCGAACGCGGTGCACAGACTTGAAGCGGGGTTCGCCCTGCGTGCAGCCACGGCCTACTGGTCGGGAATTCCGCTGCACCTGCGCGCGCGTGCGCAGGCCCTGAGACGCTCACCCTGAAAGCTGCCGCGGCTGCACCGTCGCGCCTTCCCGCTGAACTGGATTTCTCTCGCGCGCCAGCTCGGCGCGCGCCCCTCGACTGACTGGATGCCCGCATGTTTTTTCGCAATCTGACCCTGTTCCGCTACCCCACATCGATCAACGGCAGCCTCGAAAATCTCGAAGAGTCGCTAGCCTCGCATGTGCTGAAACCCCTGGGCTCGCTGGAGTTGTCCACCCGCGGATTCGTCTCTCCGTTCGGCCGCGGCGACACGGTTCTTTCGCACCGCATTGGCGATGCCGTGCTGCTGACTCTCGGCGGCGAAGACAAGCTGCTGCCGAGTTCGGTGGTGAACGACGCGCTGACCGCCAAGCTCGACCACCTCCAGGAAACCGAAGGGCGCCGCCCCGGCGGCCGCGAGCGCAAGCGCATCAAGGACGAGGTGCTGACCGATCTGCTGCCGCGCGCGTTTGCGCGCTCTTCGCGCAGCTCGGCCTATCTCGATCTCGATCAGGGCTGGGCGGTGATCGACAGCTCCAGCCGCAAGAACGCCGAGAACTTCGTCAGCGCGCTGCGCGAGGCGCTGGGCAGTTTTCCGGCGGTGCCGGTGAACGCCGAAACCAGCCCGCGCGCGCTGATGACCTCCTGGATCGCCGGCGAGCCGCTGCCGGAGGGCTTCGTTCTGGGCGACGAGTGCGAGCTGCGCGATCCGGTCGATTCCGGCGCCATCATCAAATGCCGGCGCCAGGAGCTCGATGCCGATGAAGTGCGCGAGCACCTGAAGTGCGGCAAGCAGGCCTTTCAGGTCGCGCTGGTGTTCGAGGACCGGCTGAGCTTCGTGCTCGGCGAGGACCTGGTCATCCGCAAGCTGAAATTCTTGGAAACCGTGACCGAAGCGCTGGAGCAGGGCGACCGCGACAGCCAGCGCGACGAGGTGGATGCGGTGTTCGTGCTGATGAACGGGGAGCTGCGCATCCTGCTGAAGCGCCTTACCGAAATCCTCGGCTTCAGCCGCGCCGAGGCCTAGGTGCGTCCGCCTCGCCCGCAGCGTTTCGGATTGGCGGGCTAGGCGTGGCCCGTCTGCTGCGCAGCGAGCGCCGGCTGCGGCTGGCCGACGGCAGCGAAGCGGTGCTGGCGGAAGTGCGCGACTCGCGCGCGCGACGACTCAAGCTGATGGTGTCCGAGCGCGGCCCGCGGCTGACCGTTCCGCGCGGCAGCAGCGAGGGTGAGATCAGCCGATTTCTGGAGCAGCACCGCGGCTGGCTGCAGCAGCAGCTGCGGGCGCTGACCGTGCAGACCGGGCTGGCCGCGCCCGGTCCGCAGCCGGCCGAACCGCATGCGCTGGCCGAACTCCTCGCTGCCGCCGGCGGCGAGCCGGCCGACCTGCGCCTGCAGCATCTGCTGCTGCGCGGCGAACACCGGCCGATTGCACGCATCGAATCGACTCGGCTGGCGGCGCTGGCGATCGACGAGGGCGTGCAGCTGCACCTGCCGCCGCGCTTCACGCCCAGGCAACTGCAGCGGGTGATCGCCGATTTCTTGATGGCCGAGGCCCGTCGCGACATCGGCCACTGGCTGCCGCAGTACCTGCCCAGCCTGCCGGAAGCTCCGCGCAGCATCCGCCTGCGCCCGATGTCCAGCCTGTGGGGTTCGCTGAACGCCGCCGGCGCGGTGTCGCTGGACCTGGCCCTGGTGCAGGCCCCGCCGCGGGTGTTCGAGTACGTGCTGGTGCACGAGCTCTGCCACCTGCTGCAGCGCAACCACTCGCCCGCCTACTGGGCCGAAGTCAGCGCGCGCATGCCCGACCACGCGCGCCAGCGCGCCTGGCTCAAAGCGCACGGGCTGCCCCTGAAGGCCGGGTTGAAGCGGCTGCTGGCGGTTGAGGGTTGAGGGTTGGGATCAGGGATTCGGGAATCGGGAATCGGGTATCGCCTGGAGCGACGGTCTTCCGTCGATTCGGTCCTGGTCTGATGGCCCGCGGTCGCGGGACTCGCGGTCGAAAGCCGTCGAGATTCCGTCAATCCTCGGCGATTCCCCGTTCGCAGTTTGCAGTTCGCAGTTCCCGATCCCCGCGCGGCGCGCAGTGCGCGCAGCGTGAATACGTATGCACCGCGGCACCGCCCTGCGCGCGGCGGCTAAGCTACCGGCCGGCCCTGCGTTCGACCTGTTAGCGTGCGGTCGACGCAGCCCTGGGGAGGGGCGGGCGGCTGCAGGGGGCGCGCCACGAACGCCATCGCAGCGGCATCGAAGCCTGGCTTGAGCGGCGGCGGATTTTTGCGTCGGTTCGCAGTTGGCCTGGTCGGCACCTTCCTGTGTATTCCCGGTGGACGTCGCTGTCTGCCCGACCGCAGCCGTGAGGGAGTCGACGTCGATGAGTGGCAAGCCGCAAATGAGCTTCTGGCAAATCTGGAACATGTGCTTCGGCTTTCTGGGTATCCAGTTCGGCTTCGCCCTGCAGGGCGGCAGCATGTCGCGCATCTTCCAGACCTTGGGCGCAGAGAAGGACGCCCTGCCGCTGCTGTGGATCGCCGCGCCGCTGACCGGCCTGCTGGTTCAGCCGATCGTCGGCTACCTCTCCGATCGAACCTGGCACCCCATCCTCGGCCGACGCCGGCCGTTCTTCGTGATCGGCGCGGTGCTGGCCTCGATCGCGCTGGTGGCAATGCCGCATTCGCCGACGCTGTGGATGGCGGTCGGCCTGCTGTGGGTGCTGGACGCCTCGATCAACATCAGCATGGAGCCGTTCCGCGCGCTGGTGGCCGACAAGCTCGACGAGAGCCAGCGCTCTTACGGCTTCGTCGTGCAGACCCTGATCATCGGCATCGGCACCTGGGTCGCCAGCAACCTGCCCTGGTTCGTGACTCTGATGGGCGTGTCCAACCAGGCCGACCCCGGCGTGGTGCCGCCCTCGGTGAAGATTGCTTTCGCGATCGGTGCCTTTGTGTTCGTCGCCAGCATCATGGTGTCGGTGCTCAGCACCCGGGAAGACCCACCCGAAGACATGCAGCGCTTTCTGCAGGAGCGCAAGCAGGGCAACCTGCTGCTGGATATTTTTCGCGATATCGCTGCCATGCCCGGGCAGATGCTGAGGATCGGCATCGTTCAGTTCTTCAGCTGGCTGGCGTTTTTCAGCATGTGGAGCATGACCACGCCGGCCCTGACCAGCCACGTGTTCAATGCGCCGGCGCCCGATCCGTCCGCCTTCGATATGAGCATTCCGGCCCAGGCCGAGGCCTTCACCGCCGCCAACGGCGCCTTCCAGAACGCGGCCGATCTGGTCAGCTCCTACATGGGCTACTACGGCCTGTCCTCGATGGCGGTGGCGCTGCTGCTCGCCTTCTACGCCTCGCGCTACGTGCTCAACCGGCGGCTGGTGCACTTCGTTTCGCTGAGCCTCGGCGGCCTCGGTTTTCTTTCAATGATGTGGGTGTCGCAGCCGGTCTGGCTGATCGGCAGCTTTGCCCTGGTCGGCGTGGCCTGGGCCAGCATCCTGTCGATGCCGTACGCGCTGCTGTCGAGCGTGGTGGATGCGAAAAAAATGGGCGTCTACATGGGCATCTTCAATATGTTCATCGTGATCCCACAGATCATTGCGGCCACGACGTTAGGCCTGGTGCTGCGGGTGTTCTTTGGCGGTGATCCGATCTTTGCGCTGACCATCGCCGGTGCCAGTCTGCTGCTGGCCGCACTGTGTCTGGCCTTTGTGCGTGAACCCGAGGCCGTGCCGGCGCCGGTGCTCGTCGCGGGCCATCGCAGCGCCGCCTGATGCCCCGAATGCTTGACCCCTGATCTTTCCCCGAACCCCTGCAGGAGAGTTGCGCATGCGTCCCTTTTTGTTCGCCCTGGCTGCGAGTCTCATCGCGCTCGCTGGCTGCAGTTCCGAAGCGCCCGCGCCCGCGCCGGCGTCCGTCCCCGGCCAGCAGGACGCTGCACCGATGCCACCCGCCACCTTCATCGGCACCACCGAGCCGTTTGCTGCCGAGGCGGTCTATTTCGTGGTCACCGACCGCTTCGTCAACGGCGATCCGGCCAACGACTTCCGCGAGCAGGGTGGGGCGCATCGCACCTTCGATATTCCGCTGAAGTGGGCGGACGGCCGCAGCGACAACATCGGCTACCTCGGCGGCGACTTCAAAGGCTTGGTCGACCACGCCGACTACATCAGTGAGATGGGATTCTCGGCGCTGTGGATCACCCCGATCGTCGACAACCCGGACCAGGCCTTCACGGGCGGTGACGAAATCACCCAGACCAGCTTCCTGACCGACCGCGGCAAGTCGGGCTACCACGGCTACTGGGCCAAGAATTTCTACACGCTCGACGAGCACCTGCCCAGCGAGGGCCTGGATTTCCGCGGCCTCACCCAGGCCATGAACGGCCATGGCATCAAGCTGGTGCTCGATATCGTCGCAAACCACGGCTCGCCGGCCTTCGGCATGCCGGTCGATCAAAAGGAATTCGGCCGGCTGTACGACGCAGCAGGCCAGCTCATCGCCGACCACGGCAACCTGCCGCCGGACCAGCTCGACCCGGTCAACAACCCGCTGCACGCGTTTTACAGCGTCAAGCCTGATCTGGCCCAGCTGTCCGACTTCAACGAGGACAATCCGGCGGTGATGGACTATCTGGTCGGCGCATATCTCAAATGGATCGAGCAGGGCGCGCAGGCGTTTCGCGTTGACACCGTGCGCCACGTGAAGCCCGAATTCTGGCGCGTGTTTGCCGAACGCATCCGCGCGCAGCATCCGGGCTTTTTCATGTTCGGCGAGGTGTTCGAAACCGACCCGGCCAAGATCGCGATCTACACCCATCCCGAGAACGGCGGCATGAGCGTGCTCGACTTCGCCCTGAAGGACGCCCTGCTGAAGGTCTTCGCCGGCGCGGGCGGCGACTTCGCGCAGCTGGCGCCGACGCTGTTCCTCGACGGCGGGCCGTATGCCAACGCCTACGATCTGATGACCTTCTACGACAACCACGACATGGCGCGGATGGACGCGAGCGACGCCGGCTTCATCAACGCCCACCACTGGCTGTTCACCGCGCGCGGCATCCCGGTCATCTACTACGGCTCGGAGATGGGCTTTGAGCGCGGCGCAGTCGAGCACAACGGCAACCGCAACTACTTCGGCGTCGAAGGCATCGAGGCGGCGCGCGCACACCCGATCCGCCAGGCGCTGATCCGCGTGGCCCAGCTGCGCCAGCGGCTGCCGGCGCTGCAGCGCGGCGTCCAGTTCAACCTGAAGCTGGACGGCGACGAGGCGGCGTTCTACCGCGTGCTGCAGACCGCCGAGCAGAACCAGACCGCGCTGGTGCTGCTGAACAAGTCGGGCGAGCCGCGGCGTATCTCGCTGGCTGCGAATCTGCAAACCGGCGCATGGGTCGATGCCGAAAGCGGCGAGGTCGTCGAACTCGGCAACGAGGTGCGCATTGATGTCCCGGCCAACGGCCTGCGCATCCTGTTGCTGGATCAAGCCTTGAGCGAGCCCACCCTGCTGGCCGCGCTGCGCGCGCAGGCCGGCTGAGGCGATCGAACCGGCCGCGGCCTCGGCAGCGAGGCCGCGGCCTCGGCTTTACGCGCCGAACTGACCTTTGATCGGCTGCACCGCGCCCTCGAAGCGTTCGACCTGCAGCGGCTGCGGCATCGGCGTGAAGTCGATCTCGGGCTCCGGTGCGGTGTGCTTGGGCAGGTGGTCGAGGAAGTGTCTGACCAGATTCAAGCGACCAATTTTTTGGTCGTTGAAGTCGACCAGCCACCACGGCGCGTGCGCGCTGTGGGTGGCGCGGAACATCGCCTCGCGGGCGTTGCCGTAATCGGCATACTTTTCGCGCGCGGCCAGATCGATCGGGCTCAGCTTCCAGCGTTTGAGCGGGTCGGCGGCGCGTTCGGCAAAGCGCTGCTCCTGCTGTGCCTGATCCACCGCCAGCCAGTACTTGAACACCAGCATGCCGTCGTCGACCAGCATCTTCTCGAACGCCGGCGCCTGTACCAGAAAGCGCTGGTACTCGGCGTCCGTGCAGTAGCCCATCACTCTCTCGACGCCGGCGCGGTTGTACCAGCTGCGGTCAAACAGAACGATTTCGCCGGCCGCAGGCAGCTGCTGCACGTAGCGCTGGAAGTACCACTGACCGCGCTCGCGGTCGCTGGGCTTGGGCAGGGCCACCACGCGACAGGCGCGCGGGTTCAGGGTGTTGGCGATGGCGTTGATCACGCCGCCCTTGCCGGCGGCATCGCGGCCTTCCAGCAGCACCACAACTCGGGTCCCGGTGTTCTGCAGCCAGCGCTGCAACAGCACCAGTTCGCGCTGCATGGGTTTCAGCAGTCTCGCGTAGTCTTTTTTATTCACAGCCTGGCCCCGGGGTGGATGGAGGTCGCCCGATTGTGGCGGCAAGCGGGCGCATCTGTCGCCCCGGGCCTACCGCCCCAGCGCTGTCGCTCCGGGCTTACCGCTCAGCTCCATGTCTCCGGGCTTACTGCCTAGCTCTGTCTCTTCGGGCTTACTGCCCGAGCAGCTTGAGCTCGTCGACCTGGGCTTCGCGGGTGAGGGTCTGGATGAGTTCACCCAGATCGCCGGCGATGATCTCCGGCAGCCGGTACAGGGTCAGGTTGATGCGGTGGTCGGTGACCCGGCCCTGCGGGAAGTTGTAGGTGCGGATGCGCTGGCTGCGGTCGCCCGAGCCCACCTGCAGGCGCCGTGATTCGGCCTGGACCTGCGCCTGCTGGCTGCGCTGGTCATCAAGCAGGCGCGCTTTCAGCAGGCTCAGCGCGCGGGCGCGGTTCTTGTGCTGGCTGCGCTCGTCCTGGCACTCCACCACGAGGCCGCTCGGCAGATGCGTCATGCGGATCGCCGAGTCGGTCTTGTTGACGTGCTGGCCGCCGGCGCCTGATGCGCGAAAGGTATCGACCTTGAGGTCGCCGTCGCGGATTTCGATTTCGTCGATTTCGTCGAGCTCGGGCAGGATCGCAACGGTCGCCGCCGAGGTGTGGATGCGGCCCTGGCTTTCGGTTTCGGGGACGCGCTGCACGCGATGTGTGCCGGATTCGAATTTCAGCACCGAGAACGCGCCGGCGCCTTCGACGCGAGCGATGACCTCCTTGAACCCGCCGTGCTCGCCGTCGCTGGCCGACAGCAGCTCGACGTTCCAGCGCCGGGTTTCGGCGTAGCGGCTGTACATGCGGAACAGGTCGCCGGCAAAGATCGCGGCTTCGTCGCCGCCGGTGCCGGCGCGAATCTCCAGAAAGATGTTGGCCTCGTCGCGCGGATCGCGCGGCAACAGCTGCAGGCCCAGCGCGTCGTCGAGCTCGACCAGTTCGGCCTCCAGCCGGTCGATTTCCTCGGCCGCGATCTCGCGCATTTCTGGATCTGCCAGCAGTGCGCGCGCCGCGGACAGCTCGGCGCTGGCGGCATCAAACTGCTGCAGCGAGCGCACCAGCGGTTCGAGCTGGGCGTATTCGCGCGAGAGTTCGCGGAAGCGCTTGGCGTCGGCGGCGGCGTTGGGGGAGGCCAGCAGCAGGCCGACCTCCTCATGGCGCTCAGCCAGTGCGTCGAGCTTGGTGCGGATGCTGGGGCTCATGCGGGTCCGTATCGGAAGGAGGGTCGTCGGCGTCAGCGCCGCTAAAAAGCTGGCCGGCCGCGCGGAACAGCTCGGTGTCGCCCTGGTGCGCTGCCGCGCGCAGGCGCGCGGAAGGTGCATGCAGCAGCTTGTTGGTGAGCGTGTTGGCGAGGTAGCGCAGGGCTTCCTCCGCCGGCCGTCCCTGCGCCAGCATGGCCTGCGCCCGCGCCAGCACGGCGTCGCGCTCGCGCTCGGCGGCGCCGCGAATCTCGCGGATCAGCCCCTGCTGGTCGGAGGCCCGCCACCAGCCGAGGAAATGCTCGACCTGCAGCTCGATGATCGCCTCAGCCTGCTGCGCGGCTTCGCGGCGCGAGCGGCGGTTCCCCTCGATGACCTGGTCGAGGTCGTCGACGGTGTAGAGGAAGACGTCCTGCAGCGTTGCCACGTCTTCGGCGATGTCGCGCGGCACCGCCAGATCGAGCAGAAACATTGGCCGATTCCGGCGCAGGCGCAGCGCGTGCGCAAGGTCGGCACGGGTCAGAATCGGCTCACGCGAGGAGGTCGCGGAAATGACGATATCGGCCTCGGGCAGGTGCCGCAGCAGATCCTCCAGCGCCAGCGCATAGCCACCGACCCGCGCAGCCAGTGCCTGAGCGTTCTCGAGCGTGCGGTTGGCGATCAGCAGGCGGCGGGTTTTCTGATCGGACAGATGTCTGGCGGCGAGTTCAATGGTTTCGCCGGCGCCGATCAGCAGCACCGTGGCGTCGCGCAGGTCGGAAAACACCTGCTGGGCGAGGCGCACTCCGGCAAACGCGACCGAGACCGGGTGCGCTCCGATTTCGGTTTCCGTGCGAACGCGTTTTGCCACCGCAAAACCATGCTGGAACAGGCGGTCCAGCCCGCTGCGCAGGCTGCCGGCATCGCGCGCCTGCTGCCAGGCGTCCTTGACCTGACCGAGGATTTGCGGCTCGCCCAGCACCAGCGAATCAAGACCGGTCGCGACCCGAAAAAGATGGCGTACCGCGGCTCCGTCGTGGTGCTGGTAGAGGCAGCTGCGCAGTATTTCGCCGTCCAGGCCGTGGTGCTCCGCCAGCCATCGCGCCGGCTCGGCCTCGTGGCCGCTTGCGACCGCGCAGTAGATCTCGGTGCGGTTGCATGTGGAGATCACGGCCGCTTCCTGAACCCCCGGCCGCGACAGCAGCGCCGCCAGGGTTGTCGACTGCTGGCTGGGGTCGAAGGCCACCTTCTCGCGCAGCGCGACGGGTGCCGTCTGATGGCTCAAGCCCAGCGCCAGCAAGCGCCGCTGCGGACGGTCAGAAGGGGGGTTCGGGTACACTGAGGCCTGAATTCCGGGCCGGTGCGCCGCAGCCTGCGACGCGCTCCGGACACTTTTGTGAAGGTCGATGAAACGCCGCGCATTCTACCTGCTGCTGCTTGTAGCGTCGGTGTGGACGCCCAGCCCCGCGGCTGCTGCCCCGCGCGGTGCTGCTGCGGCGGACCCCGCTGCGGCGGGCCCCGCTACGACTGTCCCGCGCGATGCTGCTGCAGCGGACTCCGCTGCGGCGGCCCCGCGCTTGGGCGACGCCCTGCTGCCGCTGCTGCAGGGGGAGTTCGCGCTGCAGCAGGGCGACACCGCTGCGGCGGCGCTTGCCTACGTGGACGCCTCCGGCCGCACCGAAGACCCCAGCGTCGCCGAGCGTGCCGCGCGTATTGCCCTGTTGGCGGAGGAGCGCATGCTGCTGGCGCAGGCGCTGAAGCGCTGGCGCGCGCTGGATCCGGACGCTCTGGCCGGCCGCCAGTTCGAGGCCGTCGCGCTGATCCGTGAAGCGCGCAATGAGGATGCCGCAGACGGTTTGCTGGATCTGATGGCCGAGGGTGAGGAGGGCCAGCGGCTCGCTATTCAGGCCCTGGCAGGCAGCGGCAGGCCGGCGGTCGAGGCGCTTGCCGCACTCATCGAGCGCCCGACGCTGCCGGCCGAGTTCGGTCTTTGGGTGGCGCTCGGAGGGCTGGCTCAGCAGTGGGGCGCCGAGGCGCTTTCCGCGCGGGTGATCGAGCTGGCCGGGGAGCGCTTTCCGGAAGACCGCCGGGTCGGCCTGTGGCGAGCCGAAGTGCTGCTGCGCCAGGGGCGCAAGGAGCAGTCGCTGGCCGCACTGGATGAGCTGCTGGCGTTGGGTCTTACCGACATCCCCGAACGCCTGCGCGCGGCCTCGGTGCTTGACGGACTGGGCCAGACCGAGCGTGCAGCGGGGCTGCTGGGAGACGGCGAGCAGACCGACGCTACCTTCGCGAGCCGCGCGGCCTACCTCGCCAAGGCGGGCGAGCAGGCGGGGCTGGATGCGCTCTATCAGGCCATCAAGTCCGATGCCGCGGAGGCGCAGGGCGGGGTCGCTAAACCCGCCGCCGATGCGTTTGACGCAGCGCTTAGCGACGACCGGCGTTTTTTATTGGGTCAGATCGCCGAGGTGCTGGAGCGCGACGCCGATGCGCTGCGCTGGTACAGCGGGATCGAAGAGCCGCAGCGGCGCACCGAAGCCAAGCTGCGCATGGCGGTTCTGCACGAGCGCGCGGGTCAGTTGGAGCAGGCGATCGAGCTGCTGCAGTCCGTGCAGACCAGCGACTCCGAAGACGGCGAGGCGCTGCGCAACGCGTTTCTGCTGGAGGGGGAGCTGCTGAATCGTCGCGGCGAACTCGAACCCTCGATCGAAGCGCTCAATCGCGGGCTGCAGATCTTCGAGGGGGACCGTGCCCTGCTGTATGCCCGCGCGCTGACGTTCGAGCGCCTCGATCGCGTCGAAGCAGCCGTCGCTGATCTACAGACCCTGGTCGACGAGGATCCCGAGGATGCCGATGCGCTCAACGCGCTGGGCTACACCCTGGCGGATCGCACTGAGCAGTTTGAGCGCGCGTTGGGCTACATCGAAAAGGCCTTGGCGCTGTCGCCGGAGCAGCCTGCCATTCTCGACAGCATGGGCTGGGTGCTGTTCAGGCTCGGCCGCCTTGAAGAGGCGCTGCCCTACCTGGAGCGCGCCTTCGCCGCTCAGGAGGACGCCGAGATCGCGGCGCATTTGGCGGAAGTGCTGGCGGCGCTCGGCCGCACCGCCGAGGCCAAGGAGCTCTGGCAGAAGGGTGCGGGCCTGGACCCTGACAATCGGGCGATCAAGCGTCTTCGCGAGCGTTTCGGTCCATGAGTCTCCGCTGCCGCAGGGTGGCCGCACGGCGGCTGTTGAGGTGTGCGGCAACGCTCAGCCTGCTGCTGGTCCTTGGCGCCTGCGCGCGCCCGACCCTGCGCGGCCCCGATGCCGCCCTGCTCGCCTCGCAGGCGGGTCGTGAGGTGGCGCTTGCGGCGACCCCCGATTGGTCGTTCAGCGGTCGGTTTGCCGTGTCCGGCCAGGGCGAGGGCGGCAGTGGCCGCATCGAGTGGTCGCAGCGCGGCGAGCAATTCCGGATTGAGCTGAGTGCGCCGGTGACGCGCCGCAGCTGGCGTCTGAGCGGCAACGCCGATGGCGCTCGGCTGGAGGGCCTGGAGCAGGGCACGCTGGAGGGGCCGCACGCCGAAGCGCTGCTCTACGAAGCCACCGGCTGGTCGATGCCGCTGCAGCAGCTCTCGGCCTGGGTGCGCGGCGCCCGCGCGCGCGGCCGCGCCGAGATCGAGTTCAGCGCCGACGGCCTGCCTGCGCGCCTGCTGCAGGGCGGCTGGCAGATCGAGTATCGCGGCTGGGATGCGGAAGCCCGGCCGGCCCTGCCCAAGCGGGTGTTCGCCGAGGCGCAGCAGCGTCGCGTTCGGCTGGTGATAGATCGCTGGGGCCCTGACGGTGGCTGAGCCGCTGCGGCTGTCGGCGCCGGCCAAGCTCAACCTGTTCCTGCAGATTGTTGGCCGGCGCGCCGATGGCATGCATCTTCTGCAGACGGTGTTCCAACTGATCGACCTGTGCGACGGCGTCGAACTTGAGGATCGCGCGGACGGCAAGATCGTCCGTGTGGGTGGCGCTGAGGGAGTGCCCGCGGAGCAGGATTTGACGCTGCGCGCCGCGCATCTGCTGAAGCAGGCGGTCGGTACCCGGCGCGGCGCCTTGGTGCGGGTGGAAAAGCGCATCCCCATGGGCGCCGGGCTCGGCGGTGGCAGCTCTGATGCCGCGGCTGTTCTGCTCGGACTGAATCGTCTTTGGCACTGCAATCTCGGGGTCGATGCCCTCGCCGAGCTCGGCCTGCGTCTGGGCGCGGATGTGCCGGTTTTCGTGCGCGGCCGGTCTGCCTGGGCCGAAGGAATCGGCGAGCAGCTGAGCCCAACGAGCCTGGGCGACTCCAGCTATGTGGTGCTCGACAGCGGGGTCAAGGTGCCCACCGAGGAGCTATTCCAAGCGTCTGAATTGACACGGGATGCGCCCCCCACGACAATTGCGGGCTTCGTTTCCGGACATGCGTGCGGAAACGCCTTCGAAAAAGTGCTGGCGAAGCGCTCGGCCGCGGTAGCTGAGAGCCTTTCGTTGCTGGCGCAGGCTGCAGGTGCAGAAGCGCTGCAGGTCGGCTTGAGCGGCACCGGTGGCTGTTGCTTCGCGCGTTTTGCGCAGCGCGGTCAGGCCCAGGCCGCTGCCGCTCGTCTGCCTGGGCGATTGCGGCACTGGATCGCGCAGGGCATAGATCAATCGCCGGTGCTGCAGCAGATCGAGGCGGTGCGTGTCGCCTGACAGCGAGATCAAGATTTCACATTGGGGCGTCGCCAAGCGGTAAGGCACCGGATTTTGATTCCGGCATTCGCAGGTTCGAATCCTGCCGCCCCAGCCAATTCCGGCCCTTCGCAGCCTGTTTCGGGCTGCGATCGAGGCCCGACTTTTGCCTGGACACGGTGTCCGGCGATGTCGGCAGCACCAACGTCGGGCCGCGGTGGCCTGGCCCCAACCAGGCCGCAGGGCCTCACAGGTGTGATGTGAACACGGACGGCATCCTAGTCTTCAGCGGCAACGCCAATCGCACTCTGGCCAACGCGGTCTGTCGCGAATTGGGTGTGCGCCCGGGCAAGGCCCTAGTGGGGCGCTTCTCTGACGGCGAAGTCCAGGTCGAAATCGAGGAGAACGTCCGCCGCCAGGAAGTCTTCGTGATCCAGCCGACCTGCGCGCCGACCGCGGAAAACTTCATGGAGCTGCTGGTGCTGGTGGATGCGCTCAAGCGCGCCTCGGCCTCCAGCGTGACTGCTGTCGTGCCTTACTTCGGCTACGCCCGCCAGGATCGCCGGCCGCGCTCAGCGCGCGTGCCGATCACCGCCAAGGTCGCCGCGCGCATGTTCAGCGCGGTCGGGACCGACCGGGTGCTGACGGTGGATCTGCACGCCGACCAGATCCAGGGCTTTTTCGATATCCCGGTCGACAACGTGTATGCCTCTCCGCTGCTGCTCGCTGATGTGTGGCGCACCCAAGGCACCAAGGACCTGATCGTGGTCAGCCCCGACGTTGGCGGCGTGGTGCGTGCGCGCGCCATCGCCAAGCGTCTGGACGATGCTGACCTCGCCATCATCGACAAGCGCCGGCCGCGCGCCAACGTGGCCACGGTGATGAATATCATCGGCGACGTGTCCGGCAAGACCTGCGTTCTGGTGGACGACATCGTCGATACCGCTGGCACCCTGTGTGCGGCCGCGGCCGCGCTCAAGGAGCACGGTGCACGTAAGGTCGTGGCCTACTGCACCCACCCGGTGCTGTCGGGCGCGGCGATCACCAACATCACAGGCAGCCAGCTCGACGAGCTGGTCGTCACCGATACCATTCCGCTGGCGGAGGAGGCCCGCGCCTGCAGCCGTATCCGACAGCTCAGCGTCGCGGAACTGCTGGCGGAGACCATTCGCCGTATCGCGTTCGGTGAATCCGTCAGTTCGCTTTACGTGGACTGACCCTTAAAGCCCACCCTGGTCGCGGGATGGGCACCCGGCTGCCGCAAGGCAGCTTTCTACTCAAAGTAAAGGCAACACAATGGCTACCCAGCATGAATTCAAGGCAACTCTCCGTACGGATGCAGGGAAAGGTGCGAGCCGCCGCCTGCGTCTGACCGGACAGCTGCCTGCCGTGGTCTACGGCGGACACGCCGAGCCCGCCAGCATCGAGATCCTCCACAACACCATTTGGCTGGCATCGGCGCACGAATGGTTCTACAGCTCGATCATAGACCTGAACATCGACGGCAAGATTGAGAAAGTCATTCTGCGCGACATGCAGCGTCACCCGGTCAAGCCGCAGATCATGCACATGGACTTCCTGCGGGTCTCCGCGGACGAGGTCCTGCGCGTGCGCGTGCCGCTGCACTTCCTGAATCAGGAAACCTCGCCGGCCGGCAAGGCCGCGGGCGTGGTCATCACCCACGAAGTTAACGAAGTCGAAGTCGTCTGTCTGCCGGCCGATCTGCCGGAGTTCATCGAGGTCGATTTGTCGCAGCTGAAGGCGGGCGACACCCTGCACCTGTCGGATCTGAAGCTCCCGGCCAAGGTCAGAATTCCCGAGCTGAAGCTGGGCAAAGAGCACGATGCCGCTCTGGTCATCGCGCGTCTGTCCAAGGCTGGCGTGTCCGACGAGGGCGCTGAAGGCGAAGGCGAGGCCGAAAAAGCGTAAGCACTGCAGGCCCTGCCGGGTTCGCCCGGCAGGGCCGCATCGCCATGAGCGCGCTGAAACTCATCGTCGGCCTGGGCAACCCCGGTGCCGAATATGCCCACACCCGGCACAACGCGGGGTTCTGGTTTGCCGACCGTCTGGCCGAGCTGTCGGGGATTCGGCTCGCGCATGAGGGCAAACTGCATGGCGAAGCCGGTCGTGTCGAAATCGACGGGGCAAGCGTGATGCTGCTGAAACCGAGCACGTTCATGAACCGCAGCGGGCAGTCGATCGCTGCGGCGCTGCGCTATTTCAAGATCGAGCCCGAGCAAATGCTGGTCGCCCATGACGAGCTCGATCTGCCTGCGGGGACCGCGCGGCTCAAGTTCGACGGCGGCCATGGCGGCCAGAACGGCCTTCGGGACCTGGTCGTCCACCTGGGTCACGGTCGCTTTCATCGGCTGCGGATCGGCATCGGCCATCCGGGCCAGAAGGACAAAGTCACGCCGTGGGTGCTTGGGCACCCCGATCGCGACGACGAGATTTCCATCCGGCGCGGCATCGACGCCGCGCTCGACCAGCTGCCGCTGCTGCTGCGCGGCGATTTCAATGAAGCCATGAAGCGGCTGCACACTGCCGGGAATCGGGAATAGGGAAGCGGGATCCGACGAGCCGAAGCGCTCGCCGTCACCGCGACCTGCTCCCGCGATTCCCGATTTCCCATTCTCGATTCCCGGACAAGAACCTATGGCCATGCGATGCGGCATCGTCGGACTGCCCAACGTCGGCAAGTCCACCCTCTTTAATGCGCTTACCAAGGCCGGCATTGCGGCCGCCAACTTCCCGTTCTGCACCATCGATCCGAATGTGGGCGTGGTGCCGGTGCCGGATCCGCGCCTGCAGCAGCTAGCGGACATCATCAAGCCTCAGAAAGTGGTGCCGACCGCGGTTGAGTTCGTGGATATCGCCGGTCTGGTCGCGGGCGCCAGCAAGGGCGAGGGCCTGGGCAACAAGTTCCTCGCCAACATTCGTGAAACCGACGCTATTGCCCACGTGGTCCGCTGCTTTGAACACGGCGACATTATCCACGTGGCCGGCAGGGTCGACCCGATCGCAGATATCGAGACGATCGATACCGAGCTGGCTCTCGCCGATCTGGAAAGCGTCGAGAAGTCCCTCAATCGCTACGAGCGCGCCGCCAAGACGGGCGACAAGGACGCCATCGTCCGCCGTGATCTGCTGGCTCGAGTTCGCAGTCATCTCGATGCCGGCCAGCCGGTTCGTTCTATGGGGCTTGACGCCGACGAGCGCGGGTTGATCCGCGACCTGTTCCTGCTAACCGCCAAGCCGGTGATGTATATCGCCAACGTCCGCGAGGACGGCTTCGAGGACAACCCCCATCTCGATCGTGTCCGCGAGCGCGCGGTCGGTGAAGGCGCCGAAGTCGTGGCGGTTTGCGCCGCAATCGAAGAAGAGCTGTCCCATCTCGAGGACGCCGACCGCGACGTGTTCCTGGCCGACCTGGGCCTGGACGAGCCGGGCCTCAACAAAGTCATCCGCGCCGGCTACAAGCTGCTCGGGCTGCAAACCTACTTCACCGCCGGGGTCAAGGAGGTCCGCGCATGGACGGTCAAGGCGGGCTCAACCGCCCCGCAGGCCGCCGCGGTCATCCACACCGATTTCGAGCGTGGGTTCATCCGCGCCGAGACGATCGCTTTTGCCGACTACCTCAAGTACCGCGGCGAAGCGGGGGCCAAGGAAGTCGGCCGCCTGCGCCTCGAAGGCAAGGAATACATCGTCCAGGAAGGCGACGTGCTGCATTTCCGCTTCAACGTCTGAACCCGGTTAAGGCCGGCAGAATCGGCGTCCGCCAGTCGACCCAGGTATTTTCTCGATCGGCCATTGACAGATCGCCTCGGCACGTTGAAGATACGGGGCTCTCTGTTGGAGGGATACCCAAGCGGCCAACGGGGGCAGACTGTAAATCTGCTGGCTTACGCCTTCGGTGGTTCGAATCCACCTCCCTCCACCACCGACAACGCTTTTCGCTGGCGGCACCGGGCGGGAGTAGTTCAACGGTAGAACCTCAGCCTTCCAAGCTGATGGTGCGGGTTCGATCCCCGTCTCCCGCTCCACCGCTAGCAGTTCCAGATTCAAGTTTCAGGCGGGAGGCTACGGAGGCCATCGCCGGAGACCAAAGGCAAATCCCTTACCGAAGGGAGATGCAAGAAGGCAAAACACGCTCATGTAGCTCAGTCGGTAGAGCACTTCCTTGGTAAGGAAGAGGTCACTGGTTCGATTCCAGTCATGAGCACCACACGAATGCCGCACCCATCCACATTTTTCTGAATCTTGAGTTCACCGGGATACCAAAGTCATGGCCAAGGGAAAATTCGAGCGCACCAAGCCGCACGTGAACGTAGGCACGATCGGTCACGTTGACCACGGCAAGACGACGCTGACGGCGGCGCTGACTAAGGTGGGTGCCGAGCTTTTTGGCGGCGAGTTCAAGGCCTACGACGCGATCGATAAAGCACCGGAAGAAAAAGCGCGCGGAATCACGATCTCGACCTCGCACGTCGAGTACGAGTCGGCGAATCGCCACTATGCCCACGTTGACTGTCCTGGCCACGCGGACTATGTCAAGAACATGATTACTGGTGCCGCGCAGATGGACGGCGCGATCCTGGTCTGTTCCGCCGCCGACGGCCCGATGCCGCAGACCCGCGAGCACATTCTGCTGGCGCGTCAGGTCGGCGTCCCCTACATCGTGGTCTATCTGAACAAGGCAGACATGGTGGACGACGCCGAGCTGCTGGAACTGGTCGAGCTGGAAGTTCGCGAGCTGCTGTCTAAGTATGACTTCCCCGGCGACGACACCCCGATCATCAAGGGTTCCGCGCTGAAAGCGCTGGAAGGCGACCAGTCGGAGATCGGCGTGCCGTCAATCATGGCTCTGGTGGAGGCGCTGGATACCTACATTCCGCTGCCGGAGCGTGACGTCGACAAGGCCTTCCTGATGCCGGTGGAAGACGTCTTCTCGATCTCTGGCCGCGGCACCGTGGTCACTGGTCGCATCGAGCGCGGCATCATCAAGGTGGGCGAAGAAGTCGAGATCGTGGGCATTCGCCCGACCGTCAAGACCATCGTCACCGGCATCGAAATGTTCCGCAAGCTGCTGGATCAGGGCCAGGCGGGCGACAACGCCGGTCTACTGCTGCGCGGCACCAAGCGTGACGACGTCGAGCGCGGCCAGGTGCTGTGCAAGCCGGGTTCGATCAAGCCGCACACCGAGTTCGAAGCCGAGGTCTATGTACTGTCGAAGGACGAGGGTGGCCGTCACACGCCGTTCTTCAAAGGCTACCGCCCGCAGTTCTATTTCCGCACCACCGACGTCACCGGCAGCTGCGAGCTTCCGGAAGGTGTCGAGATGGTGATGCCCGGTGACAATG